>Ga0302196_10003468_pt1 | contig 14430 bp, 11 predicted proteins | sample II_Bog_N1_3_FD_198794 | JGI IMG/M metagenome (GOLD analysis project Ga0302196, IMG submission 198794) | Peat permafrost microbial communities from Stordalen Mire near Abisko, Sweden - II_Bog_N1_3 | ecosystem: Environmental > Terrestrial > Soil > Wetlands > Peat | place: Sweden: Abisko...
CCGCGGTGATCGGGCTGATCCTCCGGGGCGCGCGCAAGGCTTGAACGCCGCGGGGCCGGCGGCCCCCGGGACCGTGATGGTGGGAGGGTAAAACCCCATTCCACGGCGCCGGCGCCTGGGGTATCTTCGCGTCCCCGCCAGACCACCGCTTCAACTCCAACCCCGGACCCCCATGCCCCTTGTCAATGTTGTCATCACCCTGATCGTCGTCGGAGTCGTGCTCTGGCTGATCAACACCTACATCCCGATGCAGTCGGCGATCAAGTCGATCATCAACATCGTCATCGTGGTCGCGGTCGTCCTCTGGCTGCTCCACGGCTACGGCATCATTTCAAATTCCGGCGGGATCAGCATGCCGGTGGTGAAGTAGGATCGAACGCGACGGAACGGCGCGTCTACCTTCAAGGCATCGGAGGCAGCGCGGATTATCCGGCCGGGGCCTTGAAGCTGGACATGAAACCCCGCTATTTAAGCGGCTTGGCCATGAAGAGGGCGCGGCCGGCGGCCTCCTGGAGGACGTAGCGGGCGAAGCCGAAGGAGTGGTAAGTGCGCAGCGCCCGCCGGTTGTGGTCCATCACCTCGAGGGTGAGCTTGCAGCAGCCGCGGCGCCGGGCCTCGCGTTCCACCGCCTCGAGCAGGCGGCGGCCCACGCCCCGCCCGCGCAGCTCCGGCAGCACCATGAAATCGTGGATGTTGACCAGCGGTTTGGCCGCAAAGGTCGAAAAGCCGAGGAAGCAGACGGCCGCCCCCACCGGGCGGTCGCCGGCGAAGGCGAGGATGATCAGCGTGGTCGGATGCCGGCGCAGCCCCGGGATCAGCCGGCGCCGCACGGCGGGATCGAGCGGCTTGCCGTCGCCGAACGGGTCGCGCGAGTAGGCATCCGTCATGGCCAGGACCGCGGCCCGATGGGCGGCCTTGGCCAGGTCCGCCACGACGATTCGAATCGGGTCGCGGCCGTCTTCGGAGGCCGCAGCCGCTGGCTTGAGCCGTTGGGTCACGGGCGCAGCATCGAAGTGCCGACGATGGAGGCCAAGACTTTTAGTTGAGCACGGGCTTAAGCCCATTGGCATATGAGACACGGGCAAGATGCCCGTGCCACGTCAAACCTTGGTAGGTGGCTGCCGCTCATAATGGGGCTAGGACAATTCTGACTGGCGCACTTTCGCGGCGAAACTCTCGAACCCGTCCAACAGGGGCGCGAGAGGGTCGCCGGTCATCCGCACCAGGGAGCGTTCGTCCTTGAAGCCGCTGCCGGTCGCGAGGCAGACGACGGGGGTGTCGCGTCGCAGTTCGCCGCGGGCCAGGGCGGCCTCGACGCCCGCGAGGGCCACGGCGCCCGCCGGCTCGCAGAAGATGCCCTCCTCGCGGGCGAGCCGGGATTGCCAGGCCCAGACGCGCTCGTCGGTGACGACATGGCCCTGCCCGCCGGAGCGGCGGCAGGCCTCGATCACGGCGTCGCCGTCCATGACGCTGCCGACCTGCAGGCCGCTGATCGCGGTCCGCGACTCGACCGCGCGAGCGCGCGGCTCGCCGGCGCGGAGCGCCGAGGCGATCGTGTCGTTGCCCTCCGGCTGCACGCAGTGGATCCGGGCGCGGCCGGGCCACGCGCCATGGGTGGCGGCGGTGGCGAAGCCGCGCGCCACGGCGAGGGTGAGGCCGCCGCCGCCCGCGGGGCTGAAGACGCTGATCTCCGGATCAGCGGCGAGCGTCTCGGCGAGCTCAAAGCCCAGGGTCTGCACCCCGGCCATGCCGCGGGGGGAGCACGCGAAGGCGCTGATCTCCAAGCCGGCGCCGCGTTCTTCCGCCAGGCCGCGGAGGCCGTCGATCACCGCGGAATTCACGGTCGGAGAGGAACCGAAATCCCGGATCCGGAAGAGGCGGGCGCCATACGCCCGCATCTGGCGGAGCTTGCCCTCCGGCGCGCCCTCCACGATGGCGAGAATGCAGGTGATTTCCGCGCGGGCGCAGTAGGCGGCGAGGGCCGCCCCGGTGTTGCCGCTGGACGTGCCGAGACAAATTTTTTTCCCCTCGTGCCGGAGATGGCTGACCGCGGCGGCGGCGAAGCGGTCCTTGTAGGAGCCGGTCGGATTCGACCCCTCGCACTTGAACCAGAGGCGGCTCAGGCCCAGCTCCTGCCCCAGCCGCACGGACGGGACCAGCGGAGTCCCGCCTTCCCCCAGGGTCACCCGCACCCCGGGCGGGGCGCCCCACCAATCGGCGTGCTGCCAAATGCTCATGGGGATCGGAGCTGCGCCATCAATCGGCCCAGGGACCCTCCGGCTGGGCGACGAATCCGGTGAGCATCTCGGCCGTCACGGAGCCCTTCGCCGGCACGACCCGCAGCTGCCTGCGCTTGAGGAGATCCGGAAAGCGCCCGGGAGGTGAGGTGCTCGGTTGCAGCGTCATGAGATGTCCCTCGCCCCACATGGGGTAACGGGGCGCGGCGCCGTCGGCATGAGCCCAGGACCAGGCGAAGGGAAACATCGCGAGGTCCCACTGCATCGCGAAGCCCAGCTTCAACTTCTCGTTCCACAGGCAGCCCCGGCCGGCGGTGAAATCCGACAACTCCACGGAATGGTCCAGGCCGGTTCCGGCGACCGGAGCCTGGCTGCAATCGCGCGGCCGGCCGCCCGCGCGCCTGGGGGCGAGCGGCCAGCGCCCCTGGTAGCCGTGCTTGAGCTGCATCAGGGATGGCTTGTTCGTTCGGATCACCCGGATGGTGCGGGCGGGCGTGACGAGGCGGGCGCCGTCGAGCAGCGGACCGCTGAAGACGGGGTGGTGCAGCCAGGCCACGGGGAGGGGAGCGCCGGAGCGGTTGCTCACCGTCTCGCGCCAATGCAAATGCCCGCTGGCGGCGCGAACGGTCAGCTCGCGGCGATAAATCACCGGCGTGCGCACGGAAACTCCCACGAACGCGACCTTGAGCGACTTGGTGGTGGACTGAATACTCTCCACGGTCCACGGCACGCAGCGGAGTTCACCGTGCGTGCCCAGCGGCGCGCCGAAATAATCGCCGGGAAAAAATCCGTTGGGCAGCGACACGTACCAACTGCCGTCCATCACGTCGAAAAGATCGCTGCCGCCTCCGACGGGCTGGTCGATCACGTGACGGCGCGGGGGCTGCCCGTAGGCATTGCGCCACATGACGTCGAGGCCGGAGGATTGGTGGACATAGGAGGTGATCGCGCCGCCCATGTCCGGCCAGATTTCCACGCGGAAGTGGGCGTTTTCGACGGTGAGGAGGCGGCGGCCGCCGGTGTTGCGCCAGGTGGCAACGGGTGGGTTGCTTTTTCGGGCGGTTTTATTCATGCGTAAACACTTTCAAAGGGGACGCGGCGGTTCGCCGCGTCGGAAGCGGCGTGGACACCGCTTCTACCTTTAAGGCAACGATGACGAAATCCAAATTTCTGATCGATCTCGCCCGGCTCCGACCGGGTTTCCACCGGCGTCGCTTTGCGCGCGATGGCGTCGGATTCGACGCCTTCATCTGGCGCGGCGGCGCCGGACCCATCCTGCTGGTCAACGGGGCCACGCATGGCGACGAATACGAGGGGCCCACGCTGCTCCGGCACTGGGTGGAGCGCTGGCGACCCACCCGCCTGCGCGGAACGGTGGTGATGGTGCCCGTGCTCAACGAACCGGCGTTCTACGCCGGCCAGCGCTGCAATCCGGCCGACGGATGCAACCTCGCGCGCAGTTTTCCGGGGCGCCGCCGGGGGCACCCGACGGAGCGCGTGGCCGCCCTGTTCGACCAGCAGCTCCTGGCCCAGGCCACCCATTATGTCGATCTGCACAGCGCGGGCGTCCCCTACGAGCTGAAGCCCTGGGCCGGCTACATCGCGGGCATGGGCGGGGAGATCGAGCGGACCCAGCGGGCGATGACCGCATGCTTCGACCGCTTCTGGTGCTGGGCCGGCGGTTTCCTGCCCGGGCGCACCTTGAGCGCGGCCTACGCGCGCCAGATCCCGGCGATGTATGTGGAGTGCCGGGGCTGCGGCGGCGTCGATCCCGCCGATCTCCGGGCGCTCGACGCGGGACTGCGCTCGGTGATCCGGTACCTGGGGCTGACCGCGGGGCCGGTCCGCCGGCTGCGGGCGCAGATTTCCCGGATCACGAGCGACGCCGACGAGACCCACCTGCAATTGCATCATCCGGCGCCGCACGACGGCCTGTTTGTCCCGCGGGCCCGGCTTGACCGGAAGGTGCGCCGCGGCGAGCTGATCGGCCGGGTGCTGAGCCTGGACGGCCGGACCGCGACCGACGTACCGGCGGTGCGGGCGGGCCGGATCGTGATGCTGCGCCGCCAGCGTTCGGTGCGCCGCGGCGACGCGCTCGCCGCGCTGGCGCCGATCTAGCGGAATCATGCCAGCAGCCCCCCGTCCACGGTCCAGGTGGCGCCGGTGACGAAGCGGGCTCCGTCGGAGCAGAGGAATGCGACGACGTCGGCGACGTCCTGCGGCCGGCCCTGGCCGAGCGGAGTCTGGTTGAGCACGTCCGAGCCCACGCCGCGTTCCTTCAATTCCCGCTCGAGCCGCTCCGAGCTGTCGATGCGAATGTCGCCCGGCGCCACGGCCACGACGCGGATTCGGTCCGCGGCCAGCTCCTTGGCCATCGACTGGGTGATCGAGACCACCGCCGCCTTGGTCGAGGCGTAGACCATCGCGCCGCGCTGGGGCCAGAGTCCATTGATCGAGGCAATGTGCACGATCACCCCGCCGCCGGCGCCGCGCAGATGCGGGACCGCCGCCTGCGAGCAAAAGAGGACCCCGCCGACGTTGACGCGAAACAGCTGGTCGACATGTCCGGCGTCGATCTCGGACAGGAGGCGGCCCGCCCCGGGGCCGCTGATCGCCGCATTGTTGACCAGGACGTCGAGGCCGCCCAGGCGGGCCGCGGCCTCGTCCACGAAGCGGCGGCATTGGGCGGGATCGCCGACGTCGACCTGCAGCGACACCACCCGGTCGCCGCAGCGGCGCACCAGCGGCTCCGCCACGGTGGGATCGGGCTGCCCGACGGCCACCCGGGCGCCGCCGGCGAGCAGGGTCTCGGTGATCGCGAGCCCGATATTGGTGGCGCCCCCCGTGACAATGGCCCGCAGCGGTTTCATCGCCGGCGAGACTAGGAGGGCCCGATGCTGAATCAATCCCACAAACACCACCTCGCGCTGCGGCTGGTTGACTCGCCGGCTCGATCCGTGAGAGATTCGCTGATCTTCAACGTGAGACTAGCACCCCACTGGACGAGCGGAGTGGCCGCGCTGCTGCTGGCCTGCGCCGGCTGCCACGGTGGCCGGCCCGCTCCGGGGGCGGCCCCGCCGGCCGGGCCGCCGCCGGCCAGATTGACCTTCAACCAGGACGTCGAGCCGATCCTGTCGGAGAACTGCTATTCATGCCACGGGCCGGATCCCGGGCCGCGCAAGGCCAGGTTGCGGCTCGATCGCGCGGAGTTCGCGCTGGCGCCCCGCGGGCAGGACGGCCCCGCCATCCGGCCCGGCGATCCCGATCACAGCCTCATCATCCAGCGCGTCGAAGCGCGGGAGGAGAAGAAGATCATGCCCCCGCCCGAGGCGCACAAGACCCTCTCGGCCGCGCAGATCGCGGTGCTGCGCCAGTGGGTGCGGGAAGGCGCGACCTACCAGGAGCACTGGTCCTTCATCCCGCCGGCCCTGCCGCCGGTGCCCGCGGTCCAGGCGGCCGGCTGGCCGCGCAACCCCATCGACCGCTTCGTCCTCGCCCGGCTGGAACGGGAGCACCTGAACCCTTCGCCCGAGGCCGACCGTCCCACCCTGATCCGGCGCGTCACCTACGACCTGACCGGGCTCCCGCCTGCTCCCGCCGACGTGGACGCCTTCGTCAACGATCCCTCGCCGAACGCCTATGAGAAGGTGGTGGACCGGCTGTTGGCCAGCCCGCGCTACGGCGAGCACCGCGCCCACTACTGGCTGGACGTGGCGCGGTTCGGGGACACCCACGGCCTGCACATCGACAACTACCGCAGCATCTGGCCGTACCGCGACTACGTCATCAAGTCCTACAATGAGGACAAGCCCTTCGACCAGTTCGTCCGCGAGCAGCTGGCGGGCGACCTGCTCCCGCCCCGGGACATCGACCAGCTGGTCGCCACCGCCTTTGTCCGCGCGGGGGTGAGCACGGGGGAGGGAGGCACGATCATCGAGGAGCTCCGGGTCAACAACCAGCGCGAGCGGACGGAGATGCTGGGCGCGGCCTTCCTCGGCCTGACGACCGGCTGCGCGGTGTGCCACGACCACAAGTTCGACCCCACCACGCAGAAGGACTTCTACCAGCTGACCGCCTTTTTCAACAACCTGGCGGAAAATCCCTCCAACGACGACCGGGCGGACTGGCCGCCATACATCGTGGTCCCGCTGCCGGCGCGCCGCGCCGCCTACGAGCGCGTCCTGGCGGAGCGCGCCGGCGTGCTCCAGGCGATCAACGCGCGGGAGTCCCGCGCCCGCGAACTGATCGCCGCCTGGCTCGCCCGGGCGGACGGGCCGCCCCGTCCGGTTTCGACCGCGGGCCTGGCCGTGCGCCTGCGGTTCGACGAGCAGGCCGGCGCGACGTTCGCCAACGCGGCGCCGCATCCCGCGTTTGCCAGCGTGACGGCGACCGGAGTCCCGCCCGCCTGGGGCGAGGACACCTGGTTCTGGCCGTCCGCCCGGATGGAGACGGGGACCCACCTCGACCTGCCCGCGGTGGGAAATCGCGAGTGGCGCCAGCCTTTCTCCGCCGGCACGTGGCTGATGCCGCGGCTGGAGACGTCCGCCTCGTCCAGTCCCGCGGTCGGCGCGATCCTCGCGCGGGTCGACCCCGCCCGGCGCGGCTGGGAGCTGATCTTCGACCACGGCAAGCTCGCCTTTCGCCTCGTGCACCAGTGGCCGGACCACGCCATCGTGGTCGAGACGGAGAAAGTCGTGCTGACGCGGGGTCGCTGGAACCACCTGCTCGTTGCCTACGACGGCAGCGGCCTGGCCGCCGGCGTGCGGATCTACGTCGATGGCCGCCCGCAGCCGCTGGCGATCGGGAAGGACGCCCTCGACGGCAGCGTCGCCGTGGCGTCGCCGCTGCGCTTCGGCCGGGAGGGAGACGAGCGGGGTGTCTTCCGCCAGGCGCGGTTGCAGGACTTTCGCTTTTACGACCGGGCGCTCGACCCGGACGAGGCCGCGCGGGTGCCCTGGGCCGACCGGGTGGCGGAGATCATCGCGCGCGCGCCGCCGGCCGCCTGGAGCGAGGATGAGTCCAAGACGGTGAGCGACTACTACTTTGCCAACCGCGACGGCGTGGTGCCGGCGCTGGCCGCGCGGCTGCCCGCCCTGGAGGCGGAGCTGGCCGGGATGTCCGCGCGCGGCCCGGAGGACCTGCCGCGGGTGAACCAGGAACGGTACAACAAGGACCTGAATTTCGCCATCGACAGCACGACGAAGGATGGCGACGTCGCGCTGGTCTGCGAGGAGAGCCCGCAGCTCGCCTATGCCAACGTGCTGGCCCGCGGCGTGTACACCGCGCGGATCGAGCGGGTGCGCCCGGCCATCCCCCATTTCCTCCCGCCGCTGCCGCCGGGCGCTCCGCGCAACCGCCTCGGCCTGGCCGACTGGATCGTCAGCCCCGCCAACCCGCTGACCGCACGGGTGACGGTGAACCGGATGTGGGCGGAGGTGTTCGGGGCGGGGATCGTGGAGACGACCGAGGACTTCGGGGTGATGGGCGCGAAGCCCTCGCATCCCGAGCTGCTCGACTGGCTGGCGATCGACTTTCGCGACCACGGCTGGGACGTGAAGCGGTTCTACAAGCAGCTCGTGATGTCGGCGACCTACCGGCAGTCCGCGCGGATCACGCCGCAGTTGCTGGAGCAGGACCCGAAGAACCGGCTGCTCGCCCGCGGCCCGCGGTTCCGGATGGACGCCGAGATGCTGCGGGACACCGTGCTGTCCGCCAGCGGCCTGCTGGTGGACCGGATCGGCGGCCCGAGCGTCAAGCCGTACCAGCCCGAGGGGGTATGGGAGTCGGGCGGCTATCCCACGGCCAACACCACCTATTACCAGCCGGACCATGGTCCGGCCCTTTACCGGCGCAGCCTCTACACTTTCTGGAAGCGCATGGCCACAATGCCGGACATGGACGCCTTCGACGCCCCCCCGCGGGACGGCAGCTGCACCCGCCGCCAGCGGACCAACACGCCGCTCCAGGCGCTGGTGGCGATGAACGACCCGCAATGGCTCGAGGCCGCGCGCTGCCTGGCCGAGCGGGTCATCCAGCGGGATGCCGCGACCGACCGGCGGCTGGACGACATCGGCCGCCTGCTGCTCGCGCGCCCGTGGCGCCCGCGCGAGCAGGCGGTGCTGCACCAGGCGCTGGCCCGGTTCAGCGCGGTCTACGACCACGACCTGCCCGCCTCGCGCGCCCTGATCGCCGTCGGGGAGTCGCGCCCGAATCCCGCCTTGCCCGCCAACGAAGTCGCGGCCTGGATGCTCGTCGCCAGCACCGCGTTCAATCTCGACGCCACCCTGAACAAATGAACGCCGCATCCCATCCCTGCTCCGACCACCACGGCGAAGGGCCCACGGTCTACGACCTGCCCGGCGTACCCCGGGCGCTGCGCGAGCAGTGGCGGCAGCTGGAGACCCGCCGCCACTTCCTCGGCCGCATGGGCAAGACCCTCGGCTGGGCCGGCCTCGCCGCGCTCATGGGGGACCGGCTGCTGACGGGCGTCGCCCGCGCCGGCGAGACCGGGGGCATCCCGACGCCGGAGATGCTGCGGCTGCCGAACTTCACGCCGAAGGCGAAGCGGTGCATCTACCTCTTCATGGCCGGCGGGCCGCCGCAGATGGATCTCTGGGACTACAAGCCCGGGCTGCCGGCCCTGTTCGACCACGACCTGCCCGACGCGGTCCGGGGCACGCAGGTCCTGACCGGCATGACCGCCGGCCAGGCCCGCTTCCCGATCGCGCCCCCGCATTGGGGCTTCACCGTGCGGGGCCGGTGCGGCCGCCCCGTCAGCGACCTCCTGCCGTACACCGGCCGGATCGTGGACGATCTCACGCTGGTCCACTCGCTCTACACCGACGCCTTCAACCACGAGCCGGCGATCCTGCTGATGAACACGGGCAACATGGTGCCCGGCAAGCCGTCGCTCGGCGCCTGGCTGTCCTACGGGCTGGGCAGCATGAACGAGAACCTCCCCGCCTTCGTCGTGCTCAACTCCAAGCTCACGGTGGGCAACAAGCAGCCGATCTCGCCCCGGCTGTGGGGCAGCGGCTTCCTCTCCAGCGAGTACGCGGGCGTGCCGTTTCGCGTCCAGGGCGCGCCGGTGCTTTACCTGGACAATCCCAAGGGCATGACCCGGGAGACCCGCCGCGCGCTGATCGACGGGGTCAATGCCATCAACCAGCTCACCTACGAGGAACTGGGCGATCCCGAGACGCATGCGCGCATCAGCGAGTACGAGATGGCCTTTCGCATGCAGGCCTCCGTGCCGGAGCTCACCGACATGAGCGACGAGCCCGCCTCGACCTGGGCGCTCTACGGCGCGGACGCCCGTGAGCCGGGGACCTTCGCCTACAACTGCCTGCTGGCGCGCCGCATGGCGGAGCGCGGCGTGCGCTTCACCCAGATCTACAAGCGGGGCTGGGACGTGCACTTCGGCGCCGTCCGCGACCTGCCCACCCTGTGCCGGGAAACCGACCAGGCAAGCTACGCCCTGGTGACCGACCTGAAGCAGCGCGGCCTGCTTGACGACACGCTGGTGATGTGGGGCGGCGAGTTTGGGCGCACCATCTACAGCCAGGGCGGACTGAGCCATCAGGACTACGGCCGCGACCATCATCCGCGCTGCTTCACGATGTGGATGGCCGGCGGCGGGGCGAAGCCGGGCATCGCCTACGGGAAGACCGACGACTACTCCTACAACATCGCCGCCGATCCGGTGCATGTGCGCGATTACAACGCCACGGTGCTGCACCTGCTCGGCATCGACCACAACCGGCTGACCTACAAGTTCCAGGGCCTCGACCAGAAGATGACCGGCCCGGTCCCGGCGAGCGTGGTCACCGGGCTGCTCGCCTGAGCGCCCCGTCCCCGCCGATGCAGACCCGACGGTCATTCCTGCAGGAGCTGGCGCTGGCGGCGGCGGGCGCGGCCCTGCTGCCCCGGCTGCAGCTGCGCGCCTCCGCCAAGTCCGGCGCGCGGCTGCCGGTGATCGGCGCGGGCGAGCACACCTACGAGTGCCTGCACGACTGGGTGCAGCCGCCGCCCGGGCTGCTCTGGGGCGAGACCCACGCCGTCTGCGAGGACGATGACGGCAACATCTACATCGGGCACACCGTGCACCGGGACAGCCCGCGCAGCGAGGCGATCGTCGCCTACGACGCCGCCGGCCGGTTCATCCGCGCCTTCGGGGCGGAGTTCCGCGGCGGCGCCCACGGCCTCGCGCTGCGCCGCGAGCGGGACGGGTCCTACCTGTATCACTCCGATATCGCCCACTGCGCCACCGCGAAACTCACGCTCACCGGCGAGGTCGTGTGGCGCCACGGCTATCCGCGGGAGGATGCCCGCTATCCCAGCCCGCCCATCCCCTACAAGCCGACCAACATCGCGTTCGCGCCCAGCGGCGAGTACTTTGTGGCCGACGGCTACGGCTCGAGCCATGTGCTGCACTATGCGGCGGACGGGAGCTTCCTGGGGGAGATCGGGCGGCCCGGCACCGGCCACGCCCGCCGGGACGCGCCGGACGGCGATCTCCGCACCCCGCACAGCCTCTGGGTCGACCTGCGCAACGGTCCGCCGGCGCTGGCGATCGCGGATCGCAGCAACCACCGCATCCAGGTCTTTGCCCTCGACGGCCGGCACCTGCACACGGTGAGGGATCCGCGCCTGCGCCTGCCCTGCCACTGCCATACCCAGGGCGAGTGGATGGTCTGCCCGGACCTGGACAGCCAGGTCTGCATCCTCGACCGGGCCTATCATGTCGTGCTTCAGCTCGGCGACGGCCAGGCGCACAACGGCAAGCTTTTCTCGCGCCGGTCCCAGTCCCGGGACCAGTTCACCCCGGGCGAGTTCATCTGTCCGCACGATGCGATCTTTCTGCGCAACGGTGACATCCTCGTGGCTGAGTGGCTGCCGATCGGCCGCATCACCCGCCTGCGGCGGGTGGCCGGGTGACGACGCGCGCGGGCAGGGGTCTTCGCTGGGGAGTGGCGCTGGCCGGGCTGCCGCCGGCGCTGGCACTGTTTGCGCTGGCTCACTTCCGGCCGCCCGACGGCCGCGAGCACGGGGACCTGGCCCAGTTTTTCGGGCGGTTCCATCCCACGATCGTGCACTTTCCCGTCGCGCTGCTGGCGCTGGTCCTGGTGCTGGAGGCGGCGGGCGCCACCCGGCGCTGGGCGCGTTTGCGCGAATCGGCCGGATTCGTCCTCGGCCTCGCCACCCTGGGCGCCTTTGCCGCCGCGTTTCTCGGATGGCTGCTCGCCTGGAGCGGCGGCTATCGCGGGCCGGTCGTCACGCTGCACCTGTGGAGCGGCGCCTGGCTCTGCCTGGCCGCGGTCCTCTGCTGCGCCCTGCGCCGGCGCCCGCCGGGTCCCCCGGGCCTGCCCTACGGGCTGGCGCTGACCGCGACCGTGGCGCTGATGGTCTGGACCGGCCATCTGGGTGGACGGCTCTCGCATGGGGATACGTTTCTCACGGAATATATGCCGGTCCGGGCGCGAGCCTGGTTCGGACTTTCCTCCTCCACTCCGCGGCGCGGAGTTACGGCGGGCGGGGCCGTCCCGGTGCCTGCATCGGGGGGGGCCGACTCGTTTTATCGGCTGTCCATTGCGCCGATCCTCGACGCCCATTGTGTCGTCTGCCACGACGCCAACAAGCAGAAGGGCAAGCTCCGTCTCGACAGCTACGCGTGGATCATGCACGGGGGCGAGGACGGCCCGGTGATCAAGCCCGGTGACCCCGCCGGCAGCGATCTCTATCGCCGGATCACGCTCCCGCCCGACGACGATGATTTCATGCCCAGCGACGGGAAGCCGCCGCTCCCGCCCGACGCGGTGAGGCTGATCGAGCACTGGATCGCCACCGGCGCGTCCGCCACGCTGTCCGACCACTTTGTCCCGGTCGGGGTGGCGGCGCCGGCCGCCCCGCCGCCGGCCGCGCCCGACTACCGCCCGTTCCTGCCGCAACTCGCGGCGCTCGAGGTCGCGCTCGGCCTGCGCCTGGTGCCCCGCTCCCAGGTGCCGACCGATGGCATCATCCTGCGCACGGTGAGCGCGCCCGGGCGCTGCGACGACGCCGCGCTGGCCCGCCTGGCGCCGGTCGCCGCGTTGATCGTCGATGCCGAGCTGGCCCGCACGAAGGTGACGGATGCGGGGGTGAAGATCCTCGCGGGCTTCCCCAACCTCCGTTCGCTCGATCTCTCCTACACCGCGGTCACCTCGGCGCAGCTCGGCCGGCTGGCCGCCCTGCCGCATCTCTACAAATTGAACCTCACCGCCACGGCGATCGATGCCGCCGGGCTGGCGCAGCTCCGGCGCGCGCGCGGGCTGAGGCAGATCTATTACTTCCAGACGAAGGCGTTCAGTCACTGATCATATGAGATGGGCGTTGCCCATGGCACATGAGACACGGGCAGGATGCCCGTGCCACGTCGGGAACCGTGGCTTGGGCATTCTGCCCAAGAGCTTATGGGTGGGCAGAACGGCCTGGCATCAAGGTTCGGAAAGAGATGGGCGCTGCCCATGGCATATGAGACACGGGCAGGATGCCCGTGCCACGTCGGGAACGTGGGCTTGCAGCCCAAGGGCTCAAGGGGTGCGCGGAACGGCCTGGCCATCAAGGTTCGGAAAGAGATGGGTGTTGCCCATGGCATATGAGACACGGGCAGGATGCCCGTGCCACGTCGGGAACCGTGGCTTGGGCATTCTGCCCAAGAGCTTATGGGTGGGCGGAACGCCCAGGTGTCAGGTTCTCAGCGACGCCCCGGGCACGGGTCACTGCACGATCGGAAACCAGGAGAGGTCCAGGCGGCGGATGCGCAGCCGGCCCATGCGGCCCAGCTTGATATTTTCGGGAGTCAGGGGCGCGTCCTTGACCCAGTAGGCGAGCAGGACCGAGTGGCCGATGTAATGGATGGCGGTGTAGCAGTACCAGTTGACCCGCCCGCTTTCGATCACCTTCGCCGCCGGCCAGGTCCGCCCGCCGTCGGTGGAGACCGCGGCGACCAGCGGGGCGCGCCGTTCGGGATCAAAGGGGAAGCGGCCGGAATGGTCGTCATAGATGGCGAGCAGCGCGCTTGAATGCGGCAGTCGCTTGATGCTCGCCGGCGAGAGGGGAGACATGAGCCCGGTCGGCTCCGGCACGGTCCACGTCCGGCCGTCGTCCCGCGAGCGAAACCCGTACTCGCAGCCCTGGTCGGTGCGAGCCCAGGAGAAAAGGGAGCCGTCGGCCAGCTCGACGACGCCCGGCTCCTGCAGGCCCGAGGCGCTCACGACGGGAATCGCCCACCAGGTGGGCGACTGCACCCAAGTGGCGCCCCGGTCGTCCGAGTAGTACCAGAGGGTGATGGCGCGGCTGTCGTTGGTGTCGGCGCCGAGGTCGCGACTGGTCAGCGAGCGATGAAAGGCCACCGGTACGATGATCCGGCCGGTCCCCGTCTGGATCACCCGGTCGTTGTTGACCACGAAGTAGCCGGGGGCGTCCACGATGTACACCGGCGCCGACCAGGTGGCGGTCTCATCCGTGGAGAAGCGGATGACCGGGCGGCAATCCAGGGAGTTGCGCTTCACCGAATAGACGATCGCGATCCGGCCGTCGGCCAGCCGCAGCACAGACACGCTCATCACATTGAGGTTGTCGCCATTCTCGAACACGACCGCCGGCTGGGTCCAGGTGACGCCCTGGTCGTCCGAGTGCACCTCCGAGATGTGGGCATGGCTGAAATCCTCCTTGCCGCGGTTGAACTCGGAAAAAAACAGGACAATCCGGCCCGACTTCAACGTGACAAAGGAACCCTCGGTGTTCCGCGGATGCTCCGGGGAGGGCTCGACGGTGAAGACCACGCGGTTTTCCGGCTCGGCCCCGAGCCGGGGAGCCGACAGCAGGGCGACGAGGGCAAGGAACAGCAGCGGGGTTTTCATCGGGGGGAGGTGATGCCGTGGGCGCGCGCGTAGAGGATCGTCCAGGCGGCGCCGACCCGGGTATTGGCGTCGGGGTCGTCGAGCAGGCCGGCGATCAGGGGCAGGGTGGCGGCGGTGCAGCTGGGCATCAGCGCCTGGCTGGCCTCGTAGCGGGCGTCGGCGGAACTGCCCACGGCCAGGCGTTCGAGGCGCGCCTGCCACACCGGGGCGCGCGCCGGGTCCGCGTTGAGCGCCAGCGCCGCGCTGTCCAGGAAGGGCTCGGCGGGCGTGCCGGGTGGCTCGGCGTCGGCGGC
>Ga0302196_10003470_pt1 | contig 14427 bp, 13 predicted proteins | sample II_Bog_N1_3_FD_198794 | JGI IMG/M metagenome (GOLD analysis project Ga0302196, IMG submission 198794) | Peat permafrost microbial communities from Stordalen Mire near Abisko, Sweden - II_Bog_N1_3 | ecosystem: Environmental > Terrestrial > Soil > Wetlands > Peat | place: Sweden: Abisko...
CGGGGCGCCACCGCTGGAGTACCTGGTCCAGCACCTCGTCGGGACGGAAGGCGTCGGGCATGGTCACCGATCCTACGATCGGTACCCGTCGTCGACCGGAGGGGCGGGCCTCAGGCCAGGATCGTCTTCCATCCGTCGCCCACCGGCGACATGAACACGGTGGTCAGCGCCATCGATCGATGCAGCCACCGGCCATCGACTCGCTGGTACTCATCGTCCTCGTAGCCGCACATCCAGTACGAGGTCCCGTCGGGGCGGCGGCAGGGACTCAGGAGATCCCACCGGGCAGTGGCCCGGTCGCCGTCGACGGCGATCCGGGGCTTCACGAACAGGTGACGGGAGAATGTCAGCGTGGTCCGGATCAGCCGTTCGGCGATGGCCGCTCGGCCGGTGGCGATCCCCAGCCCCGGTCCTCCATTCCAAGTCCCGTCCTCGGTGAACAGGGCAGCGGCCTCGGTTGCCACCCGTCGCACGGTGGCGTCATCGGCCATCTGCCCGGTGTGGAATCGCCGGTCGACCAGCTCGCCGTACCGGGCCTTCAGTGCCTGGATCTCCAGCACCGCCTCGGCGGCCTCGACCCGTCTCCGTAGCTCGACCAGTTCGACGGCCAGGTCCTCGATGGTCGGCATCACGCCCCTTTTTGCACCGGTGGAAGGTGTCTCCAGTATGGCGACCGGTGATGGTCGGGCGGGCTGACCCGTCGATTGCCGCCCCGCCATCCACCAGCGGGTACCGTTCGTCCGGACAAGGAGCGACGATGATCGAGCAAGTGGTCGAAGCCTGGGAAGCCTTCTTGCGGGGCGGGCACCCCGGAGGGCTGGAGGAGCTCCTCGACGACGACGTGGTCTTCTACTCCCCGATCGTCTACACGCCACAGGTGGGGAAGGAGATCACCGCCCTCTACCTGCGGGCGGCCAGCCAGACCTTCCCCGGTGACAAGACGGCCACCACCGGCGGGGGGAGCGGTCCGGAAGGCTCGTTTCACTACACCAAGCAGGTCCTGACCGGTGACACCGCCGTACTGGAGTTCGAGACCACCATCGACGGCACCTACGTCAACGGGGTGGACATCATCCGGGCCAACGACCAGGGGCGGATCATCGAATTTCGGGTGATGATCCGGCCGCTGCAGGCCGTCAATCTCATCCACCAGCGGATGGCAACCATGCTCGAGCGGATGCGTCCAGCCGACTGAGCCGGCCGGCAGTGCCGGCCGGTTGCTTCAGGCCTCCCCGGCGTCGCCGCCCCCGGGTCCTTTCGCCCGGATCCGCTCCACCTGCACCAGCGCCTGTCGGAGCTCCTCGATCCACGTGCCCTGGTGCTGTCCGACCAGCGCCACGCACCAAGCCAGCGCCTCGCTGCGGCTCCGGGCGATGCCGGCGTCGATCAGCGTGTCGAGGACCTGCCGCTCGTCGAAGCGGAGCCGGGTCATCACCGGAACCCCAAGGGTGGTGAACCGGGACACCGTTCCACCGCACCGGGCGGCCCACGACACCGTCCTCCCGAAACCGGCCTGCGCCTCGTCGGCGATCCGCATGCGGTGCTCCCGGGTGTCCTCGCGGAAGCCGCTGATCCGGGCCGACTCGGCGGTCGACTGAGCCGACTCCTCGGTCTCCGCCGGCAGGGCGACACCGGGCAGGGTCCCCGTCACCAGAATCTCGTCGCCGTCCACCGCCACCTCAGCCGAGCCCTCGAACCACTCTCCGGGAAGGCGACCGGCGAACCAGGCCTGAATCTGGCGACGCTGCTCGGGGGTGGTGCGCTGCTCGGCTTGGCTGGCCCGGGGACGCCGCTGACCGCGACGACTGCTCGGCTCTTCATTTGCTTTCATCATTACATCATTACATCATTCTGAGCGTCTGGCAATCGTCCCGGTCGGACCAGAGCCCGCCGGCCGGGATATCGTCTCCGGTGCCGTCGCTCATCGGAACCGTCGCCGGGGGTGGGTCGAGAGGAAGGAGCCACGTGGGAGTGCCCGCCGCCGTGGCCGGATCGCCCCTCCACCGGGCACTCCGGTCGATGAATCTGTGGATCGTCGTCGGCACGGTCGGTGCCATCGGCCTTGCCATCTTCGGCACCAGCCTGGGGGCCATTCCCCGTCCCGGCGTGACCGGATGGTGGTTCCATGTGCCCGAAGGGGATCCGGCACTGGCCAAATCCGGGTTCTACCTGGCCGCCGCCGGGCTGATCTCCGCTTGGTTCGGCCTGGGTATCTCGGCTCGGGCCGGACGTTTGACGGTTCGCCGAGCCTGGGTCGTGCTGGCCTGCTGGGGTCTCCCGCTGCTGGCCGGGCCGCCCCTCTTCAGCCGGGATGTCTACAGCTACATCGGTCAGGGCCTGCTGGCCAACCAGGGCCACAATCCCTACTCGGTCCCACCCTCCGCGCTCACCGACCCACACCTCCTCGCCTCCATCGCCAGCGTGTGGCGGGATACCGCCTCCCCGTACGGACCCCTGTTCGTGATGGTCAGCCGGGCGGCGGTCGGCCTGGCCGGTTCGTCGTTGATGGCACAGGTCACCGCCTTCCGGCTGTTGGAGCTGGTCGGGGTGGTGCTGATCATGGTGTCGCTCCCCCGCCTGGCCCGTCGGTTGGGCGCCGACCCCGGGATGGCGCTGTGGCTCGGCGCCCTCAGTCCCTTGGCCCTGTTCAGCTTCGTGTCTTCGGGGCATAACGACAGCTTGATGGTGGGACTGCTGCTGGCCGGCGTGACCCTCTCCCTCGATGGGCGCCTCGCCCTCGGTGTGGCCCTGTGCGCGTTGGCCGCCACCATCAAACTCCCGGCGGCGGCGGCCATCGTCTTTCTGGCCATCGACCGGTACCGGGTCGCCGAGGCCGGCCGTCGATGGCGCATCGTGGCCGAGGCGGTGCTGGTGCCGATCGTGGTGGTGGTGGGAGTGACGGTGGTGTCCGGGCTCGGATGGACCTGGCTGGGGCCGACCGCCCTCCACGTCCCCACCGAGCTGCGGGTGCTGTCGTCTCCATCGGTGGCCATCGGCACCTTCCTCCACTCGGTGCTCCACGGGGTCGGACTCCCTGTGCGTCTGAGCCCGACGGTGACCGTCACCCAACTGATCTGCGAGCTGGTGGCGGTGGCCGGTGCGGTGTGGCTGGTCCTCAACGCCCGCCGGTTGGATGTGGTGCGCCTGCTGGGTCTGGCCCTGCTCCTCATCGTGGTGGGCAGCCCCACGGTGTGGCCCTGGTACCTGATGTGGGGACTCGCCCTCCTGGCCGCCACCCAGCTCCAGCGTTCGTGGGTTCTGGCCGTGCTGGCCGCCGGCGCCATGTTGGTGGTGGGCCCCGGCGGCACCCCCATGCTGAGCGGTGGCGCCTACTACGTCATCGTCCCGCTCCTGGTGGCCGGCGGTGCCTGGCTGCTGTACCACCGGCACTGGCGAACGGTGGTGGCCGGCTATGCCACCTGAGCAGTCGGGAGTGGTCGACCGGTCGGCCGGATCCGCCGATCGGCGCGGTGCCACGCCGGACACCGTCGACTCGATCGATGCCCCGGCTTCCGGTCGGCCCCTTCGTCGCGATCTCCGCCACTGGTACCTGCGGTGGCCAACCGTCGCCTATCTGGCCGTCCGGATCCTCACGGTGGTCTGGCTCCTCATCGCCGACAGGCACTCCCATACCGGACTGGGAAGCCGGCTCTTCCGGTGGGACGGCCGGTGGTTCGTGCGGGCGGCGGTGCACGGCTATCCCCGGACACTCCCCACCACCCACGGCCACGTGGCCGGCAACACCATTGCCTTCTTTCCGGTCTACCCGGCCATCATCCGGTGGCTGTCGTGGCTGACCTCCACCTCGCCGGTGGCGGTGGCGTGGGCGATCACGGTGGCCACCGGTCTCACCGCCACCTGGGCGGTGGGGGCCCTGGTCCGCCAGTGGGCCGGCCCGGAACCCGCCACCCGGGCTGCCCTGCTCTTCGCCTTGTTCCCCGGCGCCTTCGTCTTCAGCCTCCCGTACTCCGAGGGCATCGCCATCACCTCGCTGGCCCTGGGGCTGCTCGCCCTCCTCCGGCAGCGCTGGTGGCTGGCCGGCCTGGCCGGCCTGGTGGCGACCGCCACCACCCCCATCGCCCTGGCCTTCGTGGTCAGCTGCGCCTGGTGTGCGGCCAGTGCCATCCGACACCGACGGGACTGGCGGTCGTTGGCTGCGCCGGTGCTGGCACCCTTGGGTTTCGTGGCCTACATGGGCTGGCTGTGGCTCCACACCGGCCGCCTCAACGCCTGGCGCCTCACCGAAAAGGGCGGGTGGCACAGCTATCCCTCACTCCGGTATCCGGTCCATATCGCCGCCACCTTCCTCTTCAACCCGATTCGACCCACCATCACTGGACAGATCCTGGTGGCCGGCACCGTGGTGACGGTGATCGGCGCCGTACTGGCCATCCGCCAGCGACAGCCGCCGCCGGTCCTGCTCTACGGGCTGCTGGCCGCCGGGCTGGCGGCGGCGGCCGCTCCGGTCGGCCTCCGGCCCCGCTTCGTCATGCTCGCCTTTCCACTGGTGGCGGCCATCGCCATTCGCCTGCAGGGCCGGGCCTACGTGGTGGTCCTGGCATTGTCGGCGGTCGGCCTGTTCCTGATGACCTGGCTCGAGCTGTTCTCGTTTGCGGTCTTCCCATGAGCACCGGCGAGCCTGACGGTTCGGCGCCGGTGGCGACCGCACCCGATTCGACACCGGCCGAGGCGCCCACCGGCGCCCTGGTGGAACGGTGCGGCTGGAGTCTGGTCTGGCTGGGGGTCCTGATCGTCGGACTCGACTTCTGGGGCGCCTGGACCAGCTGGGCCGGGGCCACCGTGGTGGCGCCGTTGCTGGTGGTGGCCGGGGTGGCCGGCGCCGCCGCCGTGTGGTGGGTGCGCACACCGGTCACACCCGTGGTCCGTCTGACCGGATTGGTGGGTGGCCTGTTGGCGGTGGCCGTGCCCCAGGGGGCGGGCATCCACGCTCGGCAGTTCTACACCACCGATTCCGCCGCCTTCGATCAGGTGGCGGCCCGGGCCCTCGTCCACGGCAGTGACCCGTACACCACCTCGATGGCCCCCGCCTCCAACCTCCTCCTGTCGCCGTGGCAGTACTGGAGCTACACGGTGGACGGCGGTCACGTCGCCCACGTCTCCTATCCGGCCGGGTCGTTTCTGATGGAGGCGGCGGCCATGGTCCTCGGCTTCCACCATGCCGTCACCGACTGGGTCGACCTGGGGGCATGGTTGGTCACCGGTGTGCTGCTCTACCTGATGCTGCCGGCCGCCATCCGATGGGTCTCGGTGCTGGTCCTTCTCACCCCGACCTATACCCACATGTTCGGCAGCGGTGGGACCGACGCCCTCTTCCTCCCGTTCCTGGTCTTGGCCGTCTGGCGGTGGGACCGGTTCGCCGTGGGTCGAGCCGCCGACCTCACCCGGTGGATCGGGCCGGTGGCCCTGGGGGTGGCGTGCACCATCAAGCAGACGCCCTGGTTCTGCGTTCCGTTCCTAGTCATCGGGGTGTGGCTGGAGTCGCGGCAGCACGACCGAGATCCCTGGCGGGTGGCCGCCGCCTATCTGGGAACGGTGGCGTCGGCCTTCGTGGTGATCAACCTCCCGTTCATCGTCTGGCAGCCGTCGGCCTGGGCTCGCGGCTCGTTGCTCCCGCTCACCCAGCCACTGGTTGCCGATGGACAGGGGGTGGTCACCCTGGCCCTTCACGGGCTGACCGGGGGGGTGCTGCTCCCGCTGCTGACCGCCGCCGGCGTGGTGGCCTTGGTGGCGCTGCTCATCGCCTACGTCGCCTGGTTCCCGCGGATGCGGCGGGTGTGGCTCTTCGCCTTGCCGCTGGTCCTCCTGCTACCGGCTCGTTCGCTGTCGAGCTACCTGCTCGACTGCTTTCCGGCCGCGCTGGTGGCAGCGGTGACCGTCAGGCCTGCAGCCGATGGACATGCATCGCCGGCTCCCCCCTCCCGGCGTTGGGCGGCGGCCGGCGTGGGCACCGCCCTGGCCGGTGTGGCGGTGCTGGTGGTGGTGGCATTTGCATCCGCCCCACTCCACCTGTCGGTCCGGGGCTTTCGCACCACTGACCAGGGTTTGGCGCTCAACCGGGTCACCGTCACCGTGCACAACGGGAGCGACCGCCCGGAACATCCACACTTTCTGGTGTCGATCAGCGGCAACCATCCCACCGGATTCTGGACGACGGTCGATGGCCGGCCGGTGGTGCTGGGTCCCGGCAGTACCGACACGGTGGTGCTGGTGGCGCCCCACTACACCTGGTCGCCGACGTTCGGGAGTTACTGGTTGGTGGAGGCCTACACCACCGGTCCCGACGCCCTCAGCACCTCGCCCATCCAACAGTGGAAGCTCGGCACCCCTCAGTCCTGAGCCACCACCAGCCGAGGTGGACCCGCCACCATGCCGGCCAGGCGCTGTCGGCGCCACAGCATGGCGGCCACGCCCACCATGAACACCACGGTGGCCAGAAAGAACGAATTGCCGGCCAGCAGCTGCCAACCGTGCTCGTGGAGCTCGGACCCGTTGCCGTTGGGCACCGACCAGATCGGCCCCCACCAGAACACCGCGGCGGTGGCGGCGGCCCAGAGCCGACCGCCGGCCGGCCGGTCGCGGCCCCAGACCAACCACACCAACACCGGGGCCACCCACACCAGGTGGTGGGCCCAGGTGATCGGCGATACCAGCAGTCCGGTGGTGGCGCAGACCAGAATGCCGAGGAACCGGGAGGAGACCCGGGAAGCCCAAGCGGCCAGGGCGATGCCGGCCACCAATACCACGGCGGCGCCGGCGGTGACCACGGCGGTCGACACCACCCGATGGTCAAACCGGTCGGCGGCGGCCCGCAGGCTCTGGTTGCTGATGTACCACGGCGCCCCCACCCGTCGGGCGTCAGTGGCGTACTTCGTCCAGTACGACCACGACACCCGGGGGTCCGTGAGCCCGGCCACCAGCGTGCAGCCGACCATGGTGGCCAGTGCCACCCAGGCGGCCCGGGTCTGACGGGTGACGAAGAGGTAGGGGACGAACACCAGCGGCACCAACTTCACCGCCGCCGCCGCCCCCAGCAACACCCCGCGCGGAAGGGTGCGGCCCCCCAACCGGAGATGGCCGGTCAGATCGGCCAGCACCATGGCCGCCAGCACCACATTCACCTGACCGAAGTAGAAGGTGAGGCGCACCGGTTCCAGCAGGTAGGCCGGCGTCATCAGCACCAACGACCACCGGATCATCTGGTTGGCCGGGAGTTGCGGCCGGACCGCTCTGACCGACAGGTACAGCAGGGCGAAGAGGGCGGCCACGCTGACCAGGCTCCACACCACCTGGGCGGACGGTTCCGACAGCACGGTCAGGGGTGCGAAGGCCAAGGCGGCGAAGGGCGGATAGGTGAAGGGGAGATGCGGCGGTACCGACAGCGACACCTGGTAGAGACGTCCGTCGACCTCGTGGTGGGCGCCGAGCAGGTAGGTCGCCATGTCGAGCTGCAGCCGACCGACCGCCGACGCCACCGCCGCTGCCACCGCCCAGCCAGCCGAGAGGGCAGCAGCTACCCACAGCCACGGGCCCCATCGACCAGCGGGGTCGGTGATCGGCGACCCGCCGGACTGGAGGTCGGAAGCCGGTGACATCCGGGCGATGGTAGACCCCGGACCTGCCCGGCTCCGGTGCGCCAGATCAGCCGGCGGGATGCAAGAGGGCTTCGATCCGCACCAGGGTGGCGGCCATGCTGGTGGCCGTCGACGCCTCGGCCTTGCGGGCAAAGGGTTTGGTGGCAGCCGACTCCCCGCGGAGGTCCCACGACTCGCGGACCCGGGTGCCACCGTCGACCGGCTCCAGCTCGTAGCGCCACACCCGGCCCCCGAAGAGACGGCCGATGGCGGTCGGCCCTCGGGTCTCCCAGGCGATCCTCCGGTCGAGCTCGAACTCCACCACCGTCGAGACCATGGCGTAGGGGATGCCCAACTTCATGGCCATGCCGAACGAACTGCCGAGCTGGAGGCGCTGCGAGCCCTCCTTGGCCCTCCGCACCGTGCCCGATCCGTCGATGTCGGGGTGACGGTCGGGGTCGGCCAACAGGTCGAAGATGGCCGCCGGGGGAGCCGGGATGACCCGTTCCACGGTGACGACGTCTCGGGTCTCGATCATGGGCCGAGTGTACGGCCATCCCGAGCCCCTCCAGCGTCCCGGCAACCGTCCTTCCGGCCTGCTAGAACCAGGCCATGCCCAACACGTCGCCTGCTCGCCTGCTGGCCCTGGGGGCGCTGGTCGCCCTGGCCCTGACCGCCGCCGCCTGCTCGTCGGGGTCCTCCTCGGGATCGACCACCACCCTGGCCACCAGCCCGGCCACCACGTCAGCCGGCGGTGGCTCTTCCTCCTCCAGCACCACCTCGTCGACCGACGCAATGGGGACCACGACCACCACCTCAGCCACTGCCGTCCAGAACCTGCAGGTGTCTCCGGCGGTCCGGGCCACACTCACCAGCACCTTCGTCAACTACAAGGCCATTCCGGCCAGCGACGTCAGCGGCACCGTGCCCAACAGCGTCTACCTGGCCTACGACCCGACCACCAAGACGACCTGGGCCCTGGCCCAGTTCAGCCCGTCGTCGACCGCCAGCCAGCAGACGCTGGTGGGCTTCCAGGACGGCGGTGCGCTGGGGCTCTTCAAGATGCAGGCCGGCGGCGCCTGGACGGTCCAGACCGGCGGCGAGCCCTACGCCTGTTCGGAGTCGAAGTACTTCCCCGCCACCGTGCTGGCTGCCTGGGACATCGCCCAGCCCACCGCGGCCATGCAGTGCTGAGCACCCACTGACTAGCCGGTGCGCTGGAGGTCGCGCTCGAATCGGCTTCGACCCACCGCCGCATACCCCTCGGCCAGCCCCAGACAGAGCAGCCAGACCGCCACACCCCAGCACATGTAGATGAAGGCGTAGCCGAGCAGGTGGTGGTCGGGCCGGCCCAGCAGATGCCGGGCGATCCGATCGGCAGGCCAGGCCAGGTAGCGGACCACCCCCAGGGCGGCATAGGGGACGAGGAGACACAGGATCCATCGCGGCCAGGTACGACGGTCCTTCCACCGCTGCTTCAGGGAGATCGGGTTGTAGGGGAGCACGACGGACAGCAGCGCACCCACCCCCAGCCAGACGAACACCACCCAGACGTCGAGCATCACCGCATGGGGGATCGACCGCCACCGGTCGATGGCCAGCCGGGTGCCGACGGAGATGGCGACGGTCAACGGGAGGAGCAGCACCCCCAGTGCCAGCCCCTTGAGGGCCAGAATCCGAGCCACCCGATCGTTCCGGTCGATCGAGTGCCGGACCCGATCGGCGTCCGATCCCAGCAGGTTGGTGTTGATGACGTCGGCCAGCACCCACACCGCTACGGCGGTGGCGATCCCGGCCACCCGGACGTCGTCCCGGACGTGAGGGTCGTAGTGCTGATAGCCCACGTAGACGGCCGCCACCACCAGGTTGAAACCGAAACCGAGCAGCCAGCCCTTCCGCTCCGCGAATGTCCACCGGAGCTCATCGGCGATGTCGGCGATGATGCCGTCCGTCGGCTCCATCGCCTCCCCCACCGAGGCCGCTTCGCCGTCCGTCGTCACCTGGTGATGGTACCGACCGGTGCCGTCCGGACCCGGGTCGTCACCGGGGGTGGGGCGGAGCCGGTGTGCGAGACTGCACTGATGCGTTGGGACCACGACGTCCGACGGCTGCGGAATGCCCTGCAGCGGATGCGTGCCCATCGACGGCGGGCGCTCGGAGCCCTCGGGCGACTGGGACCCGGCACCCACCCGGGGATGGTGGCCCAGGTGGAGCTGGCCAGCGGTGAGCTGGTGGTCACCGGACATGTCCACGTGCCGGGCGAACGCTTCACCTCGGTGGTCATCACCGTCGACGGGTCGGCCGTCGGCGCCATCCCGCTCGATCCGCCCTCCACCACCGACCAGGCCAGCGACGCCCCCCACCGGGTGCTGTGGACGGCCCGGATGACGGACGTCGCACTCCCCTCCGGCACCATCTCCGTCGGGGCCCGAGCCATCGGGGAGTCGGGCCTGGTCGAGGAGTTGCAGCCCCTCGCCTGGTCCACCGCAGTGGCCGACGCCGGCGACGGCCACCGAGCCGCCCCGTGGTCCAACGTGCCGGTGGGTCGGGTGGATCGCCCCGACGACGGCTGGGCGGAGAAGGGCGGCGTCATCGAGGTGGCCGGGTGGGTGGCCAGCGTGGTGGGCATCGACCGGATCGAGGTCAGCCTCGACGACGGGCCGCCGGAGTTGGCCGGGCCCTTCTGCGACGGACGGGCCGACGTGGTGGAGCACACCGGCGACCCCCGGGACCTGCTGGCCGGCTACCGCCACGTCCTCGAGATCGGTCATCTCGCCGAGGGATCCGACCACATCCTCCGGGTCGAGGCGGTAGGGCCCGGTGGCCGGAGCCTGTTGGGCACCCGGCAGGTGGTGGTGGGCCCGGTGCAGCGGCCGTTGGACCACGCCGACCGGGCGTGGCTGGACGGACTGGCCGACCGCACCCGCTCCATCGCCGCTACCCGGGTCCCCCGCCCGGGGACCGGGCTGGTGGTGTTCACCCACGACCTGGGGATCGGGGGGGCGCAGCTGTGGTTGCAGGAGATCCTCCGGTCGGTGTTCGCCCAACCGGACATCAGCTGCACCGTGGTGTCCCAGCACGACGGCCACTTCCGGCGGGAGCTGGAGGACGCCGGGGTCCCCGTCCACATCTGCGGCCAATTCCCCTACAGCGCCGGCGCCTACGAATCGCGGGTCCGGGACCTGGTGGAGCTGGTGGTGTCGGAGCAGGGCAACGTGGTGCTGGCCAACACCGCCATCGCCTTCATCGGCATCGACGTCGCCATGCGGTGCGGGGTGCCGAGCATCTACGCCATCCACGATCACTTCACCTCCAACCAGCTCTGGCACGGAGCCTTCGGGCGCTCGTTCCTCGACCCTTATGTCCGCGAACGCCGAGCCGCCACGGTGGAGGGGGCCGACGTGGTGGCATTCGTGGCCGACGCCACCCGCCGCCTCTATCTCCCTGACGACGACGGGCGGGCGGTGACCGTTCCGTACGGGATTCCGCTCGACGAGGTAGCCCGCCAACGGGCCAGCCTCGACCGTCGACGGTTGCGAACCGCCCACGGGTTCAAGCCCGAGGACCGGGTCCTCATCAATGTGGCCCGGGTGGAGCCCCGAAAGTGCCAGGCATCGCTGATACTGGCCTTCGCCCGCATCGCCACCGAGTATCCGGAGGCCCACCTGGTCATCGTGGGTGCCGACGAGGAGCACTACTCGCGGACGGTGACCCACCTCATCCACGCACTGGGCCTGGTGCACCGAGTGCGGATGGTGCCACTCACCAATGAGGTGGCTCCCTGGTTCGTGATGGCCGACGACTTCGTCCTCCCGTCCGACTCCGAGTCACTCCCTCGCACCATCATCGAGGCGATGGCCTACGAACTTCCGGTGCTCGCCTCCGACGTGGGCGGTGTCAGCGAGATCGTGCGCGACGGTGTCACCGGCCTGCTGATGCGATCGCGGGACGTGGCCGACCTGGCCGCCGGGCTGCGCCGGCTGCTGTCGTTGGACGCCACCGAGCGACGGGACATCACCGGTCGGGCCGCCGCCGAGGTGCGGGCGGACCGCGACGTGACCGGCTACACCGAGACGTTCGGTCGACTGATTCAAGGTCTGGCCAAAAATCCGGGAGCAACCCCCGCCGAGCTGCTCGACATCGGCTGAGTACCACCAGCACCATCGCCGACAACCCGGTCGCGCCTACGCTCCACTGATGGCCGACCCGCCGGGCAAGATGCACTTCCGCCACATGGACGAGGGGACCGATCGGGACTTCGAGATTCTGGCCGCCGTCCACCGAGCCACGGTGGAGTGTCTCCCCGACACCCTGTTGGACATGCTCACCCGGCTGCGGGGCGACCAGGCCTACCCCATCGACCGGCTGGCCCATAGCCTGCAGACCGCCACCCGGGCCCTGCGCGACGGCCGAGACGAGGAGTACGTGGTGTGCGCCCTCCTCCACGATGTGGCGGAGCCGATCGGCCCGTTCAACCACGGAGAGATCGCCGCCGCCATCCTGAAGCCGTTCATCTCCGCCGAGCACTACTGGATGCTCGCCCACCATCAGGTGTTCCAGGTGTACTTCTTCGGCCAACACCTGGGGCTCGACCCCAATGAACGGGATGCGTTCATCGCCAGTCCCTTCTACGACACCACGGTGGACTTCACCGCCCGCTACGACGAGGTCTCCTTCGACCCTGACTACGACGATGAGCCACTGTCCACCTTCGAGCCCATGGTCCGCCGGGTGCTCGCCAAGGACTGGGCCCCTCCGTCGTAGTGGCCAGTCCGTTGCTGGTGGCCGCCCCCGACAAGTTCCGGGGCACCGCCACCGCCCCCGAGGTGGCCGCCGCCATCGGCCGGGCCGGGAGGTCCCGGGGTTGGGCGGTGGAAGAGGCGCCCCTCTCCGACGGGGGCGAGGGGCTGATCGATGCCCTGGCCCCCCTGGGTGGCACCATCGAACGAGCCGAGGTGACCGGCCCACTGGGTCAGCCGGTGGTGGCCCGCTGGCTCCTGTCCGGCTCGCGGGCAGTGGTGGAGATGGCGGAGGCATCGGGTCTCTCGTTGGCCGGGGGTGCCGCCGGCAACCGCCCGATGGAGGCCACCACCGCCGGTACCGGCGAACTGCTGGTGCTGGCGTCGCGGGCCGTCGGACCCAACGGGACGGTGGTGGTGGGCCTGGGCGGATCAGCCACCACCGACGGCGGGGTGGGGGCCATCGCCGCCGTCGACGGCGCCGGCGGGTTGGGGGGTGCCGATCTGGTGGGCGCCTGCGACGTCGAAGTGGGGTTCGTGGACGCCGCCACCCGCTTCGGTCCGCAGAAGGGGGCTGATCCCGACCAGGTGGCGGCACTGGAGGAACGGCTCCGGACCCTCGCCGTCGCCTACCGGATCCGCTCTGGATTCGAAATCCTGACGTTGCCCGGGGCGGGGGCCGCCGGAGGTCTGGGTGGCGCCCTGGTGGTACTGGGAGGCCGGCTCCAGTCGGGCTACCGGCTGGTGGCCGAGCTCACCGGGCTCGATGAACGCCTGCGCCGCGCCGACCTGGTGGTGACCGGCGAGGGATCCCTCGATGCCACCTCGTTCGCCGGAAAGGTGGTTGGTGGTCTGCTCGGCGACGTCTCCGAACTCGGGGTGGCGGCGCTGGTGGTAACCGGTCAGGCGACGGCGGCAGGCCTGGAGGGCGCCGCGGCTGCCGGCGCCGGCGCCGTGTCGTTGACGACCGTCTTCGGCGAAGGCCCGGCGCGCACCGACACCAGCACCTGCGTGGAATCGGCGGTCGGACAGTGGCTCGACAATCGGATCTGACCGCCCCGCTCGGAGTTCGGAACCGACTGGATAGCCTCGGCACCGAACGCCGGCACCCCGCCCCCAGGAGCTCCCGCCATGTCAGCCCCCACCTCGCCGTCGCCGACGGCGTCGGCCGCCCGCAGCAACCGCCGCCGATGGTTGGCCTTGGTGGTGGTGTGCCTGGGCATGTTCATGAACGCCCTCGACTCCTCGATCGTGAACGTGGCGCTGCCGGCCATCCAACGCCAGCTCCATCTGTCCCAGGCCGACCTCACGTGGGTGGTCAACGCCTTCCTCATCACCTTCGGCAGCTGCCTGCTGCTGGCCGGCCGACTCGGCGACCTGATCGGGCGCAAGCGGGTCTTCCTAGCGGGGATCGCCCTGTTCACCGCCTCATCGGCCATGTGCGGTCTGGCCCAGAGCCAGGCCGTCCTCATCGCCGGGCGGTTCCTGCAAGGAATCGGCGGTGCGCTGTCCGCCTCCGTCATCATCGCCATCATCGTCACCGAGTTTCCCCGCACCGACGAGCGGGCCAAGGCGATGAGCGCCTACATCTTCGTGGCGGTGGGTGGTGGATCGCTGGGGTTGCTGGTCGGCGGCCTCCTCACCCAGGCCATCAGCTGGCACTGGATCTTCTTCATCAATCTGCCCATCGGCATCGTCACCTTCGTGCTGGGCCGGGCGCTCATCCGCGAGAACGTGGGGCTCGGTATCCGCCAGGGCGTGGACATCGCCGGGTCGGTGCTGATCACCGTGTCGTTGATGCTGGGGATCTTCGCCATCGTCCAGGTCACCCGGTACGGCTGGCTGTCGGCGCATACCCTGGTGATCGGCGGGCTGGCGGTGGCACTGTTCGTCGGCTTCGTGGTGCTGGAGTCGCGACTCGACAAGCCGATCGTGCCGCTGCGCATCGTCCGCATCCCTTCGCTGGCCCGATCCAGCATCATCCGGGGCCTGCTGAACACCGGGATGTTCTCCACCTTCTTCCTCGGGGCCCTGTACCTGGAGAACGTCCTCGGCTACACCCCCATCCAGACCGGGGTGGCCTTCCTCCCCATGTC
>Ga0302196_10003472_pt1 | contig 14427 bp, 13 predicted proteins | sample II_Bog_N1_3_FD_198794 | JGI IMG/M metagenome (GOLD analysis project Ga0302196, IMG submission 198794) | Peat permafrost microbial communities from Stordalen Mire near Abisko, Sweden - II_Bog_N1_3 | ecosystem: Environmental > Terrestrial > Soil > Wetlands > Peat | place: Sweden: Abisko...
CGGATGGGCGTCTTCGACCAGCACGGCAACGTCGCCGAGATGATGACCCGCAAGGGCGACGACGGCGTCATCTACGACCAGCTCAAAGGCAGCGCGTTCTTCTACGTCGACGTGGCGCGCAAGCCGAGCGAGCACCAGGGCCCCGGGCGAGAGACGTACCCCGATCACTGCGGCTACGACCCGCGCTGGCACGTGGAGCCCGCCGCGGGCGCGATGCACTCGAACTACCACCTCGGCTTCCGGTGCTGCGCCTCGCTGTAGGTCCCGGGTCTCGACTGGGCGCCGAGGAGGGCGCTGGCGCCGTTGGGTCCGCTCGCCGTACGATGCGAGGGTGCCGGTTGTCGTCCGTGACGGTCACTCGATCCACTACGAGGTGCGCGGCCCGCTCGTCGCGCCCCCGCTGCTCCTCATCATGGGGCTCGGCCTGTCGTCCAGGGCGTGGGACAGGCTGCCCGGGCGGCTCGAAGGGCAGTTCCGCGTCATCACCTTCGACAACCGCGGGACCGGGCTATCCGGGCCCATCGTGTCGCCACGCCTCGCGATCGCAGACCTGGCCGACGACGCCGCGGCGGTCCTCGACGCCGCCCGGGTGACCCGGGCATCGGTGCTGGGCGTCTCGATGGGGGGCATGATCGCGCAGGAGCTGGTGCTGAGGCATTCCAGCCGGGTCAGGTCTCTCATGCTCGGCTGCACGTTCGCGAGCTGGCTTCACGGCCAGAAGCCGGCGGTCCGGGTCACGCTGAAGCTGCTCGGAATCAACCTGATCGGAGCGCGCGCCACGGGCGGCCTCTCGCGCATCCTCGTTTCCCCGGAGTTCGATCGCACGGCGCCGGGCGAGTTTCCGAGGTGGTTTCGTCAGGTGGGCCTCGCCGGACGGGCCACCATCTTTCGACAGATGCGCGCCATCGTCGGATTCTCGACGTCGCGTCGGCTGCACGAGATCAGCGCGCCCACGCTCGTCGTGACCGGCACGGCCGACGTGCTCGTCCCCCCGGCGAACTCCCGCTTCATCCAGTCGCGCATTCGCGGCGCGCGCCTCGTCGAGCTCGCGGGCGCCGGCCACCTCTTTCCGCTCGAGCGCGAGGACGAGACGGTCCGGCTCCTCGAGGCGCAGGTTCTGGCTTCCTGATCCCGGAGGCCGGGCACGGGGCGGTGGGGCTGGGAGGGGAGCCCGGCCCCTCAGCGATACCCACCCGAGCGCCGGAAGCGGCACGCGGCCAGCACGACCTCGGTCCCCAGGGCGAGGGTGTCGACGTCCTTCTCGACGCCCTCCCAGAAGAGCCGCGCCTCGCCGCCGTCGTACTGGAGCACGAGGGGCTCCGGGAAGCGCAGCAGCGCGAGACGAACGTCCTCGCCCAGCATCTTCCGGACGGGCTCGGCAGGGGTCGCCTTGACCGCGAAGCGCTTGTCGAACTCGGGATCGTCGAGGCCGCGGAGCGCACCGTCGGGGATCTCGGCACCTCCTTGCCGGCTCTGGACGGCGAGGCGGAGCGGCACGGGGGCGACCGCCCGCCCGGTCACCCGCGTGTGGGTGACGAAGCGATCCCGGCTTGCCTCCATGCACGCGTCGACCACCAGGGCGACGTCGTCGATGACGCCCTCGAGGACGTTCGACCTCTCGTGCACGAACACGCTCGAGGGGCCGACGAACCGCAGCCCACGCGCCTTGGCGAAGACCTTCCAGGGGTTGGGTGTTCCCGGCCCGGGCTGGCTCATGTGAGCTAGTCTCGCACGCAATGGACCGCGATGTGGTGTGGCCGCAGTGGAAGGGCGAGCTCGTCCTGTACGAGGACGCCGATCTCATCGCCGTGAACAAGCCGGTCGGCGTGCCGAGCCAGGCGGCCGACCCCTCGCAGCCGGACGATCTCGTGACGCGTCTTCGTGCGTACCTCGTCGCGCAGGGTCGGCCGGCCTACCTGGGTATCCACCAGCGCCTCGATCGGGACACCTCGGGGGTCCTCCTGATGACGCGCCGCCGCGAGGCCAACGCGTCGATCGCCGCCCAGTTCGAGGGGCGCAAGGTGCAGAAGCGTTACCGTGCGTGCGTCCTCGGCTGGCCGCGGGGGCGGGCGAACGCGGTGCTCGACGACGTCCTCGTGAAGGGGGACGACGGGTGCATGCGCGTGGCGCCGCGAGGTCACAGGAGCGGACAGCGCGCCACGACGCGCGTGAAGCTGCTCGCGGAGAAGGCGGGACGCGCGCTCCTGGAGCTGGAGCTCGAGACGGGGCGAACGCACCAGGCCCGCGTCCAGCTCGCGCACGCGGGCGCACCCATCGCGGGAGACCCGCTGTACGGCGGGGGGCCGGCGCCGCGGCTCATGCTTCACGCCTACGAGCTCCTCCTCGAGCACCCGGCCACCCGTGCGCCGCTGCGGGTCACGGCGCCCGTACCCGCGGAGCTCGAAGCCTGGCTCGCGCGGGGGGATCTCGGCGAGGGGATCTACGACGACGAGGTCATGCTCGATCTCGCGATCGGCCGGGCGTTCGAGCGCCGCTTCGGCCTCGGGCGGGCCGATCGCGGGGAGCGGGCGACGACGGCGTTTCGCGTGATCAACGAGGAAGGCGACGCGCTGCCGAGGCTCGCGGTGGACGTGTACGGCGAGCACCTCGTTGCGCAGCTCTACGAGGACGGCGCGACGTGGACGCCGGAGCGCAAGGATCGCCTCCTCGATCGCCTGGCGGCGCGCGGGATGGACGGCATCTACCTGAAGAGGCGGCCGAAGCAGGCGAACGTCCTCGTCGATACGCGCCGAGAGGAGCTCGCGCCCCGAGCCCCCGTCCGCGGCGCCGCCGCCCCCGAAGAGATCTCGATCCTGGAAGAAGGGATCACGTACCTCGCCCGCCTCGGAGACGGGCTGGCGACCGGCATCTACCTGGACCAGCGCGGCAACCGCAAGCGCGTGCGCGAGCTCGCGGCGGGCAAGCGGGTCGCGAACCTCTTCGCGTACACGTGCGCGTTCAGCGTGGCCGCGGCCAAGGGGGGAGCCACGTCGACCGTGAGCGTCGACGCGTCCAAAGCGGCCATCGACCGCGGCGTGGCGAGCTTCGAGCACGCCGGGGTCCGGTCGGCGGCCCACTCGTTCGTGGCCGAGGACGCGTTCGCCTGGATGGCCCGCGCGAAGGCGAAGGGGACGAGGTTCGATCTGGTGATCCTCGACCCTCCGAGCTTCGCCACGACCAAGCAGACGACGTTCACGCTGGAGGGCGGGGGCTACGCCGAGATCGCCGCGCTCGCGATCGCGCTCCTCGCTCCCGGAGGCATCATGCTCGCCTGCGCCAACCACAGGAAGATGGTCCGCGCGAAGTTTCGTCGGCTGCTTCACGAGGCCGCGCGCGCGTGCGGTCGCACGATAGCGCAGCTCAAGGACCTGCCCGACCCGCCCGACTTCCCGCCGTCCCCTGGCCGGGAGTGCCACCTCAAGAGCGCGCTCCTCACGGTCGCGTAGCCCGCCCCGCCGTCCCCCGAACGGGTGACCCGTGTAAGGCGAGGGGGTCGGCCCCGTTCTCCCTCCGCCAGCGTGGCAAGGGAGGCGATCATGAACCGGTTCTATGTGTGGGCCTGTCTCGTAGTGATGCTCGCGACCGGATGTGCAAATGGAGGCGCGGCCGCGCCGTCCGGCGGCTGGGGGGCGAAGTCGGCAGCGGCGGAGCCATCCCCGCCGGCGACGGCGGCCGACGGCCGTGCCGACGTCATGCTCGACGCCCCGCCGCCGCCGCCTGCTGCGCCGCCCGCCGCCTTCGGCGATTCCCGCGGCTCGTCCTTCCAGGAGAGCGCACCCTCACCGTCGCCCCAGCCTCGCGAGCGGCCTGGCCTCGGCACCGAATGGGGCGAGCAGCGCGAGTCTCGCGTTCACGACGTCTCGTTTGCCCGGGCCGACGAGGACCGTCCCTTCGCCGTTGCCGCGCTGCATTACAACGACCGGCAGGGGGTCGCGGCCCTCGTGTCGTTCCACGCCGAGACGGGCCCGCGCCTCCGCGAGACCTCGGCCGCCGGTGGGGCCATCTCCGTCGCCATCAACGACGGCTCCGGCGAGGCGCTCGAGGCGGTGCATCTCGGCGATCGCACCTTCGTCATCGGGCAGGCCGGCGAGCGGTATTCGATCGTCCTGACCAACCACACGAACCACCGCTTCGAGGCCGTGGCCACGGTGGACGGCCTCGACGTCATCAACGGCAAGACCGGGAGCATGCAGAACCGCGGCTACGTCCTGATGCCCTTCGCGACCCTCCAGATTGACGGCTTCCGGCAGAGCCAGGACACGGTCGCCGCGTTCCGCTTCTCGAAGGTGAGCGACTCCTACGCCGCGCAGGTCGGCAAGGCGCGGAACGTGGGCGTCATCGGCGTTGCGTTCTTCCTCGAGCAGGGCGACTCGGCCAGCTGGACGCGCGACGAGCTCGAACGACGCGACACGGCAAACCCGTTCCCGGCCTCCGACTCCCGCTACGCCCTGCCTCCGCGCCGATGAGCGGTCGGGGGTGGCACAGGCTGGCTCGCACCATCTCCTTGGTTTCGTTGGTTTAGCCGTGGCTTGAGACTTGCTGATGGGTCACCATGGCAGATAGGCGCCGTCTCCCGCTCCGCCTCGCGACGCTCCTGTGTGGCGCCGCGGTCACACTCTCGGCCCCCCGCGTCGTCCACGCGGCCGATCCCGATCCCGTGGCCGACAACGTCGACGCGCATGGTGAGCAAGCCAGCGAGAGCGCGCCCGCGCCACGTGGGGTTGGCGTCGAGATCGGGGGGGTGACGGGCTTCTCCAGCGCCCCCATCCGCGGCGGCACGAACCCCTTCGGCGCGGGCTTCGGGATGCGGGTGGGCCTGGCCTACGCGGGCTGGTACCTCGGCGGCAACGTCACGGCGTACACGGGCGGCTCGGACGTGAACCTCTCCGACCGCGCGCTCCTCTACGGCCTGGACCTCGGCTACGGCATTCGCCTCCGGGGTCTCGGGCGCGACGGATCCATCGTGCTCCGCCCCCAGGTCGGTCTCGGAAGCGCAGCCATCTCGCACACCACGACGACCACCGGCGTCGACGTCGTCACCTCCGCGAGCGGCTCGTCCTCGTCGGGCTCCACGTCGCAGACGGTCACGGTCTCCAACGTTTACGTTCAGCCCACCCTCGCTGCCGCGCTGCAGTTCGATCGCTGGAGCTTCGCGCGGCCGTTCGTGTCGGCGAGCGCCAACATGCTCATCCTCCCGGGCGTGAGCGATGGCGCGACCTTCGCCGCGACGACCTGGCTGTCCTACGGGATGCGGGCCGAGGTCGGCCTGATTTTCTAGGGGCCCGGCTGGCAGATAGCCCCGGAGCCGGCGGTCGTGGGGGGCTCGGTCGGAGGGGCGATGTCCTGGCATGCGGTGGTCTGCGTCTGACCGGAGAGCCAGGAAATGATGCACGTGTCGAGCTCGTCTCCCGGGGACATGAGCTTGCCGCCCTTGTGCTCCTCGAGGCCGCGGGCCTTGCGGACCATGGTGAGCAGATCGGGGTTCGCCCCGTGTTGCGCGACGACGATGCTCATCTCCTCGGGCTCGAGGCCCACGACGGAGGCGTAATCCTGGTCCACCTCCGGTCCGGTGGTGCACGGCGGGTCGAGGGGTCGGTCGGTCGGGGCCAGCCGCTGGCCCTCGTTGCCGTAGATGCGCATGTTGCGGTCCGGCGTGCCATGGCAGTCGAGCGTCCCGCAGTGGTGAACGAGCGCCTGCGCGACGTCGGGGAACGACGCGCGGTCGGGGACGTCCTCGGTGAAGGTCGCGCTGGGCGACGGGGTGCCGCACGCCACGAGCGCGAAGGCGAGGAGAAGGTGACGTGCGGTCATGGCGGAGTCCCCCCGTTGTCGAGCGTGAGCGTGATCGGCCCGGGCGACACCGGGCCTGCGGTGCCCGTGTGGCAGCCGGCGCACGAGCCGTTGCGTCCGATGAGCGTCTCCATCGACACCGTCACGTTGCCGGACTGCACCTGGACCTCCACGATCGGGTAGATGGGCGTCCACTCGGGAGGGGTGACGTAGAAGTTGCCGGCGGCGTTGGTGGTCGCGGTGTAGCTCGAGCCGATGGTGTCGGTCATGGCGACCGTCGCGCCGACCACACCCTGCATGCTGGAGGGCGTATCGAAGACGGTTCCGCCCACGCTGAACGCGGTCGGGTCGCCGATCTCGCCGTCGTGGCACAACAGGCAGGGCTGGCCGGGGCGATGCAGCGGCCCCTCGGGAACGCCAGGCGCCTCTCCGCCGAGCGCGTCGATCTCGCTCGCGTGGACGGGATCGCACCCGACGATGGCCAGGGGCGCCAGCGAGAGCGCGACCGAGAACAGGCGTACGGCCGACCGCGCCAGCAGGATCATAGCTCCGCCTGGAGCGAGAGCCCGCTCACGACCGAGATGCGCTGCGTGATGTAGAGGTCGTCGAGGTACTGGGTCAAGGTCGCGTTCACGTCCACGCCGGCGACCCACGCGCGCCTGCGCCCGGCCGGCCCCAGGGCCACCTGGACGCTGCCCCCCACGGTCAGGTTGACGAGGGGGCCGAGCTCGCGGTCGCCGGTTCGTAGCGCGGGGTAGGTGAAGCCGGGGCCCATGACGTACGCCCGCTGCCAGAAGTCCACCGGCGTCTGCGCGTGGACCCGGAGGTGCGGTCCGAGCTCGACGCGTCCGAAGTCGAAGAGGTAGCGAGCGTCGGTGGAGGTGGCCTTCAGGCCCCACGAGTCGGTGTAGAAGCGCTCGTCCAGGCGGAGGGTCGAGTTCTTCAGGCGGTGCGCGAAGCGGACGGAGAAGGCATAGCGGTCACGCGAAAGGGGGAGCTGCTCCCGCGGACGCTCGGAGACGCGCAGGTCGTTGACCAGGTCCGGCGACGCGCCGACGGGCACGTACACGCCCGGCGCGAAGAGCGGAATGTAACGGTAGGGCTTCGACTGGTCGCCAGACTCGACGACGACGTCTCCGACGAAGGACGCGATCGTCGTCTTGTTGATGACGATGGTCGCCCCGGCCTTGAACGCGTGCCTGTCGATCTCATGAGAGAAGACCGAAAACGGGGTGTTCGTGATCCCCGCGACGTCGTGCCCATAATTGTAGCCCAGGAGCCACGTGAAGGTCTTGTCCCGGAGGTCCTGGGTGATGGACCCGCCGGCGTTCAGCGCGAGGTAGTCGGGCTCGGAGGACACCCCGGCGTTCACCGACGCGCCGAACGTCCCCGGCTTGTAGGTGCCGCTGAGCGAGCCCTCGTTCCGGACCTCCTCCCACCGGCGCGACGCGGTGGAGACGATGTCGACCGAAGCCGCCGACACGACGTCGACCAGGTAGTCGCCGCTCACGCTCCAGCCGGCCGTGGGGTTGGCGACGGTGCCGGCGATCGACGGAGTGAACACGAAGACGTGATCCGTGTCGGCGTACTCGGCGACGTCGCTGCTGACGGTCTCGGTCAGGTTGGAGGCGTCGGGTGCCTTCGGGTCGGCGCCGGCGGTGCGGGCGGCGCCGGCGGAGGCGATCACGGCAAGCAGAAGGACGAGAGCAGCGCGGGGCCGTCTCAGTTGCAGCCGCATCCGCCTCCGGCCGAAAAGCCGCCGCCGATCGCGCCCTCCTGGACGGCGCGCACATGGTCCTCACTCGGGTGGGTGAGATCGGCCGTGGTCATCGACGGGTGAGCCAGGGTACCGCGTTCGTAGGCGGGGACGCTAGCGCAGGCCCAGGTGGTAGCCGCAAACGTCAGGACCAGGAGGAGCGAGACGGGGCGCATGGGACGAGGGAATGCATTGCCGGTGCCACCCGAGGTGCCCGCAATTCCCTGGCGTTCCGGGGCGTCAACGGGGGTAGCCCACGGCGCGGAGATCGGGCTGGCACACGGTGGCCCATCGGGCGCTACGACAGGATGCGGGGAGGGGGTCTCCGCGGGGGCTTCACTCCGCCGAAGAGCCCGAGCACCAGGAGCGTCGCGAGGAAGCCCGCCACGCCGAAGGCGAGCGTCTGGATCTCGCGGGTGGCGAAGAGCAGGGCCCGCCCTGCCTCCCAGACGGCATAGCCGGCGCCCCCGGCGATCGCCGCGATGGCGAGGGCGCGCACGACGGTGCCGGCCTTGTACATGAGGAAGGCCGGCAGGACGCCGATCACCGCGAGCAAGATGGGGATGATGAGGTAGAGCCGGTGGCCCAGGAGCGGAATGGCCGTTCCGTGGTGGACGAGCTCGAGGGCGCCGAGGTGGGCGAGGTAGCCGGCGGCGATGGAGGCCGCCACGAACATGGTCTCGTAGGCAAACGCGGCGAGGGAGCCGAGGACGGAGGCGCTGGGGGCCCTGGCCGCCGCGCGCTTCTTCGGCTCTGCGTCCTTCGGCTCGGGCGCCGCCTTGGCCGCCTTCTTGGGCGAGGCTTCGCGCACCGTCTCCGTGGTCGCGGCCGCGGCATCCACGGCAGCGGGCTCCGCAGCCGCCATCGAGGCTCGGTCGCGGCGAATCTTGAGCTGGTAGCCGTACGCCTTCGCCTTCTTGAGGAAGCGCTCGCGGTCCTCCGCCGACGCGGACGGGTCCTCCGCCAGCGCAAGGGCGTAGCGGACACACCCCAGGTCCGCCATCGCGCGGGCGTACTCGTCTCCCGCCGGGTCGGCGTCGATCCCGGCCCCGCGCGCGGCGTTGCGGTACCAGACGTCGGCCTTCGCCGTGTCGGCGGCGTAGTGGACCCCGAGCTCGTAGAGGTTCGCGAGGTAGACCTTCGCCGGCAAGAACCCGCCGTCCGCGGCCGTCCGCAGCCGCGTGGCGCCCTCCTTCAGGTCCTGCGCGACGACGCCGCCGCTCAGGTAGAAGAGCGCCGCGCCGTACTCGGCCTCCGCGCTCCCGAGCTTCGCCGCGGCGGCGTAGCAGGCGAGGCACTGCTTCAGGTCCTTCGTGACTCCGTCCGTCCCGCCGCGGTGGGCCTTCGCGAGCGCGAGGAGGCCATCCACGTCCTCGCGTGCGACAAGCTCTTCGAGCGTCGCGGGGGCCCCCGCCTCCTCGGCGGCGGTCTCTTCGCCGGGCGAAGCCTCGCGCTCACCCGCCTTGGTCGACATGAACCTTCTCGACGGCGGCCAGCACGAGGACGAGCTTCTGCACGCGGGGATCGTCGACGTTTGCGCTCACCTTGGAGCCCTTGTTCTCCAGGTAGAAGTCGCCGAGCCGCGTGGACCATGCCTTCCACGCGGTGCTACCTGCGAAGACGATCTCGACGTCGCTCACCTTGGGCTCGCCGCCGTCCTCCTCCGAGAAGTCGACCGCACCCCAGTCGATCTGCGAGGCCTCGCTCGTGTCTCCCGCCTCGGGAGGCGTCTCCGAGAAGCTCAGACGGATGGGCGGGGAAGGGGTGCGAGGCAGACCGTCGGCGAAGAGCCCCAGGAGGGCGTCGGCGATCTTCACCTCGAGGATGCGCGCGATGAGCGCGCAGTCGACCACGTTGCGCGAGAAGTACGGGAAGACGGCGTTGCCCAGGATGGGCAGGAGCCGCTTGGAGGTGCAGACCTCGCGGAGGAAGGTGTCGACCATCCCCTGCGGCAGGTTCAGATCGGAGGTGCGCATCCTCGAGGACGCCTGGAGCGTCCACCACTTGAGGACGTGCACGAGGACCTTCTTCACCTTGTCGCTCACCTTGATCGACATCGGCGCGACCTGCTCGTAGGCCTTGCGCACCTCTGCTTCGAGGTCATCCTCGTTGGCGACGATCTTGCGCAAGAACTCGCCGAACACGGCGCCGCTGCACCGCCTCGTCATCTCGCGCTTCAGCGCGTCGACGAGGGCCTGCGCGGAGGAGAGGACGCGCGCGCGCTCCTCGCCCTCGTCCTTCGACGGCGTGAGCGCGCGGAGCACGGCCACGAGATCCTCGCGGATGTGGTGCGCCTCGCCCAGGAGCTCGTGGGCCTTCACGTCCTCGGCGAGCTTGGCCTTGAGCGCGGCGGCGAGGAGGGGCACGCCGCTCTTCGGTAGACCGTTCGCCTCGGTGCCGTCGACGGCGGCCCACTTGACCGGAGCGTCCTTGATGTGGCGCTGCACGGCGCGCGAGGCGAGGTAGCCCTGCTTGATCTGCTCGTAGTCGGGGTCGCCAGGCTTCAGCGTCTGCATCTGGTCCGCGTACGGATTGCGGATCCAGAACATGTTGGTGAACGGCCTCCCGCTCGGGCCCGAGCGTCCCCAGTTGAAGAGCCACGAGGTCTGGCTGCGCGCCCAGAAGTCGACGCACGCCTCCTGCACGCGCGAGTCCCACCGGTCGCGCGCGTTGTCGCTGCGGAGCGCGCCGAGGCTCATGTCGAACTTCGTGAGCACCATGAAGAGGCTGGGGCGATCGATCTCGGCCTGGGCAGTCGGCGTCGGCGAGCCGTGACGGATCCGGAGCCACGACTCGATCTGCGACTGGAGCTGTACGGCCTCGGGCTTCGTGGGGCCGGGCGAGCACAGGACGAGCGCCGTGATCTCCCGATCGAGGGCGAACTGCTCGAAGAGGAAGGTGAGCTTGCCCCGCTTGTAGACCTCGATGGCATTCTCGAGCTTCTGCGTCGAGAGCTCGGCCTGCCCGAAGCCGTTGATCCCCTTCAAGGCGCGCCCGCCGGGGAAGTCCAGGATGTCGGCGCGCTCGAGGAGCGAGCCGGCCACGGGCTCGAGCGGCAGGCGTATCTCGGCGATGAGGGCGGAGAGGACGCCCGGCTCCACGGCGACGTCGCGGCCCAGATCCGCCGCGAAGACCTTCACGGCGCCCTTCGCGGTCCCGAGCGAGTTCAAGCACGCGGCGTCGATGACGCTCGCGCCTTCGCTCGTCGCCCGCACGTGCTCCAGGCCGACCTCGATACGCGACGCGTGCCCGACGAGGTCCAGGCCCTGGACGAGCGCTCGAAAGAGGAGGTCCAGGTCGGGCGCGTATCCGGGGCCACCCCAGAGGATGGAGTAGAGGAGGAGCCAGCCGGAGGCCGTCTTGATGTCTTTCTTCCAGGCGCCGCTCGCGAACGCGGCGTGGCGCTTCAGATCGTTCAGGTAGCTATGGCGGTCCTGGTACTTCTTCAGCAGGCCGTGCCACACCGACTCCCAGGCCTCGAGGTACATCGAAGGCGCCGGGGGGCCCGCCTGCACCTTGGCCGCTTCGATGCAGCTCTCGAGGCGCTGCGCGTCGACGGCGGGTGACGTGCACTCGACGAGGAAGCCCGTGGCGAGCGACTCGAGGACGGCCTCGAGGGGAAGCAGCTGGCACTGAAAGTCGCCGCGCTGGAGGGGCGTGGCCGTGGGCGACGTCGAGAAGCGCGTGACCACGCCCGTCGACTCGACGCCCTTCGCGGGGTTGATCTCCTTGAGAAAGTCGTGCTGCCCGGTGCGCGCGAGCACCTTCAGCGTCCCTAGCTCGTGGGAGAGGAGCGCCCCCACGAGGAACGACTTGCCCGCCTGCGACGGTCCGAAGAACCCGAGGCACGCCGGGCGCTCCCATGCCTTGGCGAGCTTCCTGGAGCGCAGCGACAGATCGAAGAGCGCCTTCGCCTCCGGCTCCGCGTCGCTCCCGGGGGGCAGGGCGGCCAGCGTCTCGGCGACGCTGCGCGTGAGCACCTCGATTGCCTCTCCTGCCTGGTCCCGTCCCTCGCTCACTGGTGCCACCGCCCGCCCTCGTCTTGCCACTCTACCTTGACCTTATCGAGCTCGCCGTCGGGCTTGAGCACCACGCCGAAGTTTGGCCCGTCCCACTCGAGCGGTGAGGTCGGATCGAGCTGGCTCTGCCCGGCGGTGACGCGCCAGTGCACGGCGCGCGGCTCGAAGCTGAACTGGTGCGGCAGCTCGGTCCAGTGGGCCACCTTCGTGAGCGGACCGCCCGGGATGAGGATCCCGCCGCCGGGCTGGGGCACGCCGCCCGCGCCGGATCCGCCTGCGGTCTTCGCGTCGGCCTTGGCGTCGCTCGGCGCGTCGCTCGCGCCGTCCTTCGAGCCGTCCGGCCCGGCGTCGCCCGCGTCGGACGCGCCGTCCTTGCTCGCGTCGCCCGCGTCTCCACCACCGCCGCCATCGGTTGTCGCGTCCGCCAGCGCGTCACCGGTTGCGTCCGCGGCTGCGCCGGTCTCGGAGGCTCCGTCAGCGCCCGTCTCGCCGTCGGGAGAGCCGTCGGCCTTGGTGCCGCCCCCCTCCGGGTAGTCGACGACGGGGTTGTTGCAATCCCTGAAGAGGAACAGCAGCAGCGCGAGGAGCCCGAGAATCGCGAGCACGACGAGGAGCCAGTGCCACCAGGGGCGGCCGACTGCGACGGGCTTCTTCTTCTTGTCTTCCTCTTTCTTCTTCTCGTCCTTCTTCGCGTCGGGCCCGACGGCCTGCGGCGCGAGCGCGGGCGCTGCGGCGGCCGTGCCGGCGGCGGCTGCAGCTGCGGCGCTCGCCGCACCCAGGGCACCGGCGGTCTCGACGAGCTTGCCGAAGTTGCCCCACCCGAAGATGAACTCCTGCTGCCCTGCGATCGACCGCGGAGAGGCGCCCCAGTTGATGAGGCACAGCTTCTTCGCGCGCTCGTCGTAGAAGTAGTACGCGCCGCCGTCGGCATCGAGACCGGGGACGGTGAAGGCTTGCTTGAACTTGTGGTAGCCCGAGGCCTCGTTGGCGAACTCCGAGCCAACCTTCTCGAGGCGCGCGAGAAAGTCGCGGATGGCCGCCTCCACCTCGGTGGGGTACTTCGTCCGCGCCTCGGGCAGAGGCACGAGCCCCGTGACGTCCCAGCGCACCGTCGTCGGGAGCGCGTCGGTACCCTCGGTCTCGGGGACGAGGAGCCGGCCGTCGAAGAACTGCGGCTCGTTCAGGTCGCGCGCCAGCTTCCAGATGGAGATGCCGCCCACCAGGTTGGGAAGCCACGGGCTCGCGGTGCGGTTCTCGGGGTCGGTCACGTTCTCTCCGTCACGTTCTCACGAGCGCGCGTGCGCGCAGCATGTTGGTCGCCGTTACGCGGCACAGGAAGCTCGCAGGGGCACGGACGTGGGACGCGGCCGTGTCCGAATCGGCCGTACGTTCGTGCACCTGCGAGTCGAACACCTTGGTGCTGTCCACGGTCTCGAAGCGAAGGCGTTCGAGCTCGCTCGTGAGGAGCGAGGCGAGGAGCGGGGAGGCCTGCAACACGACGTCTCGCGCGATCGCGCGCTCGGCGACGAAGTCGTAGTAGAGGCGGCTCGCCTCGATGCCGAGACGCATCTTGACCTCCTCGTCCATGGCGACCCGGAAGTAGACGTTGAGGGCGCTGGCGAAGGCGAGGCCGGTGTCGGTGGAGAGGGACTCGCCGAGGTAGGTGAGCAGAAGGCGGAGGGGGAAGGCCTTGTCGCCGGAGCGGGAGGAGAGGATCGAGTCGTCGAGGATGTCGGCGAGGACGAGGCGGCCCAGGAGCTCGTCGGTGGGCTTCGGAGGGGGAGCGGAGGGGGGAGTGAGCGCGGGAGCGGGAGCGAGTGCAGCGAGGGGGGCTTCCAGCTCGTGGGCGAGCTTGGAAGCGTCGACCGAGCGGGCGACGGCGTCGACGATCTTGCGGAGGAGGTCGTCGGTGGGGCGGGGCATCGCGTGCGGGGAGGGGAGGGAAAGGTGTGGGGCCGAAGACCGCCCTGGCGGCAGTCTACAAGGTCTGCAAGGACGGCGCCGGGCGTTCGGTCACGGCGGGGAGGGCGCGAGGGGGCGCCCGTTTTCCGACCCCGATGGGCCCCTCCAAAACTCGCCGTCGTTCCGCGCGGTGAGGGGGACGTCATGATGGGCAGGGTCGGCGGGGCTCGCCGGGAGCGCGCGGGAACGACGTGGCTCAGACAGTTGGATCCTCCCATCGGGGTCGGAAAACGGGCGCCCCCTCGCGCTGGTGGGGGCTTACCAGCGTGGCGCACTCCGGTCGGGGCCAGGTTGGCGCCGCTTGCGGCCCGTCCTCCAACGCTGGGATGCGCTCCTCGCTCGGAGGAGCGGGTCGCTCACGAAGAGACGCGCGACCATCGGGCAGAGGAGAGGGGTCTCTGGGCTCAGGGACGCGGCCGGCGGCAGGAGGAACGGGGTCCTTGGGCTCAGAGGCGCGGCCGGGCGGCAGGAGGAACGGGCTCCCTTGGCTCGGAGGCGCGTCCATTGGCCGAAGGAACGGGGTCCTTTGGCTCGGAGGCGCGTCCATTGGCCGAAGGAACGGGGTCCTTTGGCTCAGGGACGGGTCCATCGGCTGAAGGAACGTGGTCCTTGGGCTCAGAGGCGCGTCCATCGGCTGAAGGAACGCGCTCCTTTGGCTCAGAGGCGCGTCCATCGGCCGAAGGAACGCGCTCCTTGGGCTCAGAGGCGCGTCCATCGGCCGAAGGAACGCGCTCCTTTGGCTCAGAGACGGGTCCATCGGCCGAAGGAACGTGGTCCTTGGGCTCAGGGACGGGTCCATCGGCCGGAGGAAGGCGCTCCTTGGGCTCAGAGATGGGTCCATCGGCCGGAGGAAGGCGCTCCTTGGGCTCAGAGATGGGGCCATCGGCCGGAGGGAAGGCG
>Ga0302196_10003476_pt1 | contig 14423 bp, 12 predicted proteins | sample II_Bog_N1_3_FD_198794 | JGI IMG/M metagenome (GOLD analysis project Ga0302196, IMG submission 198794) | Peat permafrost microbial communities from Stordalen Mire near Abisko, Sweden - II_Bog_N1_3 | ecosystem: Environmental > Terrestrial > Soil > Wetlands > Peat | place: Sweden: Abisko...
GGCGCGATCACGCTCAGTGAGACCACCACCGGCACCTCGACCGTCGAGGGATACACCTCTGGTCCGTTCGCCAATGGATCCAACCGCTACGGCATTGAAATCATGCCCGGCGTGGTTACGGGCGTCGCCGATGCCGACAACCCCGGCAACACCACCACGCCCGCCTTCGAGCGCCCCACCGTCATCGACTCCAGCGGCAGCATTTCGGTGATCGGTGAGAATTCGGCCGGCATCTACAATCAGGCGACCCTGAACGGCGACCTGGTGATCGGCGGAACCATCAGCGTCACCGGCGGCAGCCTGGCGACCACCGCCAACCCGGGGACCAATAGCGACGTCAGCTATGGCGTCCATTCAACGGGCGCGATCAACGGCAATGTCTATCTGACCGGCTCGATTTCGGCGACCGGCCAGAACGCGGTCGGCGTGGCCCTCGACCAGGGCGTCAACGGGGCCCTGAGCATCGGCGACACCATTGTCGCCACCGGCTACCGCTCCACCACCAATCCCGGCCTGACCATTGCGCCGCTGCTGAACGCCGACCAGGTGCTGCAGGGCGGCCCGGGGGTCTATATCGGCGGCAGCGTCACCAACGGCGTCAATGTCGTCGCGGCCGTCGCCGCGGTGGCGGCGACCTCGACCACGGCGGCCGTCACCGCTGTCTCGGCCGGCTCGATTTCCAGCTACGGCAGCGCGCCGGCCCTGCTGATCGGCGGTCAGAACGCCATCACCATCGGCAAGGTCGGGACCACCAGTTCCGACCTGACCATCGGCGGCGTCGTTTCCGCCCAGGGCGTCTACGACAACAACGCGACCAGCATCACGCCAACCAACAGCGCGACGACCGCCAACCCGAACCAGAACGTCCCGCTCTATAACGCCACGGCGATCCAGCTTGGCGGGATCAACAACCTTCCCGTCGCCATCGGCGGCGTCGCGTCGGGCGCCAGCTTCGGCGCGGTGACCCTCGCCGATGGCATGTCCATCACCGGCAGCGTCGGCACCAACACCCTGTCGTCCATCGCCGGCCACGGCGACGCCATCGCGCTGGATGTCGGGTCGGGCGCTTCGATCCTGGGCTCGGGCCTCAACGTTTCCGGCACGCTCGCCGCCACCGCGATGGTCAATGTCGGCGTCGGCAGTACAGGCGTCACCAGCTCGACGGCCCTGCAGATCGATCAGGGCGGCGCCCTGAACACCCTGACCAACAGCGGCACCATCGAGGCCTCAATCACGCCGCTGCTGACGCTGACCGGGAATATCGAAAACTATACCGGCGGGACCACGGGCAATCCGACCGCCGTGCTCGATAGCGCCGGCAGCCTGACCAGCATCACCAACACCAACACCATCTCCGCCCTGTTCGCCACGTCCGCCGGCGTTATCACGGCGCGCGGCACCGCCTTCAACCTCACCGCCAATACCGCTGGCGTGACCCTGACTCAGAGCTATTTCCCGACCGCCTCGCTTCCAAGCGGCGTCACGACGCTGAACCCATCGATCACCGGCGACATCCTGTTCGGCTCAGGCAAGGCGACGCTGAACGTGGAAGCCGGAACGATCAACGGCAACCTGGTCTACGGCTCGAACACCGGAAACGCCCTCAACATCGGGGACGTCGCGATCCCCTCCACGGCCGCCTCGACGACCGTACCGGCGGTGTCAGGCGGTCTCTATCAGGCCGCCGGCGGATCGTTGGCCCTGAACATCGCCAGCGGCTCGCTGACGGTGACCAACCCCCTGTCGACGTCGGTTGGCGGCTCCACCTCGTCGATGAACCTGTCGTCGTTGAACGTCGGCGCGACCGGCCAACTCACCCTGACGGTCAACCCCGTCGTCAGCGCGACCAATGCCACGCCGACGGCGGCGGAATTTCTGGTGTCGGGCGCCACGAATATCGCGAGCGGCGCCAAGATCGGCCTGGACCTGACCAGCAAGGTCTCGTCAGCCGAGACCTTCGTGCTGATCCAGAACACCGGCGGCGGGCTTTTCAACGCCGGAACCATTACCACGAACTTCGTCGGCGGCGTGCCCTTCATCTATTCGCCAACCTTGACCCTGGCGGGCAATGGCACGACCACAGGTTCGCTGAGCATCACCTTGACGCCAAAGACGGCGGCGGATCTCACCGGCTTCACCGCGGCCGAGAAGGCGGAATACGGCGCCTTCTTCAACGCCTTCTCCACCGACACCGGCAGCGCGAGTCAGACCGGCAGCGTGCTGGCCGACGTCTTGAGCAAGAGCGATCAGGCCAGCTTCAAGCAGACCTATGACCAGTTCCTGCCCGACTTCGCCGGCGGTCCCTACCAGACCCTCGAGCTTGGTCAGGAGTCGATCTACCGCGCCGAGCAAGACGCGCCGCTGAAGCTGCAGACCGACCAGCAGCGCGGCTGGGTGCAGGAGATCGGCTACCTCGACCATCGCGACAACACCGACAGCGGCGGCTACAACGGCTCCGGCTTCGGCGTCGTTGGCGGGGTGGAAGACGCCCATGGCGACAGCGCCGTGGGCCTGACGGCCGCCTTCCTGACCACCCACATCAAGGATTCCGCCCAGTCGGCGGCCGGCCACCTCGCCGGCTCCATGGTCGAAGGCGGCGCCTATTGGCGCTCCGGCGGCTCGGGCCTGAATTTCAACGCCAGCGTCAATGGCGGCTGGGCCTTCTTCGACAGCCAGCGGATGCTGGTCGACACCAGCTCGCCCGACCCGGTCACCGGCGCGACCACAGCGCTGGTGCGCGTCGCGCAATCGAACTGGAACGGCGGGGTGGTCGCCGCCCACGTCGGCGTCAGCTATCCCATGACCGAGGGCCGGTTCTACTTCCGCCCCGAAGGTTGGGTCGACTACTACGCGCTGTTCGAGAGCGGCCACGACGAACGTGGCGGCGGATCGGCGTTCGACCTGGCCGTGGCCGCGCGCACCAGCCAGGAAACCATCGGCCAGGCCGACCTGGTGATGGGCATGACCTTCGGCGATTCAATGAAGTGGCGGCCGGAATTGACGGTCGGCTACCGCGACGTGGTCGAAGGCGGCCCGGCCGCGACGACCGCTCGGTTCGAGTCGGGCGGCTCGTCCTTCACGCTTACCCCGAACTTCCAGGACAAGGGCGGCCTCCTCGGCCGTCTCGGCATCCGCGCCGGCGGCCAGTTCGCCGACTTCAGCGCCGACGCCGGCGGCGAATACCGCAACGGCTCGCAGACCTACGACGCCCGCGCCGCGGCTCGCTTCCTGTTCTAGGGGTTCAAGATCGGCGGTGTCAGGGCGGCCTAACGGCCGAACAGATCGTCCGTGTCAGCCACCGGCGCGGCGGGCGGCGCGGAAATCCTTGGCGCATGAGGCTGGCTGATCAGGAACAGGGCCTGCTCCGCCCGCCAGTTCTCGATCGCGCGGCTGGGGTCGATAGGCCGCGCGGGCTTGTCGTGGTCCAGCGCCGCGCAGGCCTCGATCCGCAGATCCAGGTCGGCGCAGAGGTCGGTGAAGTCGCCCAGGGTGCACAGGTGGATGTTCGGCGTCGACCACCAGGGCTCGGGCAGTTCCTCGGTCATCGGCATGCGGCCACGGGTCAGCAGCGACCAGCGCACCCGCCAATGGCCGAAGTTCGGCAGGGACACGATGGCCCGCTCGGCGATGCGCAGCAGTTCGCTCAGCACCGCGCGCGGATCGCGCACCTGCTGCAGCGTCTGGGACAGGATGGCGTAGTCGAAGGCGCGCGCGGGATAGTCGGCCAGGTCGCGGTCGGCGTCGCCCTGCACCACCGCCAGACCCCGGGCGAGGCAGGCCGACACCCCCTCGGGACTGATTTCCATACCTCGCCCGTCGACAGCCTTTTCCCTGGCCAGGAGGTCGAGCAGCACGCCCTCGCCGCAGCCGATCTCCAGAACCCGCGAGCCGGGGCGCACCAGACGGAGGATCTCACGGAAATCCTCGCGGTCGGCCCCCACGCCCGTGCCCGTCAATCCGCTCACGTCAGCCCCCGCGCCTGGGCCGCCGAGTCCACGAAACCCTGCAGCGCCCCATGCATGACCGGCTCGTCCAGCAGGAAGGCGTCATGGCCCTTGTCGCTCTCGATCTCGACGAAGCTGACGCGTGCGGTGGCCGCGTTCAGCGCCTTCACGATCGCCCGGCTCTCCGTGGTCGGATAGAGCCAGTCGGAAGTGAAGGACAGCACGCAGAAACGCACGTTGCGCGCCTTGGCGAAGGCGTTGGCCAGCACCCCGCCATGCGCCTGGGCCAGGTCGAAATAGTCCATCGCCCGGGTGATGTAGAGGTAGCTGTTGGCGTCGAACCGGTCGACGAAGCTTGCGCCCTGGTAGCGCAGATAGCTCTCCACCTGGAAATCGGCGTCGAAGCTCCACGACAGGCCGTCGCGCTGCAGCTCGCGGCCGAACTTCCGCTGCAGGGCCGCTTCGGACAGATAGGTGATGTGGGCGGCCATGCGGGCCACGGCCAGGCCTTTTTCCGGCCGGGCGCCCTGTTCGGCGTAGGCGCCGCCGCGCCAGTCCGGATCGGCCATCACCGCCTGGCGACCGACTTCGTGGAACGCGATGTTCTGGGCCGAATGGCGCGGCGCCGACGCGATGCAGATCGCCGAGAACAGTCGCTCGGGATAGTCGGCTGCCCATTGCAGCACCTGCATGCCGCCCATCGAGCCCCCGACCACGGCGAACAGGGTCTCGATTCCCAGGGCGTCGATCAGCATCGCCTGGGCGCGGACCATGTCGGCGATGGTGATCACCGGGAACGTCAGCCCATAGACCCGGCCGGTCTCCGGATCGATCGACGACGGCCCGGTCGTGCCCATGCAGCCGCCAACCACATTGGAGCAGATGATGAAGTGCTTGGCCGGATCGAGCGCCAGGCCCGGCCCGATCACCTTGCTCCACCAGCCCGGCTTGCCGGTGGTCGGATTCTCGCCGGCCACATGCTGGTCGAGCGTCAGGGCGTGACAGACCAGGACGGCGTTGGACCGGTCCGCATTGAGCGCGCCGTAGGTCCGGTAGGCGATCTCCAGCCCGTTCAACACCGCGCGCGATTCAAGGCGCAACGGCTTGTCCGGACCGAAGCGGATCAATCCGCCCTCCGTTCCGACCCGTTTTTCGGCGCCTGTGTCTCGGCTCATGGGCGCCTTGGACCGCGACGCCCGCCCGGTGTCAACCGATCGCTTCCACCGCGGGCCTGCTTCGGGCTAAGTACCGCGGGGGGCCATCGATGTCGGGAACGTCCATGCAACGGCTGATTCTGCTGCGCCACGGCAAGGCCGAGTCCATGGCCGACATGGGCGGCGACGCGGAACGCGGCCTGACCGACCGCGGCCGTCGCGATTCGGCGCTGATGGGACGGGTCCTGTCCGACGCCGGCGCGACGCCTGACCTGGTGCTGGTCTCCGACGCTCGACGCACCCGCGAGACCTGGGAAGAGGTGTCAGCCGCCTTTCCGTCGGCGGAGGTCGAGTTCGACCGCGCCCTCTACCTGGCCAGCGCCGAGCGGCTGGCCCACACCATCGACGCCAATACCGAGGCGGCGGCCTGCCTGATGATCATCGGTCATAATCCGGGCATCCATGAGATCGCGGCCGTCTTCGCCGGACGCACCCAGAGCGCCGACCGCGACCGGCTGATGGAGTCCTTCCCCACCGCCTGCGCGGCGGTGTTCAGCAAGGACGCAAACGGCGGCTGGGTGCTCGACGCCATGCTTGAGCCGAAGCGACACGGCGGAGGCGTTCTGTGAGGCGGATCTACAAGCTGCTCGGTCGCGACGAATGGGCCGCGGCCCAGGCGGCCGGCGTCTTCCAAGGTTCGGGCGTCGACCTCGCCGACGGCTACATCCATTTCTCGGCCGCCGACCAGGCCGAGGAGACGGCGCGCAAATATTTCGCCGGCCGCAACGACCTGATGTTGCTGACGGTGGACGCCGACCGGTTCGGCGCTGAGATGCGGTGGGAGCCCTCGCGGGGCGGGGCGCTGTTCCCCCACCTTTATGCGCCCCTGCCGGTCGAGGCCGTGATCGAGGCGCGCGCCCTGGCGCTCGGCGCGGACGGATGCCCGGTTCTCGGGTCATTGTCCGCTTGAGCGCCGCCCACAGCCTCGCCACGGCGGCCCTGCGCCGGTTGGACGCCGAGACGGCGCATGGCCTGACCATCCGGGCCCTGAAGGCCGGCCTTGGCCCCCGCGCGGCGGCCGACAACGAGCCGAACCTCGCCACCCGCCTGTGCGGCCTCGCCCTGCCCAACTGTGTCGGCCTGGCGGCCGGCTTCGACAAGAACGCCGAGGTTCCCGACGCCATGCTGGCCGCCGGCTTCGGCTTCGTCGAGTGCGGCACCGTCACGCCCCTGCCCCAGGCCGGGAACCCCAAGCCGCGCATTTTCCGGCTCCCCGAGGACCGCGGCGTGATCAACCGCCTGGGCTTCAACAACGGCGGCTTGGAGGCCTATGCCGCGCGCCTCGCGTCCCGGCCAAGACACGGTATCGTCGGCGCCAACATCGGGGCCAACAAGGACGCCGCCGACCGCATCGCCGACTATGTCACCGGCCTGACCCGGCTCTGGGGCCTGGCCGACCATTTCACCGCCAACATCTCCTCGCCCAATACGCCCGGCCTGCGCGACCTGCAGGGCGGCGAGGCGTTGAGCGACCTGCTGGGACGCCTGGCGGAGACTCGCGCGGCGCTGCCCGCCGGCGGCCGGGCGCCGATCTTCCTCAAGGTCGCGCCGGACCTGAACGACGGCCAGATCGACGCCATCGTCGAGGCGGCGCTGGCCAGCGGCCTGGACGCCCTGATCGTCGGCAACACCACCCTGGAGCGGCCGGCGAGCCTGCGGTCGGCCAACGCGACCCAGACCGGCGGCCTGTCCGGCGCGCCGCTGGGGCCGCTTTCGACCGCGGTGCTTGGCCGATTCCACGCCAAGGCCGCGGGCCGCATCGCCCTGATCGGCGCGGGCGGCATCGCCAGCGGCGCGGACGCCTATGCCAAGATCCGGGCCGGGGCGAGCGCGGTGCAGCTCTATTCCGCCATGGTCTATGAGGGTCCCGGCCTGGTCGTGCGGGTGAGGCGCGAGCTGTCGGCCCTGCTCAAGGCCGACGGCTTCGACTCGGTCGCCGCGGCGGTCGGCGCCGGATGAGCGGTCTCTGGCCCAGCGTCCGCCGGTTCGGACCGCTGGCGCTGGTCGCCGCCCTGGTGATCGCGGCCTTCGCGTCCGGCGTCACCCGGCATCTGTCGCTGCATGAACTGCGCGCGCGGCATCTGGAACTCGAAGCCCTGGTCAAGGCCCACCCGCTGGCGGCGTTGGGGGCCTATGTGCTGACCTATACCCTCGTCGTCGCCCTCTCCCTGCCGGCGGCGCTTGTGATGACGCTGACCGGCGGCCTGCTGTTCGGAGCCTGGGTGGGCGGCGGCGCGGCGGCCCTCGGCTGCACTCTGGGCGCCGCGATCCTGTTCCTCATCTGCCGCACCGCCGCCGGCGACGTGCTGAAGGCGCGGGCCGGGCCGACGGCGGCGAAGATCGAGGCGGGCGTGCGCCGCGACGCCTTCTCCTACATCCTGATCCTCAGGCTGGTCCCGGTGATGCCCTTCTGGCTGGCCAATCTGGCCCTGGGCCTGATCGACATTCCCTTCGCGACCTTCGTGTTCGCCAGCTTTCTCGGCATCCTGCCCGTCTCGATCATCTATGCGGGGCTGGGGTCCAGCTTGAACGCGCTGTTCGCGGAACATGTGCGGCCCGACCTGCACATCATCGCCCGGCCGGCGGTTCTGCTGCCGCTGATCGGGCTGTCCCTGCTGTCCCTGACCCCGATCCTGGTCCGGCGGCTGCGCGGCGGCGAAAAGTCCTAAAGGGCCTTGTGCGAGAAGGCCGCGTTGCTCAACCGTTCGCGGTGCAGTAACGGGAGACATGGCGGACGCTGACGTTCCTGCGCCCCAAGGTCCGGCGCCCCAAGGCCAACAGCCCGAAGGCACGGCCCCCAAAGGGCGGCTGCTTCGACCCGCGATGGGCGACGTTGGGCGGGAAACGACCCTCTATGCGCGCCGCTTCTTCTGGCCCGGCGGCCTGTCGTCCCGCCTGCTGATCGTCACCATCCTGTTCGTGGCCCTGGTCAGCCTGGTGATCCTGCCCTGGTCGCTGGCCCTCTATGAAGCCAACTGGCTCGACGACCGGCTGCGGGCGGCCGAGTTGGCCTCGCTGGCGGTGGACGCATCCTCCAACGCCGTCAGCGACAAGCTGTCCAACCAGCTGCTCAACGGCGCCGGCGTGCTGTCGGTCGCGGTCTACAGCGACGGGGTGCAGCATCTGGTGCTGGCGCCGCCGCGCTCGCCGCGCACCCCCTATCTTGTCGACCTGCGTGACGGGGTCTCGCTGGACATGCTGGCCGCTCCGTTCGAGACCCTGTTCAGCGGCCAGGACCGACTGGTCCGGGTCCGCGCCCAGCCGCGCTTCTTCAAGGGCGAGTTTGTCGAAATCGTCGTCTCCGACGCGCCCCTGAAGACGGCGATCGAGGGTTATCTGCTGCGGCTGTCGGCCATCGCGGTGGTCATGGCGAGCCTGACGGGGGGACTGATCTACCTGCTGCTCAACGCCCTGTTCGTCCAGCCGATGCAGCGCATCACCCAGTCGATGGAACGGTTCCGGGTCGACCCGGATGATCCCCTGGCCGGCGTGCGGCTATCGGGCCGCCGCGACGAGATCGGCCGGGCCGAAGCGGAACTCGACCGGATGCAGGCGGATCTTCGCGCCGCGCTGAACTCCCGGGCTCGGCTGGCGGCGCTGGGCGAGGCGGTGGCCAAGATCAATCACGACCTGCGCAACATGCTGACCAGCGCCCAGATCGCCTCCGAGCGCCTGGCTCTGTCGGGCGATCCCAAGGTCGCCCAGGCCCTGCCCCGGCTGGAGCGGGCGCTGGACCGGGCCATCAAGCTGGCGTCGGACGTGCTCGCCTATGGGCGCAGCGAGGAGCCGGCGCCGAACGCCGTCTGGGTTCCGCTGGCCAGCGCGGTGGCCGAGGCGGCCGAGGACGCGGGGCTGTCGCGCGGCGGGGTCAAGCTGGTCTCGCACATTCCCTCGCGCGCCAAGGTCCAGGCGGACCCCGAACAGCTGCACCGCATCCTGGTCAATCTGCTTCGTAACGGCCGCGAGGCGACCGCCGCGCGGACCGAAGGCGACAAGCGTGCGCCGATCGAGGTTTCGCTGGAGCGGAAGGACGGCGCGGCGGTGATAAGGATCGCCGATGGCGGTCCAGGCATTCCCGAGCGGATCCTGGCGCGCCTGTTCCAGCCCTTCTCAGGCTCCAGCCGCGCGGGTGGCACGGGCCTGGGCCTGGCCATCTCCCGCGAGCTGGCTCAGGGCCACGGCGGCGACCTGGTGCTGGCGAGCAACGGCCCCGACGGGGCGGTGTTCGAACTGACCTTGCCCGAGGGGTGAGCTTGGCGCGTCTCCTCCCCCGCGACGCTGCGCGTCGCGGGGGAGGAGAATCCAGCGCCCCGCCTACTTGTCCTTTTCGAACGCCGCGCTGATGCGGATGTCGACGTTGTCGCTGACCACGGGGACGTAGGTCTTCACGCCGAAGTCGCTGCGGTTGAAGTGTCCTTCGGCGTCGAAGCCAATGGTGACGGCCTTGCTCATCGGATTGGTCCCGGCGGCGTTGAACTTGGCGGCCAGGGTCACCGGATGGGTCACCCCATGCAGGGTCAGGTCGCCGATGATCACGGCCGTGGTCGGGCTGGTGGGTGTCACGCTCGTGGAGGTGAAGGTGATGGTCGGGTAGGTGGTCCCATCCAGGAACATCGCGCTCTTCAGCTCGCCGTCGAGACGCGCGTTGGTGGTCGAGATGCTGGCCACCGGGATCGAGACCGAAACCTGGCTCGCGGCGAGGGCCTTGGGGTCGAGTTTCAGGGCGCCGGTGACGCCGCTGACATCACCCCAGTAGTTGGTGAAGCCGAAGTGGTTGACGGTGAACTGCACCCGCGTGTGCGAGGACTCGACGTGATAGGCGCCGCCCTGGACGGACGCCGGATCGCTCGAGGCGATCTGGGTCGAGCCCTGGCCCGCGAAAAGGAGGGCGGCCGTCAAGGCCGCCGAAGCGAGGATCAGTTTCATGAGGTGTCTCTCCAGCCCAGCAAATGCGGCGGCGGCAGCCGCGCGCCCACGCGCTGCATATAGGCGCCGCGAGGCGCGGGGATAGAGGCGACGCTTGCCTAAAAGCCCTCAACGACGCCCTCGCGACGCGGATCGGCGCCGCCGGTCCAGCCGTCCGGCGCCTTGGCGACGCCGTGGAGGCCCGAATTCTCGCCGAAGCCGACGGTCAGATGCACCCCGCGCGCCTCAAGGCCGGTCAGCACCGCGGTGCTGAGCCGGTCGGTCTCGCCGTTGAAGCGGTCGCCGCGGGCGACGACGTTGGGCAGCGCGAAGGCCTGCTGCACCGTCATATGCCAGTCCAATATCCCCACCAGCGCCTTGAGATTATAGGCCAGGATCGCCGGGCCGCCGGGTGAGCCGAGCGCGACGACGAAACGGCCGTTCCGGTCCAGCACGATCACCGGCGACATGGCCGAGCGAGGGCGCTTGCCGGGCGCGACGGCGTTGACGGCGGGCGCGCCGTCGGTGTCGACCGGGCTGTAGGAAAAGTCCGTCAGCTGGTTGTTGAGGAAATAGCCGTGCACCATGCGGCCGGAGCCGAAGATGCTCTCCACCGTCGTGGTCATCGACAACACATCGCCCTTGGCGTCGGCGATCACCATGTGCGAGGTGCCGCCCGGCTCGATGGTTCGGTCGATTCCGGCGACGCTGGCGCCCTTGGGGTGGCCCGGCGCGGGGGCGGGGCCGGCCGCTTCGCCGATCAGCCGCGCGCGGGCGTCCAGGTAGGCGGGATCGAGCAGGCCGGCCGAAGGCGAGGTCACGAAGGCGGGGTCGCCGATGTAGCGATCGCGGTCGGCGTACATCAGCCGTTGGGCCTGGATCAGCTCGAACCAGGCCTTGGGGTCGCTCGGCCCGCGCTTGGCGATGTCGGTCCGCTCGAGCAGGCCCAAGGCCTCCAGAAGGCCCGAGCCGCCCGACGGGTCCTGGCTGGTGCAGACCCGGTAAGCCCGGTAGGGGCGACACAGCGCCGGCGTCTTCTTCGGCCGGTAGGCGGCGAGGTCGGCGGCGGTCAGTGTGCCCGGGCGCGGCGCCTGATGGATGCGGGCGGCGATGTCGTCGGCGATCTGGCCGGTGTAGAGCGCCTCCGGCCCGTTGGCCGCCAGGGTCTTCAGCGTGGCGGCGTAGGCCGGGTTCTTGAGCACGTCGCCGGCGATGTAGCGGGTCCCGTCGGCCTTGGTGAAATAGGCCGCCACGTCCGGCGCGGTCGCCTGCGGAAAGATGGTGCTGGCCAGGAAGCCGGCCAGGCGCGGAGACACGACAAAGCCGTCGGCGGCCATCTGCTCGGCCGTGCCGAACAGGTCGCGCCAGGGCAGGGCGCCGTGCTCGCGATGCGCCAGGCCCAGCATGGCGATGGCGCCGGGCGAGCCGGTCGAGTTACCGCTCAGCACCGCCTGGCCATAGGACAGCGGCTTGCCGTCGGCGCCCATGAACATGCCGGGCGTGGCGCCCTTGGGCGCCGTCTCGCGGCCGTCGTAGGCGGTCACCGTCTTGGTTCCGGCGTCGTAGTAGACCATGAAGGCGCCGCCGCCGAGGCCGGAGCTCTGGGGCTCGACCAGGCCCAGCACCGCCTGCACGGCGACCGCCGCGTCGACCGCCGAGCCGCCTTTGCGCAGCACCTTGACGCCGGCCTCCACCGCCAGGGGATTGGCGGCGGCCACCATCACATGCGGCTGGTCTGGCCAGACCTTGGCCGGGCCCGCGCCGTCTCCGCCCGGCAGCTGGGCGCCCGCCGGCGCCGCGACGCTGACGCTGAAAGCGAAGAGGGTGAGGAGGGTCGCCAAACGACGCATGGGCCTTGAAGCCTTCCTTGAACTGACACGGTCCAACATAGTCGGAGCTGTGCCGGTTGAAAGCGCCAGGATGCCCTCACTGGACTTAACCGCCCGATTGCACGAGGGGTGTTCGGCGCGGTCGATGATCTGGCCGCGCTGAACCCAATCGCCCAGGGACCACCGCCGATGCCCTTCGCCGTCTTCGACGACATCAGCCTCTACTACGAGCGCCAGGGCGAGGGGCCGCCATTGCTGTTCATCTCCGGCACGGGCGGGGACCTGCGCCGTCAGCCCAATGTGTTCGCCGGCCCCGCGCCCAAGGCCTTCGACCTGCTGGCCTACGACCAGCGCGGCCTTGGCCAGTCGTCCAAGCCGGACCGGCCCTATGCCATGGCCGACTATGCGGACGACGCCGCGCGGCTGCTCGACGCGGTGGGCTGGGACCGGGTTCCGGTGCTCGGCGTCTCTTTCGGCGGCATGGTGGCCCAGGAGCTGGTGCTGCGCCATCCGGACCGGGTCGAGCGGCTGGTGCTGGCCTGCACCTCGCCGGGCGGGGCGGGCGGTTCGTCCTATCCGTTCCATGAACTGCCGGACATGGCCGGCGAGGCGCGGGCGAGATTGTTGACGCCCGTGTCCGACACCCGGCACGATCAGGCCTGGATGGACGCCCACCCCGAGCAGATGGCGATGATCCTCGCCGCCGGCGCCGACCCTTATGCGGGCGAGCCCGGCCACGCCATGGGCGCCCGCCGCCAGCTGGAGGCGCGCGCCGATCATGACACCTGGGACCGTCTGCCGACCATCGCCTGCCCGGTGATGATCGCCGCCGGCCGCTATGACGGCATCGCCCTGCCGGCGACCCAGGAGAAGATGGCCGCCCGCATCCCCGGCGCGCGCCTGCAATTCTTCGAAGGCGGCCACATGTTCATGATCCAGGACCGGGCGGCGATGCCGGCGATGATGGGCTTTTTGAAACCATGACCCGGCCACGATCGTCCTTCACGAACGCGCTGCTGCTCGTCCTCGCGTTCGCGGTCGCCCTGGGCGCGGTGTTCAGGTCGCGGGTCCAGGCGTGGGAGGCCGGCCTGCCGCAGGCCGAGTTCAACGGGGTCAAGCTGCTGATCGCCGCCTCGGTCGCGATATTCATCGTCACGGTCATCGGCCTGACGCTCGCGCGAAATCGAAAGCGCGCGACCGCGCCGCGTCCCGACGCTTGAGCCCGGCTCGGCTCCGCGCTAAACACCCGGCCATGAGTTCGAGCCCGATCCTCTTCGCCCGATGGCGGCGCGGCCGCGCCTAGACACCTGTCCCCGCGCGGGGCAAACCCTCGCGCACGCCTTCGGCCCTCAAGCTCAAAGTCCTTTCATGACCGATCAATCCCCCACCCCCTACGCGGGCCCCGCGCGCGTGGTTTCCGGCATCCAGGCGTCCGGTTCGCTGCACCTGGGCAACTATCTGGGCGCCTTGAAGAAGTTCATTCCGCTGCAGGAGCAGATGGAATGCTTCATCTTCGTCGCCGACCTGCACGCCATCACCGCCTGGCAGGACCCGGCCGTGCTGACCGCCCAGACCCGCGAAATCGCCGCGGCCTATCTCGCCGCCGGGCTGGACCCGAAGAAGGCGACCATCTTTCCCCAGAGCGCGGTGGCCGGTCACGTCGAACTGGCCTGGGTGTTCAACTGCGTCGCGCGGATCGGCTGGCTCGACCGGATGACCCAGTTCAAGGACAAGGCGGGCAAGCACAAGGAGCGCGAGAGCGTCGGCCTCTACACCTATCCTGTGCTCCAGGCCGCCGACATCCTGCTCTACAAGGCCACCCACGTGCCGGTGGGCGAGGACCAGAAGCAGCATCTGGAGCTGACCCGCGACATCGCCGCCAAGTTCAACCACGACTTCGAGGTTCCCGGCTTCTTTCCCCTGATCGAGCCGGTGATCGAGGGGCCGGGCGCGCGGGTGATGAGCCTGCGCGACGGGTCGGTGAAGATGTCCAAGTCCGATCCGTCCGACAACGCCCGCATCAACCTGCTCGATGACAAGGACACGATCGTCCAGAAGGTGCGCAAGGCGCGGACCGACGCGGAGTTGTTGCCCGAGGCCGTCGAAGGCCTGGCCGGCCGCGCCGAGGCCGACAATCTGGTCGGCCTCTACGCCGCGCTGGCCGGGACCAGCAAGGCCGCCGTGCTCGGCGAGTTCGCGGGGCAGGGGTTTGGGGCGTTCAAGCCCAAGCTGGCCGACCTGATGGCTGAGGTCGTGGCGCCCATCGGTGACGAAATGCGCCGCCTGATGAACGATCCGGCCGAGATCGACCGGGTGTTCCTGGCGGGCGCCGAACGGGCGCGGGAGGTTTCGGAGCCGGTGGTTGAGGAGGTGAAGAAGATTGTGGGGTTCTGGCGGCCGGGGGGTTAGCTGCTGACCGCCGGTTGATTGCGCGCAGTTTTCGCGATTAAAGATTGGTCTTGTTTCGACCCCAGTCGGACGTATCGCGCAAGGTTGAAATCGTCCATTCTCCACCTCGACGGGCAACTGAC
>Ga0302196_10003478_pt1 | contig 14418 bp, 12 predicted proteins | sample II_Bog_N1_3_FD_198794 | JGI IMG/M metagenome (GOLD analysis project Ga0302196, IMG submission 198794) | Peat permafrost microbial communities from Stordalen Mire near Abisko, Sweden - II_Bog_N1_3 | ecosystem: Environmental > Terrestrial > Soil > Wetlands > Peat | place: Sweden: Abisko...
GGGCTGACGAGGCCCGCACCCGGCCCTGGGAAAAGGACACCATCGTCAACGTCTATTCCACCACCAAGACCATGACGGCCCTCACCGCCCTCCTTCTGGCTGATCGCGGCGAGTTGGATTTCGATGCGCCCGTGGCCCGCTACTGGCCCGAGTTCGCCCAGGCCGGGAAATCGCAGGTCAAGGTCAGCCATCTGATGAGCCACTCGGCCGGGCTCTCCGGCTGGAAGGAGCCGATCAAGAAGGAGGACATCTACGACTGGGACAAGGTCACCTCCCTTCTGGCGGCGCAGGAGCCCTATTGGACCCCCGGGACGGCCAGCGGCTATCACGCGGTCACCCAGGGATTCCTGGTTGGCGAGGTCGTTCGGCGGATCACCGGCAAATCTCTGGGAACCGTCTTTCGCGAGGAGATCGCCGAGCCCCTGGGCGCGGACTTCCACATCGGCCTGCCGGCCTCCGAAGACCACCGCGTGGCCGATCTGATCCCGCCGCCGCCCGGCGGGGCCCTGGGTCACGGCTCCCAGTCGCCTCTGATGGTCAACATGTCCACCAATCCGGGGATCGATCCGCTGGACACCCGCACGCGCGCCTGGCGGGCGGCGGAGATTCCCGCCGCGGGCGGCCATGGCAACGCCCGGTCTGTGGCCGAGATCCACGCCCTTCTGGCCAACGGCGGCGTGGCCAAGGGCAAGCGTCTCATGTCGGAAGCCGGCTGCCGAAAAGCCCTGGAGTTCCAGATCGAGGGCGAGGACCTGATCCTCGGCATTCAGGCGCGTTTTGGCCTGGGCTTTGGTCTTCCGGGCCCGATGGTGCCTCTGCCCAATCCCAACAGCATGTTCTGGGGCGGCTACGGCGGGTCTCTGGTGATCATCGATTTCGACGCCCGCACCACCTTCGCCTATGTGATGAACAGGATGGCCTCCACGACCACAGGCGATATGCGCGCCATGGGCCTGATCATGGCGACTTGGCAGGGGCTGGCCGCCGCGTCATAAGGCCGCTCCGCCATCGACCCCGGAGACCGCCTTGCCCAGGAAGACGTCCGCCTTCGTTCTGACCGCCGCAACATGCCTTGCCACCGCGCCTCTCGCCTGGGCGCCCGTCGCCTGGGCCCAGGACGCCAAACCTCCGGTCGCTGCCGCGCCGGCGGCGAAACCGGCGGCGCCCGCTCCGCCCATGCCGGCCGATCTCAAGGACAACGCGGCCCAGGTGAGCTACGCGATCGGTCTCAACATGGGCGACAAGTTCCGCAAGGACGGCGTGGCGATCGATCCGCAGATCCTCGCACAGGGCATCCGGGACGGTATCAGCGGCGCCAGGCCGCGCTTGACCGACGACCAGATGCGCGCGGCCGTGACCGTCTTCCAGGCCGATATGAAAGCCAGGACGCAGGCGGCTGCGACTGCGGCCAGCGCCGCCAACACGGCCAAGGGCGCGGCCTTCCTCAAGGCGAACGCCGCCAAGCCCGGCGTGATCACCCTTCCTAGCGGCCTGCAGTACCAGATCCTCAAGGCCGGAACCGGCCCCACGCCCAAACTCGACGACACCGTGGTCTGCAACTACCGCGGCGCCTCCATCGACGGTGTCGAGTTCGACAGCTCCTACGGTCGCGGCGAGCCGACCAGTTTCCCCGTGAGCGGGGTGATCAAGGGTTGGACCCAGGCCCTGCAGCTCATGCCCGTGGGATCGAAATGGCGGCTCGTTGTCCCAGCCGACCTCGCCTATGGCGATAAGGGCGCGGGCGACGTGATCGGCCCCGGCGCGGTCCTGGTGTTCGAGGTGGAACTGCTCTCCATCGCACCGAAGGGATCGTAGGCCGGGTCTTTAGTTCCCGCGTTCCCGAGCGACCCTCGCCTCCGCCTTCACGTCGGCGCCGGCCTTGTCGAGGGCCGCGCTGGCGCTGTTTCCCACCTCGGCCGCATCGTGCTCGGCATCGCGGGTCGCTGCGTCCGCATCCCGAGCGGCGGCGTTGAGCGTCTGGGCGGCCGCCGCATCGGCAGCCGCGCCGTCGGCTTTCACATCCCCCAGCGCCTGTCCGGTCTTCGCCGTTTGGGTCTTTGAGCACGCGCCCACGCTCAGCGCCGCCATGACGACGAGAACCGCGCCCGCGGCCCGCGACATCTTCGTCCTACCGGCCGGGGACGACATCAAAGACCGCCCAGAAGCACATATTTGATCTCCAGATAATCCTCGATTCCATACTTCGATCCCTCCCGGCCCAGGCCCGATTGCTTGACGCCGCCGAAGGGCGCCACCTCGGTGGAAAGGATGCCGTCATTGACGGCCACCATGCCGTATTCCAGGGCCTCGGACACCCGCATCACGCGGCCAAGGTCCTGGGCGTAGAAGTAGGAGGCGAGGCCGAAATCCGTGTCATTGGCCATGGCGATGGCCTCCGCCTCGTTGGAGAACCGGGCCAAGGTCGCCACCGGCCCGAAAATCTCCTCCCGGGAGATCGCCATGGCCGGCGTCACGCCGGTCACCACCGTCGGCTCGAAATAGGTCCCCCCCATTGCATGTCTTCGGCCTCCCAGCGCTATGGTCGCGCCGTTCGCCACGGCGTCCGCGAGGAGGCGCTCGACCTTCTCCACGGCCGCCGCATTGATCAGCGGTCCCTGGGTGACGCCCGGCGCCGCGCCGTCTCCCACCGTCATCTGGGACACGCGCGCCGCCAGCTTGGCTTCGAACGCGTCGTACACTGTGTCCTGCACCAGGAAGCGGTTGGCGCAGACGCAGGTCTGGCCCATGTTGCGATACTTGCTCGCCAGGGCGCCTTCCACGGCCGCGTCCAGATCGGCGTCGTCGAAGACGATGAACGGGGCATTGCCGCCCAGCTCCAGACTGACCTTCTTCACCGTTGAGGCGCACTGGGCCATGAGCTGCCGGCCCACCGGCGTCGAGCCGGTGAAGGAGAATTTCCGCACGCGCGGGTCGCTGGTCAGAACTTCGCCCACGGCCTTGGCCCTCGTCGATGGGATCACGTTGAACACGCCCTTGGGAATGCCGGCCCGGCCGGCCAGCTCCGCCAAAGCGAGGGCGGACAGCGGCGTCTCCTCTGACGGCTTGATGACAAAGGTGCAGCCCGCCGCCAGGGCCGGCGCCGCCTTGCGCGTGATCATGGCGTTGGGGAAGTTCCAGGGCGTGATGGCCCCGACCACCCCCACGGCGGATTTCGTGACGAGAATGCGCTTGCCCGCCTGGGTCGCCGGAATGACATCGCCGTAGACCCGCTTGGCCTCCTCGGCGAACCACTCGATGAAGCTCGCGCCATAGGCTACCTCGCCTCGGGTCTCGGCCAGGGGTTTGCCCTGTTCGGCGGTCATCAGCTGCGCCAGATCCTCGCTGGCCGCGCTGATAAGCGCGAACCATGCCTTCATCAGGCCCGCTCGCTCCTTTCCCGTCAGGGCGCGCCAGACCGGCAGGGCCCGGTGGGCCGCGGCGATCGCCTCGCGGGCGCCCTCCTCGCCCAGATCCGCCACCTCCGCCAGCAGCGCGCCCGTGGCCGGATTGTTCACCGCGAAGCGCCTTGCATCGGCGGCCGGTCGCCAGGCCCCGTCGATGTAGGCGTCGGCGCGAAGCAAGGCGGAGTCTTTAAGGGAAAGCATGGGGGTCCTTCAGGGGCGAGCGCCCGTCGTTGCAGCCGCCGCGCCCGGCTCTGTCAAGCGCCGACTCCGAACCGCTCCTCCAACATCGCCGGCGCGGTCACCGTCAATCCATCGAGGGGCCCGGAGGATAGCAGGAGCAAAACCTCGTCGCCGGTCAGGGCGCCGCGAAGGTCCGCCAGCGCCCCGGCGCCGTCGGCGACGCCCACCGCCGAAACCCCCGCCGCCAGCACCCGATCCAGGATCTGGCCCTGGGTGAGCTGCTGATGGGTTTCAGCGCCGTGGCCCGGAGGCGGCAGAAGCACCACGCGCGCCACGCCGGCAAACACCGTGTCGTACCATGCCAGGGCGTCCGCATCGCGCCAGCTGAAGGTGTGCGGTTCGAAGACCACCACCGCCGGGCGGCCTGGAAAATGCAGAAGGATGGCCTCGATCGCGGAGCGCGCCTTTTCATAGGACGAGCCGAAACCTTCATACGCGGGAATCCGGGAGCGGTTTGTCTTCTTGTCCAATCGACGGGCGACGCCGCGAAACCGCGCCACCCCGCGCCTCAGGGCCTCTGTATCGATCTGACCCCGCTCCAGAAGGAGCGCCGCGGCGCCGACGATATTCTCGATGTTGTGCAGTCCCAGAAGCTCAGTCTGCAGACCAATCCGGTCTCCGGTTGGCGTGACCAGATTGAACCTCGTCACCTCCCCGATGACGATATCCTCGGCCCAGTAGCCCTCGCAGGGGGCCAGGCCATACCAGACCACCTCCCGTCCGGCGGTCAGGCGGCGCAGGCCGGCAAAGCCGTTGGCGCAGACGAGCAGACCGTCTGTAGGCAGAAGATCGATGAGATCCTCGAACGGCGCCTCGTAGTCCGCCAGGGTCGGAAAGACGTTCACATGATCGTGGATCAGGGAGCTGATCAGCAGGCTGGAGGGATGATAGAGCAGGAACTTGGATCGCCGGTCGTCGCCGCCGACGATGTATTCGTCCCCTTCCATGAGAAAGGTGGCGTCCGACCCGCCGTGGCCCGTGGTCTCCAGGTCGAGGGGCACCGCCCCGATGAAATATCCCGGATCCCGCCCCGCCTCGCGCAGGAGCACCGCACAAAGCGCCGTGAGGGTGGACTTGCCGAAACTGCCGGCGATGACCACCGTGTCGCGGCCCCCCGTGTGCTCGCCCAGAAACGCCGGGAAGCTGCGCCGCGGTATGCCGCGCCGGACGATCTCGGCCACTTCGGGATTGTCCGCCAGGCCGAGCTTGGCGCTCGACCCGATGATCGCCATATCCACGCACGGCGGGACAAGCGCGGCGTCGAAGCCCTCATGCCATTCGATGCCCATCCGGGTGAGGTAGTCGCTCACCGGCGGAAAGACGCCGTCATCCGATCCGCTGACCGCATGACCTTCCGAGGCGAGCATCGACGCCAGAGCGCTCATGCCCGCCCCGGCGATGCCGACGAAATAGACGTTCATCGGTGAAGGCGGGTCGTTCAGGTGATCGGCTCGTCGAACATGGCCGCCTTGGCCAGGCGCGCGGGCGGCGAGCCGAACGAAAGCACGGTGTCATGGTAGCGCTTGAGGTTGAAATCCTTGCCCCAGCGCGCCTCGGCCTCGCGCCGGATGGTCCAATGCTCTTCGGAACCCACGAAATAATAGGGCAGCTGCGCCGAGCTGACGCTGGCGCGCACCCACTTGCCCGACGCCTCTTCCTCCTCCTGAAAGGCGGTCTGCGTCATCAAGGTCATCGCCTGCTCGCGCGTCATGCCGTCCACATGAATGGCCTGGTCCAGAATGGCGTTGGTGATGCTGCGCAGCTTTGTTTTCATAACCACCAGCTTGTAGAGCGGATCGCCGTCCAGAAATCCCTCCTGCGCCATCACGCTCTCGGCATAGACGGCCCACCCTTCCACGAACGGTCCGGAGGAGAGGACGGCGCGCAGCGTCGAGGGAAAGGCGTTGGCGTGCGCGAGCTGCACATAGTGTCCTGGCATCGCCTCGTGGGTGGCGATGTCGTCGATGGCCCGGCGGTTGTATTCCCGAAGGAACGACTCAGTGCGCGCGGCGGTCCAGTCGCCCGGGATCGGTGACACGGCGTAGAAGGTGGCCAGTCGCCGGTCCAGGGGTCCTGGCGCATCGCAATAGGCCACCGAGACCCCGCGGGCGAACTCGGGCATGATGATCACCTCCACCGGGGCCTCGGGAAGGGTGATCAGGTCCTTGGCCTTGACGAAGGCGGTCGCGGCCGCCAGGCCGGATTTCGCCGCATCCACTACCTGGTCGCGCGCGGGATGGTCCGCGGCGGCGATGTCGAGGGCGGCCTTGATCACCGCCTGCTGCTCCGCGGGGGTGGGGCTGGGCGGCGCGGCGGGCGCCCCCGGCCGGCCCGCGAGAACGCCGCTCGCCAGGGCGTACATGGCGGCGCGTGTTTCGATCACCGCCGCTTCGGCACGCGCGCGAATATCCCGCCGGCTGAGGGTCGACTGCAGCACGAAGGCGAGCTTGGCGTCGTAAAGCTTGGCGCCCAGTCTGAAGTCGCCCTTTGCACCCGGAACCAGAGTCCGGTCGAACCAGGTCTGCTGTTCGGCCGCCGCCGCGGTCAGGGCCGCCGTGGCCATCTCCAGACGCTGACGCTGAGCCTCTGTGAGAACCCCGGCGTGCGGAGTGATCAGCTCCGCGACCGCGCCCATCAGTCCCTTGTTCTGGCTCGCCGCCGTCTGGGCGTGAATGAGGGGCACGCGCTTGGGGTCGAGATTCGCCCGCGCCTGGGCCAGATAGGCGGGCAGTTTCTCCATTCTGCCTGTGGCCGACACCAGACGATCCGGCAGAGGCGCGAAATCCCGCGCCATGAGGCTGTAGAGAGCCTCTCCCGCGAGGCCCGTATAGATGAGGGGATCCCAGGCCCAGCTCTGCAGGACTTCCTCGGTCCAGATCTCGTAGCGCAGCTCGTTTCCTAAAATCACCGCATCGATCTGGTTGGCACGCGACAGCGCGTTGCGCGGGATGGCGGCTAGATCCGCCAGGACGGCGCGGGTCGCCGCGACCTCGGCCGCGCGAGCAGAGGCGGAAGCGTCGTCGAGCTCGGCGTCAAAGCGATGGTCGCCCAGCTGCGTCGCCGACACCGGGCTGAAGCGCGTCATCATTTCAAGCCAGCGGGCCGAGAGGGCGGCGAAGGCGGCGTCGGGTCCGCCGGCCGGGGACTGGGACGGCGCCGGCGCCCAGCGTCGCCATCACCGCGCGGCGGGAAAGGGCATAGCTCATCCACTAGCTCCTGAATCGATCATGTCACCCGCCCCGCCTGCCGGGGCGCGACGTCCCGCCACGCCGCAGTCTCCATGACGTCCGCCAGAGTCTCCACCGCGCGCCACACATCCTCATAGCCCAGATAGAGCGGCGTAATCCCGAACCGCATCACGTCCGGATCCCTGAAATCGCCGATCACGCCGCGTGCGATCAGGGCCTGCATGACCGCCCATCCTTGCGGATGAGTGTAGGAGATATGGCTTCCGCGCGCCGCGGGCTCAGGCGGACTGATCAGACGAAAGGGGTGGCTACCCAGCCGAACGCTTATCCGCTCGGCGAACAGGTCCCAAAGCCCAGCCGATTTGCGGGTGAGCGCGTGCAGGTCCGCCTCGAGCGCCAGATCGATGCCGACTTCCAGGGCGAGCAGCCCCAGCATGGGCGGAGTTCCGCAAAGGAAGCGCGCGATCCCCGCGGCCGGCCGGTAGTCATCATCGAACTCGAACGCCGCTGCGTGACCCATCCAGCCGCTGAGCGGCGTCGCCAGCGCGTTCTGCAATGGGCCGGCGACGAACAGGAACGCCGGCGCGCCGGGGCCGCCGTTGAGAAACTTGTATCCGCAGCCCACGGCCAGATCGGCGTGGCATCCGTTCAGATCCACCGCCACAGCGCCGGCGCTGTGGCTGAGATCCCAGAGCATCAGGGCGCCCGCGGCATGGGCTGCAGCCGTCACCTTCGCCATGTCCCGCCGCGCGGCGGTCTTGTAGTGGACGTGGGTGAGCGTGACCACGGCGACGTCCTCGCCGATCGCGGCCTCCACCGCTTCGCCCTCCACCGCCCGCACCTCAAGATCCGGAAGGAGCGCCGCCAGGCCCTGGGCGATATAGAGGTCGGTGGGAAAGTTGCCGATTTCGGTCAGGATCACCCGTCGCCCGGGCCGCGCCTGGACGGCCGCGGAGAGCAGCTTGAAGAGGTTTACCGACGTGGAGTCTGCGACAACGACCTCGCCGGGCGCCGCCCCGATCAGTCGGGCGATCTTGTCGCCCACGCGCGCGGGCGCGCCGATCCAGTCCTCATCGTTCCAGCTGCGGATCAGGCCCTGACCCCACTCCCGCCGGATCGCACGCTCCACCCTCGCCGGCGTGGCGGCCGGCAGCGGTCCCAGGGAGTTTCCGTCGAGATAGATGAGGTGGTCGGGAATCGAGAACCGCGCCCGGAAATCCCGGAGCGGATCGGCGGCGTCCAGGGCGCGGACGTCTTCAAGCGAAAGGGTCATCTAGCGCAGCGACCGCAGGACGGCGCGCACAGGAGAGGCGTCGAGGCCCTCGAGCTTCAGCGGCAGGGCGATCAGCTCGTAGTCGCCCGCCGGCGGATCATCCAGAACGAGCCCTTCAAGCACTCGCATGTCGGCGGCCAGAATCGCGCGATGAGCGTCCATGGTCTTGGACTCCTGCGGATCCAGCGAAGGCGAGTCCAGTCCGATGAGCCTCACCCCCATACCGGCGAGGACCGCGATCGCCTCGGCCTCCACGGCGGTAAAGTCATCCACCCACTGATCCCTCGGAAACCGTTCGAAAGTGCGGAAGAGCACGCGCGGAGGCGGATCCACGACCGCGGCTCCAACAAAGGCGGCGGTGATCGCCCTGCCCTGACCCCGGGCGTCGACAAGCCGGCAGGGACCCAGATAGGCATCCAGCGGCGCCTCCGCCGCGCTCAGCCCGCCCTCACTGTAATGCAGTGGCGCATCGGCGTGGGCGCCCGCGTGAACGGTCGTCTCGAAAAAGGACACCGTGACCGGAGAGTCGGACCCCTGCGTCCAGCGCCGCCCTCTCGAGAACGCCGTATCGCCGGGCCAGACCGGCAGCTCCGGACGCAGGGTCTGGCTGATGTCCCAGAGCCTGGGCGCGGGCGAGGTGACCATGTGAGCCTGTTCTGGGTGCTCCTGAGCTCTGTGACCGTCTCAAGCCTTACAGTCGCCCGCTGCGTTCATCAAATCTGCGGAAGCCATGGGTCGATACTGGGCATGGCGTCGACGCGTCCTATATTCCACCGATGACAGAGATATCCGTTCTTGATCTTTCGCCGATCCTGCAAGGGAGCGACGCCGGCCAATCGTTCCGCAACAGCCTGGATCTGGCGCGCAACGCCGAGCGCCTGGGCTATCAGCGCTACTGGCTGGCGGAGCATCACAATATGCCCGGGATCGCCAGCGCGGCGACGTCTGTGGTGCTGGCCTACATCGGCGCGGGCACGCACAGGATCCGCATCGGCGCGGGCGGCGTGATGCTGCCCAACCATGCGCCGCTCATGGTGGCCGAGCAGTTCGGAACCCTCGCCTCCCTCTATCCCGGCCGGGTCGATCTGGGTCTGGGCCGCGCGCCCGGGACCGATCAGCTCACCGCCCAGGCCCTGCGCCGCCATCTCACCGGCGGTGCCGACACATTCCCGCAGGACGTCGTTGAGCTCCTGCACTGGTTTGAGCCGGCCAAGCCCGGACAGGCCGTCCGCGCCGTGCCCGGCGCGGGGCTGGATGTCGACGTCTGGATTCTGGGCTCCAGCACCTTCGGCGCCCAGCTCGCGGCCATGCTCGGCCTGCCCTACGCCTTCGCCTCCCACTTCGCCCCGGCCGAGATGATGCGCGCGGCGGCCATCTACCGTGAGCGCTTCCAGCCCTCCGCAAGACTGGCCGCGCCGCACCTGATGCTCGGGCTGAACATCGTCGCCGCCGAGACCGACGCCGAGGCGCGTCGCCTCTTCAGTTCGCTGCAACAGGCCTTCATCGCCCTGCGCACGGGCTCGCCCGGTCCGCTTCCGCCGCCCGTTGACGATATGGACAGCCGCATGGATCCCCATGCGCGCGCCATGCTGGATGCGGCCCTCTCCCAGGCGATCATCGGCTCACCGCGGACGGTGGAGGCTGGGCTGGCCGAATTCGTGGAGCGCACGGGGGCGGATGAGCTGATGATCACCAGTTCGATCTTCGATCACGAGGCGCGGGTGCGTTCGTTCGAGATCACCGCCCAGGCCCATGCTACGCTTGTGAAACAACCTGCGCCGGTTTGAACCGCATTTTCGCCATCGGCGCCGTGGATAGGGCCGCCAATCACGGAGACCCTGAAACTATGAACTCACCTAAGGCCTCGCTCGTGGGCGCCGCCGCGCTGCTCGCCCTGGCCCATCAAGCGGCCGCCCAGACCTGCGCGGGGACGCCGAGCGACAACAAGCTTTCGATCATTGTCGAGGGCATCACCTCGGACAAAGGGGACATAACCTCCACGCTCTATCCCAACGATCAGGCCAAGTTCCTGGTGGCCGGCGGCTCTCTGAAGGTCTGGCGCACCCCGGCCCAAGCCCCGGAAACGGACATGTGCATATGGCTGCCTGGGCCGGGAACCTACGCCCTGGTGGTCTACCATGACGCCAATTCCAACGGAAAATGGGATCACAAGCTGCTGTGGTTCGAAGGAATCGGCTTTTCGAACAATCCGAGCCTCGGCTTCTCCAAGCCGGCGCTCTCCAAGGTGACTTTCGACGCCTCGGGCGCGGAGACGACCTTGCACGTGCGACTGCGCTACCCCTAATGGGCGGTTTGGCGCTGAGCGAAGCTGTCGCCGCGATCCGTGAAGAGGGCCGTCCATGGCGACCGTGACTTTGGCCGACGGTATAAGGGTGGCGACGCGCGTCCTGTCGTCGCGCTATCGGCCGATGCTCGCCCACCTTGTGGTGAGCCGCTACTGCAATCTCGAGTGCGCCTATTGCAGCGAGTACGACAAGGTTTCCAAGCCCGTCCCGCTGGAGGATCTGATCGCGCGCATCGACGCCCTGGCGCGGCTTGAAACCCAGATCGTCACCCTCACCGGCGGCGAACCGCTGACCCATCCCGACCACGACGCCATCATCCGGCGAATCCGGCATCACGGCATGGTGGCCACCACCATCACCAACGGCTTCCTGCTTACGCCTAAGCGCATCGCCGGCATGAACGAGGCGGGCCTTCAGGAGATGCAGATCTCCATCGACGGGGTGAAGCCCGACGCGATCTCGAAGAAGACCCTCAAATCCCTCGCCGGAAAGCTGGCGCTGCTCGCCAAGCACGCGCAGTTCCACGTCAACATCAACTCGGTCCTGGGCATCTCAGAGGAGCGCACGCAGGACGCCCTGGAAGTGGCCGAGAGCGCCAAGGCCATGGGCTTCTCCCACACCGTGGGCGTGCTCCACGACGCCGAGGGCACTCTCGCGCCGCTCTCGGCGACCCAGCGGGCGGTCTATGACGCCCTGATGGACAAGGGCTCCGTCGCCCATCGGATCAACTATCTGATGTTCCAGAAGAACCTGATGGCCGGCAAGCCCAACGCCTGGCGCTGCCGCGCCGGCGCCCGCTACCTCTACATCTGCGAGGACGGCCTGGTTCACTATTGTTCGCAACAGCGCGGATCGCCTGGCACGCCCCTGCTCGACTACGGCCGGTCCGACATCGTGCGCGAGTACCATGCCGCCAAGGCCTGCGCCCCGTTCTGCACCGTCAGCTGTGTGCACCAGGCCAGCTTCCTCGACGCCTGGCGCTCTCCCCAGAGGCCGGCCATCGCCGCCTGAGCGGCCTCAGCCGGGCCAGTCGGTCGCCCCGCGCGGTGCGTTGCGCGCGGACCGCGCCACGACGTCTGCGATCCTCAACGAGGCGGTCGCGGCAAGGCCGGACAGGAAGGACGCCTTGTGCGCGCCGAGGGGTAGGGCGTCGGCCAGCGCCGGTTCGATGATCTGCTGGCGAAACCCGTCGATCAGCGCCGGCGATTCGCTGACCGCGACGAACTCCTCCTCCGCCGCGAGGCTGACGAAGTCGAAGTTGGAGGATCCGACCACTAGCGTCTCATTGTCGATGAGCATCCCCTTGAGGTGACTCATCTGCGGCAGGAGGCGCACCTCGAACCCGGCCCTCCCGGCGAGCGCCAGCAAATAGTCCCGGACCAGAGGTTTGTTGTTTGCCAGGGGCGTGATCAATCGAACGCTGACCCCCCGCCTGACCGCCTCCGCCAGGGCGTCGGCGACCGGAAAGGTGAGGTAGGCGCTGAGCACGTCGATTTGCTCGCGCGCGGTGGCCAAAAGCTGCGAAATCGTGGCGAAAACCTTCGAATTCGTGCGCCCGTCGAGGCTGAAAATACTCAATTCCGGAAGGGAAATCCGGTCGGCGCGCGCCTTTCCAGCGAAGGTCGCCTCGAAATCCGCGGCCAGAAAGTCAGCCGCTTTGGCCCCCTCGAGCCGCAGCATGAAATCCCGCCAGGCGAAGTTATGGTCGCTGAAATTGATCCCGCCGATATAGGCGACGTCGTCCGCGACGATCAGCTTCTTATGGTTGCGCGCCGGGTAGTGGATCATGAGCGGTCCCACAGGGTTCGTGACCCTCGCCCCGACACCCCGGGCGACCAGGTCGCGGAACATGGCATCGGTGGAGCGAACCTCCGCCCGCACCTCGGGGCTCAGCCGCCCGGCGAGGGAATTCACAGACCGGTCGCTCACCGTGAACCGTGTGTAGGCGTCAACCAGTACGCGGCGGTCCTGCGCCGGGCTCGCCGCGACCGCCGCGGCGACCGTCAAACCCACCGAGTCGCCCTCGAAGGTCATGGCCTGGACAAAGAGTCGCCGCTGCGCCGCGTCGATATCGCTCCGTGCGCGGCGCCAGAAGGCGTCGGCGCCGACGAGAAGCTCCAAATCCGTCAAATCCCACCCCGCGCCGTGCGTGATCGACCAGAAGGTCGTTGCAATCCCAAGGTCCGCCCCGCTAGAACCCGCGCCTTGGGCCGATCTCGGCGAGCGGGGGCATAGCATGAACGAACCCGTCCGCGTCATGCTGCTGTTGTCATCCCTCAATGGCGGCGGCGCCGAACGCGTGGCCGTTCACCTGCTCAACCGCTGCGACCCGGCCCTGGTCGACGTCCGCATGGGGCTGCTCCGGCGGGAAGGACCCTTCCTGGCTGAGGCCGACCCGACGCGGATCGAGGCCGCGACAATCGGCAAACGCTGGTTCGGACACCAAGGCCATAACTCCGGGTTCTACCGCGCCGACCGCCTAGTGGCCTCCACGGTGCTCGCGCCCATCAACTTCGCGCACATGATTCGCACTCATCGCCCGCAGGTGGTGATGAGCTTTCTCAAGGGCGTCAGCCTGCTTACCTGGATGGCCGTGAATCGCGTGGGCGACGCGCGGCCCCGCTGGATCGTGCGCGAGGGCAACAATACCGACGCGGTGATCGAGGACGAGGTCAGCCACCCGCTGGGCCGCGCCATCGTGAAGGGAATCACGCGAAAGGCCTATCGTTCAGCCGATTGCTTCCTGGCCAACTCCCACGAGATGGCGCGGGGCCTGCAGCAGCGCCTGGCGCTGGACGGCGACCGCGTTCGCGTGATTCAGAACCCCATCGACGTTGCCAGAGTCCAGCGCCTGGCGCGGGAACCCCTGCGCGACGCGCCGAAACGGCCGTTCATCCTGAACGTGGGCCGTCTTGAATATCAGAAGGGGCACGACGTCCTTCTGAAGGCCTTCGCCGCCAGCGAGGCGGCCCGGGATCTGGACCTGGTGATTCTGGGCAAAGGCAGCCTGGAAGGCGAACTCAAACGGTTGGCGGGCGAGCTGGGCGTCGCCGATCGGGTGATCTTCCCCGGTTTCATTCCCAACCCCTGGGCGTGGCTGGCGCGCGCGAAGCTGTTCGCGCTATCCTCACGGTGGGAGGGTTTCCCCTCCGTAGTGGCCGAAGCCTTGGCCTGTGGGACGCCCGCGTTGGTGACCTCCTGCGATTTCGGACCCGCCGAGGTGGTGGAGCACGGTCAGAGCGGCTGGGTGGTTCCGCCGGACAGCGTCGAGGCGTTCGGTTCGGCGATGGACCAGCTTCTGCGACGCCCCGACCTCACCGCCCGATTCGCCGCCAACGGACCGGCCCGCGCGGCGCTGTTCGACGTGGACTCCATGGTGGAGGCCTACACAGACCTGTTCTTTGAGCAGGCGCGCGTGCTGCGCCCCGCGCGCCTGCCGATCGAGGCGCCGGACGACGTCGCCGTCGCCGCGGCCTAGGGCTGAGTAGGGCCTGGTCGCCCTGGTTGGGTCAGGCCCGAAGGCGTTCCGCCTGGCCGTGGGCCGTCGGGTCGTCCACATCGAGCCAGAATCGCTCGCCGATATCGAACGTCCGGGCGCGGCCCTGCCCAGCCAGGCGCGACATGCCGCCCGAGATTCCGCCTGATCCCCCCGCGGCGATGTCGTCGCGAATGGCCTCGATCAGCGCGCGCGACGCCAGGAAGACCCCGGTGTCAAAGGCGTCATAGTCCTCGATGAGTTTGCCGATCTCGAGGATGCGGCCGTCCGCGTCGGTTCGCACCCGGGTGACGTCGGCGAGATCCACCAGGGGATTGTCCAGGCGCCGGTCTATGGCCAGAACCACGTCATCGCCCCGCACCTTGACGCCAAGAAGGTCGCTGATGAGCGCGGGCTCCACCAGGTGATCGGCCATCATCAGCACGAAGCGGCCATCGAGGTGAGGTTCAGCGGTCACCACCGACACGCCATTGGCGCGCTTCCAGGCGAAGTTTCGCACCGTGACGATGGG
>Ga0302196_10003485_pt1 | contig 14397 bp, 15 predicted proteins | sample II_Bog_N1_3_FD_198794 | JGI IMG/M metagenome (GOLD analysis project Ga0302196, IMG submission 198794) | Peat permafrost microbial communities from Stordalen Mire near Abisko, Sweden - II_Bog_N1_3 | ecosystem: Environmental > Terrestrial > Soil > Wetlands > Peat | place: Sweden: Abisko...
AAGAGCCCCTCGAGCAAGCGCGACTCGGTGGAGCACCCCTACAACAACTGGCCGCTCAACCTCCCCAGTCCGTACAAGGCGCAGGTGCAGGGCGTGGCGCACCTGCTCAACACGGCGCCGGCGCTGCCGGAGCTGGACGGCCTGCCCACGTCCGCCGACCCCATCACCGAGGCGTGGTTCGTCGTGTGGCAGCCGCGGCACTCGCGCATCTCGCGCCTGTCCATCGACGCGGCGTACGGCGAGCGACTGTTTGCCGCGCTCGACGCGTCGTACGTGCAGCTGCTCGTCGCGCTGACGCACCAGTACAATGGCGTGCTCATTCCTGGCACGCTGGACGTGTGCACGAACCTGGCGGAGGCGGACGCGGCGGACCTGGCGTTCGTCGTGCCGAGCGGCGTCGCCGCGCCCAGTGCGGCGCTGGACGTGCGCGACGTCAGCGTCGACATGGTCGCGCTGCTGCGCAGCGGCGCGGACAGCGTCAAGAAGCGCCGCATGACCTGATCTTGGACAAAGGCGCGGCGACGGCGATGGTGGCATGACGCGCACGCCAACGCAGACGGTCGTTGACGTGCTGGGCGCGGCGTGCCGCGTCGTGTGGGCCGTCGCGTGGACGCTGGTGACGCACGCCGCGCCGCACGTGTGGCGTGCGTGCGAATTCGCGATTGAACGGTGCGCGACGCGCCTTGGCGCCGCCGCCACGTTCAGCGACGACGTGCCGCTGGGCGTCATTTACGACGAGAAGGACGCGGCGCGCGCCGGCGGCGCGCGCTGGAACGCTTCCACGAAGCAGTGGTACGCGCCGGCCGCGCTGCGCGACGACCTGCGCGACGTGCTGATTGCGCGGTGGGGGCTGTCTGCGGACGTGCGCGCGGCGGCCGAGGCGCGCCTGCGCGAGTCGGCACACGCGTCCGCGCCTGCTCGCGAGGAGATGAGACACGACGCCGACGCGGCGCCGCCATGGCACGCGACGCCGCGACCAAGCGAGCCGGCGCGCTCGTCGTCCTCCGTCGCGATTCCAGTGTACGAAAAGCACCGCGTCGTCTTCTGCCCAGCCGTGTTTGAACGAGGCGACGTGGCGGCGGCGACCGCGACGGCGGCCGGCGCGCAGTGGGCGTCCGACGGCTGGATCGCGCACACGCCGGCGACGTACCACGCGCTGACGGCGCTGGGCCTGCGCCCTCGCATCACGCACGCACCTGCGCGCCCAGGGGCCGCCAAAAGTCGTGCAGAGCGACCGCCGGACGCGGCGCGTCGGCTTTGAGCTTACGCGCGCGCGTGTGGCGCACGACCTTCCACTTCACCTCGCGGCGACTGGGCGCGGCATGGGGGAAGTACGACACGGCGTAGTGGTGCACGCGCGGCCGCGCCGCCTGCGCGTCGACGACGCAGACGTAGAGCACGTGTGCGTACGCGTTGAAGGACGCGTCAGCCGCGCTTGCGAATGCGTCCAGGTCTGCGTCTGCATGTGCGTGTGCGTCGCGCTGCGCCGCAATCCACGCCCCCTGCGCGGCGTGCGCGTCGCGCGCGTCCGCGCCGACGCCGGCGTCGGAGCCGGCTTTCGCGTGCAGCACGCGCGCGCCATCCTCCGTCTTGGCGAACGCGTTGAATGCGGCCCTCGCCGCTTCCGGCGCGCGCTTGCGCGCAAACGTGCTCGCGGCCTGCGCATTGTTCTGTCGAACGCGGCTCGGCGCGGCGTGGTGCAACAGCTGGCCGGCCGGTGTGCACACGGACCACGCCCTGCGCTGCCGCGGCGCGTGCGTCGGCATTCCGCATGAATGTGGCGGCGGATGGGTTTCAAAGTAGCAAAGCTTTGTGCTCGGACGCGCGTGCGTTCCCCATGGCCGCCGTGGACGCAGACCTCACGCCGTCGGTGCGCATGGACGTGCACCGCCGTCCCTTCCCCAACGAGGTCGGCCTCTTCGCGGTCGCCGTCGGCGGCACGTCCGCCATGGATCTCACGCGCGGACCACTGCTCGCGGACCACGAGATGCAGGGTGAATTTGGCGCGCTCGTCGATCGCCGGCTCGGCCTCTCGCCAAAGCAGTCGCCCAAGCCCCAGCAGATGCAGGGCGCGCCGCGAGGCTCGCCGCAGCACGAGCCGTACCACGCGCCGCCGCCGCGCAGCGCCCAGAGCGCCGCGAGCGTGCGCAGCGGCCACAGCAAGTCCAGCGCGCGCAGCCGCCGCCCAGAGTCGTCCGCGCTGACGCACAGCGAGCTTGAGCAGCTGATTCATCCGCGCATGTCGTCGCCGGCCAAGGCGCCGGTCGCGGCGCGCGTGTCGTCGCCGGCCAAGGCGCCGGTCGCGGCGCGCGCGCAGCACTCGCCGGCGCGGTCGCGCGCGTCAACGTCGCGTGACGCGCATGCAAACGCAAACGCGGCGCGGCGCACGGAGGCAACGTCGACGCAGTGGCCGCCGGAGGAGGACACGTACTCGCGTCCGCGCAACGCGCCGCCAGCTCATGCGCCGCCGCGTGTGGAGTCTCGTCGCGCGCCGCCGCCGCGCAGCGTCGCGCGCAGCGCCGTGGACTCGCCTGACGAGGACGACGTGCCGGCGCCGCGGACGTACCGCATGCCGTCGCGCAGGCGCCGCGGCGGCGGCTCCGTCGCGAGCGGCAGCAGCTCCGTGTACGAGGGCAACGTGCGCGTCGAGGAGGACGCGGCGACGTTTGCGTCCGAGACGTCGTCGCAGTTCGACGAGAACATTGCGGCCATGGAGCGCATGGAGCTGGACGCCATCATGGCGGACATGCGCGCGATGCGCACGGCGCGCATCATCACGGACGAGGACATGCCGAAGCCGAACGACACGCTCGTCGTGGCCGTGTTCAAGCACACGCGCGCGCGCGCGCTGTACGAGGCGAACGTGCAGGTGTCGTGGTGGCAGACGATGATTGGCGGCGGCGTCGTCGTCGGCGAAGACATGCTCGTCGGCTGGGGCCTCAAGCTGTTCAAGGGCTTCTCCCAGCGCCTCGCAATGGAGCGCAAGACGTGGGACATGGCGCTGCGCACAATGTACCGCCAGCAGCACAAGGGGCCCATGACGCCGATGGCGGTCATCCAGACGTCACTCATGCGCGTGCTGACGGACACGCTCGTCACGAACTGGCAGGAGACGCGCGCGCTGGAGGGCCGCGACGATCCGGTCGTGCACAAGTCGCCGTTCGCGCCGGCCACGGCGGAGCCGGCCGAGGTGCCGGCCGAGTTTGTCGAGTCGGCGACGCAGCACAAGGCGGCGCCCAAGGCGTCCGCGCACCGCTCCGCCAAGAAGACGGCCATGGACGTCGTGAACGAGATTCTGGACGGCGACGACGACGTGCTGCCAGACATGCCCAAGGCGGCGTGGGAGCGCCGCCTCGAGGAATTTACGCGCGACGCCGCGCACGACGAGGCCTCCGCGAAGAAGCCGCCGGCCGCGAATGCGCGCGCACCGAGCGCGTCGCAGCCGCCGCCGGCGACGTCAAAGGCGGATGGGGAGGAGGAGGCGGCGCTGCGCATCATGCTCGAGCAGGCCATCCGCCAGCGCGACGCCGCGGTGCGCGACGCCAAGGCCGCGGCCGCCGCGGCGGCGACGGCCGTGCACGCCGCCGACCAGCTGAGTCGCACGCCCAAGCCGGCGCGCTCCGCGGCGCGGTCGACGCGGTCGACGCGATCCGTGCGCCTGGGCGCGCCGGTGGACCTGACGGATGCATAAATTGAACTTCAAGCTGTTCGCGTCACCCTCGCCACGAGCTCCGCGAGCGCCTCGGCGCCGCGCAGCTTGCGGTCCAGGTACTCCCATCGCACGCCGCCGCCTGGCGCCGCCGCGACGCCCAGAACCCACGGCGTCGACGCGACCTCGGCGAGCGCGACCGTCCTGACGGCCGTCAGCATCTCGACGGAAAAGAAGGGCAGCGCGCTCGCCTTGGCCGCCTCCTCGAACGTGGGCGCGTACGCCTTGCACGGCATGCAGTTGGGCTGGTGGAACAGGACGACGGCGCTGCCATGCCGGCCGTTCACGACGGCGTCAGCCTCCGCGTCGCTCAGCACCGGCACGACGGCGCCAGGCGCCGCCAGCACGGCGCGCTCCGGCTGCTGCTCGTTTTGGGCGGCGAGCGCGCTGACGAGCTCCGGCGACGCGAGCTTGGCGTCGAGCGTGCTGGGGTCTGGCGCCGACGGCGGCTTCGGCCGCTTCGCCTCCTCCAGCGCCGCGGCGGCGCGCGCCGCATTGACGGCGCCCTCGCGCGTTCCGGCCGCGCGGCCGCGCGCGTACGATGCGTTGCCCCACACGATTCCGGCGACGAGCGTGACGATGAAGATGCCCACGACGGCGGCGACCGGCACGGCCCACGGCTGCTTTTGCGCTTGCGGTGCCGACGCGGAGGGCGTGCGAACGAGTTGGTGCTGGTAGCGCCGCGGCGCGCCGGTGCGCGGCGTCTGCATCGTCCGACGCGTTCAGAGGTCAGGTCGTGGATGCGTGGGTGTCTGAGTGTTTGTCTTGAAACACGCGGAAGTGAGATTCAAACGCCGCCATGCCGCGCATCAAGTACACGATCCAGCGTCCACTGCTCACGCGACAGCCTCCATCGGCTGCTCCGTCGGCCGCTGCGCACCTCGAGGCGCAGGAGGCGCACCTCGAGGCGCAGGAGGCGCACCTCGAGGCGCAGCGCGACGACGACGACGAGTCGGAGGAGACGGACAGCCGGCCGGACGACGAGGACCCTGACGCACAAGAGCACGACTATGGCGACACGGATGAGAGCAGCATCGACGAGTATACTCGCGGCCACGCGCACGCGGCCTCATTGTCGTGGGCGCGCGAGCCGCGCGACTCTGTCGAGGTGCACGACCGACACATCGTGCACAATGTGGACGTGTTTCCACACGTTCTCGTGGCGCAGGTGCGCGCGCTGGCGCGCGCGGCGTGCGCATTTGCGGACGGCGTGGGGGACAAGGCGCTGCCGCTCGTGCGCCTGCTGCCAGAGGACGCCGACGAATGCATTTCCAGCGCGCCGTTTTGCACAGGGGACCTTGGGTACGTGCTGAATCAGCAGTGGGACAAGCCGCTGCACCGCACGACGCTGTGCGAAATGTACACGTCGGCGGAGGGCGTCACGCGCTCGAAGGGGCGCTGCCCATTCACGCGCGACGACGTGGCACAGGTCCAGGTCGTGCGCGTCGAGGTTGTCGGCGTCCCAGCCGTCGTGCCCACCTTCAAGCGGCCGCGACGTGAATAGGCGCGTCGACAATCGCCGCCCAGCGCGGCAGCAGCCGCAGGGCGGCAATGACCGCGAGCACGCGCTCGCGCGGCGGCGCGCGGCGCAGGCGGCCGCGCTGCGTCCGCTTGGTCCTCTTGATCCACCACTCGAGCGACAGCGCGTCGTGCTTGCTTTGAAATCCGGTCAGCACCTGCAGGAACGACCACCGCGCCCCAGCCGCGGACGCGCGCGTCGTCAGCCGCGCGCCGCCCTTGAGTTCCGCATTGTGCTGCCTCAGGCGCCGCGCAGGGTCCACCGTCGCGCCCACATACACGCTTGGTCCGCGCGGCCTCTCCGCTGCGTCACTAACGATACAGAGCGCATACACGAACCACCGGTCGCCCATGGTTTTCTTACAGTGCTTCTCGCCGGCGCGCGACGCCGTGGTCACGGCGACCATGGCCGAGGACGGCTCGCTGTTCCACGTCCGCGCGCTGCAGCCAGGGCCGGCCCTGGCGCTGAACGGCTACGAGCTCGTGACGTACGAGCCGTCGCACGACGCGCCGGTCGACTACGTGCCGCTGCCGGAGCCGTGCGAGGACATGCTGCTGCACCCAGACGGCGTCGTCGTCCTCGTGCACGACGGCACGGCGTGCCATTGGACGCACGCGCGGTGGGCGGACGCGACGCAGCACGTGCGTCCGCTGCTGATACCTACGGCGGCGGCCGCCGCCGCGATTGCAGACACGCTGTCGTTCAAGTCCAAGAGCAAGCGGCGCAAGAAGTGACCTACTCGCGCGGCTTGTTGGCGAGCACGGCGAACGTCGTTATGAAAATCGCGACGACGAGGAGGCCGAGGGCGAGCGCGCCGAGGCCGTCCGGCGACGCTGGAGCGTCGCGGTCCTCGACCTTCACACCCTGCTCAGGGTCGCGGCACGACGCGCAGCCAGAGTGCGCGCCGGACCACCGCGCCCAGTTCGCGTCCGCGTCCGCGCGCGTGGCCTCCGGCTTGCCCAGGTCGCGGTTGACAGCATTGTGAAAGTCAATCATCCACGCCACCACGGCCTCGCGGCCGCCGGCCGCCGCGGTGCGCAGAGCGCGCATGTCCAGCCGCCGCTGGAAGTCTGGCCGGCACTTGGGGCACGGCAGCACCTCGCGCAGCGCGTCAAAGAGCGACACGAGTGCGACCTGCTGCGCAATTGTGGGCGTCTCGGAGAACTGCCGCGCAATGGCGTGCAGCGCAATCCACGTCGCAGGCAGGTAATGCACGGTGCACGCAGGCGGTGCCGCCATGTCGTCGACCGAACGCGCAGCTAGGCGCCGCCGCGACGTTGTTTGTTCCACATCCACACGATCAAGATGAGGAGCAGCAGCAGCAGCCATAGCCACAGCGTGTTGAATGACGAGGGTGCGCCGGAGCCGGCGCCGCCTGCCACTGCAGCTGCGGATCCAGAGCCAGATCCAGAGCCGGATCCAGAGCCAGAGCCAGATCCAGAGCCGGATCCAGAGCCGCCGCCGCCACCGCCGCCGCCACCGCCGCCGCCACCGCCGCCGCCACCGCCGCCGCCACCACCAACAAAGTACAATGGGATTTGTGCCACACCGACGGACACTGTGGGGTGCGCCGTCGTGGCGCTAATGTCCAGCGACGACGCCGTCGCCGCGTCCACCGCAAAGGCGAGCAGGGAGCCGTCGTCCGGAATGCCAGTCGCCGTCGGCTCGGCAATCTGCATGACCGTGGTGCGCGCAATGCCGGCGGCGCTCGTGAGCACGGTCGCTGTCGCCTGTCCAAATGCGAGCACCGGCGACGCATTCACGACGGCCGGCAGGGAGATGGAGAGGGACGTCAGGGTCGTGTCAAACGCGCCGGCCACGACCGGCCAGTTGACCTGCAGCTCGTACACGAGCGGCAGCGAGTTCTGGTTGAGGTACAGCGCGATTTCCGTGGCGCCGAGGAGACATGCGATGCTCGTGTACGCGGCGTACGCGGCCGGTCGCGTGAATGTCAGCGTCGTGCCGCCGGTTAGGGTGTTGGGACTGAACGACAAGATGCCGTGGGCGAGCGCCGAGTTAAGCGACGTCTCCGTCCACGGATTTGGCATTTCGGCCCTTTAGTTAAACACAATAATGGCGACGGCGTCGCTGACCACCGCGTCGGCGACGTACTCGTACGTCCTCTCGTGGGGGGCGTTGGCGACCGCGGCCGGCGTGTTGGTGGCGTCGAACGTGTTCAACGTCACCGTCACCATCGCCAACGTGTCGACGACGACCGGCGTGGGCACCGTGCAGCAGATCTGGGACTCGAGTTGCGGCGGCACGCTGCTGCCCACGACCACGGCAGGCCTGCCCAAGGCGGACAATGTGGCGTACGTCTTGTCCGCGTCGAGCGGCGACGCGCAGTTCTCCGCGGCCGGCACCAACTTTACGCTCTCGTCGACGATGCAGTACTTTCTGGCCGCGGCCGGCGACACGAGCACGGTGGGCAACCTGTCGTACGCCGGCGGCGTCACGGTGCTGACCACGCCGGCGGCTCGGTACATCCTCACTGGACACACGTTTTCCGGCATTGCGTACGCGGCAGGCACGGCCGCGATTGGCGTGCAGGCGTGCGCGGCGCCGGCGATTGTGCAGGCCAATGCCATCTACCAGCAGGAGCAAACAATGACGACCGTCGCGATCATTGCGTCGCATTGGTGTGGAAGAGCAGTCAGGGTAGTTCGCCATTAACAAAGAAGTAGGGAATGGGTGCCCTCCTCGCGCTGCCCTTCTTTGCACAACTCGTCGTCGCGATAGCCATTGCGATTGCCATCGCGGCCGTCGTGTCCGCCAACCCTGTCATAGTAGTCGCGCCTGGCTCTGGCTCTGGCAGCGGTTCTGGCAGCGGTTCTGGCAGCGGTTCAGGCAGTGGGTCAGGCAGTGGGTCTGGCGGCGTAGCCGCCGTCAAACAAAAGGCGGTGTTTAATCCCTTTTCCGGCGGCGGCGACGCCGGCGGCGGCACCGGCCAGGGCGGCGGCACCGGCTCCTTCACCGTCGTCAACGGCAGCGCGGATGCGTACAATCCCTTTAAGCCGCCGGACGTCGGCGGCGGTATTGGCTCCCTGCTCGATGGAGGAGGTTCCCTGGCGACACCCATCTACGGCATCCCTGGCGCGCTCGTCAAGGTGTGGCTTGACCCCTCGGATGCGTCCACGGTCGGCGTCGTCAACGGCGTCCCCACGACGTGGCGCGACAAGGCCTCCGGCGCCGTCGCGTCCATCGTGTCTGGGGGCACCCCAGCGACGTTTGGAACAATGAATTCGCTGCCAGCGCTCCGCGTCGGCAACGGCGTCTTTGCGTCCTTGGGCGGCGTCGGCGTCGGCGCATTCGGCGTCTCATTCATGATGGTGGTGCAGGCTCCGTCGACACTGTACGGCATGCCGGTGATGTACTACGGCCCAGACGCGAGCGGAGACGCTGGGAACGCGGTGCTTCTGCAATTTGGCGGTGGATCGTATGGCATCGGTCACGTTGCACAACTCGTGGTCAATGGCGCCTACCTCAATGGCAGCGGCATTCCAATCGGCGGCGTCATGATCTTCAGCGGCACTATCTATCCCACAACCGACAACCTCGGCAATGTGATTGGCTCCATCGTCGAGGTGTTCCTCAACGGCGTCAGCGTCGCCTCATTGCAGATTAACACGTTGTTGGGCACGTCAGCCGACACCCAAACGCTTCTCATCGGCTCCGGAGGGTACGTAGGAACCGGATTTGACCCCACGACGACGACGCTTGTCGGTGACGTCATTATCGCGTACGGCGTCCTCAATGCGAGTCAGCATCAGGCCGCGCTGAACAAACTCGGCGCAAAATGGGGGTTATCCGTCGGAACCCTGCCGACGGACACCGGCGGCGGCGGCGTGCCTGGTGGCGGAGGGTTTGACACTGGTGGCGCCTACGGCGGCGGCGGCGAACCTGGCGGCGACGCCGGCTCTGGCTCCGGCTCTGGCTCCGGCTCTGGCACCATGGCACCGCCGGCGGTCGTCGACGCGACGCGGCTCGTGCAAAACCTGGCTGTCGCCAATATCACGCCGACACAGCTGCAAGTGTCGTGGTCTCCGCCCATCAACCCAGACGTCGTCTCTGGCTACGTCGTGTCGTACACGAGCACGATGCCGGTGGACGGACAGCTCGTGGCGCCGACGACGTCGACCGTCTACCTCGAGGGCACGGACTCCAATGGCAATCCCACCTTTACCGCGTCGCTGGACGTGTCGGCGCTCACGACGTACTTTGTCACGGTCGCGCCCACGTACCTCGACGCGTACAGCGTCCTGGCGCCGCAGGTCGCCACGTCCGGCGGCGTGTGGATCGTCGCACTCTGCGGCGACCTCAACGCCGTGGGCCAGGACGTGAGTGACAACTCCGTGGGCGCGTACACGTCTGCGGAGCAAATGGCGCCTATCCTCGACGCGTGGGGCAATCCGGTGCTGTTCTGGGGCGCGTCGCCGTGCGACCCCTCCGGCGCCTTTGGCTACTCTGGCGGCTTCCTCGTCGGCACCGGCGCCACCGCGTCGCTCGACGGCACGCTCTTTGCCTACGCCGGCGACGCCGTGGATGCGAGTATCGGCACGCGCAACGTGTTCCAGACGCCGGACCCCAGCAGCAGCGCGCTCACGCCGTCCTGGGACCTCGTGTTTCCGACCGTCGCGGCGCCGAACCCCAACGGCCTGCAAATGATCACGTCTCGCAACGTCTTGACGCTCAAGACGTCATTCGGTGCCGCGGTGCCGGCGCTGACTGGCGCGCAGAACGACAATTGGGGCGGCGTGAACTCGGCAGCGGTTGCAAGCAGCGGCGGCGCCAAGGCGCCGCTGTGGCTGTTTGCGCAAGACGCGACGGCCGGCGTGTCGCCAGGCTACGACTTTGTGCGCTACCTCGCGTCGGTCGTGCCGCAGGGAGTGCAGCTGTGCGTCGTGCCGCTGGCGCTGGAAAACACCGGCTTCGTCTCCGGCCACTGGGGCGTGGGGCAGCCGCTGTACAACCGCGCGCTCAACGCCGTGACGACGATCAAGGGCCTGGCGGTGCCGCTGACGATCGGCGACGCGACGTACGCGACGACGAACCACTGCACCGCCGCCATCGTGTGGCAGGGCGGCGAGAGCGACGTCGGCGACGCATCGTACGGCCGCGACCTCGGCGCGCTGACGTCGCTGCAGAGCGACGTCAGCGCCGTGGGCAACGAGCAGTTCGGCGCGCCGCTGCTCGTGACGGAAATGATGCCCTACGCCAATGCCGCGGCGGCGTCCGGCGGTGGCGGCAGCTTTGCGGTCAACGCGACGACGCTGACGACGCTGACGCCGGCCAACGTGCTCGCCAAGCCGGCCGGCGCGCCGGCGGCCACGCCGGTCGTGGTCGTCAACACCAACGGCCTGCACGGCGTGCAGTACTCGACCAGCGGCGAGGGCCAGGGCGACGTCGCGCTCTCCGCATACGCGGCGCGCATGCTCGGCGCGCGCCTCGCCGCGGCGTGGTGCAACCTGCAGTCGGTGACGGCGCCGAGCGACGTGGACGCGCTGAACGACGCGCGCCTCGCGCCGCCCCTCACCGCGTCGTGGCTGCAGGTGTCCGGCACCCTGACCTTTGCGTCGTGCAGCACGGCGGCGACGGCCGCGGCGTCCGCGGCCTTCTACTCGATCGAGGTGACGGACGGCGTCAACTCGTTTATCGCGCTGGCGACCGAGTGCGCGTCGACCGACGCCGGCAACCTCTTTCTTCACGGCGACGACAGCACCAACTACAGCAGCGGATCCAAGACGTCCATCATCGCCATTGCGAAGCTGCCGGTCATTGGAGGCGTCGTGTACAATGCCGTCGTGCCGCTGCTGCAAGTCACCGCGGCGCAGCTGGGGTGGACGAGCGCCACGCCGGTCACGACGCCCAAGGCGGCGCCGAACACCATCCCACTGCCAGTCTCCACGCTCGCGACGACGCGGCCCATCCTCCAGGCGTCACTCCTTGCGCTGCTCGGCTCGAACGGCATGCACACGTCCGGCCTCACGATTTCCATTTCCGCGGCGACGTTCGACGCGACGCAGGGCAGCTTCGTGGGCAGCGTGCCGAACTATGACGGACAACAGGTCGCGTGGAGCTCGCCGTACGTGCTGACCGTCTAGTCGACGTGCGCGTCAAGAACTAAGACAAAGACCGAATGGCACATGCGCGTGCGTTGCACGCTCGCGTGCACGACGTGCTTGCGCCGGCGCTCCTGCCGGAGCCGCTGACGCAGCCGACGGACATGCAAGTGTTTCCGCCGCGGCGGCCGGACTTGTTCAAGCGGTATAAGCAGGCGGTCGCGTCCTTCTGGGTGGCCGAGGCGATCGACCTGTCCGCGGACGCCGCCGACTATGAGAAGCTGAGCGAGGGCGCGCGACACTTTGTGCGGCACGTCCTTGCCTTTTTCGCGCAGGTCGACGTGCTCGTGTTTGACAATACGCGGTGCTTCTGGGACGAGGTGACGGACCAGTCGGCCAAGCTGTTTTACGGCTTCCAGGTCTTCATGGAGGGGGTGCACAGCGAGGTGTACCAGCAGCTCATCCAGGCGCTGCTGAAGGACGAGGAGCGCGCGGCGACGATGCGCGCGATCGAGACGATGCCGGTCATAGCCGCCAAGGCGGCGTGGGTCAAGAAGTGGATGGATCCGACGCTGCCCTTTGGCGTCCGCGTGCTCGCGTTTGCGATCGTGGAGCGCGTCACGTTCTGCGCCGCGTTTGCGTCCATCGCGTGGCTGCGCAAGCAGAACGTCATGCCTGGCCTCGCGACGGCGAACCAGTACATTGCGCGCGACGAGGGCATGCACGCGGACTTTGGCGTCGCGCTGCTGAACGACCACGTCGCGAACAAGCCGTCCGCCGAGACGGCGGCGGCCATGCTGCGCGAGGCCATTGCGATCGAGGACGCCTTCGTGTCCGAGTCGCTGCCGGTGCGCCTGCTGGGCATGAACTGCGACGAGATGCAGGCGTACATTCGCTTCGTGGGCGACCACCTCATGACGGCGCTCAAGTACCGCACGCTCTACGGCGCGACCAACCCCTTCCCCTGGATGGCGGACGTCACGGACGGCGACAGCAAGGGCAACTTCTTCGAGGTCAAGGTGACGGCGTACGCCATTGCCGGCGTCGGCGGCGACGCGGCGTCGCGCGTGTTTGCGACGGACGCCGACTTTTAAAGCACCCACCGCACGAGCGTCGCCAGACCCACGCCAATCATGGCGACGGCGTACAGGCAGATGCACATGGCAGCGCACTCGGCGTGCTTGGCCTCGGCGTCCTCGACGTGGCGCTGCATCTGCCGCGTGTGCTTTGCTTCTTGCGTTTCAAATCCGAATCACACCTTGGGCCGCACGACAATGTCGAGGTCGTGCGCAAACGCGCGCCACTCGCCGTAGCCGTATGCGGACGCGATTTGGATCGTTGTCTTGCCCTTGAGCATGACCGCGCTCACCTCGAAGCTCGTGTCTGGCGGCGGCACGCTCGACGAAGCCCAGAGCACGCGCCTCGTCACGCCGTCGAGTTCGACGTGCCTGAACACCGCCACGTTGATCGTTTCATTTGCGACGACGTTCTGGTAGAAGGACATGCGCGTGTCTGGCGCGTCGAACAGCGAGTCCCACAGCGCCTTGATCATGAGCCCCTCGGCCGTCGCCGCAGAGTCCTCGTGCGGAGCGACGGTCATGTCTGCCACGGCCTTTGCGGCCGCGTCGACGGCCCTGTCGACCGCGTTGGTCGCGTGCATCTTGTGCACTTGACGCGTCTCTCCAGGCCGGCCGCCTTGGCCGAAGCTGCGCGCAAAGTCGTCGACGTCCGTCGCATCTGCCTGGCGCATCGCGTGCGCGCGCTCCACTTCCTCGAGGCGCTCGACGCGGCGCGCAGTGCCGACGTCCGTCTCTGGCGAATCAGGCGCGAACATGACCATGCGTGCGCGGCGCTCCATCTTGAAATTGACGAGCCGCCCTTGAATCGAAGCGGACTTGAAACATTCTCGCGCCGAGCAACACATCCATGGGGCTTTGCTTGGGGCACTTGCCGCGTCCACGCGCGAGCAGCACGACATCCTGTGCTGTGCATGCAGATTTGAAAGCACATGGGCACAGCATACAGACTTTGAAGCATGGAGGAAAATGACGACGTCGAGGTCGTCGTCATTTCGTGCGTCGCGGCGCACGAGCGCCGCGCGTCCATGGCAGCCCATCTCGCGCAGCGCCTGCGGCGCGTGCGATGGCGCTTCCAGGCCGCGGCGACGCTCGACACACACCCCAAGTTCGCAGGGTGCGATGCGCGCGCGGCGTGGCCGCGCGCGGCCGAGCAGCTGTGCGCGCTCTCGCACCTCCAGGCGGTCGCGGCCGCGGCACTGGGTGGCACGCGCTTCACCGTCGTGCTCGAGGACGACGCGCGGCTGCACCGCGACTTTGAGGCGGAGGTACTTCGCCTCGCGGCGGAAGCATGGCCGCAGGGCGCGCACGCCGTGCAACTGGGGTGGGTGCCCACGGAGGCGCCTTCGGCGTACGCCGCGCGTGCGACCGCTACTGCGCCGTTTCTGCGCCACAGCGTCCTGGGGCTGCAGGCATACATGCTGCGCCGCGACGCGCTGCGCGGCGTGCGCGCGTTCCCCCTCCTGCTCGGCGCGAAGTGCGGCGGAATGACGGCGGCGCGCCTCGTCGATGCGCTTGCGTACTACGCGCCTCACTGTGCGATCGCGCCGTGCGACTTTGTCGCCGACAAGTTCGTGCCGCGAGTGCTCGGCGACGTGGTCGCCTTGTGGCCGCCGCTAGCGATCGAGTCAGGCGCCGAGTCGACACTGGGGCACGCCAACGAGACGCAGTTTTGGGCGAACTTCTGGGCGTACATGGCGACGCAAGGCGACGCGACCTACACGCGGACCCAATTCACATGCTGACTCGCACGCGCTCGCGTCGGCCGCGTCGGCCTCGTAGCTCTCGTGCACTTAATTCGTCTCTCAATGACCATGCGTGCGCGGCGCTCCATCCTGAAATTGACGAGCCGTCCTTGAATCGAAGCGGACTTGATACATTTATCGTGCCGAGCAACCATGGCGACGGCGTACAGGCAGATGCACATGGCAGCGCACTCGGCGTGCTTGGCCTCGGCGTCCTCGACGTGGCGCTGCATCGTGTGCATCTTTACTAGTTTCAAGGCGCGCCTCCTATCATCACGGTTTCCAGCGC
>Ga0302196_10003494_pt1 | contig 14371 bp, 12 predicted proteins | sample II_Bog_N1_3_FD_198794 | JGI IMG/M metagenome (GOLD analysis project Ga0302196, IMG submission 198794) | Peat permafrost microbial communities from Stordalen Mire near Abisko, Sweden - II_Bog_N1_3 | ecosystem: Environmental > Terrestrial > Soil > Wetlands > Peat | place: Sweden: Abisko...
GCCACGACTGCCGCCTCGGACGCCGGCCTCACGACCTACCAATCCGGACCCTGCACCGTGCTCGTCTTCCCCGCCACCGCTACCGCCGCCGCCGACGCCGGTCTCGATCCGGGCAACACGAGCGCCGGCGCCATCACCATCACGGGTGGAGCCTTCCCCCTCACCCTGACCCCCGCCGCCGGCGGCACCTACTCCCATGACGACGAGAGCGCGGCGCTCTGGACGGGGGGCGGACAGAGTTTCACGTTCACCGCGCAGGGGTCCACCGCCCCGGCGTTCTCGCGATCGCTCGTCGCCCCCGCCAGCGCGACGCTCGTCGCGCCGACCGTGGTGGGCGGGCCCGGCCTCGACAGGTTGACGGTGTCCCGCACCCAGGACCTCTCCTTCTCCTGGACGGGTGGCACCGTGGGCAACGTGATCTTCACCTTGATCTCGGTGACCCCCGAGGACGTCTACGCCTCGTGCACGTTCCCGGTGGGCAGCGGGGCCGGGACCATGCCGGCGTCGCTGCTGTCGCACTTCCCCGCAGACCCAGACGCCGACTTCTTCATGGACGTCACCTCCGAGGCCACGATCGTTCAGGACGGGTGGTCGATCGACCTGAGGGTCATGCGTTCGGTGGAGCAGTCGGGCGTCTATGTCACGGGATTCGCCAGCATCGAATGAGGTGACTCTTCCGGGTTTCGGAACGAGCCGTGGCGGATGGAGGCCGACGGCAGGCGGGCTTGATGGAACACCGGCCTGTCATGCCCCGGCATTCATGCCGGGATCGTCCTTGGGCGCGCGGCGCTCCTTTCGAGGTTGCCACGCGTGTGAGCCGCTGGCGTGCCGCCCACCCGGGGCGGCTATCACGGCCCTCAGGCCGTGTAGCTGCCGGGCCCGCCGGTCGCCTCCACCGCGAACAGGTACGTCGTGCTGGGCTCCAGCTCGGCCGTGTAGCTATTCGCGCAGGTGCCCGTGATCGTCCACGTCGCGACGGGCGGCAGCACCTGCGCCCCGTCCTGCACCAGCCAGAGCGACGCGGTCATCGCCGTGACGGCGCCCGAGAAGCACATGTTGAAGTCGAGCAGCATCGCGTCCGGCGCGCTCTCGAACACGAAGTAGTTCGCCGCGTCCGCCCCCCCGATGACGTTGGCCCCTACCCAGACCACGAGGTCGGCCATGGCCGATGTCCCGAGGGGCGTCGCCTCGGCGGGCGTAGCGTTCGGAGCAACGCTGGTGAACGAGTTGTCGACCAGATCGCCGGGCCCGGGTGACGGGATACCCCCGTCGGAGGGCGGCGGGACGCTCGCCTCCGCCTCGGCTACGGCGGAGTCTTCGGGCGGGGGCGCGACCGCGTCCGTGCCCCCGTCCATCGAGACGCCGCTGTCATGGATGCTCGAGTCGGCTTCCGCGAGGGCGTCGCTTGCGTCGGGCGTGGTCTCCGGCGCCGAGTCCCGGATGCCGGCATCGGCGGCGTCGTCCGGGGAGGTTGCGTCGTGCGGGGAGCGCGCGTCGAGGGAGGCGACGTCGGGGCCAGCGGAGTCGCGGGGTGCGTCCGGCACGTTCGCATCATCCATGACCGACGTCGCGTCCGCCGGGACGTCCACCTGCGCGTCCGGGGTGAGGTCGACCTCCGTGCCGACGGAGTCGCATCCGACCAGACCAAGCGCGAGGAGCAGCCCGCGCAAGGCTCCCGACGCGCGCCGACCCATTGCCGAGGATGCTACCATGGCAAGGTCCGCTCCGGTGGAGGACGCCCGTGAGCGACGGGCACGCGCAGCCCACCCCGCCTTGCTGAGTCCCGGACGGCTCGCCTATGTCCCGGACGGCTCGCCTATGTAGCCGCGCAGCCCGCAGACTCCCTCTACAGCTGCGTCTCGCCAACCACCCGCGCCGCGACCACGCGCCGCGCAGGCACCCCGATGTTCTCCGGCGAACACCCCCCACCAAACGTGAGCGGCGTGAGCGGCGAAGGCAGCGGCCCCGGCGACGGATCCCCCGTGGGCGAAACAGACAGCCGCCCGCTACACACCTTCCCCCGGTGCTCGATGCCCACGTTCGGCATCTCCTTCATGGCCACGCTCTCGGAGCCCACCTGGCCGGCGGAAGCATGCACACCGCCACCGAGCGAGCCTACGGACCGCCCGTCCGCGAGCCTCTCGACCGCCTCGACGCGCACGCTCACGCGAAGACCGCGCCCATTCTCGGGGAGCCGCACCGGTCTCGTGGCCACGAGGCGCGCGACGGGGTCGCGCAGGCGGTCCCACGACGCGGCGTCACCTCCGGACTCCACGAGATCGACCCGCACGACCCCCGCGTGGTCCAGCGTCACGTCGAAGAGCGCCGAGCCAAGGAGCCCTGGCTCGGACCGCACGGCCTCCTCGATGGCGGAGCGCACCGGCCCGCCGCGTCCGAGACCGAGCTGGTTGTCGTGCTCCGTCGTGGTCGCGAAGAGGCGCTTCGCGACGTCGCGCTCGGTCGTCCCTGCTCCCGCTTGCGACGCGCCGGGGATGGGGACCTGGTAGCGGCGGGCGCCCAGCGAGAGGTCGACCGCACCGGGCCGGGTCACCGAGAAGGACCAGCCCTCCGCGCCGTCATGTTCGAGGACGCGGGGCGCCCCGGAGGGCGCGGTCGCCGCCGCGCCCCCGGCGCCGTCACCGACCTCGGTGGCCAGCATAGGACCTCGTCAACGAGCGTGCACGCTTGCTCCATTGCAGCGCCGCCCACCCGCCGGTTGGGATCGGGAGTTCGATGAATCCAGCGTGAACCGCCTCGTGCTCTCTCGCCGAGCAGATGCCCCTCGTGACGCGGGAGGACTTCCGGCGCTACTAGGCCGCGTCGCTCCCCGCGAGCGTCGCAGCCTCCACGATGATCCGCTCGACCTTGGAATCGAGCGCCCTGGCGACCTCGTTCGCCTCTGGCGAGCCGAACTGGCTCACCGCCTTCGACGGCAGGTCGTACGTCGCTTCCGTCTCGCTCGGGCCGGTCGCCCGCACGTAGAGGCGGAGGGGCACGTAGAGCCCGACCGTGGGCGAGTGCTTCGTCATCTCGACGGCGATGAGCGCGTTTCCGAACACGTACGTCGTCGCCCGCACGCTTCGGCCCGTGAGGACCGTAAGGAGCGTGCCGTGGTCGAGCTTCTGGAACAGCGAGAATTCGAGCGGTCCGACGAACGAGGCGAGCCTCGCGCGCGCCTCTGCAGGGGATAGCTCTGCAATGTTCCGCAGGGCGTCGACCTGCATGACACCGAGGAGCGACTCGAACGCTCGCCCGAAGCGTTCGTAAGGGACGGCGAGCGTGTGCTGCCGCCGGACTGCCGCATATGCGTGATCGACAACCGATGTGCTCATGGTGCCTCCGTATCGATGGATGCGGCATGCTCCTGCGCGAGACTCAGCTCCCGCGCGTCGTGCTGCAGGAAGGTGCACTTGCAGCGCCATCCGCGGTAGGAGGCCCGTGCGCCAAGCGGTCTTGCATGGCGTGAAAGACCGGCCTACGAACGAGCGCGCCATGCTCCTGCAGCTGACGACCTTCGTGCGCATCGCCGACGCCGGCAATATCTCGCGCGCTGCGCGCTCGCTGGGCCTGTCGGTGCCGATGGCGAGCCGCCATCTACGATGGCTGGAGGAGGAGCTCGGTGTGCCACTGATGCGACGGACCACGCATCGGCTCGATCTGACCGAGGCTGGCACCGAGCTTGTCGCTCGCGCACGGGTGATCCTCGCGAGCGTCGAGGAGGCGCGAGAGATTGTCCGGCCAGGACCGGGCGTAGCCGGGCATGTCGTGGTGAGCGCGCCCGTGTCGTTCGGGGTCCACCGACTCTCGCCGCTGCTTCCCTCTCTGTTCGAGAAGCATCCACGGCTGCGGGTCGAGATCCGCCTCGAGGATCACGTCGTCGACCTCCTGGCCGATGGGGTCGACGTCGCGATTCGAGCGCTGAGCGGTCCGCGCGCGGACAGCTCGTCGCTGGTAACCCGCCGCCTCGCGACGTACGCACGCCTGCTCTGTGCGTCGCCCCAGCTCGTCGCCGCCAGGGGCCCGATCGAGTCGGTCGCGGCGCTTGCCCACGTGCCGTGCGTCGTACACCGCGGGGCGTCATCGTGGACATTCGAAACGCAGAACGGAGCCGAGTCGGTCACGGTGGACGGCGCACTGCGCACCAACAACTTCCTCGTCGCGCGCGACGCTGTGCTCGCCGGGCTTGGGGTGGGATGGTTACCGGAATACGTAGTCGCCGAGGACTTGCGCAAGCGCAGACTGGTGCGAGTCCTGCCCGGCGCAGAGCTCTCGGCGATAGAATTGTTCGGCGTGTTTCACCGGCAGACGCGCGGTGTCGCTGCCATCCGTGCGGTGCTGGATCATGTCGCGCGGGCGCTGCGAAGAGGCTCCGCTCGATCCCAGCGGGACCGTTCGTCCAACGCGGCGACACTTCCGCCGTCAGACGAAGAACCATGGCCACGGGACCAGGAAAGCCGGGGCACGAGGGTTCCGCGCAAGCCCGCCTCGGAGGCGGGCTCCCCATCAGGGCTTCCCAGCTGGGCGCGGGGGGCTCCTGAACCGCTGGACGGGGCCCCGCCACCGCTCATCGTCAAACCATTCTTCGGTAAGGTCGCTTCCTGCGTACCCGCCAATGAGCTTTCGCCAGAAGGCAGTCGCCGCCACGTTCTCGGTGCGCTGACGCACCTCCCACGGCCCTTCGTGTGCTGCGAAGATCTGGTGGGCCGCCGCCGTCCCCAGGCCCGTGCGACGGTATCCCCGGAGCACGAAGAACTCCGCCATGTCCCATACGTCATCGGCGTCCGAGAGCCTGCTCTTGCTGTGGACGAGCGCGAACCCGGCCAGATGACCCGCAGCTCGAAGTAGAAACGGGAAGCGCCAGGCGTCGATCCAGTAGGCATCGAGAGACCCTTCCTCGAAGCGACCGGTCCCGTCGTCGACGTGCAGCGGAAGGATCTCGCTGAAGTCGTAGCTGTAGAGCTGGAACAAGCTTCCCAGCGCAAGCTGGTCAGACTTCTTCGCCGCAACGACGCGAATCTCCATGCGGCTCAGTCATAACGCAGGAGAGCCGCCCATGGTGCAACTGGCTACCTGGGCGCCTTCAGCACCGCTCCGTCCCCCTGGTAGACGCCGCCGCTGAAGCTGCCCGTGTTCGTCCAGTACACGCTGGAGGCGTCGATCGCGAGGCCCGCCGGGCTGTTTTGTGCCGAGGCAATCGCGGTGATCGCGCCGCCCTGGATGGGCATCTTCTTGACCGATCCCGCCTTCGCGCTCGGCGGTCCCATCTCGGTCCAGACCAGGTCGACGCCGTCGGTGGCCACGCCCGTAGGAGCATAGAGAGCGGTGGCGAGGACGGCAAACGCCGCGGGCGTCGCCAGCGGCGACGCGAGCAGTCGGCCATCGAGGTCACCGGAGGCGAAATCGAGCCAGTAGAGCGTGCTCCCGGAGATCGCCATGCCGTTGACCGGCATGTTCGCCTCCGCCGTGTGGCACGTGAGCGCGCCACCGCCCAGGGGCATCGAGCAGATCGTCGTCTGTTGCCCGTCGCTCGACGCAAACCAGAACGCGGATGTCGAGGTCGCGGCCGCCACGACGCCGACAGGGGCACCGGTCGCTGCGATCGTCGGCGCGCTCGCCCCCGGCGCCATCGAGTACACGTTCTCGTCGTTGGCCACCCAGTAGGCGACGTTGTTCGCGACGGCGATCGCGGCCTCGGCGACGGCCTGGGTGGCGAGCTTCTGGGGAGCGGCGACGGGCCGCGCGACCTGCCAGACGTAGCCCTGCTCGCTCAACCAGTACAGGTACGTGGCGTCGACCGCGAGGCTGACCGGGTTGTACGGGTCGGCCGCGATGGTCGCGGCGCCAGCGCCGCTCGTCGACGCGTGCCACACCCCGGCCTTCGCGTCCCCGCCCCACGTGGTGTCGGCCCAGTAAAGATCGGCGCCGGAGACCGCGATCGACTGCGGCGTGTTCTGCCCCGACGCGAGGGTGACGGGCGCCCCCGCCGTGGTGCATGCTCCCTGCGCGCAGCCATTGGGACAGGCGGATGTGCTCGCGGTGTAGGCGCACGCCCCCGCGCTGCACGAGCCGCTCGCGCTCGTCTGCAGGGTCGTCGCGCTGATGCAGACGGGAGGCGGCGGCGCGTTGCAGACGCCGCAGCTCCCGCCGCAGCCGTCATCGCCGCAGACGCCTGGGCAGGAGGGTACGCACGCCGCGTCCTCGGCGTCGGCCTGCGCGTCGCCCGGCTCCGTCGGCGAGGACGCTTCGGCGTCCGCCTCCGCATCTGCGCCGGGACCCATGGTCGCGTCGGACCCGCCGTCCGGTGTCCCGACGGACCCACCGTCCGCGGCAGCGTCCATCGCTGCGGCCGCCGCGTCCCCCGCGTCGCCGCCCGGAGCGTCGGCCTGCGAGGTCGCCGCGTCCTGGTTCGAGGGGGCATCCGAGGCGGCTGCATCGCCGCGGGGCGTGGAGCCGGCGGACGTCGAGCTCGCGGAGCTACAGCCGAGCGCCAGCGCCGAGAGAAGGACGACGCCACGTGGTGCGAGGCCAGACGATGCGCGCATGGGATGGGACTGCTAGCAGGGACGCCCCGTGTGTCGAGCGCGATCCACCGCCTGTCCCCTTTCGGGTGACACGAAGCCGCTGAACTAAATGACCGAGCGCGACTCGGTCACACCCGAGCATGTACGCTGCGACGTATGATCCAACCGACACGAACACGCCGGATGTTGCTCAAGGTCGCCGCCGTCGGAGCTAGCGCCGTGGCGGCCGTGGGATGCGGGGCCGTCGCCCCGGAGCCTTCCGGGGTCACCATCGAGGACGGAGGGGTGGGCAAGGTGGCTGAAGACTCAGGTGGCGTAGGCCGGCAAGGACAAGACGCCGGGCAGGTCGGGCTGGCGACCCCGGATACCGGTATCGCCATCGAGGACACCGGCATCGCCATCGAGGACGCCGGTTTTCCGTTCGAGGACGCGGGGATCGACGACACGAACTTCCCCGGGGTGGACACTGGCCTGGTCATCGAGGACGGGGGCACAACGGATACGGGAGCGTCCGAAACTGGCCCCATTGTGGGGTCGTCCCCGGCCGACGCCGGCGAAGGCGGGTGACGCCATGATGGAGCCGTTCGAGCTCGAATGGATGGGAGGCGCGGCGGAGCATCATTTCCGGAAGGCGCGTCCGGGGATCGAGGAGCTGCCGTGGGGCACCCTCGATGTCTCCGCGTATCCGCCCGAGGTGGCCGATGCCGCGCGGGCCACGTGGACGGACGCTGCGTACACCGAGTACAAGGCCGTCATCGCCTTCTCGGAGGTGCTGCGCGCGATGTGCGAGGCAAAGGCCCCGCTCGACCTGATCGGGATGGCGTCGAGCTTCGTGGCCGACGAGGTCGTCCACGTCGAGCTGTCGAGCCGCATGGCGATGGAGCTCGGGGGAGCCGTCCCACGCCAGGTCAATTACGAGGCGCTCTACCCGCCGCCGCCGCCGTCCCTGTCGGCGTTCGAGCGCTGCAACGATGTCGTGCTGCGCGTGAGCTGCGTGGCGGAAGCGTTCAGCGGCAAGATGGCAGTGGCCTCGCTCCGCAGCACGACCCACCCGCTCACGCGGGCCGTGCTCGAGCGCATCGTCGCCGACGAGTCGCTCCACTACCGTCTCGGAGGCCTTTACTTCGAGTGGGCGAGCGAGCAGATGGAGGACTCCGAGCGCGAGCGGCTCGCCCGGGTCGCGCTCGCGACATTGAAGGCGATCGTTCCGAACCTGGGGCCGAAGCGCGATACGCGCTCGGCCCGCTACCGGGCGACCCTCGGGCAGATCCAGGACATCGGGTGGGTCGAGACACGGCTCTTCAAGGAGCAGGTGCGCGAGGCCGTGCGACAGACGATCGTAGCCCCGCTCGCCGCGTTAGGTATCGTCGTTCCCCTGGCCGACGTGGAGAGCCTGCTCGCCTGAGCTTTCCCGCGACACTCCAGCCGCGAAACCTCACCCCCCGGCCCCCTCTCCGCCAGGTGGAGAGGGGGAGCAGAGCGAGAGACAATGAGCTCCCAGTGCCCTGCCGAAATCGCGCCACCTCATGATCCCTCCTCGGCCACGGACGGCTTCCTGTTGCTGCTTTCGCGCGGCGGTCTCCCCCTCTCCGCCTGGCCGCCTGGCGGAGAGGGGGCCGGGGGGTGAGGTTCCGCGGGTGTTTTGGGGCCGGCCGTACTCGGGTGGAGCGCGTGCTCGTCCACGCGCCCTGAACGGAGGCTCCCAGGCTCCCTTCAGCCGCGCTTCACGTCAAGCTGGCACCAGCAATGCGGCTCGCCGTCGCGGTGATCTAGTTGACGAGCTTCTTCTTCGCGGTGTCCATCGCGGCAAGCAGCGACGACGGGTCGCGCTCGTCGTAGAAGAAGCGCGAGCGGGCTCGCGGCGCGTGGATGTCTCCGTCGAGCGTGCCGTCGGGCGCGAGGAAGAACGTTCGCGGGATGTAGCTCCCGTCGACGACGTACCTGGACGCGATGGCCTCGTTCGCGTCGGCGTCGAGGTGGACCATCACGAAGCTCCGCGCGCTCGTGACCACGCGGGGGTCATCGAAGACGTGGCTGAAGTTCTTGCAGTGCGGACACCACGTCGTGGACAGGATGAGGCACACGGGTTTGTTCTCGTCCTTCGCCTGGCGGAGGCCAGCTTCGTAAGGCTGCCAGGCGATCTGCGCGGGGTTCCACCCTTCGCCGGACGGGACGGCCGCGGCGGGAGGCGCGGCGGTGGTCGCCGCAGTCGCCGTCGTCGTCAGGCTCACCGCGCCCGCGTCTCCGTCCGTCCCACCGCTGGTACCCATCGGACAGCCGGCGAGCGCGAGCAGCGCGAGGGAGAGCCGCGGGACAACGCATTGCCAGGAGCGACGAGGGAATCGCACCCGCGAGAGTTCGGACGTCATGGAGCAGGACTCGCTCCCAACGATAGATTCAGTGACCTCCGGCGTCGATGCGCATCTCACTCGCCGGGGGGCGCCGACACGGACATGGAGCGATCCCGATGGCGCGCGATGGCACAAGAGCGCCAGCCAAACCGCGTCGGATTGCGAGATTTCGCGGTGTTGGCGGTGGTGTGAGCCGTGCTACTGCAACCGTCCATGCGCGTGCTGCGAGCCCTTCTTCCTGCCGTGACTCTCATTCTCGCCGCGCTCCTCGGACAGGCGTGCAGCGGAGGGACCCCGGGACCGAACGCGGCGCTGGATGGCGGCGGGGACGCAACACCGGGGGACGCGGGAGGGCCAGACGTTGGACCCCAGGACACGGGCATCTCGGACAGCGGCGTTGCGGACGGCGCGCCGGCGGACTCGGGTTGCATGGGGGCGTCTCCGAGCTTCGCGAACGACGTGACCCCCATCCTCGGCAACTGCGGCGCCTCGGAGTACTGCCACGGGGGGCTGTTGCAACCGTGGCCTTACAGCTCCCTCGTCAACGTCCCATCGTCAAACGGCTGCGACGCGGGGGTCCTCGTGCTGCCCGGGAGCATCGAGGACAGCTACCTGATGCACAAGCTCACGGGTGTCGGGATGTGCCCGGGGACCTCGCAGATGCCCAAGGACGAGCCCCCGCTGCCGGAGAGCCAGATTACGCTCGTCGCCGACTGGATCTGCGCTGGCGCCCTGAACAACTGAGCTGCTGTGGTGCCCGGGCGGCGGGAGCCACCGTTCACGCTAGAATGTGCGGCGTGGGCGAGGACGTTCCCCCCGGCAGAAGCTCCGCGGTCAACAGGCGCCCGAGGAAGGCCTCCGCCCCTCGGCACACACGGCGACCCACGGCGCGGTGGCTCGACCTCGAGCGCGGACGCATCGCGGAGCGGCGCGTGCTTGCCGCCTGCCTCTCGGAGCGCCGGCCGCCCTGGCTCCTCAGCGCGCGCCACGCGTCTCGCGCCGAGGACCGCGCCGGGATCGATATCGTCCTCGAGACGGACGTGGGCAGGCTCTACCTCCAGGTGAAGAGCTCGACGCGAGGGATGCTTGGCTTCCTGGAGAAGAAGCGGAGGAGGCCGCGGATCGCCGTCGTGGTCGTCAGGCGGGACGACCGGGACGACGTCGTGCTTCGGCGCGTGGCGGCTTCCGTCGGAGCCGTGCGGCAGCTCTACCGGGACGGGGTGCGCTGACCCGCGAGAGTTCGGACGTCATGGAGCAGGACTCGCTCCCAACGACAGATTCAGTGACCTCCGGCGTCGATGCGCATCTCACTCGTGCCAGAGCGTCGCGACTTCCCGGTCACGATGCCAGCGATGGCGACCGCGCGCTCACCGGGCCTGGATGTGGCACTGGCCGACCCCGGACTGCGAGGTCCAGGTCTTGTCGTACTTGCCGGACGTGAGCGTCCAGCCGTTGCCGCCGGCGCAGAGGCCGATGACCTCGAACGGGGTCAGCGTTGTGTTGGTGGTGTCGGTGCTGCCCCAGGAGCCGAACGTGCAGGGGCACTGTTCGACCACGGTGTCCTGGACCGGCGTGCTCACTCCCGCGCCCTCGAGTCCGACGTCGAGCGTGCCGTCGGAGTTGACCATGACCGACCCCATGATCGGCATCGTGGCCGCGAGCGGCATGGCGGTCTCGCTCAATGTGCACGTGGCGGTGGTCCCGGTGTCGGAGCAGGTCCGCTGCTCCGAGGTCATGGTCGAGATGCCGGCCCAGCTGAGCTTCGCGGTTCCGCTGAACGCCATCGCGACGCCGGGGTAGCCGGACACAGCGGTGGCGGTGGCCTGGAAGGTGATCGTCATCGTCGACCCGTCCCAGCCGGGGGAGCTCGCGACCCCGGTGATGGTGCTGACGGTGCACCCGTTCTTCGGGTCGGCCTTCCACGCGATGCACGCGTTGATCAGGTTCGCCAGGGCCACGGTCTTCGCCGCAGCGACGGGCAGGTTGATGAAGGCGGCCAGCGCCTCGAGGGCGGCCGCCGGGACCTCGGCGCCTGCGAGCGCGGCGACGGCCCCGCTGACCGCCGCGGAGTTCGCGATGGCGCCCCCGACCGTGGTGACGATGTTGTACGCGGTGTTCGTGCTCTCGTAGGCGTCGACCGCTGCCTTGAGCGTCCCCCCGTTTCCCGTCGCCGAGATGACGTTGCCGAGGATGTTGCCGACGTCAGCGCCAAGCTTTTGCCCGAGCGCCTGGAGCACGTTGCCGTAGATCCCGTAATACTGAAGGAGCTGGTCGAGCGAGGCGCGGCAGTCGTCGCTGCACTGAAACGGGTAGTGCATCGTGTGGACGATGTGGCGGTGGTCCGAGGGGCCCGCGTCGTCCGCGAGGTCGCACCCGTTGAAGAGCGCCGGATAGAGACCAGGGACCTGCGCGCCGAAGAGGTTCGCCTGCGTGGGATCGGCGAGTGCCGCCTCGACAACGGCCTGCGTCTCCGGGTCGAGGCCTCCGTTGGCGACCGTCTGGATCGCGAGCGCCCACATGAACGCGGTCTCGTTGAGCTCGGCCGTCGTGGGCTGGTGGGCCTGCCACGCGGCGACGAGATCCATGGCGCCGATGCTCGCCGGGCCCGGGCAGTCGACGCTGTCGGGGAGGCCGCCGTCCGCGGCGACGTCCGTGACCCCACCGTCGGTGTCGGTCACGGGCTGCGCGCCGGCGCCGGACGGCTGTCCGCTGCACGCCCCGAGCGAGGCGGCGAGGACGACCCACGCGGCAGCACGGAAGAACTGGACGATCGACCTCGGCGCAATGCGCGGAGCGGTTCCCATCGGATTCGTCGATTCCACTCGCATGACTGGTCTCTCTTTCGCGCGTGGTGTCGTCTCAGCAAGCGATGTGCCCGCAGGTGCCGCGCCCGTCGCCGATGCCCGTCAACTGGCCAACAACGCGGAACCACAGGGGATCCGACGCTTCCGGCGCCCTTACGCGTTCCCCGCCCCGAGCGCCCGCAGCGATCCACGAGCTCGGATCTAGACGTCCATCTCCGTCCGGGTGACACGGATGCGCCACCGCTTGCGATCTTGGCCATCCTTCGCTGGACGACGAAGCTTCTGGACCGGCGGCGTCCGCGCGGCGCCAGATCAGCCCCGCGAGATCCAAACATGCTCGGCGGCCATCGCAGGTAACCTCGCGAGGGGCTCGTCTTGCCCTTGCGTTGACGGTCGACCGAGCCGAGGAGGGCAGCCACGTGGCTGACAGCAACGTCTGGATTAAGGCAGCGTTTCAAGCGGCCAGCAACGCGCAGGCCCGCACCGCATGGGGAAGATGGGGTAAGGGACGTTACGCGGCGCTGAAGACGATCGACGCGCTCCTCGATCAGTACCACTCCGCGAGCGACGCCAACGCGGCCGACGACTGCGTACGGCACCTCATGCGCATCTCGGATGTCGTGACCAGCATCCTCGCCGACAGAGCACGAACAGGGCGGACGGGAGCGCTCACGACGCTGCGGACCCAGGTGGAGACACGGCTCGAGACGTTGATCCCCGCCTGGGCTGGCGCGAGGTACCTGCAACCCGACCCGCAGCGACGAGAGCTCGCTCGGGCCGTCTTCGCGCGCGCCACGGCCATGGCTCGCTCCCCTCGAGCCGCAGCCGTCCGGGACGCCATGACCGCGGCCGCGGCGCGGCTCCGGGCCGTCGATCCGCTGGTTGCTCTGCGGACGGCCCCTCCACCCACGCCTCGAGTCGCCGAGCGGCGCGGCGGGGCACGCGCCGCCTCCGCCCAGGTGGGCGTGATGGAGGCACGGCGCAAGCTCGCGCGGCGCGCCTTTCCCGATGTCCGGCCAATTCACGACACTTCGCTGGGGAACATCGCTGCGCTGCTACCTCGCTTCAGGCGAGATGCCGGGAGGATTGATCCGGCAGATCTGCGAGCGACCTGCGAGTTCGGCTACGCCACGCCGCCTTTCTTGCTCTGGCTGATCAAGAATCGAATGATCCTGGCCGGCGCGATCGACGCGTCTCGAACGGAGGTCGATTTCCTCTCGAGCGGCGGCTCGAGCACGATCAGCATCTTCCGCGCCCGTGAAACGGGCGGCGCGGGTCGGTCGTTCATCATCAAGGAGATCGGAGAGAAGGCGATCCGCCATGATGTCCCGTACCCGCTTCCGCGAGGCGTTCGTATGTACCAGGCGCTCGATAGCCTCACGAACGACTGGGCGCTCCGAGGATACGGAGAGCGGGACGGCGTCCATGAGCTCTACAAGGACGAGCGCGTCTTCGTTCAGCTCGTCTCTCGGTCCGAGGTAGGTCTCATGGGGAGGCTCTCCTGCGCGGAGGGTGTCAAGGTCCAGATCAGCGTCGAACAGGAATTCGTCTCGTACGACGCGGAGTCGAACGGACGCACGTTTCGCCATCTGCTGTCGATCCTCAACACGGCGCGAGGGGGCTCGTTCTCGGAGATTCTCGACAAGCCGAACGCCGTCGCGGAGCAGACCGCGGCCGCCCGCGCGATCGGAGTCGCCATCGGCGCCGTCCATCGGAAGTACGCGCAGGCGCCCGGAGCGCGCGAGTATGGGCTCGTGACGTACGTGCACGGCGACTTCTTCCCGCCCAATGTCTTCTTTGACGAAAAGGCGGGCCTCGTGTCGCTCATCGATGTCGCTGGAATGGGGCTCTCCATCGCGGGCGGTGGCTCGAGCATGTTCGTGGACGTCAAGCGCATGGCGGGGCAACTGCACGGCGGCGTCCTCGAGGCGTTCTTCGCAGGCTATGCGCAGAACTTTTCGGGTCGCCGGGACTACACGATCGCCGAGATCCGAACGCTCTGTCAGAATCCCTTGATCCCCGCGCAACTCCTCCTATCCGACGACCCGGCCTGGGTGTCCGGTCCCGCGGTGGACGCACCCGAGGACGGCTGAGCACCCTCGATCGCGCGTGCAGCCGGCTCCCCCTCTCCGCCTGGCGGAGAGGGGGCTGGGGGGTGAGGTCTCGCGCGTGGCGTCGATCGCGCGTGGCGTCGATCGCGCGTGGCGCCGCCCACCCGAAACCCGGAAGCCAATGAAGTCAGGCCCGCCGGGTCCGAGCGAACCCCGCAGCTCGCTCTACAGCTGCGTCTCGCCAACCACCCGCGCCGCAACCACCCGCCGCGGAGCCACCCCGATATTCTCCGGCGAACACCCCCCACCAAACGTGAGCGGCGTGAGCGGCGCGGGCAGGGGCCCCTGCGACGGATCCCCCGTCGGCGACACCGACAGCCGCCCGCTACACACCTTCCCCCGGTGCTCGATGCCCACGTTCGGCATCTCCTTCATGGCCACGCTCTCGGTGCCCACCTGCCCGGCGGAAGCATGCACCCCGCCACCGAGCGAGCCGACGGACCGCCCGTCCGCGAGCCTCTCGACCGCCTCGACGCGTACGCTCACGCGAAGACCGCGCCCGTTCTCGGGCAGCCGCACGGGCCTCGCGGCGACGAGGCGCGCCACGGGGTCGCGCAGGCGGTCCCACGACGCGCCGTCACCTC
>Ga0302196_10003500_pt1 | contig 14354 bp, 14 predicted proteins | sample II_Bog_N1_3_FD_198794 | JGI IMG/M metagenome (GOLD analysis project Ga0302196, IMG submission 198794) | Peat permafrost microbial communities from Stordalen Mire near Abisko, Sweden - II_Bog_N1_3 | ecosystem: Environmental > Terrestrial > Soil > Wetlands > Peat | place: Sweden: Abisko...
CCGGCCCCGACGGGCCGGTCCACGTCCAGACCGGTGAGGTCCTGGGCTCGGGCAAGGTCGTGCTGTTCGCCGTGCCCGGGGCCTTCACCCCCACCTGCTCGGACTACCACCTCCCGAGCTACGTGGTCCGCCACGACGACCTGGTGGCCAAGGGCGTGGACACGATCGCCTGCATCTCGGTCAACGACCCCTTCGTGATGGCGGCCTGGGGCGAGGACCAGCACGTCGGCGACCTCGTCACCCTGCTGGCCGACGGCAACGGGGCCTTCGCCGAGGCCATCGGCCTGGAGATGGACGGATCCGGGTTCGGCCTGGGTACCCGCTCCCAGCGCTACGCCATGGTCATCGAGGACGGGGTGGTCACCACCCTCAACGTCGAGCCCGGCGGGGGCCTCACGGTGAGTGCCGCCGACGCCATCCTCGAGGCCCTCTGAGCCACGGGTTCCGCGTGGAACTCATCGATGCCCTGCGCACCACCGGCGCGGTGCGCGAATTCCAGAGCACCGGGGTCGACGACGCCACCCTCTACCGGGTGCTGGACTCGGCCCGGTTCGCCCCCAACGGCGGCAACCGCCAGGCCTGGCGGGTGGTCGTGGTCAAGGACCCCGGACTGCGCACGCGGCTGCGGGACCTCTACCTCCCCGGGTGGTACGAGTACCTGGCCCAGGCGGCCGCAGGCCTGACGCCCTGGGCGGTGGTCACCGACCGGGAGGTGGAGCAGCGGGCCATCGACGGGGCCGACGCCATGGCCCGCGCCGCGGCCTCGGGGGAGGGGGGCTTCGCCGAGCACCTCGACCAGGTTCCGGTCATCCTGGTGCTGCTGGCCGACCTGACCAAGCTGGCCACGGTGGACCGCGACGCCGACCACTACACCATGGTGGGCGGGGCGTCCGTCTACCCGTTCGCCTGGAGCATCCTGCTGGCTGCCCGGGCCGAGGGACTGGGGGGCGTGATGACCACCATGCTGGTCCGGCGCGAGGACGAGGTGAAGGACTTGCTCGGCATCCCCGACACCGTGGCCCTGGCCGGTGTGCTGGCCCTCGGGGCCCCGGTCCACCAGCCGACCCGGCTGCGACGGGCACCGGTCGAGTCGTTCGCCACCCTCGACCGGTTCGACGGCCCGTCGTTGGTGGCCGGGTGAGGCCCCCGGACGGGTCAGGCACGTGACGGGCCCCACGCCGTGAAGGTCCGGATCGGCGTGGGTGCCGGCATCGCGCCCGTCGACGCCCCGGCCTTCGGCCGCTTCGTCGACGATCTCGACGAGCTCGGGTTCGACTCCATCTGGCTGCCCGAGGTCCTGACCGCCCCTGCCCTCGACCCCCTGGCCGGCCTGGCTTACGCCGCCGCCCACAACCCGCGCCTGAAGCTCGGCACCACCATGCTCCTGCCGGGTCGCAACGTGGTCCGCCTGGCCAAGGAGCTGGCCACGCTGGACGGGCTGTCGGGCGGCCGGCTGCTGTGCACGTTCGTCCCCGGACTGCCCCGGCAGCCGGAGTCGGCGGCCACGGGTGTGCCCGGTCCCGACAAGGGGCGGGTCATGGACGAGATGCTGCCCCTCCTCCGCCAGCTGTGGTCGGGGGAGCCGGTCTCCCATCACGGGACGGTGGCCCAGTTCGACGAGCTCTCCCTGTCGCCCCTGCCGGTCCAGCAGCCCCTGGAGTTCTGGACCGGGGGCATGGTCCCGGCCGCACTCCGGCGGTGCGGGCGCTTCGCCGACGGCTGGCTCCCGTCGTCGTGCACCCCCGAGGAGGTGGTGGCGGCCCGGGAGGTCATCGACCAGGCGGCCGCCGAGGCCGGCCGCGCCATCAGCCCCGAGCACTTCGGCGTGTCGCTGGCCTACGCCGCCGCCCCCCTGGAGCCGTCCGTGGTGCGGGCCCTGTCGGCCGCCCGCAAGGGGGTCGACCCCGAGGAGGTGGTGCCCGTCGGGATCGGCGGGCTCCGGACCATGCTGGAGCGGTTCATCGAGGTGGGCTTCACCAAGTTCGTGGTGCGACCGCTGCACCCGGGCCAACCCGAACGCCCGGCGCTGGAGGAGCTGGCCCGCGGGGTCCTCGACCTCCAGACATGACCCGGTCCCGACCCGAGGAGCTGGAGTTCGCGGCCGCCGACGATGCCGAGCTGCTCGGCCACATGGGCACACTGTCGGGGCTCGGCACCGGGTGGATCAACATCGAACCGGTGATCGACGAGGAGTACGAGCCGGCCCCACCCGGGCCGTTCGCCTTCCTGGGGGGCTCGACCCACACGGTGACCACCGCCACCTGGATGCCCGGTCGCATCCAGGCCGACGGGTCGGCCAAGCCGACCACCATCGGACTCCAGCACGCCGCCGGGACCCACGTGGCCCGTCGGCTCCGCGAGCTCGGCCTTCCCCTGCCGGCCGGATGGCGGATCACCCAGGACCACCCCCGGCGCGGCCTGGTGGTGTCGGTGCCACCCGACGCCGACCACGGCGAGGTGCTCCGGTGGCTGCTCGAGGCGTCCACCGCCACCTGTGCCGTCCCGACCACGGGCCGCTGGAGGGCCGCCGTCCACGCGGGCCTGGCCTAAGCTCCCGGCGATCGGCGTGGCCGCGACGAGGGAGGCATGGGCATGAAGGACTTCAAGGCGTTCCTGCTGCGGGGGAACCTGATCGACCTGGCCGTGGCCGTGGTCATCGGCGTGGCGTTCACCGCCGTGGTCACCGCCTTCGTCAACAGCCTGATCACCCCGCTGATCAAGGCCATCTTCGGCGGCCAGAACCAGTTTTCCGGCCTGTACTTCACCCTCAACGGGTCCAAGTTCACCTACGGGCTGTTCCTCAACGCCCTGGTGTCGTTCGTCATCATCGCCGCGGTGATCTTCTTCCTCGTGATCAAGCCGACCAACCACCTGGCGGAGCGCCTGGGCATGGCCCCGAAGGAGGAGCCCATGCGGGACTGCCCCGAGTGCCTGAGCACCGTACCCGAGGCCGCCACCCGGTGCGCCTACTGCACCACGCCGCTGACGCCAACCGCGCCGGTGTCCACTCCCGCCACCTGATCCGGACCGGACCGGGGCCGGGCCGGGCTGTCGGTCCCGTCCACCGTGTCGGACCCCCCGGGCGGGGGAGTGGCGGGGGCGCGCACCACCCGACCGGTCACCGGGATCCAGATCACCGCCGCCGCGGCCAGGGCGGCGAAGACGACGGCGGCCACGGCCACGAAGGGGAGCCAGATGGCGACGGCGAAGGCCGCCCCCGCGCCGGCCGCCGAGACGGCGGTGGCCGCGGTCTGGCTGGTGGCGAACAGGCCCTGGATGCGCCCGACCTCGCTCGGGGCCGACCCCTGGGTCAGGAGTGACTGCACGGCCGGCATGGCCGCGGCGAACCCCAGCGCCTCGGACGCCCCCAGCAGGACCAGCACGGGGACACTGCTGATGAAGGGGTAGGTGGCGCACAGCACCGTGGACAGCCCGAGGCCCGCCAGGACCAGGACACGGCGGTCCATGTGGTCGGCCAGCCACCCGGACGGCCGGGCCGCCACCACGAAGGGCACGGCGAACAGCGTCCAGGAGATCCCGATGGCCAGACCGGAGGCCCCGCGGTGCAGCAGCAGGAGGGTCCAGCAGATCTCGTAGACGCCGCTGGCCAGCCCGAGGGCCCCCGCACACACCAGTGCTCCCACCATCGACCGCCGCAGCCGCACCCGGGCCAGCGGGGTGGTGGTGCCGTCCGGACGCCGGCGGGCGTCACGGTCGGCCTGGCGCTGGCCCGACTCGCGGATGCGCAGGGCCGGGACACAGGCGGCGAAGGAGAGGATCCCCGAGCCGAGGAACATGATCCACATCGAGCGCGCCCCGATGATGCTGCCGACCAGGGGGCCGATGGCCATGCCGGCCAGCTCGCCGCCGTAGATGGAGGCGAACGCCCGTCCCCGCCGATCCTCCGGCACCGAGCTCGACACCATGGCCAGCGAGGCCACGATGGCCGCGCCCGCCCCCACCCCCTGGAGGGCCCGGAGGCCGATGGCCACCGGGGCGGCGATGGGGAGGAGGAAGGCCAGGCTGGCCAGGGCGTAGACGATCAGCCCGGCCACGAGCACCGGACGGCGTCCCACCCGGTCGGCCAGGCGGCCGATCGGGTACTGGGACAGCACCCCGGCGGCGAAGAACGAGGCCATGACCACGCCGGCCAGTGCGTCCGACCCGCCCAGCCGGCGGATGTACACCGGCAGCATGGGGATGATGGAGCTGGCCCCCATCCACTGCAGGAAGATGGTCACGGTCAGGATCCGGATGAGCCGCACCGAGGGATCCGGCGCGGCCCCACCCGGGCCACCCGATCGAGCGGGCCCACCGGACCGACCGGCCATCACCGGGGTCGTCCCGGACCGTTCACTGTTGCTCATGACCTACTCACCACACACCACTGCACGCTTTGGATTGTTCAGATCTGCTGGTCGGGACATTCGTCCGGACCCGGGGATCGACCCGGATCGCACCGGCCGCCGTGGCCGGGTCGGACCGGTTCAGCCGCTCATCTGCTGGAGCCGGTCACCCACGCCCCGGCGCAGGACCGCCGACGGTGGGGCCAGCCCGAACAGGTCACACAGCCACAGGCCGTCGCAGGCCAGCCTGACCAGCGTGGCCACGGTGGGATCGAGCCCGTCCTCCTCCAGCCGGGCCTGCCAGCGGTCGGCCGCCTCCTGGAGGGGGACCAGCAGCGCCGGTTGGGCCGCCGCCGCAGCGATGAGCGCCGCCCCCAGACGGTCCTCGCGGTCGGGGCGGTCGGACGCCGAGGCCGGGGCCATGGTGGCCCGGATGTAGGCCCGCGTGAACGAGCCCGGGACCTCCTCGGCATCCGGTCCGAGGTGGCTGTCGATGTCCCGGTCGAACTCCTCGATGATCTTGTCCACCATGGCCGCCACCAGGGCGTCCCGGGTGGGGAAGTGGTAGAGCACGCCGCCCTTGCTGAGACCGGCCTCGGCGGCGGCGGCCTCGAGGGTCAGGCGGGCCACCCCGTCACGCACCACCACATCCTCCGCCGCCACCAGGATCCGCGCCTTGGTATCGGACGGCACGGTGGCCGGCCTGGTCTCACGGTGCGGCCTGGTCTCACGGTGCGGCCTGGGCTCCGGCCTGGTCTCCGGCCTGGTCGTGCTCTCCGGCATGTCCCTTACTATACCGTCCGGACGGTACAGATGCGGCGTCACTCCCGGCGGCCGCCGAGGTGCCAGCCCCCGCAGAAGGTGCACCGGTAGGCGTCGAGGTCGGCCCGGTCCTCGAGGAGCCGCTGGAGGGCGGCCCGATGGGCCTCGTCCTGGCTGGCGAACCGCGTCTTGGGCCGGCCGTCGGCACGCCAGTGCTCCCGGGCGGCGCCGCCTCCTCCGTCTCCGCTCCCGCCTCCGCTGCCGGGAGGTCGGCGCCCGCGCTTCCCGCCCCGTCGCGCCTTGGCCATCCCCGAGGTCTACTCGGTGTAGACGGCGGGACGCTTCTCCTTGAACGCCGAGGTGGCCTCGGTGAGGTTCCCGGTGTGCCCCGCCAGCAGCTGGGTCCGGTTCTCGAGGTCGACGGCCGCCCCCAGGCTCCCCACCTCGTGGGAGGCCCACAGGGTCTGCTTGGTCAGGGCCAGGCCGAACGGGCTGAAGGCGCACATCCCCTCGGCCATGGACACCGCCTCGTCCACCACCGCGTCGTCGGCGGTGACCCGCGACACCAGTCCGATGCGAAGGGCCTCGGTGGCGTCGACCTTCTTGCCGGTGAGCATGATCTCCGAGGCGTGGGAGGTCCCGACGGCACGGGGGAGGAGCCAGCTGACGCCGAGCTCCGTGCCGGCCAGTCCGTTGTTGATGCCGGCGTTGCAGAAGACCGCCGACTGGCCGGCCAGCCGGATGTCGGCCCCGAGGGTGAGGCACATGCCACCCCCGTAGGCGGGCCCGTTGATGGCGGCGATGATGGGCTGGGGAATGGCCCGCATGGCCGGCACGATCCCGCCCATGAACTCCATGGACCGCATGGCCATCCGGTGGAAGCCCATGCCCCCGGTCCCCGGGGGCAGGCCGGCGTGCTCGAGCTCCAGCCCGGAGCAGAAGGCCCGGCCGGCCCCGGTCAGCACCACCACCCGGCAGTCGTTGTCGGCCGCCACGGTGGACAGGGCGGTGTACAGGTCCTCGACGAGGGCGAACGACAGGGAGTTGAGGCGCGACGGGTTGTCGAGGGTGACCACCGTGACATGGGGACGGACCGGTTCCAGGGAGACGAGAGCCATGGGTCCAGCCTCACCCACCCCGGCGGTTGGCGCCACTCATCCCCCGGCGTGGGCCATCATCGGGACGTGCCGATCGATCCCTTCAGCGCCTTCGAGCCCTACGGGGGTGCGCCGCCCCCGGAACGCCTGACCGGCCAGCTGCTGGTGGCCACCCCGCGGCGGGCCGACCCCAACTTCGCCCGACGGGTCCTCCTGATCCTGGACCACGGCACCCAGGGGGCCCTGGGCGTGGTGCTCGACCGGCCCGGGGGCGTGCCCGTCGGTGAGCTCCTCTCCCAGTGGCATCCCCTGGCCACGCCGCCCGCCGAGCTGTTCACCGGTGGCCCGGTGGCCCGGAACGCCCTGATCGGACTGGTCCGTCTGCGGGCCCGCGGCCCTGAGCCCCAGCGGGCACCGCCGTGGCCGGAGGGATGGCGGCTGCTCGTCGACGGGGACCGGCCGGTGGGGACGGTCGACCTGGCCGCCGACCCGGCCGCCCTGGCCGACAGCCTCCTCGGGGTCCGGCTGTTCTCGGGCTACGCCGGGTGGGACTCGGGCCAGCTCGAGGACGAGATCGAGGAGGGGTCGTGGTACGTGGTGCCGGCCGAGGCCCGCGATCCCATCTCGGCCGACCCCGAAGGCCTGTGGCGACGGGTGCTCAAGCGGCAGGGTGGAGCGCTGGCCGTGGTGGCCGGATTCCCCCCCGACCCCACGGTGAACTGAGCCGCCCCGGCTACCATCGCCGCGTGCGACCGCCACCGGAGGACCCCGTCGTCACGCCGGTGACCGCAGACCAGGTCCCGGCGATCACGGCCATGCTCACCCGGGCCTTCGACGACGACCCGGTGGCGAACTTCATGTTCGCCGGCGACCGCCGCCGCCGGCTCGGCCTGCACTCGTTCTTCCGGTCGCAGATCGGCCGCCACTTCCTGCCCTTCGGCCACGTCTACGCCGCCGGCGGGGACCTGGCCGGCGCGGCGGTGTGGGGCCCGCCCGACCGGCCCCGGGACGGCCTCCGCGAGCTGATCCAGCTCCTGCCGACCGCCCCCTACCTGCTCAGCCCCCGGGCCATCCGTGCCCTGCGACTGCTGTTCGAGGTGGACAGCCTCCATCCCACCGAGCCCCACTGGTACCTGGCCACCCTGGGCACCGAGCCCGAGCGCCAGGGCCAGGGAATCGGCTCAGCCCTGCTGCGGTCGCACCTGGCCCGGGCCGACGAGGAGGGCCAGCCCGCCTATCTGGAGTCGTCCAAGGAGCGCAACGTGGCCTTCTACGCCCGCTTCGGGTTCGAGGTGGTCGAGGAGCTGCGCTCGAGGACCGGGGGGCCGCCGATCTGGCGCATGTGGCGGGAGCCCCGGCCGCCGGAGGGCTGAGGCGGGACCGCTGAGGCGGGGCCGCCGGGACGGGGCCCCGGACCGTGCTCCGGCTCAGGCGGTGACGTGCACCCCGTCGGGGCGGTCCTCGGGGATCGAGACCACCTCTTTGAGCAGCTCGTGCAGGGCCCGGGTGGGGGCCGACGGGAGCCCCCGGCTCCGCTGGGCCACACCCACCCGCCGGCGGGGCAGCCCCTCGATGGGCACCCCCCGGAAGCGAGAGCGCAGGAAGGACGGGATGGCGGTGGCGGGCAGGATGGCCGGGCCGTAGCCCTCGAAGGTGAGCGAGGCGATGAGGCGGAGCCCGTCGAACTCGGCCGCCGGGAGCAGGCTGATGCCGAGGGGCCGGGTGGCGGCGTCGAGCTCGTCGCGGAAGGTCGTTCCCGGCAGGGGGAGGAGCAGCTCCATGTCGGCCAGGTCCTCGAGGCTGTACTGGCGGTCGGGATCGGCCATGGCGTGCCCGTCCGGCACCACCAGCATCAGGTCCTCCTCGAACAGCAGGCGGGCCACCAGGTCACGGCCGGCCACCGGCAAGTGGAGCACGGCCAGATCGAGCTGCCCGTTGGCCAGCTGGGGCTCGAGTCCAGTGCTGTTGCCCTCCACCACCACCAGGCGGAGCTGCGGGTGGCGCTTGCGGGCCAGGTCCATGAGGCGGGGGACCAGCCACCGGGCGGTGGTGCCGATCATCCCCACCCGGACGGTGCCGGTGACCTCGTCCTTGCAGGCGGCCACGTCGGAGACCAGGGCATCGAGCTCCGAGAGGATCCTCCGCGCCCGGGCCACCACCACGCTGCCCTCCTCGGTGAGGCGGCCGTCGGCCCGGTCGACCAGGGGGGCGCCGAGCTCCCGCTCGAGGCGGGCCACGTGGGCCGAGATGTTCGACTGGACGGTGTTCAGGTGCTCGGCGGCGGCCGAGAAGGTCCCGTGGTCACTGATCGCCGTCAAGGCTTGCAGGTGGCGGAGCTCCATCACTGAAGATGATACCAGATATCGATTTTAACTGGTTGACTGATTGCTCGCGACTGTTATACAGTGTCTTCAGACCACAGGATGCTTAGGAATCCCCCTCCTATCCTTGTGTTGTCAGTGCAAAGGGACCGCCTTCCCCCCCTGGTGGTCCCTTTGCCGCGTCCGGGGCCGGACGCGGTCCGTGGCGGCCCTCGAGCCGGCCTCTGTGGACGCCCCTGCGACCCCCGTCAGACCCACCCGGGGCCGATCGGTCGGCGGTAGCGTGAGGGCATGAGCGAGTCCACCCCGGCCGGTGCCGTCTTCGTCGATCTCGACCGCACCCTGATCCGCTCGGCCAGCGGGCCGGTCTTCCAGCAGGCCATGGAGGCCGAGGGCGTCCTGTCCCCGGGCCGCCGGGTGCCCGGGGACACCCTCATGTACGGGTTCTACAACCGCTTCGGCGAGTCGGTGCCCTTCATCGGCCTGGCCCGGGCCGCGGCCGCCGTCATGCGGAACCGCTCGGTCGAGGCCACCCGGTTGGCCGGCAAACGGGCCGTGGAGCCCCTGGTCGACCTGGTCCAGCCCTGGGCCCTCGAGGCCCTGACCGCCCACCGCGCCGAGGGCCGGACCCTGGTGCTGGCCACCACCTCGCCCCACGACCTGGTGGCGCCCCTGGCCGAGGCCCTGGGCTTCGACGGGGTCATCGCCACCCGGTACGGGCAGCGGGACGGGCGGTACACCGGTCGGATCGAGGGGGGATTCGTCTGGGGACTGGGCAAGCGGTCGGCCGTCACGGCCTGGGCCCGCGACAACCACGTCGACCTCGCCCTGTCCCACGCCTACAGCGACAGCGTCTTCGACGCCCCCCTGCTGATGTCGGTGGGCCATCCCCACGCCCTCAACGCCGACCCCCGCCTGGTGGCCGTGGCGCTGGCCCGGCGGTGGCCCCTCGAGCAGTGGGACCGGCCGCCCGGCATCCCGTCGCTGGCCGGATGGGAGCCCTACCACCTGGCCCGTCTGTTCTTCCGGCCCGAGGCGTTCCCCTACGCCCGCTTCGACCTCTCCGGCCTCGAGCACATCCCGGCCCGGGGCCCGGTCATCCTGGCCAGCAACCACCGCAGCTACTTCGACGTGGTGGCCATCGGCCTGGTGGCCGCACGACTGGGCCGCCCGGTCCGGTTCATGGCCAAACAGGAGGTGTTCGACGCCCCGGTGGTCGGCCGGCTGGCCCGGGCCCTCGGGGGGATCCCGGTCGACCGCGGCACCGGGTCGGGCGACCCCATGCGCCGGGCATCCGCCGCCCTGCGGGCCGGCGAGGTGGTGATCGTGCTCCCCCAGGGGACCATCCCACGGGGCGAGGCGTTCTTCGATCCCGTGCTGACCGGGCACACCGGCGCGGCCCGGCTGGCCGCGGAGACCGGCGCCCCCGTGGTCCCCATCGGGCTGTGGGGCACCGAGCGGGTGTGGCCCCGGTCCGCGCGGGTACCCGCCCTGCTGACCCTGCACCCGCCGCGGGTCACCGTGACCGTGGGTCCGCCGGTGGCCCTCGGACTGACCGACGCGGTGGCCGACACCACCACCGTGATGGGCGCGATCGCCGACCTCCTGCCGGACGAGTCCCGGGAGGTCCGGGCACCCACGGCCGCCGACCTGGCCCGCACGCAACCGCCTTCGTGACCGTCTCCACGCGGTGGTCGTCCGGGCCGGCCGCCCCCGGCCTGCCGGCCCGGGCCACGGCGGCCGTCGAGGCCCTCAAGCTGTCCAACTGGCTGTCCCGCTCCCTCGGGCGTGGCAGCGGCACGGTGGCGGGGGGTCGGGTCGGACTGGCCCTCGACCCCACCCTCCTGTCCACACTGAGCGCCGGGCGCCAGGTGGCGCTGGTCACCGGGACCAACGGGAAGACCACCACGACCCGGATGCTGGTGGCGGCGCTGACGGACGGGGACGACACCACCGTGGCCACCAACGCCACGGGGGCCAACATGCCGGCCGGCCACCTGTCGGCCCTGGTGGCCTCGCCCCGGGCCACCCGGGCGGTGCTGGAGGTCGACGAGGGCTACCTGGGCCGCCTGGTGGAGGAGACCCACCCGGGGGTGGTGGTCCTGCTCAACCTGTCACGGGACCAGCTCGACCGGATCAGCGAGGTGCGCATGCTGGTGGACCGGTGGCGCGCCGCGCTGGGGCGCCTGGCCGGTCAGCCGGCCGACCCACCGGACCGCCGGACGGTGGTGGTGGCCAACGCCGACGATCCCATGGTGGTGTGGGCGGCACAGGTGGCCCCCGACGTGCGCTGGGTGGGGGCGGGACAGGTGTGGCACAACGATGCCGTCGGGTGTCCGTCCTGCGGCGGCGGCATCGTCTTCGAGCCCGACGGCCGGTGGGCCTGCGACCGGTGCGAGTTCGCCCGACCCGACCCGCACCACTGGCTGGACGGCCCGGACCTGGTCGACCAGGACGGCCGTCGGGTCCCGGTCGCCATCGCCCTGCCCGGGCAGTTCAACCGGGCCAACGCGGCCATGGCCGCGGTGGCCGCCACCGTCATGGGGGAGGGCGGGTCCCCGCCGCTCACCGTACCGGTGGCCCTGGCCCGGCTGGCCCGGGTCGACCAGGTGGCCGGTCGGTTCTCCCAGGTGCAGCGGCACGGCCGTGCGGTCCGCCTCCTCCTGGCGAAGAACCCGGCCGGCTGGACCGCGGTGTTCGACCTGCTGGAGGAGACCCGTCGGTCGTCCGATCCGGTGGTGCTGTCCGTCAACGCCCGGATCGCCGACGGGCTGGACACCAGCTGGCTGTGGGACGTGCCCTTCGAGCGGTTGGCCGGGCGCCGGGTGGTGGCCACCGGCGACCGTCGCCGGGACCTGGCCGTCCGCCTGCGCTACGCCGAGGTGGCCTGCGAGGTGGTGGCCGACCCCCTCGCGGCCGTCGACCGGGCCGTCGGCCGGGTCGACGGGACCGGGGACGGCGCCGTCGACGTCCTCGGCAATTACACCGCCTTCGCCGACCTCCGGGCCCGGCTGTGACACCGGTGACCCCCTCCGCCCTGACCGTGGCGGTGGTCTACCCCGATCTGCTCGGCACCTACGGCGACGGTGGCAACGGACTGGTGCTGGCCCGACGGGCCGCCTGGCGGGGCATCCCGGTCGACCTGGTCCAGGCCGACTCGTCGCGTCCGCTGCCCACCGCCGATCTCTACTGCCTGGGAGGGGGTGAGGACGGGCCGCAGGTGCGGGCGGCGGCGGCGATGGTGGCCGACGGCGCGCTCCACCGGGCCGTCGACGGCGGTGCCGTGGTGCTCGGCGTCTGTGCCGGCTACCAGCTGCTGGGCCGGTCGTTCCCCGACAGCGCCGACCGGGCCCACCCCGGCCTCGGCCTCCTGGACGTGACCACACGGAAGTCCGCCGGCCCCCGGGCCGTGGGCGAGTTGGTGGCCGAGGCCACCCCGGGCGCCCCCCGGCTGCCCGACGGGAGGCCGCTGCCCACGCTGACCGGCTTCGAGAACCACGGGGGGGTGACGTCGGTGGGACCGGGGGCCCTGGCCGTGGCCCGGGTGGTCAGCGGCGTGGGCAACGGCGGGGGGGACGGGACCGAGGGCGCCTGGTCGGGGCGCGTGTTCGGGAGCTATCTCCACGGCCCCCTGCTGGCCCGCAACACCGTGCTGGCCGACCTGCTGCTCGGATGGGCGGTGGCCGGCACCGGGGGAGAGGACGGCGCTCTGGCCCCGCTGGACGACTCCGAGGAGCTGGCTCTGCGGGCCGAGCGGCTCAGCGCGGGGGGACGGCCCCCGGGCTCTCGCCTCCGGCGTCTGGTGTCGGTCCGCCGGAGCTGAACGCCCCGGCCCCGGCGTCGCGCTCCGTGCGCCACAGTCCGCTCGGCCACCACCACGCCGACCCCATGTCCATGATCAGGGCCGGCACCAGCACCGACCGGACCACGAAGGTGTCGAGCAGGACACCGAAGGCCACGATGAAGCCGATCTCGGCCAGCGTCACCACCGGGAGGACCCCGAGCACGGCGAAGGTCCCGGCCAGGATGATCCCGGCCGACGTGATCACGCCGCCGGTGGCCGACAGTCCCCGGCGGGTCCCCTCCCGCGTCCCGTACTCGATGGTCTCCTCCCTGACCCGGGCCATGAGGAAGATGTTGTAGTCACAGCCCAGGGCCACGAGGAAGATGAAGCCGAACAGGGGCAGGCTGGGACCGGTGGCGGCGAACCCGAACACCGAGGTGTTGACCACCGAGGCCACGCCCAGTGCGGCCAGGTAGGACAGGATCACCGACAGCACCAACACGATGGGTCCGAGCACCGCCTGGAGGAGCACCATGAGCACCACCAGGACGACCAGCAGGACCAGCGGGATGATGACCTTCTGATCGTGCACGGTGGCGATCCGCACGTCGAGGTCGACCGCGCTCGGCCCGCCCACCAGGGCGCCCGACCCGACGGCGGCGTCGAGGCGCTGGCGAAGGTCGGTGATGGTGGCGTCGGCGGCCGGCGTGGAGTCGGCGGCCGTGCCGATGGCCACCACCTGGGCCAGGTCGCCCGAGATCTCGGGCGGGAGCACCGTGGCGATGCCGGGCACCGAGTGGGCGATCCGGTAGGCGGTGGCGGCCCGGTCCGACGGCACCACGATCAGGAGCGGGGCGGTCACCCCCGAGGGGAAGCTCCTGGCCAGGAGAGTCTGCCCGGCCACCGAGTCCACCGTCGTGGTGAAGCCCTCGGCGTTGGTCAGGTTGGTGTCCAGATGGACCAGGCCCAGGCTGAGCACGGCCAGCAGCAGTGCGCACCCGATCCAGATCCTCCGGGCATGCCCGGAGATGGCGCCTCCGAGCCAGGCCCAGACCCGCTTCTGGGTGACCGGGCCGCCGGCCGCCGCCTCCGGCGACCACCGGGGGACGAAGGGCCAGAACACGCCACGGCCCACGATCAGCAACAGCATGGGCAGGGCGGTGAGCATGGCCACCACCACGACCACCACGCCGATGGCGCAGACCGGGCCGAGGCCCTTGTTGGAGTTGAGCGAGGCGGTGAGGAGGCACAGGAGGCTGAGGGACACCGTCCCGCCCGAGGCCAGGATGGTCGGTGCCACCCGCCGCAGGGCGGCGGCCATGGCGTCGTGACGGTCCTCGTAGCGCTCCAGCTCCTCGCGGTAGCGGGCCACGATCAACAGCGCGTAGTCGGTGCCCACCCCGAAGATCAGCACGGTCAGGATCCCGCCGCTCTGGCCGTTGACGGTCAGGCCGTGCCGGGCCAGCTCGTAGATGAGGGCCTCGGCGGCCTGGTAGGCGAAGCCCACCGCGGCCAGGGGCAGCAGCCACAGGTACGGGCTCCGGTAGATGATGAGCAGGAGGATCGCCACCAATATGCCGGCGGCGATCAGCAGCGTGCCGTCCAGCCCCTTGAACGCCGACACCTGGTCCACCAGCGAGGCCGCCTGCCCGGTGACCTTGACGTCCAGGCCCCCCGATCCCTCGCCCACCACCGCCCGGATGTGGTCGACGGCGTCGGTGGTCGGGTCGATGTCCACAGTGGAGGACAGCGGCACCGAGAAGTACGCCGTCGTCCCGTCGGACGACGTCACGGTGGCCTGGGCCGGCCGTTGCCCGGCCGCCCGGTCGGGGTGGGCGTCGATGGCGGCGCGGTCGGCCTCGATGGTGGCCGTGTCGGCCGCCGTCAGCCCGGAGGGCCGGGAGTAGACCACCGTGGCCAGCTGGGACTGGCCGGTGGCAAAGCGCCCGGCCAGGTCCTGGACCTTGGTCGACTGGGCCGCCGGCGGCAGGAAGGAGACGGCGTTGTTCTTCTCCACCGACATGAGTTTGGTGGCCACACCGCC
>Ga0302196_10003507_pt1 | contig 14345 bp, 15 predicted proteins | sample II_Bog_N1_3_FD_198794 | JGI IMG/M metagenome (GOLD analysis project Ga0302196, IMG submission 198794) | Peat permafrost microbial communities from Stordalen Mire near Abisko, Sweden - II_Bog_N1_3 | ecosystem: Environmental > Terrestrial > Soil > Wetlands > Peat | place: Sweden: Abisko...
GCGCTGTCGGCGTTCCTGCGTCGGGCCCGCACTCCGATCCGGACCGAGGAACTGGCCTCGGTTACCTGCCCGGTGCTGGTGGTCCTCGGGGACCGGGACTTCATCCCGTCCGCAGATCGGTTGGTGGCGGCGCTACCGTCGGGCACCCTCCACGTCGCACCGGGCGTCGACCATTTCGCCACCCCGTCGAACTTCGGGGCCATCGACGCCACCATGAGGTTCTTCGGCTTCGAGTGACCCCGCCGGCAGCGCCGCCGGGAGCACGCGTCAGTGCAGTTGGTCGACGTGCATCACGCGGCCACCCCGGCGGCTGAAGAGCACGTCGTTGTAGCCCTGCCCCGGCCCCACGTGCTCGAACGTCACCGGTGGCACGAAGGAGAGGTACAGCGCCCGCCTGCCCGCGGCGTCAGGGTCGGTCGGAGGCGGAGCGGCGTGCAGGGTATGACCGAAATGGACGGTCACGTCACCCGGCTCGGTCGAGATGGCCACGACCGGCAGGCTGCCCGCCTCGCGCCGGCCCGGAAGCCGGGACGTACCCCGATGGGAGCCGGGAATCATCTGCAGCTGGCCGGCCTCGGGGGTGGCGGCATCGAGTTGGATGCCGACGTTGAGCATCGGACACTTGACCGGGTGCCCACCCATACCGCAATCGCGGTGCCAAGGAAGGTCGGCGAGACCCCCCGTGGCGCCAGGGACCTTGATGACCACCCCGTTCCCGTCCAGCCGGTCCCTGGCGTCTCGCAGTCCGGACCCGGACAGCGCAGCGATGCGCTCGAAGCGCTCGTCGGCGCCGAGCCGGGCGACCAGCGGTGAGCGGTCGTTGATGTAGTTGACCCGGCTGCACACCTCCCGGTCCCCGACGGTTGTCCACCACGACCGACGGTCGTCGGGGCGAGCTTCGGCCACGGCCCTGGTCACCTCGTCTCGCAGGGCGCCGAGTTCGGCGGGCTCCAGCACCCCGCGGAGGTGGATGAAGCCGGCACGGTGGAGGAAGTCCACCATCTCGTCCTGGGGTCCACCGAGGTCGAACGACCGGGTGCAGTCGAGCGGTCGACCGGTGCCGTCCACCACCGGCGGCGGGTCGTCGAGGTCGTAGATGGTCTGGCCGTCGAAGGCCACCCGCAGAGGAGGTTCCCACCGCGCCAGCTGTCCGAAGCTCCCCCGCCCTATGGTCAGCTCCTCGGCGTAGAGCAGGGCGAAGCACGACCGGAGCTCCCACACGAAGGCGCACCATGCCTCGTGGTCCAGGTCCACGACGGTGCGGGCGCGGTCGGTGCCCGCCTCCACCGTGATGGTGTCGGCGGTGGGCACGTAGGTGTAGGCCCGCCCGTCGTCGAGCCGGAAGGCCAGGGGGAGGACGGCCGACGCATCGGCCTCGGAGAACATCGGCCCCCGGGACCGGAGCAGCGACGGCAGGTGCTCCCGATGGAACCAGTCGAAGTCGATCGGCCCGAATCGATCACTCGCCACCCACGTCAAGGTAGCGCACACGGTCCGTTCCCGAGCGGGTGGGAACGAGGTGCCCCGGGGACGGGAGCTGGGGCAGAGTGGGTCCCGTGCCCCCACCCTCCCGAGCCGTGAAACGCCTCCACGAGGTCGTCGGACCGCACGCCATCGACGACCCCGAGGTGATCGCCTCCTACACCACCGACTGGACCGGACGCTTCGTCGGCCACTCCCCGTTGGTGGTCCGGCCGGGGACCACCGAGGAGGTGGCGGGCGTGGTCACCGTCTGTCGGGAACTGGGGCTGGCGCTGGTGCCCCAAGGCGGGAACACCGGCCTGGTCGGCGGCGGCGTGCCGCTCCGCGGCGAGGTCGTCCTGAGCCTCACCAGGCTCGGGGGTCTCGAACCGGTGGACGACCGTGCCGGTCAGATCACCGTCGGGGCCGGCGTGTCGTTGGCCGACCTTCAGGCGGCGGCGTCCGCGTCCGGATGGTCCTACGGCGTGGACATCGCCAGTCGTGGCTCGGCCACGGTGGGGGGAACGGTGGCCACCAACGCCGGCGGGCTCCGGGTCCTCCGCTACGGCGACACCCGGGCCCAGGTAGTGGGCCTGGAGGCTGTGCTGGGCACCGGCGCCGTCCTCTCCCACCTCGGAGGACTGGTGAAGGACAACACGGGCTACCACTGGCCGGGCCTGGTGTGCGGCAGCGAGGGAACGCTGGCCGTGATCACTGCGGCCCGGCTGCGACTGGTGCCTCCGATGCCGTGGCGGACGGTGGCGCTCCTGGCCTTCGCCACCGTGGACGGCGCACTCGATGCCGCCGGACTGCTTCGCCGCTCCCTGCCGGCCCTCGAGGCCTGCGAGCTCGTGCTGGCTCCCGGGGTCGACCTGGTGTGCACGCTGACCGGCCTTCCCAAACCGTTCCCCGTTCGCCATCCCGTCTATCTGCTGATCGAGGTGGCCGACCGGGTCGATCCCACCGAGGCGACGGCCGAGGCCACGACAGCCATCGGGGGCGTGCTGGATGCAGCCGTGGCCACCGAGCCGGAGCGCAGGGCTGAGCTCTGGCGCTACCGCGAGGCCCATACCGAAGCCATCAATACGCTCGGTGTGCCCCACAAGCTCGACGTGACACTGCCCCCGGGGGCCCTTGCCGAGTTCGTGGACGCGGCCCCCGCTGCCGTGGCCGCTGTGGCTGCGTCGGCCCGCACGTGGCTGTTCGGACACGTCGGGGACGGCAACATCCACGTCAACGTGACTGGGCTCTCCCCCGACGACGACCGGGTGGACGACATGATCCTGCAGATGGTGGCGGGTCTCGGTGGGAGCATCAGCGCCGAGCACGGCATCGGCACGGCGAAGAAGCGGTGGCTGGCCCTGTCCCGATCACCGGCCGAGCTGGCGGCCTTCCGGGCCCTCAAGCGGGCCCTCGACCCGGACCGTGTCCTCAACCCCAATGCGCTCCTCGCCCCCGACGACGGAGATGTCCCCGCCGGCCCAACCTCGTGACGACCTACGACGGGGAGTGGGCACCGGTCCGTTCGGGGGACCGGCGCCCCGCCTTCAGGATGCCGTCGAGGGTGGCGACACACTCCATGGCCGCGGTGCGTCCCATGATGATGGTCTTGCCCTTGCCGTCGAGGGTGACGAGCCGGATGCCGTGGAGCCAGATGCGGATCAGGCCGAACAGCCAAACGGGGACGGGGGCGGACGACACCCGGAGGACGGTGTCGACCGACAGCTCCCAGGGCTGGCTGTCCGTGCCACCGAGGACCGCCCACGGCCGGAGCACCAGACGTCGGTCGGTCAGGTAGAGGTGGCCGGCGGAGAAGCCGTGCACCCAGTCCGACCGCGGGTCGGCCGCCAGCACCCGCACCAGGACCCTCTCGTCGGTCCGCACGCTCGTAGTACCCACAGTCCTCTACATCGGCGTCCCCGTCCCCCGGCTTGACCGCGCGCCCTCCCCTGTCCCGGACGTCGGGGCCGGGGAGCCGGATGCCCGAGGAACCCGTCTATCCCGCCAGATAGGGCCTGACCTGATCCGAGAGATCGTTGATGGTGTACAACGCCGGCTCCAGGTCTCCGGCCAGGCTGGTGTGCCGTCCCGCCTCGCAGGCCGCCGCCGCCCTCGTGGAGGTGGACACGGTGAGCTGCCACTCCCGATCGATGGTGGTGGACGGCGCCGGCGGTGCCGACGCTGCCGCTCCCGCGTCACGGCTGAGGGCGGCACACGACGCCGACATCGCCGCGGCGTCGGCACCGCTCTGCGCTACGGCTTGGAGGTCGGCGCTGAGAGCCGCCGTCGCCGGCTCCCCGGCGTCCGACCACCACGCCGACACCTGGGAGTCCATCGAGGCCGGCGCCGGGGCGGTCACGGTCGTGGTCGAGGTGGTCACCGGGGTGGCGGCGGGCCGGCTGGCGCCGTGGGACAGCGCTACCGGGTGAGGCGGGCCCGAGGTGCTGCGGGCGAAGGCCACCACCGCCATGAGGACGAGGGCCACGAACAGCGCTTCAGCCACCGTGATCACCGATCTGGGGTGCCGCCTCCGGTGACGATCCGTCGGTGGGGGTAGCGGCCCGGCGGCGTCACCGGGCGACAGGTTCGGCGTCGTGGCCGGCGTCGTGGCCGGCGTCGTGGCCGGCACTGTCGGAACCGGTGCTGGCGCCGGTCCTGGGACACGAGCGGCGGGCGGTGGAGCGATCCCCGCGGGTGGCCCCATCCACCGGACCCCGTCCCAGTACCTGATGAGGGTCGGGTCGGATCGGTGCCGATACCAGCCGGTGGGTCGGGGCGCGGAGGGTGAAGACCCCGGCGGCGGTGCCGGAGGCACGGCGTGGCCGGGGGCGGCCTCACCGGTCTCGTGGTGCCCCAGCCGCCCCGACGGGTCGGCCGGCCCTGTCCGTGGATCCGTGACGCGCTCCTGTCCCTCGTGCCCTCCCTCGATTGTGGTCATGCACCCTTACGCCCGGGTGACATCGAGATGAATGTTGCGCGACGTTCTTCGCACCCAGCAGCAATACCGGCCCGGGGAGCGACCCCCGTGGGCGTGCTCGCGCGCTCAGTGACCACGGGCCACGGATCCCAGGAGTGGGGACGGCCACCCCACGGCCACCGTGTCCGGTCCCGGCATCGGCCTGGGGAGCGACCGCCGTCGCGGGGCCAATGGATACCCGGCGACGGCGGCGCATCTACCCGTGGATGGCTGGAAGGCCTGTGGGGGGCGAATCCAGCCTGCGGTCATCGTGCCAGTCCCGGGTTATCTCCGCCGTTACGGGTGGCTGAACCTTGCGCGAACACCACGGGCGCCGAAGCCCTCACCGGGCCTGAGTTGCCGGTGGATCGCCATCCACCGCCTGGCCCGCCTCGATCGGTACCGTGGGCTTCCATGGCAAAACAAAAGAAAGCCCGTGTCTACCCGGCGACGGACAAGGTGGGCGATGGCGAGGGGTTCGGGATCGCCCGAGCGGGCGAAGAGCTCTCGGAGGCAGTCCGGGAGTTCGACCGGCGGGCGGCATCGTGGTCGACACCGTCGTCACTGCGCCCGACCGTCTCCGCCTAGAACTGCCGTCCGACCCAAGGTCGCACCCGATAGCCAGGGCCTACCCCACCCGCCCGGGAGCGGTCAGGCCTGACTGCCGGTCATGACGGACATCCGCGACGGGGCACCAGCCTCGGCCCCGGTCCCGCCACGGAGCCGGGCGTCGATGACGGCCCGGGCCGAATCGACCAGCTGGTCGGCCAACTCGTAGCCGATGAACGCTTCGAGCCAGGCCCGCACCGTCCCCGGTGTCGCCGTGGCCCGGGCCAAGAACTCCGTGCGTTGCAACGACCCGTTCCGCTCGGTGATGCCGAGCCACCACCCGCCGGCCACGTACTCCTCCGAACTGTAGAACCGGAGCATGCACTGGCCGAACTCGAACGGACACGTCACCTCGAACTGCGCCCCACCTGACCCCATGGAACGAAGGTACCGGTGGCCAAAAGCACTGCGCAACCGCTGGTAGTAGTCCTTTCACCACTATGAGCGACGATGCTCCACCTGAACGGCATCCACCCACGTCAGGATCACGGGAGCTGGTGAACCACCAGCGGCATCACGTCCTTGGCGCCTGCCTCCCGCAGGAGGGCGGCCGCCACGGTCATGGTCCATCCAGTGCGATAGCTGTCGTCGACGAGCAGCACCGGTCCGTCCTCGGGCAGCGTGACGCCGTCCCGGACGACCAGGCCCGAGAGCAGCGCCTCGACCCGTGGGCCTGAAGCCACGTCGGCGGGCGGGCGAGGACCCCGGGCGTCGAGGGCGTCGATGAGCGGCAGGCTCCCGATGTCGGCGACACGCCGGGCGAGGTCCCCGATCAACTGCGGGTGCCGGCGGGAGGGCATCGGCACCACGGCCACGGGTCGTGACGTCCACGAGTCCCGCCATCTCGTCAGCACGGCGACCATGCCGCCCACGATGTCATCGGTGAGCGGTTGGTCGGGGCCGGCCACGGCGCTCGCCGCCTCGCCCCACCCGGGCGTATCGGCGAACGTGAGCGCCCGGCCCGCCGACGGCCCGAGGATCCTCCCCTTGTGCCCGTCACCCAACCCCGCGGGCCAGAGCTTGCGGGGCTCGATGGCCACCTCGGCCCCACGCAGGTACACCCGGGCCGCCTCGAGGGACTCCGGGTCGATGTCGAGACCCTGGGCCGGCAGGTCGCCCGAGCACACCGAGCACCGGCCACACGGTCCGGGGTCGGGATCGTCGAGAGCCCGTTGGAGGAACTCCATCAGGCACCCGAGCCCCCCGGCGTAGGACCGCATGAGATCCGCCTCCGAGGCGCGCGTGGCACCAATGGCCTTCCACTTGGCCTCGTCGTAGACATAGGGCACACCGGTGGCACTCCATCCGCCGGCCACGCGCTCCACCGCTCCCTCGACAGCCACGATCTTGAGCAGGGACTCGAGGCGCCCCCGGCGGATGCCGGTGACCGACTCGAGCGACGGCACGCTCATCGCCCGGCCGCTGTCGCCCAGCTCCCCGAGAACGCGGTCGATGGCGTCCGGGTCGGGGATGGAGGAGGTGGCGAAGTAGTGCCAGAGGCGCTCGTCGGTCTCGGCCGGGAGCAGCACGGCGTCGGCCCGCTCGATGGCCCGACCGGCCCGACCGATCTGCTGGTAGTACGCCACGGGCGAGTCGGGGGAGCCGACGTGAAGGCAGAAGCCGAGGTCGGGCTTGTCGTAGCCCATGCCGAGCGCCGACGTGGCCACGACGGCCTTCAGCCGGTTGGCCCGCAGCGCGTCCTCGACCTGTCCGCGCTCCCCGGCTTCGAGCCTCCCGGAGTAGGGAGCCACGCGGTGACCGCGGGCGGTGAGGAACCCGGCCAGGCGGGTGGTGTCAGCGACCGTCGGCACATAGACGATCCCCGAGCCGGCGAGCAGGCCGAGGGCACCGTCCACCCAGGCGTACCGCTCGAGGGGACCCAAGCCCCCGATGACCGAAAGCCGGAGCGACGTGCGGGAGAGGGTCCCCCGGAGCACCACCGTCGAGGGCCCGAACTGGCGGGCCACATCGTCGGTCACCCGGTCGTTGGCTGTAGCCGTGGTGGCCAGCACGGGCGTGGCCGGCGAGGCCGTGAGCACCTTGGACAGACGCTGATAGTCGGGACGGAAGTCGAATCCCCAGTCCGAGATGCAGTGGGCCTCGTCGATGACGATCAACCCCGCCTGGCTGATGACCGGTCCGATCCGGTGGGCGAAGGTCGGATTGGCCAGCCGCTCCGGTGAGACGAGCAGCACGTCGGTCCGGCCGGACTCCATACCCTCCATGAGCCCGTCCCAGTCCTCGACGTTGGTGGAGTTGATGGTCACCGCCCGGAGGCCGGCACGCCCGGCTGCGTCGACCTGGTCCCGCATCAGGGCCAGGAGGGGCGAGACCACCAGGCTCGGCCCTCCACCCAGCGAACGGATGGCCGACGTCGCCGCCCAGTAGACCGCCGACTTGCCCCACCCAGTGGCCTGGACGACCAGCACGCGTGACTGGTCGGCGACCAGGGCGTGGACGGCCCGGCGCTGGTCGACCCGGGGGACCGCCGTCTCCCCGGCCATCGAGCGCAGGACCGAGTCCAGATGCTGGTCGGCCACCTCGACCAGCTCGGCCCGCGACCGGCCAGCCCACCAGCGGGGTGCACCGTCGTCCATGACCACCCTCTCCCGTCGATCGGTCGTCCCCGGCGGCGCCGCTGAGGTCGACCGGCCCAGGGTAGAGGACGGCTGTCACAGGCCGGTGGGGACCAGATCCGTGCCTGATCGAGATCGTCCGCAACGTTTCCCGTCCCCCGGGCGTCTCAATTGGTGATGGGTACACTGAGCGGCATCGTCGATGCGGAGACCCCGGACGGCACGGGTGCGGCCACCGGGCCCGCACTGGGAGCGTCTATGCCGCCGGCCCCGTCCGAGGTGCCCGAGCTGGCCCCGGAATCGGTGGGTCCAGTCCACCCGGCAGGAACCGCTGGTGCCGACTTCGGCGAGTTCTACGCCAGCCACTACGCCGAGCTGGTCCGCTTGGCCACACTGCTGAGCGGCTCCTCCGACGCCGCACCGGATCTGGTCCAGGATTGCTTCGTCGGGCTCCACGGTCGTTGGACGGCGGTGCGTGAGCCGCTCCCCTATGTCAGGCGGAGCGTGGTCCACGCCTGTGCCTCCCACCACCGCAGTAACGCCCGAGCCCGACGCCAGCCTCCGCCGGAGGTCAGGGAGTCCGCGCTCGGCGCCGACGAGCTGGGTGACGCACTGGCCAAGCTGCCGGCACGACAGCGGGCCGCGGTGGTGCTCCGGTACTACGGAGACCTCCCCGACGCCGAGATCGCCCAGGCCCTGCGCTGTCGGCCCGGCACCGTCCGCTCGCTCATCCACCGGGCCCTGGCCGACCTGAGAAAGGCCATTGCACCATGACCGACGATTTCGAAGACCGCCTCCGTGAGCATCTCGCCGGACGGGCGGCACAGGTGCGGGTCGATCCCGACCCGTCCGTCTTCATGGAGCACGCCGCCGGTCGGACGTGGCGACGGGGCCGGGTGGCCGGCTGCGTGGCCGCCCTCACCGTGGTGGTGGCCGGGGCCGGCGTCCTCACCGGCGTCAATCTGAGCGGAGCAACCTCGGCATCCCCGACCCAGGCCACGACGCCGACAACCGGTTCCGGGCGCGCCGGGGCGGCCCTGGCCCCCGCCGCCTCCGGAGGCCAGGTCCCCCCATCCATTGTCATCTCGTCGCCCTACACCTTCCTGTTCACCCGGGTGACGGCGTCGGGGGTGACCATCCGGGCCTATTCGGTCGGATCCACCACGAGCGGTGGATGCGGTGCGGCGGTGACGTGCATCCCGACGACCACCGTTCCTTCCGTCCCGACCTGCCCCGCCGGCGCCGAGTGTGCTCAGCCGATCGTGACCCCGCACACGACCGGCACGTCGCCCGGATCGGGCAGCACCTCCGCCGCCACGGCGACCCCGGTATCGCCTCCCAACCAACCGGTGGGATCGGGGACCACTGGATCGGGGACCACTGGATCGGGGACCACTGGATCGGGGACCACTGGATCCGGCCCACCGTCGACGGGCACGAGCTGTCAGCCACTGGTGGTCGAGTTGTCCACGGACAAGGCCGTGGGCACCGGTTCGGTGTCGCTCCCGTCTTCGGCGACACCATCGTCGACGGCGGTGGAGGTGCTGGGTACCGGCTCCTTCGGCACCGCCGAGGGGGCACCGGTGGGCTGGGTCGCCGTGTGGGTGGGGAGTGGGGTGGCGTCGGTCCAGCTCACCGCGGGAGGCACCCCCATCGACTCCATGGCACCGGACGGCGGCGTCGTCGTGCTGGCGGCGCCGGGCGACGCCGGACTGGCCGACGCCACGGTCGTCGGGCTCGACCCGAGCGGGGCGACGGTGGACAGTGTCCCCGTCGGCCAGGCGGCCACTCCAGACGGCGCCGGTAGTTGTCCCGCTCCCGTAAGCACGCCCCCGGTCTCCACGACCACAACCACGACCGTGCCCGGCACACCGGCGCCGCCGACCACCGGCCCGACGACGAGCACGACGGTGAACGGCGCTCCGGTGCCCGTCCCCACGAATCGGCCGGTGGCCTCCCCCGCCGGCTGACCGGTCGGGGCCCCGCCCGCTACCGCCGGGTCCCCTCCCCGTCATCGAGCGACCGGTGGTTGCCGAGCGAGCTCCACCATGTCGCCTCGTTCCCCTCCGGCTCCTCACCCCGTCTGACCATCGAGAAGTGGCTGACCGTGCGCTGGCCACCCTCATGGTCCCGATAGAGCAGATCGACGGAGACAGCACCCGACGCGATGGCCTCCCGCATGGGCTCAAAGATGCTCTCCGTGGGCACCCGCAACGCGCCCTGCCAGAACGCCACGTCTCCAGGTGGCACCCAGAGGGCCCGGGTCTGGGGACGGAAATCATCCGGCGACGCCGACTCATCGGCCCTCGACACCTGGGAGGCGTAGGGAAGCCATGATTCGATGACGGCCATGCCCCGCCCCACGTTCCGGACCAGCATGGCCAGGTAGATCACATTGTCGATCTCCTCCACCACGGCCTGCCCGCCCTGGAGCTTGACCCAGTGCCGGTCGACGAACATCACCTTCTGGGGCGCGTCCTCGAGACGGGACGGGGCCAGGACGGGCCGGAGGCCGATCTGGAACGACCGTTCGGCGATGCGCGCCGACTTGTTGGCCGAGCGCACCGCCGAGAAGGTGGCGGCGGCCAGGACGAGGGTGCCGCCCGCAGTGGCGAACGACGCGATGGTGGCCCAGTCCGACATTCCGTCAGCCTACGCAGTCGGTCCGGGCCGGCCCGGCGCTGTCCGGTGCATCCCCGGGCGATCGGTGGGGTGTCTAGGTTGTGGGGTGATGGCAGCGAGAGGAAGGCCATGACCGTCCCGTTCACCAGGGGGCTCCACGAAGTCGCCGATGGCGTCCACGCCTATCTCCAGCCCGACGGAGGCTGGGGGTGGAGCAACGCCGGCCTGGTGGTGGGTGACGGCGCCTCCGTCCTCGTCGACACCCTGTTCGACCTGCGACTGACGGCGGAGATGCTCCGCGCCATGGAGCCGATCACGGGGGACAGCCCGATCACCACGGTCGTCAATACGCACGCCAACGGGGACCATTGTTTCGGCAACGAGCTGGTGGCCGGTCCCGGAGTCGAGATCGTCGCTTCCGCCGCGGCCGCGGCGGAGATGGACGAGGCACCGCCCGAGTCCCTGGCCGCACTGGTGGATGGCGTCGACCGGATGCCCGACGCCATGGCCGAGTTCGTCCGACGGACCCTCGGATCGTTCGAGTTCGGTGGCATCACGACCACGCCCCCCACCCGCACGTTCTCGGGCGTCGACCACCTCGAGGTGGGCGGGCGTGCCGTCGAGCTCATCGAGGTGGGCCCGGCCCACACCGCCGGCGACGTCCTGGTCTGGCTGCCCGACGAGCGCGTGGTGTTCACCGGCGACATCCTGTTCATCGAGGGCACCCCGATCCTCTGGGCCGGACCGGTGGCCAACTGGATCGAGGCGTGCGACCGGATCATCGAACTGGACGCCGCCGCCATCGTCCCCGGCCACGGTCCCCTCACCGATGCCGACGGCGTACGGGCCGTGAGCGAGTACCTGCGCACCATCGAGGAGGGCACGCGGGCCCGGCACGGCGCGGGCATGACCGCCACCGAGGCCGTGCTCGACATCCATGCCGAGCTGGACGGCACACCGTTCGGCTCGTGGGGCGACCGGGAACGGCTGGTCATCAACGTGGAGACGATCTGGGCCAGCCTCGAACCGGGCTACGCCCAGCCCTCGATACTGAAGCTGTTCAGCCGGATGGCCCAGCTGGCCGGGAGCCCGGGCTCGTGACGGTCACGCCGTTCGGGGGCCGCGTTCTCGGGTGCCTGGTGGAGAAGGCGCTCACCACCCCTCAGCAGTACCCGTTGTCCCTGAATGCCCTCACGCTGGCGTGCAGCCAGTCCACCAACCGCCATCCGGTGATGTCGATGGATGAGGTAGCCGTGCAACGGGCCCTGCAGGAGCTCAAGGAGCTCCACCTCGTCCGGTTCGTGCTCCCGTCCCACGGGAAGTCGGTCACCCGCTTCCGTCAGGTGCTCGATGAGGCCTACGGCCTCGACCGCGCCCGGGTGGCCCTCCTGGCCGTGCTCCTGCTGCGCGGACCGCAGACCCCGGGTGAGCTCCGTTCGCGTACCGGACGCATGGTGGAGTTCGACTCGCTCACGGCCCTCCAGGCCGAGCTCGAGGTACTGGCCGACCAGGAGGAGCCCCTCGTGCGCCTGCTTACCCGCCAACCGGGGCAGAAGGAGGACCGGTGGCAACAGCTTCTGGCCTCGGAAGCGCCGGTCGCCGACGAGGTGGCCGCGGCGCCGGTCCTCGTCGCGCCGGAGCCTGCGCCGGAGAGCCCCCCGTCGGCGCGAGCGCCCGTCGGTGACGGCCCGGAGGGATCGGATGCACTCATCGGGTCCGACCCGGCCGACTTCGGGCCGCGCATCAGCATGCTGGAGTCCGAGCTGGCTGCGCTCCGGAGCGAGCTCGGCGACGTCCGCTCCTCCCTCGACTCCCTGCGGAGGAGCCTCGGCGAGTGAGGCCGGGAACCCAGGGGAACCGATGCCGCCGGCCACGGCCGGCCCCACGTGGACGGCTGGCCGGAGGACCTACACGGTGAGCGAGCGGAGCCGGTCCAGCTGAGCGAGCGACGACTCGGCCCGGCCGGCGTCCGCACGGGCCAGCCCCATCAGCAGTGCCTCCAGCAACACCATCGTCGAGGCATGACTGGTGAAGAGCCCCGGTGTCCCCCGCCAGCACACCAGGGTCTCGGCGACACGGTCACCTAGCTCACCCTCCAGCACGTCGGTGACCAGAACCACCGGCACGGTGAGCTCGCCCGCTCGCTGCAGCAGCGCGTCCACGTGGGGGTGGAGGCGGCCGTAGGAGAGGATGACAACGGCGCAGCCCGGCTCCAGCTCCAGCAGGTCGTCGGCCGCAGCCGTTCCCGACCGGGTCAGCGCGGTCGACGGTCGCCCCAACCGTCGGGCCAGCACGGTGGCGTACTCGGCCAGCGGAGCCGAGGGACCGATACCACTCCACGCCAGGCGGTCAGCCCGCTCGAGGATGTCGACGGCATGGTCGAACCGAGGTCCGGAGACCTGCCGCACGAGGGCGTCCAAGGAGGCCACGAGCGCATCCACGGCGTTGGCCACCAGGTCGTCCTCCGTTCGGGCGAGCGAATGGTGCAGCCGCTCGGCCAGGGTCACGTTCTCGGCCTGTCCGGCCAGGGCGCGGCGCAGCTCGGGCAGGCCGCTGTAGCCCAGGGCCTGGGCCGTCCGGACCACAGTGGCATCGCTCAGACCCAGCTCCCCGGCGATGGCCGACGCCGACTCGACCATGACCGACCGACCCGATCCCACGAGATGGTCGGCCACCAGGCGCTGGGCCGGGCTGAGCACATCGCGTGACCGGGCCACCCGCTCCGCCAGGGGCTCGTGTAGTAAATACTGCGTAGTTGACCCATTCATGTAGTAAATACTACAGTACCGGTCGGACCGCTACGAGGAGGTGATGGTGTTGCACGTCGTGGTGTTGGTGCTGAGCACCTTCCTCGCCTCGACCGTGGAGATGGTGGAGGCGCTCACCATCGTCCTGGCTGTCGGGGTCACCCGTGGCTGGCGACCGGTGGCGATCGGCGCGGCCGGAGCCTTCGTGGCCCTGGGCGGCCTGGTGGCGCTCCTCGGGCCCGCCGTGAGCCACATCCCCCTCAACTCCCTGCGACTGGTGGTGGGCGGTCTGCTGCTGGTCTTCGGGCTGCAGTGGCTGCGCAAGGCCATCCTGCGCGCCGGCGGGCTGAAGGCCCTCCACGACGAGGACGCCATCTACCAAGAGGAGCTCCAGCGGCTGCGGGCGGCCGGCGGCGGACAGGGGAGCGTGGACTGGTACGGGGTGACGGTGGCCTTCAAGGGGGTGTTCCTCGAAGGGCTCGAGGTGGTGTTCATCGTCGTGACGTTCGGTGCCACCCAGGGCCACACGGGGGCGGCGGCCCTGGCGGCGGTGGCCGCCCTGGTGGTGGTGGGCGCGGTCGGCCTCGCCGTCCACCGACCGTTGACGAGGGTTCCCGAGAACACCCTGAAGTTCATGGTGGGCGTGATGCTGACCTCGTTCGGTCTGTTCTGGTCGGCCGAGGGAGCCGGGGCCCACTGGCCCGGCAACGACCTGTTCATCCTGGCCCTCGTGGCGTTGACCACGGCGGTGGCCGGTGCGACGGTGGCCGTGCTGCGGGCCTCGGACGCATCCCGGCTCCGGGCCCTCGGCTGATGCGGGCCCTCAGGCGCTTCGGGCTCTTCTGGGTCGACTTCATCGTGGGCGACGACTGGACGCTGGCCGTGGTCGTGGTCATCGCCCTGACCGCCACATGGGCCCTGTCCCGAGCGGGGTTCCCCGGCTGGGTGGCCATGGTGGTCATCATCCTGGGCGCGCTGGTGACATCGGTGGGACGGGCCCGGAGGGCCGCGGCCCGACGGAGGGAGCGCCGGTAGTCCCTACCGCGGCCGGGTGACACCTACCCGCCGGTCACCGACCAGAGGCGTCGCGGCTCGGGGATCCCCTTGAGGATCCGGGTCCCCCGGTCGGCGAAGGTGATGCCCGATCCCTCGACCAGGTCGACGACCGTGTTGGACACCACGACCTCGTCGGCCCCGGCATCGGCGGCCAGACGCGCCGTGACGTGCACGGCGATGCCGCTGACGTCGTCGCCTCGCCGTTCGATCTCCCCCACGTGCACACCGGCCCGGATCCGGATCCCGAGGTGACCGGCTCCGTCCCGGAGCGAGAGGGCGCAGCGGATGGCCCGGGTGGGACCGTCGAAGGTGGCGACC
>Ga0302196_10003511_pt1 | contig 14341 bp, 11 predicted proteins | sample II_Bog_N1_3_FD_198794 | JGI IMG/M metagenome (GOLD analysis project Ga0302196, IMG submission 198794) | Peat permafrost microbial communities from Stordalen Mire near Abisko, Sweden - II_Bog_N1_3 | ecosystem: Environmental > Terrestrial > Soil > Wetlands > Peat | place: Sweden: Abisko...
CCCAGTTCGGCGATGCGCCCGGCCAGGCGATCCGAGTCCCGTCCCCGTCCGGCGATGACCACGCTGAGGTCGGGGCGTTCCTCCATCAACCGTGCCGAGGCATCGATGAGGACATCCATCCCCTTGCGCGGCACCAGGCGGCTGACGCTGACCACCAGGGGCCCGTCGGCGGGGAGGCCGAACCGCAGGCGGGCCGAGTCCCGTTCGTCCGGGGAGAGCGGCCGGAACCGGTCCAGGTCCACCCCGGGGGGGATCTCCACCACCGGGGGGGCGGGCGTCCCCCGGCGCAGCGTGCGCAGGGCCTCGGCGGCCGGATAGCCACCGGCCGAGACGGCCAGCGAGCTGTGACCGAGGGCCCGGGCCACCAGCCGGCGGCCACCGGGGATCCGGCCGGGGACGGCCACCTCGGCGCCGTGCAGGATGACGGCATAGGGCAGGCCGAGGTGGGGGCCGATGAGGCCGAGCGGGAAGACCGGGTCCAGCACCACCGACCGGGCGCCGATCCGATGGGCGGTGTCGCGGATCCGTCGGATCAGCCGCGGGTCGGGGATGAGGACCGGGCCGGACACCCGCTCGATGCGGATGCCCCGGGCGGCCTGTTGGCGGTCGAAGGCGGCGGCATCCGGATGGGACCGTGCCGTCAGCACGGCGAACGTGTCCGGGTCGAGGCGGCGCCACAGCTCCCACAGATAGGCCTGGATCCCCCCCACCTTGGGGGGGAAGTCGTTGGTGACCAGCAGGTGGGTCATCCCGCCTCCGTCACCAGGTCGGGGCGTCCCAGGGCGACGGCGGCCCAGCGGGCGTGCTCGGCGAGCAGGTCGTCGTCGGCCGAGAGCCACCGCCGGAGTGCGGCCACGGTGGCCGGGTCGCCCCCGTCGCCGGTGTTGCCCAGCGCCACCAGGGCGTTGCGCCGGAGGTAGCGGGGATCGCGGCCGGGGATGTACCACCGGCCGTGCTCGGCCATCAGCTCCCCGTCGGGGGCGTCGAGCAGGCTGAGCAGGTCGACCCACGGCCTGTCGCCGGAGGGGGCCGGTCCGGGCGGGTCCTTCCGGTCGGCGACCTTGTTGATGGGACAGACCTGCTGGCACTCGTCGCACCCGTAGATCCGGTCCCCCAGGGCCTTGCGGTACCGGGGGGGGAACGGGCCGGGTGCCTGCACCAGCCAGGCCAGGCACCGCCGGGCGTCGAGGACCCCGGGGGCCACGATGGCTCCGGTCGGGCAGGCGGTCATGCACCGGGTGCACCGGCCACACCCCTCGGCGTGGGGAGGTCCCCCCCGGGGGGCGGAGGGTGGCAACGGGGCGTCGGTGACCACCGATCCCAGGACGAACCACGATCCCCGGCCCGGGAGCAACAGGAGCGAATTCTTTCCGAACCACCCCAGGCCGGCCCGGTGGGCGGCGGCCCGATCCACCAGCCGGTTGTCGTCACAGACCACCGTGGCCGACCACCCCCGGTGACGGAGCTCCCCCGCCACCACCGACAGGGCCTGGCGCAGGGCCGAGTAGTGGTCGGAGCGGGCGTACCGGGCCACCCGGCCGCGGGGCCGCGTGGGCTGGATCCGGACGGGAACCCCGGTGGGCTCGTCTTCGTGGCGGTAGCTCCACGCCCCGACCACCAGGGCGCGGGCCCCCGGGACGATCCGGCCGGGATCGGTGGAGCGTTCCGGATTCCGGTAGGTGAACTGCATCTCTGCGGACAGGCCCTGCTGCTTGCGCCGGCGGAGGTCCTCCCGGGTGGACTCGAAGACATCGGTCGACGCGATGCCGGCCGCCGCCAGGCCGGAGCGCAGTCCCCTCTCGATGAGGTCGGCGGCCAGACCGGTCAGTCCGGCACCTTCACCGTCCGCCGCGTCCGCCGGACCGGGCGGGCTCCCTGATGAACCCGGGCCACCGGATGCCACTGATCGGATCACGCTCCATGGTTGCACGCCCGCCGGCCACCCCCGACACCGGCGGGTCGGGAGGCCGGGCGGAGGCGGCGGGTGATCCCGTCCGCCCCACCCCGGTCAGCTGACCCGGCGGACGTGGCGGACACCGGGCACCAGTCCGGCATCCTCCAGCATCCGGACGGCGCGGGCCTCGTCCGCCGCCACCACCACGGCGTCATCGGGCTGCCGGCCCACGATGAAGGAGACGACGCAGTCGTCACAGACGTCGGTGTGGCGGTGGATGCAGTCGGCGCAGTCGATCGTGAACGGCGCCGGGCTGACCGGTGACCGACGGCCCCCCACCCCCGACACGGTCACAGGCACGGCGGACGGGACGGCGGCGAGCGGCATGACGTGTTCTCCTCGGGTCGGCGGTTGACTGCGGTGTTCCATCACCCCGTCATCATGGACACCGGGTGTGACACCCGACCGGGGACCGCCGGCCGCCGGATGGACGCCGACCACCGTTTCCGTGTTCGCAGGGCCGTTCTGAGGACGGAATTCGTGAGAATTCGGCTGATTTTCCCTGTTCGCCTACGAAATTGGCCGTTGGCGCGCGCTAATTGGACGAGGGAGCCGGTAGTATGTCGTTCGGCGGCCCCGTGGAGCATGGTTTCCGCCGACCGCGCTCCGGGGCCGCCTCTTTCTTTACCCTGCTCCTTCGCTGTTTCTGTTCCCCGGCCGGGCCGGCCCGGCCCGGGTCCACCGGTCAGTACCCGGCGTCCGGATCCACGGTGCCCACCAGCTCCTCCCCGGCGGCGAACCGGGACACGTTGGTGCGGATGCGCTCGGCCAGAAGTGGCATGACCATCTCGATGGTGTCCGCCGTGTGGGGTGTGATGATGCAGTTGGGGAGGTCCCACAGGGGGTGCCCGTCCGGCAACGGCTCGGGTTCGGTGACATCGAGGGCGGCCCCGGCGATGGAACCGGCGGAGAGGGCGTCCACCAGGGCGCCGGTGTCCACGTGCCCGCCCCGGGCCACGTTGACCAGCCAGGTGGTCTCGTCCATCAGGGCCAGCTGCCGGGCCCCGATGATCCCGGTCGTCTCGGGGGTGAGGGCCAGGGCCAGAAAGACCACCAACGACCCCGACAGCACCTCGTCCAGCTCGGCCACCGGGACGGTCCGGGTGGCGCCGGGGACAGGGTCGGGCTGGCGGCGCACCACGGTGGAGTGGACCCGGAACGGAGCCAGCTGCTCGAGCAGCGAGGTGGTGATGCCACCGCCGCCGAGGATGGTGACCCGCTGGTCGTAGAGGCTGGTGCCGGCGGGCGTCCCCCACGAGCGGGCGGGTATCCGGGTGGTCATGTGGCGGAGTCCGGCCAGGGCCAGCATGAGGGCGTGCTCGGCCACCGGCTCGGCGTACGATCCCTTGGCGCAGGTCCAGACACGGGCGTGGTCGAGCAGGCCGTAGGCGTGGACCCGCTCCACCCCGGCGAAGGGCAGCTGCACCCACCGGACATCGGGAGCCACCTGCAGCTGGTCGGCCAGGCCCTTCACATCCTGGGGGTCCAGCCACACCACGGCGTCGGGACGGTCGTCGATGCCGACGATCGAACCACCGCCGGACTCCACCGCGTCGGTGGCGAACGGGGCGGGCTGAGGGCCCACGGCTATACGGGGGGAGGTCATGGCCCGCAGACTACCGACCGGGGCGAGGTCGGAACCAGGTCCCGGTCGGCTCAGCCGACCGGATCCGCCTCGGCCGCCGGGGCCCGCGACGCCCGGCCGGCGGCGGCGGCGCCCTCATGGTCCAGCCAGTCGTCGATGACCGCCGCCGTCCACGCCGGGGCCTCCAGCATGGGGACGTGGCCGATGTCGGTGCCGATGTCGAAGCGCCAGTCGGGGTGGTCGGCCGCCATCCGGCGGGCCGACGACAGCGGGACCAGCATGTCACGGGCCCCGTGGATCAGCACCGTGGGTGGGGTCAGGCCGGCCAGCCGACGCATGGTGGAGCCCGGGGCGGCCATCATCAGGGACAGCGACCGTGCCGACCGGAGGTAGGCCTCGTCGCCCCGGGCCCGGTCCAGTCGGGCGGTCAGTTCGATGTGGGCGTCGACCACATCGACCGGTACCCGGGACGGGTCGACACAGCACGTCCCGAGGACGCGACGCACGGTGTGCTCGGCGGTGGTGCGCCGTCGGCGCTGGGTGAGATAGCCCTCCCCCAGACCCGGGACGGCGCACAGCACGAAGTTGGCGACGACCCGCGGATGGATCAGACCCGGACGGGCCGTGGGCAGGGCCGGGTCGATGAGGATGAGCCCGGCCACCGAGTCCGGCTCGGCGGCGGCCTGCAACGCCGCCACCAGACCGCCCATCGAGTTCCCCATGAGAATGACCGGCCCCCCGCCCAGCGACGCCAGGATCCCGCTGAGCAGGCGACGGTGGCCTTCGATGTCCGGGGATCGGGTCCCCGCCGGGGTCAGTCCGTGGCCCACCAGGTCGACGGCCATGACCCGGCACCGTCCGGTGAGGAGGGGTGCGACGGCCGTCCAGTTGAGATGGGAGCCTCCGAGCCCGTGGACCGCCACCACCAGTGGGCCGCCGGCCGGTCCACCCAGGTCCGCCACATGGGTCGGACCACCGATGTCGACGATGCGGGAACGGATCCCGTCGCTCGGGGGAGGACTCACCCCTCAAGGGTACCGGCCGGCGCCTCCGGACAAGGCTCGGCCCGGGCCGGATCGGGGGCCGGGAGCAGGTCGCGCCGAGGTCCGTCAGCCGGCTCCGCGGGGAGGTGGCGTCAGCGGGTGTCGCCGGAGGGGAAGTGCATGTCGACGCCGGGCCCGGGACCGGGCGAAGGCTCGGGCCAGCGGGTGGTCACCGACTTGAGGCGGGTGTTGAACCGGACGCCTTCCATCCCGTGGACGTGGGCGTCGCCGAACAGCGACTGCTTCCATCCCCCGAACGAGTAGTAGGCCATGGGCACGGGGATGGCCACGTTGATGCCCACCATCCCCACCGTCACCTCCCGGCGGAACCGGCGGGCGGCGGCCCCGTCCCGGGTGAAGATGGCCGTCCCGTTCCCGTAGGGGTTGGCGTTGACCAGGTCGATGGCCTCCCCCAGGCTGCCGACCCGGAGGACGGACAGGACCGGTCCGAAGATCTCGTCCCGGTAGACCCGCATGTCCGGGGTGACCCGGTCGACCAGGGTCGGGCCGACGAAGAACCCGTCGTCCCCTCCGGGGACCTTCACCTCACGGCCGTCCAACACCACGTCGGCCCCGTCGGCTTCGGCCGAGTCCACGTAGCCGGCCACCCGGTCGCGGTGGGCCCCGGTGATCAGCGGACCCATGTCGGATCCGGGGTCGGTCCCCGGCCCGGTGACCAGGGCGGCGGCCCGGTGGCGCAGGGCCTCGACCAGTGCGTCGCCGTCCCCCACCACCACCACGGCCGAGACGGCCATGCAGCGCTCGCCGGCCGAACCGTACCCGGCGGCGGTGAGGGCGTCGGCGGCGGCGTCGATGTCGGCGTCGGGGAGCACCACGGCGTGGTTTTTGGCTCCACCGAGGGCCTGGCAGCGCTGGCCGGACAGGGTGGCCCGGCCGAAGACGTGGCGGGCCACCGGAGTCGATCCGACGAAGGAGACAGCGTCCACACCGGGGTGGTCGAGGAGCGCGTCCACCGCCACCGAGTCGCCGTGCACCACGGTGAACACGTCGTCGGGCAGACCGGCCTCCCGCCACAGGTCGGCGATCAGCAGCGACGGGGACGGGTCGCGCTCCGACGGCTTGAGGATGAAGGTGTTGCCACAGGCGATGGCCACCGGATACATCCACATGGGCACCATCACCGGGAAGTTGAACGGGGTGATGCCGGCCACCACCCCCAGGGGCTGACGGGTGGAGGAGGCGTCCACCCCGGTGGAGACATCCTCGGAGAACTCCCCCTTCAGCAGGTGGGGGATCCCGCAGGCGAATTCCACGACCTCGATGCCCCGGGCCACCTCCCCCCGGGCGTCGTCGAGCACCTTGCCGTGCTCGGCGGTGATCAGCCGGGCCAGGTCGTCACGGTGGCGGTCGGCCAACTCGCGGAAGGCGAACAGCACCCGGGTGCGGGCGGTCAGCGACGTGTCCCGCCACCCCGGCCATGCCGCCCGGGAGGCGGCCACGGCCCGGTCCACGTCATCCGCCGAGGCCAGGACGACCGTCCCGGTCACCTCGCCGGAGGCCGGGTCGTAGACCGGGGCCGTGCGGGCCCGGTCTCCGTCGGTCGATGCGCCGATCCACTTCATGTCGCGGTGCTCCTTGTGGCGAGAGGGGTGAGGCCGGGGGTGGGGGGATGTGGTGCGGTGCCGGCCCGGTGCCGATCCGCGGTGGGCCGCCATGACAGACTCCGGGGGTGCCCCCACCGAATTCGAACGGGGAGGCCGGGGAGGCCGGGGAGGCCGGGGCCGGAGCGGGCGACGCGCCGCCGACCGGGCGCACCCGGCTGCGCCGGCTCCCCGAGCAGGGTTCCCACCGGACCGCCGACATCCATGCCGTCCTCGACGCCGGTTTCGTGTGCCATCTGGGCCTGGAGGTCGACGGTGGTCCGATGGTGGTCCCCACCACCTACGGACGGTCGGGCGACACGCTGTACCTGCACGGCTCGGTGGCCAGCCGGAGCCTCCGCGCCGCCCGGCATCCGATCCCTGTGTGCGTGACGGTGACCCTGGTCGACGGGGTGGTGCTGGCCCGTTCGCTGTTCAACCACTCGGTCAACTACCGGTGCGTGATGATCTACGGGATGCCGGAGGTCCTCACCGTTCCCGACGTCAAGCTGACCGGACTGCGGGTCATCGCCGACCACGTGGCGCCGGGCCAGTGGGAGTACGCCCGGGCACCCTCGGCCAAGGAGCTGGCCGCCACCACGGTGCTGGCCCTGGACCTCGGGGAGGCCTCGGTCAAGACCAGCGCAGGGCCGCCCGACGACGGGGAGGGTCCGGACGGCCGGCTGGACGTGTGGGCCGGTGAGGTGCCCCTGGTCACCGTCCGCCTCGATCCGGTGGCCGATCCGTCGCTCCGCCCCGGCATCACCCTTCCCGGCCACCTGCCCGGCGGGACCGCCCCGGGGACCACCCCGTGGCGCGACCTGGACCTGACCTGACGACCCCACCCGACGACGGCCCGGTCAGCTCAGGAACGAAGCCAACGGGGTGACGGCCATGCCGTGGGCCGTGGCCACCGGCTCATAGACCACCGACCCGTCCACCACGTTGACCCCCTCGGCCAGGGCGTCGTCGGCGCGCACGGCGTCGCGCCATCCGTGGTTGGCGATGCTGAGCACATAGGGCAGGGTGGCGTTGACCAGGGCGTGGGTCGACGTGTGGGGCACGGCTCCGGGCATGTTGGCCACGCAGTAGAAGAGCGAGCCGTTGACCTCGAAGGTGGGGTCGGAGTGGGTGGTGGGCCGGGTGGACTCGAAGCACCCGCCCTGGTCCACCGAGATGTCGACCAGCACCGATCCGTCCGGCATCCGGCCCACCAGCTCGTCGGAGACCAGCTTGGGGGCCTTGGCTCCGACCACCAGGACCGCCCCGATCACGATGTCGGCGTCCACGCAGGTCTCCTCGATGGCGTGGGTGCTGGACGCCACCGTCTCCAGCGCCCCCCGGAAGTGGTGGTCGACCTGGCGCAGCCGCTCGAGGTTGCGGTCGAGGATGAAGACCTCGGCGTGCATGCCCACGGCCAGGGTGGCGGCGGCCATACCGGCCACGCCGGCCCCGAGGATGACCACCTTGGCGCACCGCACCCCGGGCACGCCGCACACCAGCACGCCGCGGCCCCCGCCCGGTCGCATCAGGTGGTGGGCCCCCATCAGCGGGGCCATCCGGCCGGCCACCTCGCTCATCGGGGTCAACAGCGGGAGCGAGTTGTCCGGGAGGCGCACCGTCTCATAGGCGATGGCGGTGTTCCCGGCCGCCACCAGGGCCTCGGTGCAGGGCAGCGAAGCGGCCAGATGGAGGTAGGTGAACAGGACCTGTCCGGGGTGAAGACCGAGCCGGGGGTACTCCTCGGCGATGGGCTCTTTGACCCCGAGGATCAGGTCGGCGTCGACCCAGATGTCGTCGACCTCCCGCACGATCTTCGCCCCGGTGGCCACGAAGTCGTCATCGGGCAGCGAGGAACCGACTCCGGCCCCCTCCTCGACCAGAACCGTGTGGCCGGCCGAGGTGAGCTCGCGCACCCCGGCCGGGGTGATGGCCACCCGGTACTCGTCCGGCTTGACCTCCTTGGGCACCCCGATGATCATGCCGACGACCTCACTCTTCGATCGATGTGTAGGCGACGGGCTTCTGCTTGAAGAAGTCGCCCTTGGTCGTGAAGCGGGCGATGATCACCAGGGGGATGCCCAGCAGCAGGGTGATGATGTCGGCGTAGGAGCCGCTCCACCCACCCTCTTTGATCACGTAGCCGCACACGAAGAGGAGCGCAGCCCCCCCGACCAGAGGGAAGAGCACCCCGGTGAAGAAGAAGCTGGTCTTCACGAAGGCCACCTTCCGGTAGGCCCAGGCACAGGTCAGCCCGGTCACCCCGTAGTAGAAGGCGATGAGCACACCGATGCTCAGGATCAGGTTCTGGAACACGTTGTTGATCGAGCTGTCCAGGGTGGTGAGCACGATGCCCAGCAGGGAGACGAAGGCCAGGATGAGCGTGCCCACCATCGGGGTCTTGAGCTTGCCCTGGATGGAGCCGAAGATCGAGGGCCAGACCTGGTCCCGGGCCATGGACAGGGTGATGCGGGCGCACGGGAGCAGGGTGGTCTGGGTGGTCGCCACCGTCGAGGACAGCACGGCCACCAGCATGACGTAGCCGGCCCAGTGGCCGGCGGCCTGCTGGGCGAAGTAGAGCAGGATGGTCGACTGGTGGGCGTTCCAGGCCTTCTCCGGCAGGAGCATCTGGGCGGCGATGATGTTGATGGCGAACACCAGCAGCAGCAGGAACATCGAGATGATGCCGGCCTGGCCGGGCGTTTTGGTGGAGTTCTTCGACTCCTCGTTGAGATTGGTGGCGGTGTCCCAGCCCCAGAAGAAGAAGACCCCGAGGGCCAGTCCGGCGGTGAGGGCCCCGATCCCGCCGATGGTGAACGGGTTGAGCCACGCCATGTGGAAGCCGGTGGATCCGGCCGGGTGCTTCACGGCCACCTTGATGATCCCCCAGATGGAGAAGCCGATGACCGCCACGTACTCGATGATCAGCAGGACCCACTGGAAGTTGGTGGTCCAGCGGATGCCCCAGATGCAGATGAAGGTGATGAGGGTGAGCCAGATGGCAGCGGCCACCGCCGCCGTGCCCACCGAGTTGGCGGTGGCCGACGACACCCACCCCCACTCGTTGAACAGCTGCAGGGTGTACTGGCCGGCCACGATGGGGGCCGACACACAGAAGATCACTCCGGTGGCCACCTGGACCCACCCGTTGAACCAGCCCATGGCCGGGTGGACCAGCTTGGACAGCCAGGCGTAGGAGGCCCCGCAGTCGGGGTCCCGGCGGTTGAGGTGGAAGTAGGAGATGGCGATGAACAGGACCGGCACGAAGCTGACCCAGATGACCGCCGGCCCGGCGTAGGCGATGCCGCCGGTCAGGAACAGGACGGCCATGGTCGCGGCCAGGGTGTAGGCCGGGGCCACCGACGAGATGGCCACCACCGTCGAGTCGAACAGGTTGAGGGTGTTGGCCCGGAGGGTGGGGCCGGTCTCCTCCGTGGTCACCGGCGCCCCGAACGGACCCGGTACCTCCGGTGGCGTCCCGCTGCTGTCTAGGACATCAGTGCTCATGTGCTCTCCCCTGGGCTCGGTACTTCCGTGGATACGACGCCCGTGACGGTGGGCGGGAACGGCGGATGGGAACTGAGGTGACGCGCCGGCGGTGATCTCGGATCAGGTGCCGATGTAGCTCATGACGTGCTTGATGCGGGTGTAGTCCTCAAAGCCGTAGGACGAGAGGTCCTTGCCGTAGCCGGAGTGCTTGAAGCCCCCGTGGGGCATCTCGGCCACGATCGGGATGTGGGTGTTGATCCACACCGCCCCGAAGTCCAGACCCTTGGCCATGCGCATGGCCCGGGCGTGGTCGGTGGTCCAGACGCTGGAGGCCAGGCCGTACTGGACGCCGTTGGCCCAGGCCAGGGCCTGGTCCTCGTCGGTGAACCGTTGCACGGTGATGGCCGGACCGAACATCTCCTCCTGGATGACCTCGTCGTTCTGCTCGAGCCCGGCGATCACCGTGGGGGCGAAGCAGAAGCCTCGGGCCCCGACCGGCTGTCCGCCGGTGACCACCTCGGCGTGGGAGGGGAGCCGGTCGAGGAAGCCGCTCAGCCGTTCGAGCTGGGCGGCGCTGTTGAGGGGGCCGAAATCGGCGTCCGGTGTCTCCAGCCCGCCCACCGTCTGGGCCTGGGCCTGTTCGGTCAGGGCCGCCACAAAGTCGTCGTACACGGCCGGGCCGGCCAGCACCCGGGTGGCCGCCGTGCAGTCCTGGCCGGCGTTGAAGTAGCCGGCGATGGCGATGCCCTCGGCGGCGGCGGCGATGTCGGCGTCGTCGAAGACCACGCACGGGGCCTTGCCCCCCAACTCGAGATGGACCCGTTTGAGGTCGGTGGCGGCGGCCGCCGCCACCTGCATGCCGGCCCGGACGCTGCCGGTGATGGAGACCATGGCCGGCGTGGGATGGTCCACCAGCAACCGGCCCGTCTCCCGGTCGCCGCACACCACGTTGAACACCCCGGCGGGCAGGTGCTCGGCCATGATCTCGGCCATCAGCAGCGACGAGGCCGGGGTGGTGTCGGACGGCTTGAGCACCATGGTGTTGCCGGCGGCCACCGCCGGGGCCCACTTCCAGACGGCCATCATCAGCGGGTAGTTCCACGGGGTGACGGCGGCACACACCCCGATGGGCTCGCGTCGGATGAACGAGGTGTGGTCGGCCATGTACTCGCCGGCCGACTTGCCCTCGAGGTGGCGGGCGGCACCGGCGAAGAAGCGGATCTGGTCGACCAGCTGGGGGATCTCCTCGGCCATCGTGACGGCCAGCGGCTTGCCGGTGTTCTCACACTCCACCCGGACCAGGTCGTCGGCCCGGGCCTCGAGGGCGTCGGCGATGCGGAAGAGGGCCAGGCTGCGCTGGGAGGGGGTGGCGTCACGCCAGGCGGGGAAGGCCGCCGCCGCGGTCTCCATGGCCAGGTCGATGTCCTTCGGACCGGAGACCGGCGCCTCGAGATAGCCCTCGCCCGTGCTCGGGTCCACCAGCGTGGAGGAGGACCCGTCCGCCGTCTCCACGTAGGAGCCCCCGACGAAGTTGGCGAGCGCCGCCCGCCCACCGGTTGTCTGGTCGCTCACGTGCCCTCCCCGGGTCTCCGACCGGACGGCCGATCCGGCCCAACACCGGATATGCCACCGTTTCGAATGTTTGCTTCGACTGGTTGCATGGTCATAGTGGCCGAAGAATCGGATGTTGACAAGTTTTTTCTTGCCGTGAGCCGAGGTTTTCGTCGTCCGGGCCGGGCGATGGCGACGGATAGTGTTGAATTCTCCCGCCGATTCCGCTCGAACTGCTATAACGGAGGATCATGTCCAGCGTGCCAGAGGCGACCAGACCGGGGGCGGCCGCTCGGGGCGGGACGCCGCGGGCCGGTCTCCGGCCGGGGTGCACCCGCACCGCCACCGGGGCCTGACCATGGCCACCACTCCCCCGGCGTCCGCCGGTGCCCTGCTGGACGACGTCAACAAGGCCATCGTGGAGGAGCTCCAGCACGACGGGCGCAGGACATACGGCTCCATCGCCGAGGCGGTCGGCCTGTCGGAGGCGGCCGTCCGCCAGCGGGTCCAGAAGATGCGGGACGCCGGCGTCATGCAGATCGTGGCGGTCACCGACCCCTTGCAGGTCGGGTTCCGGTGCCAGGCCATGGTGGGTATCCGGGCCGACGGCGACACCCGCCTGGTGGCCGAGCGCCTGGGCAAAGTGGACGACATCGACTACGTGGTCCTGTGCACGGGATCGTTCGACATCCTGGTCGAGTTGGTCTGCGAGGACGAGGACGCTCTGCTCGCACTCCTCAACGGGGTGATCCGTGAGATTCCGGGCGTCCGCGACACCGAGACGTTCATGTACCTGAAGTTGACCAAGCAGACCTATACCTGGGGGACCAGATGACCGAACTTTCCAACGACGCACTGCAGGCGAGTGCCCACCGCCACCTCTGGATGCACTTCACCCGGATGTCGGAGTCCGGCACCATCCCCACCATCGTCCGGGGTGAAGGTGTGTGGGTCTACGACCAGTACGGCAAGCGCTACTTCGACGGGCTGTCCGGGTTGTTCACCAGCCAGGTCGGCCACGGCCGGACCGAACTGGCCGAGGCCGCGGCCCGCCAGGCGTCCACGCTGGCCTACTTCCCCATCTGGAGCTACGCCCACCCGATGGCCATCGAGCTGGCTGACCGGCTGGCCGAGTTGACCCCCGGGGACTGCAACCGCATCTTCTTCACCACCGGTGGCTCCGAGGCGGTCGAGTCGGCCTGGAAGCTGGCCCGCCAGTACTTCGCCGTCACCGGCCAGCCCCAGCGCAAGAAGGTGATCAGCCGGAACATCGCCTACCACGGGGCCACCATGGGCGCCCTGTCCATCACCGGGGTCAACGAGATCAAGACGCCCTTCGAGCCCCTGGTGACCGGGGCGGTCAAGGTGCCCAACACCAACTTCTACCGGGCCCCCTACTTCGCCGACGACCTCGAGGCCTTCGGACGGTGGGCCGCCGACGCCATCGAGCAGGCCATCCTGTTCGAGGACCCCGAGACGGTGGCCGCCGTCTTCCTCGAGCCGGTGCAGAACGCCGGCGGCTGCTTCCCCCCGCCCCCGGGCTACTTCCAGCGGGTGCGCGAGATCTGCGACCGGTACGGCGTGCTGATGGTCTCCGACGAGGTCATCTGCGCCTTCGGCCGGCTCGGCCACTACTTCGGGGCCGAGCGGTACGGGTACGAACCGGACATCGTCACCATGGCCAAAGGTCTGACCAGTGGGTACTCCCCCCTCGGGGCCATGGCGGTCAGTGACCGGCTGGTCGAGCCGTTCCTCCACGGGGAGAGCTTCCTGCACGGCGTGACGTTCGGCGGACACCCGGTGAGCACGGCGGTGGCCCTGGCCAACATCGATGTGTTCGAGAAGGAGGGACTGCTGGAGAACGTGCGGACACACGAAGCCGAGTTCAAGGCGTCGCTCGACACCCTCAGGGATCTCCCCATCGTCGGCGATGTGCGCGGCGCCGGCTACTTCTACGGCATTGAAATGGTGAAGAACAAGGACACCCGTGAGACCTTCGACGACGACGAGGCCGAGCGGCTGTTGCGGGGCTTCCTGTCCGGCGCCCTCTACGAGGCCGGTCTGATCTGCCGGGCTGACGACCGGGGTGACCCGGTGATCCAGCTGGCCCCGCCGCTCACCTGTGGTCCCGAGGAGTTCGAGGTGATGACCACCATCCTGCGGTCGGTGCTGACCGAGGCGTGGAAGCAGATCTGACCCGGGCCTCGGGCCAGCGCTACCGGGACCTCTCGCTCTGGTGGGACGGTCTCCCCGGGCCGCTCGGGGTCCGGGCACCGCTGCCCGGTGACACCACCGTCGATGTGGCGGTGGTCGGTGGGGGCTTCACCGGGCTGTGGACCGCGTACTATCTGGCCGACGCCGACCCCACCCTCCGCATCGCCGTCCTCGAGCGGGAGGTGGCCGGCTTCGGAGCGTCGGGTCGCAACGGTGGGTGGTGCTCCGCCCTGTTCGCCGCCTCCGAGGAGCGCCTCGACCGCGTCGGCGGTCCGGGGTCGGGTGTTGCCATGCGCCGGGCCATGGAGGCCACCGTGGCCGAGGTGGGCCGCGTGGTGGAGACCGAGGACATCGGGTGCGACTTCGCCCACGGCGGGACGGTGGTGCTGGCCCGGACCGGGGTGCAGCTCCGGCGGGCCCGCGACGAGGTGGCGTCGGCCCGGGCCCGCGGTGTCGAGGAGGCCGACCTCCGGATCCTGACGGCGGCGGAAGCGTCCTCGATGGCCGGGGCCACCGACGTCCTGGGGGGCACCTTCACCCCTCACTGCGCCGCCGTCGATCCGGCCCGGCTGGTGCGGGGACTGGCCGAGGTGGTCGAACGCCGGGGTGTCGCCATCTACGAGCAGACCGCGGTGCGGGCCATCCGGCCGGGCGCGGTGGAGACCGACCGGGGCACGGTGCGGGCGGCGACGGTGGTCCGGGCCACCGAGGGGTACACCCGGACCCTGCGGGACGAGCCGCGCACCCTGGTCCCGGTGTACTCGCTGATGATCGCCACCGAACCCCTGGGGGACGAGTTCTGGCGCGGAGCGGGCCTGGCCCACCGGGAGACCTTCGCCGACCACCGGCATCTGGTCATCTACGGGCAGCGGACCGCCGACGGGAGAATGGCCTTCGGCGGTCG
>Ga0302196_10003517_pt1 | contig 14332 bp, 9 predicted proteins | sample II_Bog_N1_3_FD_198794 | JGI IMG/M metagenome (GOLD analysis project Ga0302196, IMG submission 198794) | Peat permafrost microbial communities from Stordalen Mire near Abisko, Sweden - II_Bog_N1_3 | ecosystem: Environmental > Terrestrial > Soil > Wetlands > Peat | place: Sweden: Abisko, Stordalen...
GTCGGGTTCGCGGTGGCGATCACCTCGCGCAGGTCCTCGGGGTTGTTGTGCGAGAAGCGCTCGACCGTGGCGTTGGAAAGGCGGATCCCGTCCCAGAGGCAGGAATGGACATTCTTGTCGGCGAAGATCACGTCGCCCTTCTGCGCGAACGCGGCGACGCTTGAGAGGCACGAGAGGTAGCCGGCCGAATGGATGTGGCACGCCTCGCGCCCCATGAACGTTGCGATCTTTTGCTCGAGCTCGAGGTGGTAGGTGCGCGACCCGTTCGAGGGCCTGGCCCCGGTCGTGCTCGTTCCCCACTTAAGGAGCGCCGCCCGCCCGGCCTCGATCACCTTGGGGTGGAACGAGAGCCCGAGGTAGTCGTTGCTCGAGAGCATGATCATCTCGCGCCCGTCCAGCTGGATCGTGGTGCCCTTCTGGGCCTCCATCGCATGGTAGAACGGCGCATACCTGAGCCGCATCTTGGTGGAATAGTCGTCGCTGCAACGTCCCAAGATAGGCTTCTTGTTCTTCAGGAAAAAAGTGATCGCCATGCGTGCCTAAACGTAAGGGCGGGGTGGGCGTTTGCAAATGCAAACGTCGATAGGCTAGCCTACACTAAACCAACGCATTCCGATATTTTCATGCGTGGCGCCCGAGGGAGTTCATCCACGGCAGAAGCTCGGCGGCGTAGTCCGGCCAGGTCCTAAACTTCCGCGACCTCGCGGCCTCGGAGAGGGCGGCGAGCTTGCCGGGCGACACGAGAAGCTCCTCGACGGCCGCGGCAATCGCGTTGGGTCCGGCTTCTCCCAGGTCCATGCAGCCGCCTCCGCGCGCGATCTCCCCCAGGGCTCCCTCAAAGCGGCACAGGCAGGGCCTTCCCCGTGCGAGGCTCTCGGCCACGGGCAGTCCGAACCCCTCGGCAAGGGAGGGATAGACGGTGAAGGACGCGCCCTGGTAGGCCTCCTCGAGGGCCCTTTCGTCGGCGGGCCCGTCGTAGCGGAGGGGCCTTCCGGCCTTCTTCAGTGAGGCGATCCGCGCGAGCGCCGGGCCGCCCGTCTCGGCATGGGCGAGCCCGACCAGGTGAAGCCGGAATAAGAGCCCCCGCGCCCACAAGGCCTCGCAGGCCTCGAGCAGACCCACGTGGTTCTTGCGGGCCTCGATGCTCCCGACGCACAGGATCGTGGGCTCTCCGGCGGGCGCGGGCCCGGTGGGCGCGGCAGGCAGCTCGAGGCCAAGCGGGATCGCCGCAACTTCCGGTACCCGCGACACACCCAGCCAACTCCAGTAATCGAGGAGCGACCGGCGCGAGGCCTCGGAGACGGCGGCTATCCCGTCAAACTGGAGGAGTTCCTGCAGGTAGGCGGGAAACCGGGCCACGGTCCCGCGCGGCGTGAACTCCGGGTGCTGGAGCGCGATTGCGTCATGGAAGAGCGCGACGCGGGGGCCCGGGGACGCCGCAAAGAGCTGGGGGAGCGCGCGCGCCACTCCGGGCGAGAAGATCTCGGGCACAAGGACGCCGTCGGCGCCCCCGTCCCTGGGCGCAAGCGCGGAGAGCGTGTCGTTCTTTTTCCTGAGGCGGCGCATCCTTCCCCTAAGGCTTGCCGCGAGCGACCAGCTCGAACCGCGGCCCTTCGCCGGCGCCGTCGAATCGAGCGTCAGCTCCTCGGCCTTGCTGAGCGGCCGCCAGGAACGCTCGTACGGGTCAAAGCACACGCAGAGCGCCTGCTCGCCCAGGGCCTTCCTGAGCGACCGGGCCACGCGCTGGACGCCGGTCCGGGCCCGCGTGTGGCTCGTGTGGGAGAGGTCGAGAAAGAGGGGCACGGGGATCAGTTCCTGGCCGGGCCGAAGTCGCGCCGGTAGACGGTCACATCCTCGACATTGCCAACCAAAGTCCAATGGCCGGGCATCCTCTTGTCCAGTGCCCCCTCCTTGCCCACCTCAAAGGGGAAGAGAACGGCATAGAGGGGCCTTCCCGACGCGCGGATGACCGACTCGACCCGGCCCACGTTGCCCGCGTCGAGCGAGTCCCAGCGGATGAAGGTGAAGGGCGTGTAATACTCGATGGCTCCGGTCATCTGCATCGAGAGGCAGACGGCGTCCTTCGGGAGGTTTTTCGTCATCCAATCGGCGACCCGCCCGTAGAGGCGCTCCTGGACGCCCACGGAAAGGGGGTGCAGGAGCGTGTCCTCGAAGCAGAGCTGCGCTGCAGCGACGGCGAGCACCACGGCAGCGGCCGCGGACGACCGCCCCGGGTCCGCCCAGCGTGGGAGGCGCTTGGCGAGGCTTCGCAGGGCCAGGAGGCCGCCGATCACCAGAGGCGGCGCCGCGGGCAGGAGAAAGCGGAGGTACCACCAGGTCTCATGGGTGCAGATGTAGGCGCTGTAGAACGCGCCGTAGGCAAGGATCCACGAGATGAGGAGCCACCGGGAGCGGGCGGACTCCCCGCCCAGGAAGGGAAGGACAAGGTTAAAGGCCACCACCGGCGTCATGAGGAGCGGCAGCCACCGGGCATAGTGGACGAGGGTTTCCGGGACGAACCCCAGGGAAAACCCGAGGCTTGCGTCCCCGTACCCCGTGGTGGCGAGGCTCCCATAGGCGGCCATGCTGTGGGCAAAGAAGAAGGCGGCGCCGGGGAGCCCGCCGAGGACAAACAGGATCCACCTGCGGGGCGCCGCGCCGATCGCTATCGCCGCGGGGATAAAGGCGAGGACGTTGGTCGGCCTTAGGAGGACGTCCATTGCAATGGCCGCGCCTGCCGCGAGGGCCCAGCCCGCGCGCTCGCGGCTGCGGAGTGCGGCCAGAACCGCGAGTGCCGTCCACACCAGGGACGGCACGTCGCTCATGGCGACGAGCGCCATGAAGAGGTAGAGCGGGCTCAGCGCCACGATCACCGCGCCTATCGCGGCCCAGGCAGCGCCGAGCCCGAGCTGGCGGCCCAGGGCGCAGACGACCGCAATCCCAGCCAGGGAATGGAGGAGGGCGGTCAGGTCGCCGGCATGGCGCCAGCCCGCGAGGGGTTCCACCGCAACGATGAGAAGGGGAAGCCCGGTGGGGTAGGTGGGGACGAGCGCGGCGCCATTTGGTGACGGCCGAAAGCCCAGGGGCACGTAAAGGTGGTAGGGCGCTTGCTCCGGAGTCAGCCCGGCAAGGGACCTGGGCTCCATGTGGACCCGGCCCGAGGCCAGGAGCCGCGCATGGCTCATATAGCCGGATGAATCCGAGCCGGCGGCGACGGCCGCCACGTTTCTGCCTAGTACCCAGGCATATGCGCCAACGGCAAGGATCGCCACGCCGATGGCCGCCAGCCTTAGGAGGGTGCGGCCGCGGGGCGGCTGGGTTTCAGGAAAATCCATACTTGCTTTGCAACGGCGGTGAGAGTGGTTTGTCCCCTTTAGGTGGCTGGACTCAAATCATTTCTTAAAGAGCGACCCAACGCCCCTCGGTGGTTCGCGTATGCAATCCTGGTCGCCCTCTTCATCTGGAGCGTGGCGTTCTTCTACCTGCCCGGCCAAGGTTTTACGTACCTGATCCAGTTTGGCGCCCTCGAGCACGAGCGGTACCTGCCCGAGGTGAGGGCGGTGAGCCACTACGAGATGGCGGACTCCCCGGGCTACGACTCCCAGTGGTATGCCCAGATCGCGATCCACCCGAGCCTCCGGGACAAGGTGATGAAGCATTCGGTGGACAGCCTGCCGTACCGGGCGCGCAGGATCCTCTTTGAATGGACGGCCTGGGTGCTTGGAGGCGGGAACCCCTGGCTCGTCATGAACGTCTTCGCCGTCCAGAACGTCGTCTGCTGGTTTTTCCTGGCGGCGCTCCTGCTTCGCTGGTTCCCGCCCACGAACTGGGGAAACTGTTTTCGATGGGGCGCCAGCCTGTTCTCGTTTGGGCTCATCTTCAGCGTCCGGGGCGCTCTTCTCGACGGGCCGAGCCTGCTGATGACCGTAATCGCGATGGCGCTCCTCGAGGCCGACCGCCAGTGGGCCGGCGCCGTGGTGATGGCGATCTCGGGGCTCGGCAAGGACACGAACGTCCTGTGCGCGGCGGCGCTCAGGCCGGCCGACCCGCGGAGCCCGAAGACCTGGCTCCCGTGGCTCGCGCGGTGCGCCGTGGTCGTCCTGCCGCTCATCGCCTGGATCGTCTGCCTCAGGCTCTGGCTTGGCCGCGGCGATGACATCGGCGCCCGCAATTTCGCTTTCCCGTTTGCCGGCCTTGCCAACAAGCTTCAGGACAGCCTCTCGAGCTTCCTTGCCGAGGGATACCCCTACCAGTCGGTCGCAAAATTCGACGTCCTGGTCCTCGTGGGCCTCCTGGCCCAGTTCCTCTTTTTCCTTTTCAGGATGCGCTGGAAGGATCCGTGGTGGAGACTGGGCGCCTCCTACGCCCTGCTCCTGGTATTTCTTGGGGACGCCGTGTGGGAGAACTATCCGTCGGCCGCTGCGCGCGTTCTGCTGCCCATGACCGTGGCCTTCAACATCCTCGTTCCCCGGAAAGGGCTTTGGCCCGTTCTCCTGGTGATTGGGAACCTGGGCATCTTCGGGTCGGCTGACCTCCTCAAGCCCCCGGGCCGCGAGAGCTATGTGGTCGAGGGACCTAGGAGCCTCCGCATCAACACCCTTAATGGCAAGGGGATAGAGGCGATCTACGGGCCTAAAAATTGGTGGATGCCCGAGAAGTCGCGCTGGGAGTACTGGCGATGGGGAATGGGCGACTGCAGGGTGACGCTCCGCAACCCCATGCCGTTCCCCGTCGAGGCCGATGTCACGTTCCGGCTGCGCTCCGTGGACCGCCGCGGGGCGATCGTCACGCTCGCGGGGAAGCCGGCGTGGAAGGACACGCTGGAGCCCGCGGAGGTGCGGCCGGTGTCGCTAAGCGGAGTCGAGCTTCCACCCGGAGACACCGAGCTTCTGTTTCGGAGCGACAGGCCACCGGCATACCCCGGCAATGACGATCACCGGCGCCTCACCTTCAGCGTGAGGGACTTGGAGATCGATGTCCGGGCCCGCCGCTAGGCCCGCGGTCCTTCCCCATGCCCGAAGCTCCACGTCAGATGCGGCTCTGGCAGGTGAGGCGCCACTGGGACGCCCTGGCGAAGGGGGACCCCTTCTTCGCGGTCCTGACCAATCCCGACAAGCAGGGAAACAAATGGGCCCTGGCGGAGTTCTTCTCGACGGGGATGGCGGAGGTCGACCGGGACCTGGCGAGGTTACGAGCCCTTGCGCCCGGATTTTCCGACCGCTCCGCCCTCGATTTTGGCTGCGGGGCGGGGCGCCTCACCCAGGCGCTCGGCCGGCATTTCAAGCGGGCGACAGGGGTCGACATCTCCGGGCACATGGTGGCGCTCGCCGGCGTGCACAACTCCCAGGAAGGCGTGAGCTTCGTCCATAACGTGAGGCCCGACCTGAGGATGTTTCCCGACAACGCCTTCAGCCTGGTCTACAGCCGCATCACGCTCCAGCACGTCGCCCCCCGGTACACGCGGCGCTACCTCCGGGAATTCACCCGGGTCCTTGAGCCGGGAGGAATCGTCTCGGTCCAGATCCCGGAAAGGGTCCCGGTGGGCGACCCTCCCGACCGCCTGCGGTTCTCGGCATGGCCGCCGACCATGGTCATGCGGATTAGGCGCTTCCTGCGCTACCATTACCCGGGCTGGTTCCCGGGAACGCCGAAGATGCAGATGTATGCGCTTCCAAGGGAGGAGGTGCTCCGGTGCCTCGAGACTGCGGGCGCCCAGGTCCTCTCGGTCGACAAGAGCGAGCACGGCTCGGTCGACAACCTTGTCTACATAGCACGGAAGCCGGGCGGACCGGCCGGTGCGTGACGGCAGCCCCAACTGCCTTGTTGTGATTATTCCAGGAAACCCGCACGATCGGCGCCCAATGCCGTTCCCCCTGCGATGCGCCCTGGCCTGACACTCTCCGGGATCGCCGCGTGCCTCGTCTTCTCGGCCGTGGCGCTCCTGCCCCTTGAGCCCTGGGCCAGGTCCCGGCCGACGGGCTACGCCTTCGAGATCGACGCCAAGGGCGACCAGTCGGGGCTCGTGCAGCTCTACTTTGACACGGGCCGGGGGCTCAACGAGCCCGACTCCTCCATCGAGCCGATCCTCGCCGGCAGGCAGACGCACATCAGGCTCCCGCTTCCGTCCGGGCGCTACCAGGGGCTCCGGTTCGACCTTCTGGACCGGAGCGTGCGGATGACCCTGGGCGGGGCGAAGATCACGGACGGGGAGGGTCGGACGCTGATCGCCTTCGCCCCGGGCCAGTTCGTGGTCGGAAACCAGATCCGGGTGCTCGAGGTGAAGGGCGACCAGCTCACCGTGGAGACCGAGCCCTTGGCGACCGATCCGCAGCTTTGGATCAAGCAGGAGGGCCCCATCTCTATCCCGCGGCCTTCCGTGGTGCGGGAGTATGCCTTCGTTCTCGCCGCCATGCTGGCGGCCCTGGCCGCCGTGGGCTGGGTCCGTGGATCACCCCGGCTTAGGGTGGACGAGAAGGCGCGCGCGCCGTGGCAGCGTGCGCTTGCCTCCCCCGGGCGTTCGCTCGCCGTGGCATCGCTCCTTGCGGTCATTGCCGCGAATGCACCGGTCATCTTCGGCGGCAGGAGCCTTGTCTCGCCGAGCCAGAACGTCGCGCTCCTCTACGGGCAATCTCCGTGGCTACCGGGTTTCCAGGGGAGCGAGGAGGGCGATCCCCACAAGGCCGACGTGGGCGCCGCCCTCTGGCACCACATTCCGCTCTCGATGATCGAGCGCCAAGCCGTGTTCGGGGAGGGCGAGCTGCCGCTGTGGAACCGCTACGACTCGGGGGGCCTCCCGCTCCTGGGCCAGGGGCAGTCGTGCTTCGGGGATCCCCTTCACCTGATCCCGCTCGCCTTCAACGGGGCCGCATGGTCCTGGGACCTGAAGTACCTGGTCGCAAAGTGGCTCTTTGGTCTCGGTGTCGGCCTCTGCGCATGGAGGGCCTTCCGGAATCTGCCGACCGCCCTCCTCCTGTCGGTGTCGGCGTCGTTCATCGGCTTCTATATCTACCGGATCGATCATCCGGCGATCTTTAGCCTCTGCTACTCGCCGTGGATCCTCTACTGCTGGCTCAGGCTCGCCGAATCCTCGTCTGCCCGTTCCGCCATCCTGTGCTTGGCAGCCCTGATCGGGGCCAACTGGACGGAGATGAACAGCGGCACCGTGAAGGAGGCCTACATCCTCCTCCTCTCGCTCAATTTCTCCGGGCTGTGCGTCCTTCTCTGGAATGCGCGGCCCTTCCAGGAGCGGCTCGGCCTGCTTATCGGCACGGCCGCCGCGGGCGTTCTCTTTGCCATGATCGCTTCGCCGGTGTGGTTCACGTTTCTCGAGGCGCTCAAGGCCTCGTACACCAGTTACAACGCCCCGCTCGCCTTCCAGATCCAGCCGGGGATGCTGCTGGGGCTCTTTGACGAGGCATTCTACAGGCCGTTCCAATTGGAGTCGGGGGTCGTGAATCCCTCGGCCAATGGTTTCGTCCTTTTGGGGCTCCTCTGGGCCCTCGTCCGCTGGCGGGCGCTCGTGGCCGACCGGGTGGCCGCGGCCCTCGCCGTGTCGTCCCTTCCGGCGCTCGCCCTGGTCTATGGCGTCGTTTCCCCGGGGCTTATCGCGGGCGTCCCGTTCCTCGGGAACATCCTCCACATCGACAACACGTTCTCGTGCGCCCTGATCTCGGTCACCTTCGTCCTGTCGGCCTTCGGCTGGAGGCAGGCCTGGGAAAGCCTGGGAAGCGAATCGGGACGCCGGGACACGGTCCTCGTCCTCGTGCTCCTCTCCCTCGTCTTCGCCGCCTACGTGGGCACCGCGCAGGCGATCGTCAGGAGCATCTATTTTGCGAGCACATGGGGAAAGCTCGTGCACCTGGATCCCTTCATCTGGGGGTATGGGGCGAGCCTCTTCGCGGGCGCCGCGGTGCTTCTCGGGGCGCTCCACCTTGCGAGGCGAAGGGGATCCCTTTCGCCGGCCCTCTTCCTGTCGGCCCTCATTGGGTTTGGCGCGTTCCACTGGCGCGCGGCGCTTTCGTGGGGGCCCGGCTTCTCGGACTACGTCGTCAGGCCCACGGCGCGGATGGACCTTCATGCGGACTCAACCGCCGTGGACGCGCTCAAGGAGCGGCTCGACGCGCCGGCCCGGGTCGTCGGCTTCCACAACGACCTCTTCCCGGGCTGGTCGATTGCCTATGGCCTTGAGGGCATATCCGGGCCCGACGCGCTCATGAACCCCTACTACCGGGCCCTGGTGGACGCCTCTGGCGTCAACCGGATCTGGGACTGGCGCTACATCATCGAGCCCCGCGAGGTGGCGGCGCTGAAACCCATCCTGGACGCCCTGGGTGTCCGGTTCTATGCGGGCTATCACCTGGGAGAAAAGAGGCCCGGCAGCGAACTTGCGCTCGTGCACTCCTCGGACATGGAGGTCTTCGAAAGCGCGTCGGCGTGGCCGAGGGCCTACTTCACGGACGCGGTCGCCGTCTACAAGGACCTCCCGCAGTACATCTCCTGGCTCAAGTCGGGCGATGGGCGGCCCTTTGCGGCGATTGAGGCCTCCGACTGGAACGCGCTTAAACCCCCGCCGCTCATCTCAGGGGACCTGGCGGGCCGAAAGGTGTCGGCCGCGCGGGACTACCACCTTACGACCAACACGACCAGCTTCACCGTGGATGCAACGGGACCCGGTTTCATCGTGCTCACCGAGTCCTACGAGCGCGGCAATTTCCAAGTGAGCGTGAACGGGAAGCGGGTGCCCTACGTCCGGATAAACCACGCCTTCAAGGGGGTCTATGTGGACGGGCCGGGGACCTACCTCGTGAGCTTTGACTACTGGCCGAGGGGCCTCACTGCGGCGCTCGTTCTCTCGGGGCTCGGGCTCCTAATCCTTGCCCTTGGGGTCGGATACGCCGTTACCGGCAGGCGCCCGAGGCCGATCCCTTAGAGATAGGCGATCGCGGCCAGGCGCTTCCGGTAGCGTGCCCCGATGACCGCGGGCGAGAACCGCCGCTCGATCGTCTTCCGCGCGGCCGCTCCCAGGCGCGCGGCAAGCGCGGGGTCCGACACGACCTTCTTCATCTGCTCGGCGGCGTCGGCAACGTCGGGGTCGGCCCACGTGGAGCCCTTGCTGTAGGGACCGTTGTTCTCGGCGAGCGTGATGAGCGAGTAGCGCACCGGCAGGCCGTTGTCGCGGTTCAGGTACTCGGCGGTCGCCGACCAGTCGGTCGAGATGACGGGCTTCCCGAGGTACATGCACTCGGCGATCGCGAGCCCAAATCCCTCGGAGCGGTGGAGCGAAACAAAGCAGTCACACGCCGCCTCAAGGGCATAGACGTCGGTGCGGGAAAAGGTGCTGCTAAGGACCACCGTGCCGGGTAGGTCCCGGATCGACTCGGTGAGCGCCGCAAAGTCGGAGGGGTTCGAGTCGGCGTTGTGGACCTTGATGACCAGCGAGGCCCCCTGGGCGCCAAGCCCCGAGGCGCGGAAGGCCTCGATAACGGCCCGCGGGTTCTTGCGCGCCGAATAGCTGTTCAAGTCAAAGAGGCACAGGAAGAGGAAGCTGTCGGTGGGGAGGCCAAACTTCGCCCGGAGCGCGGCCGTGTCCGCCGTGGGGCGCTCGAACCCGATCGAGTGGGGCATCGTGAGGACCGCGAGCGGGGCCTTGAGCGCAATCGACTCGCGGACAAAGTCGCTCGGGCACCAGATCTCGTCAAAATGATCGAGCGAGGGCATCCACGAGTCCGGGAACTCCGGCAGTTCCCAGGCGAAAAAGCCGATGTTGAACCGGTCCCTCATGAACTCGGGTCCATGGTGATGGTCGATGTCGCGGGCCACCGGGGGGTCGATGTGGATCACGTTTACCCCGTAGGGGTTCGTGTCCTGGAGGCGGTCGGCGTAGGTCATGTCGCCCATCCGGTTCTTGCAGTTGAGCTTCAGCGGGACGAGCGCCGAATGGATCGAGGCCGCGTCGGCCGCCCGCACCATGCAGCGGGCCGACTCGCCGATTCCCAGGTCGGCCGTCAGGAACCCGACAATGTTCATCCCGGTGCGCGCGTGCCTCCGTCCGAACTCGGCGCAGTACGGGCTCTCGCGCTTCGAGAAGTCGTAGATCGCCTCGCCCGAGCCCGAGGTGATCGCGAAGACGCGGACCTGCCGGTTCTTGTTCTGGGCCCTGTAGCGCTGGATGAGCGGGAACCGCGTCACGCGCGCCAGCCAGGCGAGCGCGTTGGTGACCTCGGCCCCGTGGAGCCTAAGGCAGATCACGGAGCCCTGCTTCGCGTAGTTGCGCTCGAGGGGGACCACCATGTTCCAGGGCCCCGGCGCGGTGGCGTTCAACTGGCCCACGAGCTTCCCGTCGGCCAGGACCTGCAGGGTGGGGAAGCCCGACTCGATGCCGCGGGCATTGGGGTGCGCCCGGAATTCGCCCTTAAGGACGATGGCGTCCACGTCCTCGAACGGAGGCAGCTTGATGACCGCAATCTCGCGCAACCACGCGGAGTTGGTCGCAAACTCGTCAAAATAGAGCCCCGAATACCGGGTGAAGCGCCGAGCGAAGGCGCCCCCAAACGGTGCGGTGCGTGGAGGCGTGGACATATTCAAGGGGAGAACATTTTCTGCCAGCGGGCGAGCTCGAGATCGATCGCCTTCTGCTTGACCGCAACCGCGGTGGCGGGCGGCTCGCGCCGCACGTGCAGCAGGTAGAGGGCGGTCCGGATGGCCTCGAGGGGATCGGGAAAGTCGCGCGGGTCCGGGAGCACGCTTAGGAAATCCTCGAGGGCCCGCTCGCGGCTTGCCTCCTCGGCCAGCCGGTCGCGCCACTTGAGAAAGAGCCGCTGGCTGTTCTGCTCGTCCCGGAGCTTGCGGCCCGGGGAGGCGCTCACGTGGTGCAGCACCCGGCTGTGGAGGACCACGGCGTTCACGAGGCCGGCCTCCCGAGCGCGCAGACACAGGTCCACGTCCTCGCACCCGTTGCGGTAGCCCTCGTCAAAGCCCCCGAGCCTGTGGAAGGTGGCTGCGCGCACCAGGACACACGCCCCGGTCACGGCGAACGCGAGCCTCACGGGCCTCACGAGGAGGGCCGCGAGGCTCGGCGCCTCCCGGTCGTGCTCGGGCTTGCAATTCTCGTTGTTGACCACGACGCCGGCGTGGTCGACCTGGAGCGTAGTTGCGTTTAACTGAATGTTCCCGACCAGGCCCGCCTTCCAGCCGAGGAGCCTGAGCGTCCACAGCATGGGCCCAAGCCAGCCGCGACGAAGGACGAGGTCGTTGTTGAGGAGCGCAAGGACGCGTCCCCGGGCGAGCGCGGCGCCCCGGTTCGTGGAGGCCCCGAAGCCCACGTTCGCCTCGTTCAGCACGACGCGGAAGGGCGCCCCGAGGCCCGAGAGCCATTCGCGGGTCCCGTCGGTGCTGCCGTCGTCGACGAGGATCACCTCATAGCTGAGCCAGGACGGGATCGAGGCCTGGAGGCTCTTCACCATCGCGTGGGTGAGCGGCAGGCAGTTGTACAGCGGCGTGACGACGCTCAGGTAGGGTGTGGCGGGGCTCCTCGATGACACGGGTGCCGGCCTCCTACTGCCCGGAGAGGAGCCTTTTAAGGTAGAGGGCGTAGCCCGACGTGCCGAGCCTCTCGATGTTCGCTTCAAGCGTTGCATCGTTTATCCAACCCTGGCGCCAGGCGATCTCCTCAAGGCAGGCGATCTTTAGCCCCTGCCTGTTCTCGATCACGTGGACAAACTCGGCGGCGTCGAGGAGCGACTCGTGGGTGCCTGTGTCGAGCCAGGCCGTGCCGCGCCCCAGGACCTCGACGTGGAGGAGACCCGCGTCCAGGTAGAGGCGGTTAAGGTCCGTGATCTCGAGTTCCCCGCGCTTCGAGGGCTTGAGCCTCCGTGCGAGCTCGACCGCCCGCCCGTCGTAGAAGTAGACGCCCGGGATCGCGAAATTGGACTTGGGCTTCTTCGGCTTCTCCTCGAGCGAGACCACGCGGCCGTCCTTCGCGAACTCGACGACGCCGTAGGCCGACGGGTTCGCGACATGGTAGCCGAAGATCGTCGCCCCCTTGGCCCGCTTGTTCGCCGCATCGAAGGCGTTCGGCAGGTCGTGTCCGTAGAAGAGGTTGTCGCCCAGGATCAGGGCGCTTGGCGCCGTGCCCACGAACGTGGCGCCGATCAGGAAGGCCTGGGCCAGCCCCTCGGGCTTGGGCTGCTCGGCGTACTCAAGCTTTATGCCGAGGTTCGAACCGTCGCCCAATAGCCGCCGGAAAAGCGGCAGGTCCTGGGGGGTCGATATGACCAATACCTCGCGGATCCCGGCAAGCATGAGGGCCGAGAGCGGGTAGTAGACCATCGGCTTGTCGTAGACCGGCATGAGCTGCTTGCTCACGGCGATCGTGAGCGGGTAGAGCCGGGTTCCGGAGCCGCCTGCCAGGATGATGCCTTTGCGCTTCATAGGGTTTAAAAAAAAGGGTGCCGGGAGGCCTACGTGCTCTTTCCGAGCCGTTCGCGGGCGTACTTCTTGGTCGTGATCTCGTTGCACCAGGGACGGTGTGCGATGTACCAGTCGACGGTCCTGGCGAGGCCAGTCTCGAAGGTCTCCTTGGGGCGCCAGCCGAGCTCCTTCTGGATCTTCGCGCAGTTGATAGCGTAGCGCCGGTCGTGGCCGGGCCGGTCGGCAACGAAGGAAATCTGCTCGGCGAATGGCGTGCCGTCCAGGCGCGGGACGCGGGCGTCAAGGAGCGAGCAGATGAGGCGCACGACATTCAGGTTGGGCTGCTCGTTAAGGCCGCCGACGTTGTAGGTCTCCCCGATGCGTCCCTTCTTCAGGACGAGCGCGATGGCCCGGCAGTGGTCCTCGACGTAGAGCCAGTCGCGCACCTGCATGCCGTCGCCGTAGACCGGGAGCTTCTTCCCCTCGAGGGCGTTCAGGATCACGAGCGGGATCAGCTTCTCCGGGAAATGGTAGGGCCCGTAGTTGTTCGAGCAGTTGGTCGTGAGCGTGGGCACGCCGTAGGTGTGGTGGAAGGAGCGCACCAGGTGGTCGCTCGCCGCCTTGGAGGCCGCGTAGGGCGAGTTGGGCGCAAAGGCGGTCGCCTCGGTGAACGCCGGCGCCGTGGGCGAAAGGGTGCCGTACACCTCGTCTGTCGAGACATGGAGGAAACGGAACGCCTCCTTGTCCTCGGTGGGCAGCCCCGCCCAGTGCCGCCGGGTGGCGTTCAAGAGCCTGAGGGTCCCGACCACGTTCGTCTGCACGAAGGGCTCCGGGGTATCGATCGAGCGATCGACGTGGCTCTCGGCCGCAAAGTTGACGATGGTGTCAATCTCGTGCTCGTAGAGGAGGCCCGAGACGAGGGTCTCGTCCCCGATGTCTCCCTGGGCGAAGACGTACCGGCTGTCCCCGCAAACGTCCGCCAGGTTTGCGGGGTTTCCGGCGTAGGTCAGCTTGTCCAGGTTCACGACCTTCCGCGGAAACGCCGCGTCTTCCAGGAGAAGCTGCCTGATGAAGTTGCTCCCGATAAACCCGCAGCCTCCGGTGACAAGGATGTTCATCAGGGGCCGTATTAGGCGGCCTTCCTCCAGGCTTTCAGGTCGCGCTCGATGGCCTCCCGCACGGGGGTCAGGGAGATCCCTACGGACACGAGCTTCGAGGAGTCGAGGACGCAGTTGGAGCGCGGCGTCTTGGCCGCGGACTTCATGAACTCGTCCTCGCTCTGGAAGAAATTAAACTCCTTCACGCAGACCCCGGAGCGGCGGATCAGCTCCGCCACCTCGCGCGTCGTGACCCGGCCCGGGTTTGTCACGTTGTAGGTGCCGAACGGCACGCGGCCGGTCCAGCAGGCGAGGGTCGCCTCGACGAACTCGTCCAGCTCGGAGATCGAGTTGGTGGCCTCAAGCAGGCGCGGGTAGCGCATGAGCTTCGTCAGGTAATTGCGGGGGTTCTCGACGCCGTCGAACGGGATCCTCAGGCGCCAGACAAAGAGGTTCGGGCGCCCGGCAAGGACCTCCTCGCCGAGGCCCTTTGTCCCGCTGTAGAACGAGCAGTGGTTCGACCGGAACGTGAAGTTCGGGGGATCGAGCTCGGTGAATCCCTTCTCACCCGGTCCGTCGCCGCTGTAGATGCAGCCCGAGGAGACGTGGCCCCAGGGCACCCCCGCCTCCTCGCACGCCTTGGCCACGATGCCGGGCAGCACGGCGTTCCCGAGGAGGCACTCGGCCTTGTGGAGCTCGCAGGCATCGACGTTTGGCTTCCCGGTATAACCGGCCGCATTAATGAGGAATTCTGGCCTATCCTTCTCCAAGGCTGAGCGGAGAGCACCCCCGTCGGTATAGTCGATCTCGGAACGCGCTAAGTTGCG
>Ga0302196_10003523_pt1 | contig 14322 bp, 8 predicted proteins | sample II_Bog_N1_3_FD_198794 | JGI IMG/M metagenome (GOLD analysis project Ga0302196, IMG submission 198794) | Peat permafrost microbial communities from Stordalen Mire near Abisko, Sweden - II_Bog_N1_3 | ecosystem: Environmental > Terrestrial > Soil > Wetlands > Peat | place: Sweden: Abisko, Stordalen...
GATGGACAAGCTCGCCGAAATCATGGCCTGGAAGAGGACCGAGGTCGCCCAGCGCGCGCGGCCGGTGACGGAATTCGAACTCGCGCGAATAAGCGCCGGCCTGCCCAGGCCTCCGTCGTTTGCCGCGGCCCTCCGTCGGGCCGACGGGGCGCTGGCAGTCATCGCCGAGATCAAGCGGCGGTCCCCTTCGGCGGGGGAGATCAGTGCGGCGGCCCTGGCCCCGGACCAGGCCCTGCGCTACTCCGGCGCGGGCGCGGACGCCCTGTCGATCCTGACCGATGGCAGATACTTCGGAGGAACCCTTGAGGACCTGCGCGCCGTCTCCGCGGCGGTTTCCCTTCCCCGCCTGAGGAAGGACTTCATGGTCCACCCATTCCAGGTCCTGGAAGCGCGCGAGGCCGGGGCATCGGCCATCCTCATCATCGTCCGCGCGCTCGACGACCACGAGATCAAGGTGCTCAACGGCGCAGCGCAGGCCGCGGGCCTGGACGTGCTCTTCGAGATCCACCATGAATCCGAGCTCGAGCGTGCGCTTCGCCACGGGGCCGGCATCGTCGGCGTCAACAACCGGGACCTCTCCACGTTCGCCACCGACCTCGGATTCAGCGAGCGCATCATACCCCAGTTTCCCGGCCACCTGACCGCCGTGAGCGAGAGCGGGATAACCTGCGGCCGGGATGCCGCAAGGGTCCGCGCCGCGGGCGCGCACGCCATCCTTGCCGGGGAGGTCCTCATGAAGTCGGCGGATCCCGGGGCGCTCATCCGCGAGTTCCGGACCTGACCCGGCGATGCCCCTCTCACCGTCGGCCACGCGGGACCTCCTCGAGCGCCTAGGGCACCGCCCAAGGCACTCTCTTGGGCAGAATTTCCTTGTCGACGGCAACATCGTCCGGAAATCGGTCGAGATTGCGGGCGTGGCGCCCGGCGACGCCGTCGTGGAGATTGGCCCGGGCCTGGGCACCCTGACCGAGGCCCTCCTGGAGGCCGGGGCCGAGGTCTGGGCCATCGAGAGGGACCCCACCCTCTTTGCCCATCTCTCGGGTGCGCTGCCGCCAGGGCTGGCGGACCGGCTTCACCTCATGGAGGGCGACGCAGTGGGGCAGCCGGTCGCCGGCCTTCCCGCGGACCGCGCCGCCTCGGGCTTCAAGATCGTCGCCAATCTTCCCTACGCCATCGCAACCCCCTGGCTCGACGGCGTGCTTTCGGGCCCGCTTCCCCGGCGGATGGTGCTGATGTTGCAAAGGGAGGCCGGTCAGCGCTATACCGCCGAGCCGGGGACCAAGCTGTTCGGCGCCATCTCGATATTCCTCCAGGCCGCGTTCGAGATCTCCCGGGGACACCGCGTGGCCGCGGCCTGCTTTCATCCCCGCCCCGACGTGGAATCGATTCTTCTCAGCCTTGTCCGCAGGCCCGATCCCCACGTGTTCGGCGCGCGGGCGCGCGAGCTCATCCGGGGCTGCTTTCAGCAGCGCAGGAAGCAGATCGGGCCCCTCCTGAGGGCGCGACTGCCCGCCGGGGCCTCCGCGGCGATGGAACTTCTTCGCGCGGCCGGGCTCTCAACCCAAGTCCGCCCCGAGGCGATCCCTGTTTCAGCCTGGATCAGACTCTCGGAGCTTGTCCCGGACTAGCGATTCGTTTCAATCCATACCCATGTCACGCCTGGTCCTTGCCTCAATCCTCTCGCTGGCTCCCCTCCTGGCCGCAGCCCAGGTGCATCCCAAGATGTTCGGCCGCATGGAGGGCGACACCTACGTTTCCCCCACCGGTGCCTTCAGGATCAAAACGCCCCTTGCCCCAGGCCTTGGAGGGACAATCAGCGACACGGCGACGACGGTCACGTTCCAGGACAACCTGAGCGTCCACATCAGCATCGTTGCGGTCAAGCAGGACGCCACAGAGCGATGGGAGCTCGAGACCCGGGGAATAAAGGATTACCTGGTCAATTTCTTCAAGACCTACGCCTTCACCGATTTCCGGCGCACGTTCCCGGGCGCCAAGGCCGAGGGCGCCCTGTTCATGCCGGGATACCTCGACGGCTCGCTGGTCGCCTATGTGCTTCTTCCCGGCGGTTCCATGTTCGCCGCAAGCGTGCCGTCCATAGTGCCAAGGACCGACCCTCCCGTCGCAAAGCGCGGCAACCTGCTCTTCATCAAGAACGGATTTGTCTTTGTCATCAGCACGGAGCTCGCCGAACGCGTGACGGAGGGGACGGCCTACACGAAGACGATCGAGGAGGAGGATGTGCTCCTGCGCGAGAGGCTCCTGGATATCGTCTCCAGGATTCAGTTCGCGCCCCAGCCCTCCGGGGCGGCCAAATAGGCGGCTTGGGCTCCCGGCGCCCCCCTGTCACGATTCGCGCAGCGCCCGCTGCGCCGTGAAGACTTCCCTCAGCGATACGCCCAAACGGTCATGGACGGCCTGGACCCGGCGGTAGAGCGCGGTCCTGGACCGGTCCGGCACGCACCGCGTCGACTCGTCGAGCGCCACCGTGCCCTCCGTGAATTCCGAGATCCTCGCGTCCTTCCGGCCGCTCCTGCGGGCCACGCACCAGGCGGCCTGGAGCGCGGCGCCGAGAGCGGCACCCTCATCCTCGACCATGGCGACCACCGGAACGCCGAAGACATCCGCCATGATCTGCCGCCAGGCCGGGGAACGCGCCCCGCCCCCGGTCACCCTGATCTCACGGGCCTTCACCCCCAGCTCGGCGAGCCTGCGCAGCCCGTAATTCATCCCCAGCGTCACGCCCTCCATCGCAGCCCTCGCGAGGTGTCCGGACGTGATATTGTCCTGGTCCAGCCCCAGGATCACACCCGAGCCGTCCGGCACATTGGGCGTGCGCTCACCCGCGAGGTAAGGCAGCACCACCACGCCCCCCGCTCCGGCGGGGGTAGCCGCCACGGCCATGTCGAGCGCGGCGTGGTCGAAGTCGAAGAGGGCCCGGATGCGTTCCGTGACGGTCGTCACATTCATCGTGCACAGCAGCGGAAGCCAGCCTCCCGTCGAGGAGCATCCCCCGGCGATCTCACCACCCGGGTCCACCACGGGCCTCGAGGCATGGGCATAGATGGTGCCGCTGGTGCCAAAGCTTGCGGTGATGATCCCGGGAACGACGTTCCCGGTCCCGATTGCGCCCATCATGTTGTCGCCGCCGCCCGCGGAAACGACCACCCCCGCGGGGAAACCGTGGAGCCGGGCTATCGGGCCGCTGAGCGTCCCGGCCGCCTCGTGGGAGGCTGAAAGGGGCGGAAGCCAGTCGATCAGGTTCCTGTCGACCGCCCCGGCGGCCTCCGCCGACCAGATGCGCCGGCGCACGTCCATCAACGCCGTGCCGGAGGCGTCCCCGTGTTCCATGAAGTAATTGCCGGTCAGGTAAAAATTGAGGTAGTCATGGGGCAGCAGCACGTGCCGCAGGCGCCGGAAATTTGCCGGCTCGTGCCGCTTCATCCAGAGTATCTTGGGAGCGGTGTAGCCGGGAAGGAAAGGCATGCCGGTCTTTCGCAGCACCGCCTTGGGCCCCCCCAGCTTCCTCGTGAGAATTGCGCATTCCGGCGCGGTGCTCGTGTCGCACCAGAGCTTGGCCGGACGGATGACCTCCCCCTTTGCGTCGAGGGGCACAAACCCGTGCTGCTGTCCGGAGACGCCTATCCCGCGCACCCGGCTCCTCTCGATCCTGCCGGCGACGTCGGCGATCACGGTCTCGAGCGCGGCGACCCAATCGCGGGGATGCTGTTCCATGTGCCCCGCCGGCAGGCCGTCGATCAGCCTGTGGGGCGCCCTGGCCTCGGCGACCACCCTGCCGGACTCGAGGTCGAGCACGACGGCCTTGACGCTTTGGGTGCCTGAATCGATTCCTATGAAGAGCGACATGGGATCCGAGACATCATTTTCGGCCAAAAGAGTCCAGACCTGAAGGGTTCACGCGGCCGATCCCCCGGACAGGAGCTCCTCGGCGTGCGCAAGGGCGCTCCTGGCCCCCCGGTCGCCGAGCATGCGCGCGAGTTCCGTGAGCCGCGCCCGCCGGCTCGCCTGGATCGGTGCGATGCCCACGACCGCCCTCTCGCCGGACTGGTCCTTCGTCACGACAAGGTGGCACGTGGCGCGCGCGGCCACCTGGGGAAGATGCGTGACACAGAGCACCTGGTGGCGCCTTGCGATGGCCGCCATGCGCTCGCCGACCACGCCGCCGATCTCGCCGCCCACGTTGGCGTCGACCTCGTCAAACACGAGGAGCGGCACGTCGTCGAGGTCGGCGAGCACCGCCTTCAGCGCGAGCATGACCCGCGCCAGTTCCCCGCTCGAGGCTATGGCAGCGATGGGGCGGGGAGCCTCGCCCACATTGGGCGAAAACAGGAATTCGCAGCCGCAGTCCCCCGCGGGGCCGGGCTCAGCGAGTGGCACGATCCTTACCTCGAATTCGGCCTGCCTGAAGCCGAGGCGGCCTATCTCCCTGGCGGCGACGCGGCCCAGATTCTTCGCGGCCTCGGCTCGCAGTTCGCGCAGCGTCCCGGCCTCCCGGCGCGCGGCCTTCTCGGCGGCCGCGATCTCGCGTTCGAGGCGCCCGATCATGCCGGCAAGGTCGCCCTGCGCCCCGAGCCTGCGGCGGAGCGCCTCGCGCGCATCGAGGACCGCCGCGGGGGAGCCGCCGTGCCGGCGCTTTGCGTCGAGCCAGGCGTTCATGCGGCCCGACAGGATCTCGGCCTGCTCCGGATCGAACTGAAGCTGGCGGCCAAGCGACGAGAAGTCGGCGCCGAGATCGTTCAGCTCCACGGCGGCGGCCTCGAGGCGTGCGGCGAGGCCCGAACTCGCCGGGTCCAGCCCCGAGAGCCGGCGGGAATCCCGAAGGAGGGCCGCAAGGCGGGCCTGCACGCCGTCCTCCCCGGTGAGGCCTGAGGCCAGGCCGTCCGCGAGGCCGATGAGTTCCTGGGATCTGCTCATCCGCTGAAAGTCGCGCTCGAGGGCCTCGATGGCCTCCGCCACCAGTTCGAGGGAATCAAGCTTCGAAAGCTGGTCCCGCATGAAGTCAACCTGTTCGGGGGGCAGCCTGGATTCGCCGGCGACCCGGTCGCGCTCGGCCTGGAGGGCGCGCCAGGCGTCAAACTTCCCGCGGTAGGCGGCAAGCGCAGCGCCGGCCCTTCCGAAGAGATCCAGGAGTTCGAGCTGGCATGATTCCCTGAGGAGGCGCCGGGGCTCGCCCGGACCGTGAAAGTCAATCCAGAGGCCGCCCAGGCGCTGAAGCGCCGCCAGGGTCGCCATGGCGCCGTTCACCGTGATGCGCGGCGCCTTGTCGCGCGGGAGGCTGCGACTGAGAAGCACCAGCCCCTCCTCCGACTGGGGCAGGCCGAGGCCGGCCAGGGCGGCGTCGATCTTCCTGGGATCCTGGAAGTACAGCGCCGCCTCGACGTCGCACGAGGGCGCTCCCTGCCGTATGATGGCCTTGTCGGCCCGCTCGCCCGCGAGAAGGCTGAGAGCCCCCAGGAGGATGCTCTTGCCCGCACCGGTCTCCCCGGTCACCGCGGTGAATCCGGCCTCAAAATCCAGCTCAATCTCCTCCAGAAGGGCGAGATTCCGGATGCGGAGGGTCTGGAGCATGCAGGGATAGGAAAGCCGTTCCCGGCGGGGCGACAAGCCTGACCGTGGGGAATCGTGACCGCGCCCCGGGGCCTGGCCGGGGAAAACCGGTGGCTCAGGCGGTCCAGCGCCACGTAGACGACCGGGGTCGTGAATAGCGTGAGGATCTGCGAGAGGATGAGGCCGCCGACGATCGAGATGCCAAGCGGCTTGTGCAGTTCCGAGCCGACGCCGCCCTCCAGGGCGAGCGGGAGGGCGCCGAAGAGCGCCGCCATGGTCGTCATCATGATCGGCCGGAAGCGCACGCAGCATGCGCGATAGATGGATTCCTCCGGGGTCAGCCCCTCGGTCCGCTCCGCCTCGAGCGCAAAGTCTATCATCATGATGGCGTTCTTCTTGACGATTCCGATCAGCAGGATGATGCCGATGATCGCGACGACGCTCAGTTCGTTCCCGGTGATGAGCAGCGCCAGGAGCGCCCCGACCCCCGCCGAAGGCAGCGTCGATATGATCGTGAGCGGATGAATGAGGCTCTCGTAGAGCATGCCCAGGATGATGTAGACCGCCAGAAGCGCCGCCAGGAGGAGGATCGGCTCGGTGGACAACGACTGCTGGAAGACCGCGGCCGTTCCCTGGAAACTCGCGTGGACGTCGCCGGGGATATGAAGGCGCGCCGCGATGGCATCCATCGCGGCGGTCGCGTCGCTCAGGGAAGTGCCGGGGTCGAGGTTGAAGGAGATCGTGTCGGCCGGGAACTGCCCCTGATGGTTCACCGACAGCGAGGTGTTGGTGAGCTGAAAGCGCGCCAAGGCCCCCAGCGGGACCATCCTCCCCGCCGCGGACTTCACGAAGATCGCATCGAGGGAGGAGGGATTGAACTGGTATTTGGGGGAGGCCTCGAGGATCACGTGGTGCTGCGTCAGGGTCGTGTAGATGGTCGAGACCTGGCGCTGGCCGAAAGCGTCGTACAGGGTGTTGTCGATCGCGCTCAGGGAGACGCCGAGGCGGGATGCGGCGGCGCGGTCGACCGCGACGTTGGCCTCGAGGCCGGTCACCTGCAGGTCCGTGGTCACGTCCTGGAAATGCGGGGCCTTCTGGAGTTCCGCCAGCAACGCGTTTGACCAGTGGTGGAGTTCATCCAGGTCCGATCCCGTCATGGTGTACTGATAAAGGCTCTTCGAGGCGCGCCCCCCCACCCTCAGGTCCTGCGACGGCTGAAGAAAAAGAGCGATGCCCTCCTGCCTCGAGAGCCTGCGCCGCAGCCTCCCTATCACCGTCTGGATGTCGACTTTGCGCTGCTCCAGGGGTTTGAGCTGGATGAACATCCGGCCCTGGTTGCTTCCGCCGCCCATGAAGGACACGACGGAATCGATCGCCGGATCCTTGAGTATGATGTCGGAGACCTGCTGCTGCTTCGCCTTCAGGGAGAGGAAGGAGATGTCCTGCGATCCCTCGACGGTCGCCATCATCTGGCCCGTGTCCTCGATCGGGAAGAAACCCTTCGGAATGACGACGTAGAGGGCGACCGTGGCGACCATCGTCCCGATCGTCACGCCGAGCATGAGCTTCTGGCGGCGCAGCACCCAGGTAAGTCCGCGCTCGTACCCCCGTTGGAGGGCCAGAAAACCCTTCTCCAGCCCGCGGAAGAGCCGGCCCGGCCTGTCCTTCGCCGTCTCGTGGCGCAGGAAGCGGCTGCACATCATGGGGGTGAAGGTGAGCGAGACGACGCCGGAGACCAGGATCGCGCTCGTCAACGTGACGGCGAACTCGTGCAGGAGGCGGCCGATCAGGCCCGTCATGAAGATGAGGGGGATGAACACAGCCACCAGGGAGATGCTTATCGAGACCACCGTGAAGCCGATCTGGCGGGCCCCCTTGAGGGCGGCCTCCATGGGCGGATCTCCCGCCTCGATGTAACGCACGATGTTCTCGATGACCACGATGGCGTCGTCGACCACGAAGCCGACGGCGACCGCGAGCGCCATCAGCGAAAGGTTGTCCAGGGTGTACCCCGCCAGGTACATCACCCCGCAGGTGCCGGCCAGGGCCAGCGGCACGGTGAAGCTGGGAATCACGGTGGCCCAGAAGCGCCGCAGGAAAAGGAACACCACCATCACGACGAGGGCGACCGAGACGAGGAGTGTGATCTCGATGTGGTTGACCGAGGCGCGGATCGTCCCGGTGCGGTCCACCGCCTCGTGCATCCTGATCGCGGGCGGCATCCATTTTGTCATCGGCGGGATCAGCGCCCTGATCCGGTCCACGGTGTCGATCACATTGGCGCCCGCCTGCTTGAAGATGATCAGAAGGACGCCGGGCCGGCCGTTGTACCATCCCGCCTGGCGGCTGTTCTCCGTCGCGTCGATCACGTTGCCGAGGTCGCCGAGCCGGACCGCCGCCCCGCCTTTCTGATACGCCACGAGCCCCCGGTAATCCTTCGCCGCGGGCAGCTGGTCGTTCACGTGGATCATGTAGGCGTTGTTCAGCCCGTCGATCCCCCCCTTGGGAAGGTTGGCGTTGGACGAGGCCACGAAGTTCCGGATGTCCTCCAGGCCGAGGCCCATCGAGGCGAGGCGGGCCGGGTCCACCTGGATCCGCACGGCGGACTTTTGCGCGCCGCTGACCACCACCTGGCTCACGCCGCTGACCTGGCTGAGCTGCTGGGAGATGACGTCGTTGGCGTAGTTGTACACCTCGCCGGGCGCCAGGGTGTCGGACGTGAGCGCCAGGATCATGATCGGCGAATCCGAGGGATTCACCTTCCGGTAGCTCGGGAGCGTGACGAGGTTGGCGGGAAGGTCCCCGGCGGCGGCGTTGATGGCCGCCTGCACGTCGCGCGCAGCGCTGTCTATGTCGCGGCTCAGGTCGAACTGTATGGTGATCTGGGAGGTGCCGAGCTGGCTGTTCGACGTGAGCTCGCTCACGCCCGAGATCTGGGCAAAGCGCTTCTCGAGGGGGGCCGAAACCGAGGTCGCTACGGTCACCGGATCCGCCCCGGGCAGGCTGGCGCCCACGGCGATCGTCGGATACTCGACCTGGGGGAGCGGCGCTATGGCCAGCACCCTGAACGCGACCAGGCCCGCCAGCAGCATCCCCAGCGCCAGAAGCGACGTCGCGATCGGACGCCGGATGAATGGGCCCGACAGGTTCATGTCCTGGCGGATTCGGCGGCGCCCGCGGCCGGCGCCCGGGCGCGTCCCGTGAACCAGGCGCTCAGGCGGTCCAAATAGAGGTAGATGACCGGCGTCGTGTAGAGCGTGAGAAGCTGCGAGACGAGAAGCCCTCCCACCATGGTGATGCCCAGCGGGCGCCGGAGCTCCGAGCCCGTCCCGCCCTCGAGCGCCAGCGGCACGGCGCCGAGGAGGGCCGCCATGGTCGTCATCATGATCGGCCGGAAGCGCAGCCTGCAGGCCTGGTAGATCGAGTCCTCCGGGGCCAGGCCGGCGTTCCGCTCCGCATCCAGTGCGAAGTCGATCATCATGATGGCGTTCTTCTGCACAATGCCGATCAGCAGGACGATCCCGATCAGGGCGACCATCGAGAAGTCAATCCGGCAGAGGTTGAGCGCCAGCAGCGCCCCCACGCCGGCCGAGGGGAGCGACGACAGGATTGTGATGGGATGGATGTAGCTCTCGTACAGCACGCCGAGGACGATGTAGACAACGACGACCGCCGCGAGGATCAGCCACGGCTCGCTCCGGAGGGAGTTCTGGAACTCCGCCGCGCTCCCGGAGAACGTGGTCTGGACGGTGTCGGGCAGCCCGATCCGCCGCTGGGCCGCCTGGACGGCGCCGACCGCGTCGCTGAGGAAAAAGCCCGGCCGGAGATTGAACGAGACGGTCGCCGAGGGAAACTGGCTCTGGTGGGTGATGACGAGCGGCGCCGTCCTGATCGTGATCCTCGAGAAGGAGCCCAGCGGCACGAGAGTCGAGGTTCCCGCCGCGGGCCCGCCGGAGGGGGCGGCGCTGGCGTTGGCCGGCACGTAGATCTTCGCCAGCGCCGCGGGATCCCGCTGGTACTGCGGCGTCACCTCCATGATCACCCGGTACTGGTTGAGCTGGGTGAAGATCGTCGAGATGATGCGCTGGCCGAGCGCATCGTAGAGGGTGTTGTCGATGTCGGCCGGCAGGATGTTCAGCCGGGACGCCTTGTCCCGGTCCACGTCGATGTCGAGTTCGTAGCCGTTGGCCTGCTGGTCGCTCGCCACGTCGGTGAGGGCGGGTATCCCGCGCAGGCCGTCCACGAGGCGCGGCGTCCAGTCGGCGAGCTCCCCGGCGTCGGCGTCCTGCAGAATGTACTGGTACTGGGTCCGGCTCACCCTGCTGTCGATCTGCAGGTCCTGCACGGCCTGCATGTAGAGGGCGATGCCCTCGACATCCTTCACCCTGTCCCTGAGCCGGGCGATCACCTGGTCCGCCGAGGAGCTTCGCTGCTCCCTGGGCCTGAGGTTGATCGTGAGCCGGCCCGTGTTGAGGGTGGCATTGATGGTGCCTATCCCCACGAACGAGGTGACGCTCTGGACGTCGGGGTCGCGCATCACGATGTCGGCGATCGCCCGCTGGTGCGCGATCATCGACCGGAAGGAAATGCTCTGGGCGGCGTCCGTCACCCCGGTGATCAACCCCGTGTCCTGTTCGGGCAGGAGGCCCTTGGGCGTGACGGCGTAGAGGACCAGCGTGGCGAACAGGGTCGCGATGGCCACCGCGAGCGTGAGGGGCTGGTGGCCGAGCACCCACTTGAGCCCGCGGTCGTAGAGCGCGAGCATCCCGGTGAAGAACCTCTCCGTCCACGCATAGAGCCTCCCGTGCTCCTCCCCGCTCTCCGGCGCCAGCAGCCGCGAACACATCATCGGTGTGAGCGTAAGCGAGACAAAGGCCGACACGACCACCGCGGCGCTCAGCGTTATCGCGAACTCCCTGAAGAGCCTGCCCACGATGCCGGTCATGAAAAGCAGCGGGATGAAAACGGCGATCAGCGAGACGGAGAGCGAGATCACCGTGAATCCGATCTGCTTGGACCCCTTGAGGGCGGCATCGAAGGGCTTTTCCCCGGCCTCGATGTGGCGCACTATGTTCTCGATCATGACGATCGCGTCGTCGACGACGAAGCCGGTGGCGATCGTCAGGGCCATGAGCGACAGGTTGTCCAGGCTGAAGCCGATCAGCTCCATCAGCCCGAAGGTTCCGATGATGGCCAGCGGAAGCGCCACGCTGGGGATGACGGTGGCCCAAAGCTTCCGCAGGAAGAGGAAGATGACCAGGACAACAAGGACAACCGTGAGCATCAGGGTGAACTGCACGTCGGCCACGGAGGCCCTGATGGTCGTGGTGCGGTCCGTGAGGACGGTCACGTGGACCGAAGGCGGAATCGCCGTCAACAGGCGGGGCAGGATGTTTTTTATCCTGTCGACCGTCTGGATGATGTTGGCCCCCGGCTGCCGCTGGATGTCGAGGATGACGGCGGGCTGGTTGCCGTACCACCCGGCCAGCTTGGTGTTCTCGACGCTGTCGATGACGCGGCCGACGTCCTTGAGCCGGATCGGAGCCCCGTTGCGGTAGGCCACGATGATGTTCCTGTAGTCCGCCGCCGAAAGCAGCTGGTCGTTGGCGTTGATCGCATAGGCCTGGTGGGAGCCGTCAAAGCTGCCCTTGGGTGCGTCGACGTTGGCGTTCGCAATGGCGGTGCGAATGCTCTCCATGCTCAACCCCTGGGCCGCCGTCGCGGCCGGGTCGATCTGCACGCGAACCGCCGGCTTTTGGTTCCCCTCGATCGTGACCAGCCCCACGCCGGTCACCTCGCTCAGCTTCTGCGCAAGCAGCGTGTCGGCATCGTCGTTCACCTTGTCGATCGGGACCGTGGCCGAGGTCACGGCCAGGGAGAGTATCGCGGTGTCCGCCGGGTTCACCTTGTTGTACACCGGCGGACTCGGGAGGTTGGCCGGCAGGACACCCGATGCCACGTTGATCGCCGCCTGCACGTCCTGCGCGGCGCTGTCGATGCTCCGATCGAGGCTGAATTGGAGGGTGAGTGTGCTGACGCCGAAGGAACTCACCGAATTCATCGAGGTGAGCCCGCTGATCTGGCCGAACTGCTGCTCGAGGGGGGTCGTCACCGAGGACGCCATCACGTCCGGGGCCGCCCCGGGCAGCTGGGTCGTCACCTGGATCGTTGGAAAGTCGACATTGGGGAGCGCCGAGATGGGCAGCAGCGCATAGCCCAGCAGCCCGAGCAGGATCACGCCGACCATCAGCAGCGAAGTCGCTATCGGCCGGCGGATGAAGATTTCGGATACGTTCATGGGCTGGCGCGGAGGCCGTCTGGCGGGGCTCTGCCCGGCTCAATTTGCCGCCGGCCGGGGAACCGGGGCTGCGGGAGGGGGCGCCGGCGCCACTTTGCTGCCGTCCTGGAGCTTGTACTGGCCGTCGACCACGACCCGGTCCCCGGCGGAGAGTCCCTTGTCGATGAGGGCATAGCCGGCGTCGATCTGGGCCACCTGTACCGGAGCGGCCTTCACCGTCGAGTCCGCCTGGATGACAAAGGCGTAGGATCCCTGGGGGCCGCGCTGGATGACGCTGGAAGGCACCACCAGGCCGCCTTTGCGCGTCTCGACGAGGAGCCGCACATTCACGAACTGCCCGGGCCACAGCGCCAGCCTGGCGTTGGGAAACGTGGCCTTGAGGCGGATGGTGCCCGTCGCCGGGTCGATCTCATTGTCGACCACCTCAAGGGCTCCGCGGTCGAGCGGCGCCGGGGCGTCGCCCATGGCCAGCACGGCAAGCCTGGCGCCCGCCGACATCAGGCGCTGGATCTGCGGCCAGTCCTGCTGCGGCAGCGTAAAGACGATCGAGATGGGTTTGAGCTGGGTGACCACGACGATGCCGCCCGCGTCGCTGGTCTGGACAAGGTTTCCCTGGTCCACAAGCCGGATGCCGGTGCGCCCGTCGATGGGGGAGACTATGTTGCAAAAGCCCAACTGCACGGCGCTCTGCTCGATCGCCGCCTCGTCGGCCTGAACCGTGGCCTGGAACTGGTCCACGCTTGCCTTCTCGGTGTCGACGGTCTGCTGGTCGATGAGCCCCTTCTGCAGGAGCGTGAAATTCCGGCCATAGGTGACGGTGGCATTGGAGAGCTGGGCCTCATCCTCGGCCTTCTTCGCCTTGGCCTGGTCGAGTTGCGCCTGGTAGGGACGGGGATCGACGACCGCGAGAAGGTCGCCGGCCTTCACGGATTGCCCCTCCCTGAACGCCACCTTCTGGAGGACCCCGTTCACCTGCGTGTGGAGGGTCACGGTGTTGTACGCCTGCACGGTGCCAATGCCGTCGAGGTAAATGGGCGTGTCGCGGGACTCCACCTGCCCGGCGACCACGATCACCGCCGGCGGAACCAGGGTCTTCTGGGCCCGGCAGCCCGCTAATCCGGCCAGAAGCGCCGTGGCTAGGACGGCCTTGTGCAGGGACAATCTGTTCATGGTTGGGGCTATAAGGGCTGAAAGGTGGCGCGGATTGGGCGTTCCATCAAGCCCAACAGCCCGCTTAACGCGGCAAACCGGCCGCGGTTGTGCCAGAACTCAGGACTTTTTGCGGCGCCCTTCGGCTCCCGCCAGATCCTCGAGGGCGCGAACCCGCTTGAAAAGCTCCGGAAGGCGGTTGCGCAGCACCGACAGCCTCTGTTCGAGCATCAGCGGCAGGGATGGGGTCCCGAATTGGGACTCTCCCGGAGGCACATCCCGGGCGACTCCCGTTTGGGCGCCCACCTTGGCCCCGCGGCCAAGCTTCAGATGGCCCGCCAGACCCGCCTGCCCCCCCAGGACGACATAGTCCTCGAGCGTTGTGCTCCCCGAAATTCCGGCCTGGGCGCAGATGATGCAGTGCCGGCCTATGGTGACGTTGTGCCCTACCTGAACCAGATTGTCGATCTTCGTGCCCTCGCCGATTGCGGTCCGGCTGAAGCGAGCCCTGTCCACCGTGGAGTTCGCCCCTATCTCGACGTCATCGCCGACCTCGACGGTGCCCACCTGCGGGATCTTCTCGTGGCGGCCCGCGACAAACTCATAGCCGAAACCGTCGGAACCCACGATCGCGCCCGGCTGGAGGCGCACGCGGTTGCCGAGAATGCATTCCGACGATACTGCGGCACCCTGCATGAGCCAGCAGTCGTCCCCAATGCGGGCACCCCGCCCGACGAACACCTGCGCCTGGAGATGGGAACGCGGCCCCACCGAGGCGCCTGCCTCCACCACGCAGAGGGGACCCACGGTTGCGTCGGCCGCCACCGTGGCGCCCGGCGCGATCCAGGCGGTGGGGTGCACGCCGGGCGCCGGCTTGGGCCACAGCGCCCGCTCTATTCGCGAACAAACCGTGGCGAGGGCCACCGATGGGTTGTCCACGAAAAGGAAGGCCTGGTTGGGCCCCGGCTCCCCGGGAAAATCCACCGGCAGGAGCACCACGGAGGCTTTCGTCGCCGCCACCTGGGAGCGGTACTTTGCGTTGCCCAGGAAGGAGAGGTCGCCGGGCCCGGCCCCCGCCAGGGCCGCTATTCCGCGGATGGTCTCCGTCGTGGCGCCCCTCTCATGGACGGGGCGGACGACCGCGGCAATTTCAGCCGCGGAGAATGAAATCTGCATGACTGGAGCTAGGAAATTTTGCGGCGGTGCGCAATGTCGCAAAAAGGCCCCGCTCGGGGGAGCGGGGCCTTGGAAAGGCGGGAACGGAGGGTTCGCTCAGTTCTTGGCGGGCGCATCCACAGCCGGGGCGG
>Ga0302196_10003527_pt1 | contig 14312 bp, 8 predicted proteins | sample II_Bog_N1_3_FD_198794 | JGI IMG/M metagenome (GOLD analysis project Ga0302196, IMG submission 198794) | Peat permafrost microbial communities from Stordalen Mire near Abisko, Sweden - II_Bog_N1_3 | ecosystem: Environmental > Terrestrial > Soil > Wetlands > Peat | place: Sweden: Abisko, Stordalen...
GAATGAATCCGCCGTCAAGCTCAAAGTGGGGTCATCCAATCCAGTGCCCGCTCCGCGGGGCGCGCGCCGCATGGCCCAGGCGCGGGTGGAATGTGATTTTGTCAAAGTAGGTTCTGTGCCCGATTACGGCCAGACTTGCCCGCCACGTCCAGGCCGCCCATGTTCCCGCACACGTCGGGATAAGCGCTGCCCTCGCCACCCTGATCCGGAGGCCGCATGAGCGATTACGAGACCGACATCCTGCAGTGGTCAGAGCACCAGGCCGCGCTGCTGCGCCGTGTCGCGGCCGGCGACCGGATCAACAACGACGACTTGGACTGGCCGAACATCATCGACGAGGTTGAGACCGTGGGACGCAACGAGCTTCACGCGGTCGAATCGCTGCTCGTCCAGACGCTGCTGCACCTTCTCAAGACCCAGGCGTGGCCGCAGTCGTCGGCGGTCCCCGGCTGGCAGAAAGAAGTCCGGGTGTTCAAGATGCAGCTCCGGCGACGGTTCGCCCCATCCATGCGGCAGAAGATCGACCTGGCAGACCTCTATGCGGAAGCGCTGCTGTCTCTGCCGGACACAATCGACGACCAGGCCCCGTTGCCGGTGCCGGACGTCTACACGGTGACGCTGGACGATCTGCTGAGCGAGCCGTGATCTCGCTGGCAGCCTGGGCGGCGGTGGAAGGAGCTATCTCTTGTTCATGCCCATGCTGCTCAGGTGCACCAACCCCCTCGACGAACGTTGAGAGAGTGCCGGCCAAACATATGGCATCCGCTCCAGAGGCGACGACGCTACAGGAACCCGCTCCCCGCATGGTCCCGGTAGACCTGGGCGTCGCGCACGTAGCCGGCGAGCACCTGCAGGCTGCGGTGGCGCGAGATCTCCTGGATTTTGAAGATGCTGGCGCCGGTCCGCGCCGCGCTGGTGATGAAGCCCGCCCGCAGCGAATGGCCGCCGAACAGCGCCGGATCGTAACCGGCGGCCTTGGCGACGGCCTGGACCAGCCGAGCGACGGCGCGGTCGCTCATCGGCTCGTCCGTCACCTGACCGGCCCGCCTGATCCGGCGGAACACGAAGCCCTCCGCCACCCGGCCGGCCGCCAGCCAGGCATCCAGCGCGGCCACCGGGCGCAGGCGGTCGCCGTGCGGAATGGCCACCACCGCCCCCTCGCCTTCCTGGTCGGCTTTGGATTGCCGAATCACCACCCGGATGCCTTCGGCATCCCGCCGGATATCCTCGACACGGAGGGCGACCAACTCCGAGCGCCGGAATGCGCCGGCGAAACCGATGGCGAGCACCGCGCGCGCCCGCACGACGCGCAGCCGGTCGCCGGTGCAGACGCGCAGCATGTCGCGCAGCATGTCGGCATCGGCCGCGGCCTTCTGCGCCGGCGGCGCAGCGCGCGACCGCCGGATACCGGCCATGACCTCGGCGATCGCCCCGGCACCGTCGGCGCGCTGCGGCGGCTTGTGCCCGGCGCGCTTGTGCGCCCAGCCAATGGCGGCCAGCCGACGGGTGATGGTGGCCGGTGCGCGTCCGGCCTCGGCCTCGCCGGCGCAGAACCGCGCCACCGCCACCGGATCGGCGGGAAGCGGCGGCACACCGCGGGCGGCGCACCAGGTTTGAAAGCGCTTCCAGTCGGCGTCGTAGATCAGCCGGGTGGACGTGGCGCGGCTGGCAGCGGCATAGCCGCGCGCGGCGTCTGCCTCTTCGTACAATTCCGCCGGAATGCCGCCCGCCGCGCCCGGCACGATGTCGTCCATGCCTCCCCTCCCCCGCTGCCCTGCCGGCTCCGGTGCTAACCGCCGGCCGCCTGCGCCGGGACTCCGGCGCCCCATTCTGTCCGAGAATCTTACTTTTGTCCGAGAATATTCATTCTGTCCGGGAACTTCGATTCCCGGACAGAATGAGCGCGTCCGGATTCCCGTCGAATATCCTTATCGCGCCTTATGGAATTGCGGCTTATTGGGCGGCCGAGCGCCGAGGAAAACCCGCGCATTGATCCGCGATCACGCCACTCTGCTTCCCAGTTCGTACGCCCCCTGGGTAATACCAACCCGCCGAAAGGCAGTCCCATCCGATGCAGGCTAACGGCCTGAAAGTACTCATATTCATGCGGACCGGGTGGGTGGTTCTTTTCGCGGACTGGTATAAGTCGGGTGGCGGCTTGCTTTGCCTCCGAGCGCCGCCAGGGGGCGGCGGAGGTGAACGCCGCTGCGATTGCGCCGGCGCGGACGTTCTGGACGGTCTCTTTTTGGTCTGGCGACCGGTTCAGCGCAGAACGTCGTCGAGGGTTGTCGCGTCGAACACGCGCAGGCTCCACTCCTCCAGCGCAACGGTGTCGGCCGTGGTGATGCGATCTGTGGCCCAGTCCGGTAGCGCGCCAAACCGGCGCTCCAACTGGCGTAGCAGTATGGCCGCCTCGCCCTTCTGGCGGCCCCTTTGCTCGCCCCTCTGCTCGCCCCTCTGCTCGCCCCTCTGCTCGCCCTCCTGCAACCACTGCCGCTTCCAGTCCTCAGCCCGCGACGCCAGCATGTTCCTTACCTCCAACAGTTCCTCCGGCACCCGAACGTCCGGGGCCAGCGGCTCCATGATCGCGCCCAGCAACTCGGCAAAAACCGACCGCACCCCCTCAAACCCTGGATGACGTCTGAACCACGTCAGCAACGCGTCTGCCAGGACGACGGCCTGCTCCGGATCAGGAGAACTCTCCAATCGGAACAGCAGCGCCGGGAGGGCATCGCGCCTCGCCAGATCATCCTCGGAGAAAGCGCCTTCGTCCACTATTTGGTAGCTCATCGCCGGCTGCCATTGCCACAACGGCGAATTCCCGGGCAGCCCGACGAGGTCGTGCAGCGCCAGCGGCGCCGCCCAGCGCCGGTCGCCGTTGTACAAGACGACCGGCAGGATCGGCGGCAGCCTGCCGTCGGGCGGCAGGCGCTTCTCGTCAACCAGTTGCTGCCATAAAAGGCTGGCATAGACCAGCACGCGGAGCGCCATCCAGGGATTGGGAGTGGACTGGAACTCCAGCAGCAGTACCAGGTAGGTGTCGCTGCCATCGCGCCGCGGGATACGCCAGACCATGTCGCCCTCCCGTCGCTCGCCCTTCTCGGCATGAAACCTGGCGTTCAGGCGCTCCATACCCTCCAGATCGAGGTCGTCGAGCCAGGGCCCGGCAACGAACTCGCGCAGCAGCTCTGCCACCATGCCGGGGTGGTCGAACAGCCGGTGATAAAGTCCATCGTGGTCACGCATGCGCACCGTCTACCACGGTCGGCCAGCGGCGTTGTCGCGCACGAGCGACAACGAGAGCAAGATTTCCGCCCATCGGCGCCGTGGGTCCGATAGCTGCGGCCCTCGCCTTGCCTGCCTGTCACCCGGATGCCCTGGCGGCCGGGTGACGACGCTACAGGAACCCGCTCCCCGCATGGTCGCGATAGATTTGGGCGTCGCGCACGTAACCGGCGAGCACCTGGAGGCTGCGGTGGCGCGAGATTTCCTGAATCTTGAAGATGCCGGCGCCCGTCCGCGCCGCGCTGGTGATGAAGCCCGCCCGCAGCGAATGGCCGCCGAACAGCGCCGGGTCGTAGCCGGCGGCCTTGGCCACGGACTGGACCAGCCGGGCGACGGCGCGGTCGCTCATCGGCTCGTCCGTCACCTGGCCTGCCCGCCCGATCCGGCGGAACACGAAGCCCTCCGCCACCCGGCCAGCCGCCAGCCAGGCGTCCAGCGCGGCCACCGGACGCAGCCGGTCGCCGTGCGGAATGGCCACCGTCGCGCCCTCGCCTTCCTGGTCTGCCTTGGATCGCCGGATCACCACCCGGATGCCTTCGGCATCCCGCCGGAGGTCCTCGACGCGGATTGCGACCAGCTCCGAGCGCCGGAACGCGCCGGCAAAACCGATGGCGAGCACCGCGCGCGCCCGCACGGCGCGCAGTTTCTCACCGGAGCAGGCGCGCAGCATGTCGCGCAGTACATCGGCATCGGCCGCGGCCTTTTGCGCCAGCGGCGCGGCTCGCGACCGCCGGATACCGGCCATGACCTCGGCGATGGCCCCGCCAGCGTCGGCGCGCTGCGGCGGCTTGTGCCCGGCGCGCTTGTGCGCCCAGCCAATGGCGGCCAACCGGCGGGTGATGGTGGACGGCGCGCGTCCGGCCTCGGCCTCACCGGCGCAGAACTGCGCTACCGCCGCTGGATCGGCAGGAAGCGGCGGCTCGCCGCGCGCAGCGCACCAGGTTTGAAACCGCCGCCAGTCGGCGTCGTAGATCAGCCGGGTGGAAGCAGCGCGGCTGGCGGCGGTATAGCCGCGCGCGGCGTCCGCCTCCTGGCCCAATGCCGCCGGGGCGGCGCCCTCCGTGACAGCCACGATGTCGTCCATGCCTCCCCTCCCCTTCCCTGTTGCCCAGCCCGCTCCGGTCGCCCGCCACCGACCGCCGGCGCCGGACTCCGCCGCAGCATCGACTGCCGCTCGCATTCTGTCCGGAAAATTTCATTTTGTCCGGGAATATTCACTCCGTCCGGGAACATGGCTTCCCGGACAGAGCGTTGCGGGGGCGGAATCCGGACAAAACCCTTATCGCGTGGCACCAATTTGAGGGCTATTCCCTGGCATGCCGCAGAACTCCGCCGTCCGCCAGACTTCCAGCAGGTTGCCGAAGCGGCCGGTGCCTTACCTATCCCAGAGCCGGCGCTGCCCAGACCGCATCCGCTCCCGGGCGTATCCCGCAAAGGGACCTCACATGCCGCCGAGCCGCGCCAGGCGCCATCACCCTGGAACACCTCCCGCGTCGACTGTCCGCGGCTCGCCAGCACCGGCGACATCCATCCTGATTGTCGCCGGACACCCGAGTCAGGGATCTGTTGACGTCGCAGGGCGGCGGTCCTTGCCACGTTGTGATTCGCGGGGCCCTGCGCTTGCCCGACGGTCGTCCGCCCCGATCACCGGGATCAGAGTCTCGGGCTGGACCGGCGGCAGCGCAACGTGGCGCTCCCGCCCCGCCTACGAGGCGCGATGCCGCGCCGGCGTGTTCGCCCGCAGCCAGTTCGGCTGGCGCGCTTATCTGTACGCTCGTGCTCCGGCCTGCGCCGCAGATTTCCGAACGGCGCCGCCGCTGCCAGCACGGCTCCCTCAATATGGCAGCTGGACATAGTATGGTTGGTTGCGTAATCGGTTTGGCAGATTGAAGGTAGCCCGATGACCGCAAAGCCCAAGAGCGTGCCCACCCTGGATTTCGATGGTGAAAATCTCCGGCAGGCCATCCTGGCCATAGTCCGGGAAGAGGGGCCATGTTTGTCTCTGCGTGATCTCGGCGTCTTCCTGATCGCCTACCTCGATGAGAGTCCGCATACCGTGCGCGGCCTGGCCGCCGAACTGGGTGTGGGGAAGCCCATCATCACCCGCGCGCTCGACAAGCTCGGCGCGCTCGACTTGGCCCAGCGCAAGGACGATCCGCGCGACCGCCGCAGCGTGCTGGTGGACCGGACCAAGGCCGGCCGGTCGATGCTCGCCAATCTGAAGATCAGCGTTGCGGCTGCCCGGCAGTAGATCAGGCCCCAGCGGGCGCACGGGTATGGTTGAGCGGCCAGCAGCCGGTCGAGCACCTCGCCATCGGTGATGGTGGCGGCCTGCCGTAGGCTGCGCCAATCATGTCACAGAAGTTTCCTTATGGAAACTCGCCGCCGGAAATGTGGCTATGGCTGGTGCGGGCCGGTGCAGATCAGATTGACCGCAGCGCGGTTGCGCATCTTCGAATTCGACGTCAGGTCAACCGATGACGTTTCTGTCGGCCAGCGATCCGCCATGGGATCATCACAGCCAGCCGCGTTCGCGAAAGCCATTGAGATCGACGCCCGGAGGTGCGTACCAGCCGCCTGCGCCATATCGGGCACCGAGCTTGAATGCGGCCTCCTTGTTACCGAAAGGAATGTGCAGCGCTGTGGTGCCTCCTGCCGCGCCAGGAGGGTCGGCACCATCCGCGGCCTTGCCAGGACGCTTTGTGAGTGCCGTTTCATTACCGATCTTCCGGCCCGGTTTGCCGGGGCTTTCGCTTTTTCGCCGATTGGTCCGGGCAGGCAGACCGCTGGCGCCAGCTTCCTTCAGCGCGGACCGTTTCGCACGTGGCTTCCGCGAAGGTGCGGGGGGTCCGGCACCGCCGCCCCCAGTTGCCTGAACAGCGGAGCCCTTCCTGGGCGCGTGCTGGTCCAGAAAGGCGCGGCAGGCGGCACCCGATGTCGTGTAGCCGCGCGGCGGTTTGATCCCCTTCTGCTGGGCCAGGCTGTCGACGAAGCGCTTCATGGCCGGCGTTGGCCGGCGGTCTGCTCCTCCGCCTATCGACGCGCCGCCGATCAAGGCGGCATCGCCGGATGCCGTCGCCTCCCGCAGCCGGCCGATGATGCGGCTGGCCTGGGCACAGACGGCATCGATCGCCCCCACCATCTCCTGCTGCCCGACCAGCACGTCGTCGAGCAGACGTTCCATCTGCGCCGTCACGCCGGGGTCAACCAAGGCCGGATCGGCCCGCTGCAGCACGGCGAACAGGGTCAGGCCACGCTCGGTGGGCACGATGTGCTTGCCATCGGCGACGAGGAATTCCTGCGCTTTCAGCCCGCGGATGATCTCGGCGCGGGTCGCCGGCGTGCCGATGCCCTTGGCCTCCTTCAGCCGCGCCTGCAGCGCCTCGTCGGCGACGAAGCGCCAGGCATTCTGCATCGCCTCGATCAGCGTGCCTTCGTTGTAGCGGGGCGGCGGCCTTGTCTCCTTGTCCTCGACCGCGGCGTCGCGCAGCACGGCCGTCTCGCCGTGCCGGAGGGCGGGCAGCAACTGCGCATCCTCGCCCTTCTCCTCCGCCGGCCTCCAGTCGGGGAAGGCGGCCCGCCAGCCCAGTTCGATGGGCTGCCGCCCCGTGGCCCCGAACAGGTGGCCACGCACGTCCAGCGTCACGTTGGTCTGCCGGTAGCGGAAGTCGGGCATCATCGCGGCCAGGTAGGCGCGGGCGATGACGTCGAACAGCCGCCGCTCATCGCCGGACAGGCGCGGCCAGATTTCCCGCAGGTCGTCCACCGTGTTGACGTTGGGGATGATGGCGTGGTGGCTGGCCCCGGCCAGACCCTTGTCGTGGAAGGCGCCGTTCGCGCCGCGGCGGATGATCGGTGGCTCGGGCACCGGAATGGCGGCGAAGGGCCGCCCGACGCGGAGGCCGGCGACAATCCGCGGCACGTCCGGGATCAGGCTTTCCGGCAAGTAGCGCGTTTCGGCGCGAGGGTAGGTGATGACCTTCTTGCCCTGGCCGTCATAGAGTTCCTGGGCCACTTCCAGCGTCCGCGCCGCCGACCAGCCGAAGCGGGAGCCGCACAGCTTTTGCAGCGACGGCAGATCGTGCAGCCGCGGCGGTCCCTGCCGCTTGTCCTCGACCCGCACCGCGAGCGGCCCGACGAAGCCCTCGGCGGCAGCGGCGATCGCGGCGGCATCATCGCGGTTGAGAATGCGTTCCTTGGGGGCGTGCCGCATCCGCAGTTGCCCGCCTCCGGCCTGGGCCATGGCGATCACCTCGAAATACGCCTGCGGGATGAAATTGCGGATCTCCAACTCGCGCTTGCAGACAATGGCCAGGGTCGGGGTCTTGACCCGCCCCACCCCGATGACGCTGCGCGCGCCGCCGGCAAGCGTGACGGTTGCCGTGCGGGTCAGCGACAGGTTGTAGATCTGGTCGGCCTGCCGGCGCGCCACGGCGGCGGCGTATAGCGGTGCATACTCGGCGTTCGGTTTTGCCCGGGCGAAGGCATCGCGAATGCTCTGCGGGTCCTGGGCGGTGAACATCACCCGCATGACCACGCCGCGGTAGTTGGTGTGCTCCAGGATTTCCTGGCCGATCAGCTGGCCCTCGCGGTCGCAGTCGGTGGCCAGCCAGACGCGCTTCGCGGTGCGCAGCGCATCACGGATCGCCTTCAGCTTGGCGACCTTGTTGCCGCCCGAAGCCGGCTTGGTGCCGTAGAGCCCCTCCGGCCGCAGAAGCACCGGCGTCCACCGCTTCCACTCCGGCACGACGTCTTCCGGCTCCATGAGGTCGAACAGATGGCCCTCGGCGGGAAGAATCGACCCGTACCGGCCGCCCACCGCTGCGCGGACGTCCTTCGCCTGGCTGGTCTTCTCGGTGATGACGATCTGGTCGGTCATGCGGGCTTCGTGGATGTTCTCTAAAGGTTCCGCGGTCCGCATGCCATCGCGATCGTTCGGTCGTCAACCGTGAACCGATCCGCGGCCTTTCCGCCCGCTGGTCACCATTTTCCGGCGCGGGCGGCGAAGATGCTGCGCTCGGCGATCGCTACCATCGCTGGGATATCCTGGAGCGGATGCCCGGCCAGCAGGGCCTGCGCCAGCACCACGCAGTCCTGCCGGCGCCGGGCGGACATGGCATCGCGTGGGCCGGGCTGCAGCCACAGCACGAGCAGCAGCAGCCGTTCCGCCCAGACCTCGCGCCGCGCCGTCAGCACTTCCCCCAGCAGCCGTTGCACGGCCGCGTCACGCGTCAGCGGCGGCCGTTCACCGGCCACGGCCCGGACCGCCGCGTCGTCCTCGAACCAGGACCGCATCATCGGGTCCTTGGCAATCCAGACGCCGCTGCGCTGCAACGAGTCAAAGAGAGCCGCCGGGCCGCGCTGCTTCGCCTCGACCTCGTTGAAAAGGCGCTCGATCTCCGCCGCCACGTCGAGCCTGCGGTCCTTCCAGTCCACCGCGCCGATCGTCTCGGCGATGTCGACGATCGGCACCTGCGGCAGGCGCCCGGCTGCCAAGCCACAAGCGAGGTGGTGCTGTACCACCACATCCAGATGGTCGCGTCCGGTCGCATGCCACGTCATCAGCCGCTGCGTCTCCCTCAGCGAACGGTTGATCTCGGCCCGCGGCAGCGACGCGTTGCACCAGCAATCACGGATGCCGAAACCCTGCTTGAGCAGCAGCCCGATGAACGGACCGGTCTGGCCGGCCGGCGTAGTCAGCAGCAGGCTCTGCGCGCCGGAACCGTCGATCATCGAGCTGTTGATCACCAGCTTCGGTGCCACCGCCCATTGCGCGCACACCACGCCCTTCATGCGTGACTTGCGAACCAGCCGGTCTATCGCCTCGCGCTCGGCATCCGGCACCCAGTTGCGGAGCAGCAGGGTACGCCGCAGCATCACGGGCGAGATCGTCTCTGGGCTCGCCACCTGCTCCAGCACCGCCGCGGCGGCCTGGCGCACCGCGGGTTCAGGATCGAGCAGCAGCAGCGGCACCGCCTCGCGCAGCACTGAATGCGGCGACAGGCCGAGTTCGTGCGTCATGAAGGCGCGCATCTCGGCCGGCATCAGCGTGCCGGTCTGGGCCAAGCCCTCGACCACGACGAAGGGGCTTTCGGCCAACGTGGCCAACTCATCAAGATGCCCGCGCAAATGGCGCGACAGGTCCTGCGCCGTCCCCCCGGATGGCGCGTCCGGTGTCGCCTGCGCCGCCGCCGCGGCCAGTGCTTCGGCCATCTCCGGTCGGATCGGCACCTTGGCGATGTTGAGCAGATTGACCAGTTCGAACCACTCGGTTTCCGCCAGCGTCTTGGCCTGGACCAGCGCGATCAGCTTTTCCTGGTAGGTGTCCAGCATCGCCCGCGCCCAGTCGTGGCCGCCTTCGAGTCGGTAGCGGATCAGCTCCAGTTGGTTGGCGAGCAGCCAGCGAGAGGCGGTGATCAGCTCCTCGTCGCGCCGGCGAGCGTTGCTGGCGGCCACCGCGGCATCGAGCATTGGCCACAGGGTCTGCGGCTGGCTCTCCAGCCAGGCTGTGTTCATCGCATCGAGCGACGGGGAGCCGTGGCGGCGCAACTCGGCAGCCGCGGCGCGGACCAGCGCCTCGACCTGCCGTGTGTCGGCGGTGCTGGCCGGCGGCGGGCCTTCCGGGGAGGCCGGTGGCGCCGGATCGGCTGGCGCGTCTCTGGCAGCAGCGCGAACTGCCGGGAAGCCGCCGCCGATCTCTGCCAGGGCGGCCTGCAGCATGGTCTCTTCCGGCTCGTCCGGCTCTTCGTCCAACCAGGCCGAGGCGGCGATGAGAGCTGCCGGGATGTCGCCGCTGAACTGCTCCACCGTCGCGGCCTGCAACAGGGTTTCTTCGGTGAGGTAGTGCAGCTCCAGCATGGCATTGAAGCCTGCACCGCCAAGGCTGACCTGGAACTTCTCCGCCGCCGGCAGTGCCGTGAGGGTAAGCGTGGCGCCGTCCTTTTCCCAGGCGGCGAGCACGCGTGCGGCCCGCCGACGCGGGCGACAGTAGGCTTTGCTCTCCACCGGGTCGGTGAAATACGTATCCAGCTGGAGCTCGGCCACGGTGATCAGCCGGAAGGCGAGGAAATCGCGCTCCGGGGCGGTCTGCCAAGCGGCGGCCGAGGCGGCGGGGGGATGCGGCATGGCATGGGCCTTTGCCAGAAAGAACGGTTCGGCACCATCCTGCCGCCACCTCCGCGCCGGGTTCGCGAGTGGCGTGGTCGCTCCCGTTACGTAATGCCCCCCGGGATCGTCCGCCGGAGGGCGGCTTCTCCTTCGGACCCAGGAGCAGCCCCGACGGTGGCCGGATCATGCTCCTGATCATCGTCATCACCAATCAGGCGGCGGTTCTCGCCATCGCCGTCCAACCGAACGCCATCGACTGACCTTTGCCGAACACCGGCTTTCTCAACGGGCTGCTACCCGCCGGCGAACAGCTCCTCGATATCCGCCTCACTCAGCCCGAGCGCGCTGCCCTCCCGCGCTTCCAGCACTGCGGCCACCAGCGCGCGCTTGCGCTCCTTCAGCGTCTCCATCTTCTCCTCGATCGTGCCCAGTGTGATCAGCCGATGGACGAACACCGCCCGCTGCTGTCCGATGCGATGGGCGCGGTCGGTGGCCTGGTCTTCCACCGCCGGGTTCCACCAGGGATCGTAATGAATCACCGTGTCGGCGGCGGTCAGGTTCAGCCCCAGGCCGCCGGCCTTCAGGCTGATCAGGAACACCGGCACCTCGCCCGCCTGGAACCGCCGCACCGGCGTGGTGCGATCAGTGGTGTCGCCGGTCAGCGTCACGTAATCGATCCGGCCCTCCTGTAGCCGCGGCGCGATCAGTGCCAGCATGGAGGTGAACTGTGAGAACACCAGCACGCGCCGCCCCTCCGCCAGCATCGTCTCCAGCATCTCGATCAGCCGGTCGAGCTTGGCCGACCCGGCCTTGCCCTCGCGCGCCGCTGGCAGCTTCAGCAGCCGTGGGTCACAGCAGGCTTGGCGCAACTTCAGCAGCGCGTCGAGAATAATGATACCGGACCGCGCCAGGCCGCGCTCGGCGATCGCCGCGCGCACCTTCGTGTGCATGGCGAGCCGGATGCCTTCGTAGATGGCGCGCTGCGCCGGCTCCATTTCGATCGATTCGGTGATTTCGGTCTTCGGCGGCAGTTCCTGCACCACCTCGTCCTTGGTCCGGCGCAGCAGGAACGGACGCACCCGCCGTGCCAGCCCCAGCTGGCGCGCGGCATCGCCATGCTTCTCGATCGGCGTGCGGTAGCGCGTGCGGAAAGACTTGGCATCGCCCAGGAAGCTTGGTGCCAGGAAATCGAACAGCGACCACAGCTCGCCCAAATGGTTCTGCAGCGGGGTGCCGGACAGACAGATCCGCTGGCCGGCCTTCAGTCGCAGCGCCTGGCGGGTGGTTTCGGCGTTTGGGTTCTTGATCGTCTGCGCCTCGTCCAGCACCACCACGTGCCAGTCCTGGGCGGTGAGCACGTCGTGGTCGCGGGTCAGCAGCGGATAGGTGGTCAGCACCAGGTCATGCGTGCCGATCTCCGCGAACCGCTCCTTGCGGGCCGGGCCGTGCAGCGACAGCAGTTTCAGCGATGGCGCAAACCGCTCGGCCTCCAGCGTCCAGTTCGGCACCAGGCTGGTGGGGCAGACGATGAGGGCGGGGCGATCCAACCGCCCCTCGGCCTGCTCGACCGCCAGATGCGCAAGGGTCTGCACGGTCTTGCCCAGCCCCATGTCGTCAGCCAGCACACCGCCCAGCCCGGCGGCGCGCAGGAATTGCAGCCAGGCCACACCCTGCGCCTGGTACGGCCGCAACGCACCGCGGAACGCCGGCGGCAGCGCCACCGGTGGGATCGCTCCTCCCGCCGCGCGCAATTGCTGCCCGAGCGCCCTCACCGCTTCGCCGCCCCGCCAGATCAGGCCGGCGCGTTCCTCCAGCAGTGCGATCTCGGCCGCGTCCAGGCGGTTGAAGCCGATCCGGCCGGAGTCCGGGTCGATGCCGCCACTGGCGAACAACTCCACCAGTGCCTGCAGGATCGGGCGGATTTGGCCAACCGGCAGAGCCACCAGCCGCCCGTCCGCCAGTTCCACCAGGAACGGCGCGTTGTCGTCCTGCCCCTCGGGCAACATCGTCCCGTCGCCGCCGGCGATGAGTTGCACCAGTGCCGGCACCAGGTCCACACGCTCCCCGCCCACCGTCACGCCCAGATGCAGCTCCAGCCAATCGATGCCGGAACTCTCCCGCAGCTCAGCCTCGGGCGCGCCGTCGGCTTCGACCACGCGGAGCGGGAAGTCATCGGCGAATTCCACCGCCCAGCCGTCCCGCCGAAGGGCCGGCACCTCGTCCAGCACCACGCTGAGCCAGTCAGTGCCGTCCTGGTCGTCCTCCAGCACGAAATGATTTCGTACGCCATCGTCCTTCGCCGGGGCAACGACGGCGCGGGCCGGGGCGAAGCCAATGCCGCCCAGCCGGGTCAGCGCTGCCTGTTCCCCGCGTCGGTCGCGCACCAGACGAAACAGCTTGCCGTCCCGCGCATGCAGTGGCGGCGTGGCCGCCTGCCCGACAGCCGACCCGGCGTGCGGAACGGTGATCGGGCCGTAGCGGAACGACAGCCGCGCCAGCGGCGTATCGGCCGCAGGCCCCATCCATGCAGACCGCAGTGGCGGGTGGCCCACCGCGCCCGCTACCGTTCCCCGCGTCAGCAGCAGAACCGGCACGGCCGGGATCTGGAGCACCTCGGGCGGCCCGAGCGCCGCCGGCGCGGGCAGCGCCGGCAGACGCTGCGCCAGCGCCGCCGCCACCCGGGGGGCGGCCTCCGCCGGAATGGGCGGCGCGGCCAGCAGGCTGGCAACGACCCGGCCAGGCAATCCGCAGTCCACCGGCCCAAGCGTGCCGACGGCCGGATTGGCATACCAGGGCCCGGACAGCCGGAACCCGACCAGCCCTTCCGCCAGGGCCAGAACGGCCCGCTGGCTGCCCTCGGCATTCACCTGCCAGGCGACACTCCCGGGCTGGCACGGCCCCTCCCGCACTGCTGGGCCATCCAACTCTCCCCAATGCGCGTGCCCGGTCGCGATGATCCGGCGCAGGAGGTCGACTGGATCGTCATCCGCCGACAGGTCCGACTCACCGAGGCTCAGCTTCTCCACCCGACGCATGATCGACTGGTCGGACGGCCGCATATGGCGGACGGGCGTGTGCAGCTGCCGCGGCGCAAACTGCCTGGGCGCGCCGGGAGAACCGTCCTTGCGCAAGGTGATCGAGAAGCACGCCACGGACAGGGTATCCGGCCCCCGCACCCAGGACTTGACGCCGAGGACGTAGACCAGGCGCTGGCGGAGCGAGTCGGAACGGATTTCCGAGGCGTCTTTCTCGCTGCGCTCAAGTCCCCGCAGCCAGGCGGCGATGTCGGGTGGAAGCGGGGCGTCGAGTGCGGGAGGGGCAAGCGATGGAATGTCGGCAACGAGATCGTGTCCAGCGGCGATCAGCACCGCGGCGATATGCTTGCAGTGCGGCGCGGACGAGCAGGTGCAGATGCCGTTCACGCTGAGCCGTCCTGCGCCGTCCGGCCGCAGAGCGACGCGCTGGTGGTATAGCCGACGTGGCGAACCCCACATTTCCGCGGCGATGACCTGGCCGTCCTCTGACACTTCCAGCTGACGCACCTGGCCGGTCCGTGCTTCGTGGCGCCCCGCCTCGATCACGGCGTGCGGCAAGCGGTGCAGTAACACCGCCTGGTCCCAGATTGGCTGCCGAGTCGGGTGTGAATCCATGCAGCCAACATGGCGCGGCGGCTGCAAACGGGCCAGCCCCGCGCAGCGGTGCCGGCCACTGGCTTGGTGGCGCGGAGAGGCTGCCGTCACGCGCGCGGCGGCCGGTGATCGCGGGACGTTTTCGGCCACCGCGTCCCGCCGCATTCGGGGCCTTGCGGATACCGAAACGGATTCGCGCCGGGCGGATGGAGCCGGAAGTGCCGACTCCTGTGGCACGGCGCGCCTTATCGCATTCGCGACGTCAGCTCGGTTGTCTCGCCATCAACGGCA
>Ga0302196_10003528_pt1 | contig 14312 bp, 17 predicted proteins | sample II_Bog_N1_3_FD_198794 | JGI IMG/M metagenome (GOLD analysis project Ga0302196, IMG submission 198794) | Peat permafrost microbial communities from Stordalen Mire near Abisko, Sweden - II_Bog_N1_3 | ecosystem: Environmental > Terrestrial > Soil > Wetlands > Peat | place: Sweden: Abisko...
GCGCCCCGCTGATCGTCGAGATCGGCCCGCGCGACGCCGCCGGCGGCCAGGTCACCTTCATGCGCCGCGACAAGCTGCGCAACGCCGACGAGAAGATGGCCTCCATCGGCCTGCCGCGCGATGAATTCATCGCCGGCGCCGCCGCCCTGCTGGAAGAGATCCAGGCCAACCTCCACGCCCAGGCCAAGGCCCGGCTGGACGCCAACATCCGCACCGACATCACCAGCTTCGACGAACTGGCCGCCTATTTCGGCCCGGCGGCCGAGGACGACGACGCGACCAGCGCCTTCAGGGGCTGGGTGCGCGCGCCCTGGAGCCGACCGACCGGCGAGGCGCTGGAGGCGGTCGGCGCGCGGCTGAAGACGCTGAAGCTGACGCTTCGCAACGCGCCGCTGGACCAGAAAGGGCCATACGGCGCCTGTCTGTTCACCGGCGAGCCGGGGGTTGAAGAGATCCTGATCGGACGCGCCTACTAGGAGGGCGCGGCGTCGATCCCGCGGGGAGGCTAACCGGCCTCCTTGACCGTTTCGTCGATCGTCGGCGCGCCATAGCCGCGGGGCCGCAGGAAGACCACGCCCAAGAGCAGGCCGCCCAGGCCGACGACGCGGGTGAGGGTGTCGAACGTCGTCAGGGCGTAGACGGCCAGCACGATCAGCGCCGCCGCGCTCAGGGCCGGAAACACCGCATAGGCCAGGAAGGCGAGGGGTTTGTCGCGCCAGGCGCCGCGATGCAGCCACGCGCAGGCGAAGCCGGCGACGCCATAATAGTAGCAGACCTGCAGGGCGATGGCCTTGACCGAGTCCGACAGGATCAGTCCCACCGAGGGGATGAAGCTGGCCAGCACGATCATCAGCAGACCCAGGCCCAGCAGCAGGTACATGGTCCGCACCGGCGTCTGCGACCGCTCCGCCACCACGCCGAACCCGCGCGGCATGGCGCCGTCTCGGCCCATGGCGAACAGGGTTCGGGAGAACTGCAGCATCTGGGTCTCCAGTGTCGCCACGCTGGACAGGATCACCGCGAAGGACGCCGCCAGACCGCCGATGCGCCCCAGGCCCGCCTGCACGGCCAGGTGATAGATCAGGTTGTCGCTCAGGCTCTGACCCTGCTTCAGGCTGAACAGGAACAGGGTCGCGGCGACAAAGGCCAGGAAGTAGAAGGTGGTGACGAACACGCTGAGGAAGCCGCCATTGCCGGCGCCCTCGTGAGCGGTGTCGGTTTCTTCGCCCAGATTGGCGGTGACGTCCCAGCCCCAATAGAAGAAGACCACGATCAGGGCCGAGGCGCTGAAGGCGCCGGCGGGATAGCCCAGCCCGAACCAGGCCCAGGACGGCGGATTGACCGCCCCGAACCGCAGGGCGTGGATCCCGGCGGCGATCACCACCACCGTCAGGATGATCAGCTCCACGGTGCTCATGACCATCTGCACCTTGCTGGTCAGGCTGATGCCGGTGATCAGGACCATGCCGATCAGCAGGAACCAGAGGCCGCCGACGAAGGTGGTCAGCACGACATTGTTCACCAGGGTCGGATCAGGAAAGAAGCTGAGCGTCGCCGAGCCCAGCGGCACGGCCCCGGTGACCATGAACACCACCGAGGCCACCAGCAGCGCCCAGCCGGAGAAGTAGCCGAGGGTCTTGTTGAAGATGCGGCTCGTCCATTCGTAGGATGCGCCCGCATTGGCCATCCGCGCGCTCAGGCCCTTATAGGCCAGGGAGATCCCGATCATCGGCACGGCGAAGATCAGCAGCGCCCCCGGCGCCAGTCCGCCGGCGGAGGCCAGCAGGGCCGCCAGAGTGACGGCGATGGAAAAGCCTGGCGCGCTGCCGGCCACGCCCATGACCAGGGATTCGATCATCGACAGGGCGCCGGCCCTCAGCTGCGTCGCGCCCGCTTGCGTCGCCATCCCGTCCGCCGCTCCCTACGCCCATCCAAATTCGCGGTAACGCATCGCTGTCTCCGCTTCCAACGGTTTCCCATCGAACTGCGGAGGTTGCACGCCAGCGCCCGGGTTTAGTGCGGCGGCGATCGGACGTCCGCGCCATCTGCTGGGGCGGTGGCCGGAGTCAGCGAAGGCGCTCGTGACTGACGCCCCGCCTCAATGCGATCGCCCTATCCCTGATGTCGCCCTGGGCGACTGGCCCGCACGGCCGCCTCGAACGCGGCGTGGTCGGGGTGGTTCTGGAAGTCATCGATCTGGACGGCGAGCGAGGCGGCTTCGTCCAGCCAGTCCCAGGCGTGTGGATAGAGCTCCACCTGCGAGAACCGGAACACGGCGGTGATCATCGCCCGCAGCAGCAGGGTCGCGGCTAGCGGATAGCGGCCCTCGAGGGCGCGCGCGGCCGCCGCATTGGTCTCGACCGCCAGCCCGTCGATTTCCGATGTCCGCTCCAGCACCAGGGCCGCGGCCTGGGGCAGGGCGGGCCAGGCGACCAGGAAGTCGAGCGCGCGCGAGAACGGCCGGAACCCCGCCGCATAGTCGATCGCGCGGTCAGCGGCGACCACGTCGTCGAAGTCGGCGAGCCGGCGCAGATACTCGGCCAGATGATCGCGGGACAGGTCGCGCTCGAACGCCGCCCAGCGGGCTTCCTGGGCCTCGACGCCGTCGCCCTTGGCCTCCAGCACATCGATCCGGACGCTCTCCCAGGCCAGCAGCCCCGCGTCGGCGCGGCCGGGCGCCGGCGCGGCCGAACCCTTGCCGGCGCCGGCATGGGGATTGGACGCCGCCAGCGCACGTTCCGCCGCCTCGATTCGCCCCGCGCGCAGGAAGCGCTGGGCGATCCGCGCGCCGACCGGCGGCAGCACCAGCTCCGACGGCGAAAACGTGGCGGCATAGGCGTCCGCGTCGCCCTGGGCGTCCAGCACCGCGTGCAGGGCGTCGCGCCAGCCGGCGCTGATGCGTCGGCGCGGCGCCATCTCGGTCTCGATCCGCCCGCGCAACACGGCGATGGCGGCGGCGTCCAGCGCCGGGACCACCGCGCGCGTGATGGCGCCCATGGCGTCGACGCTAGCGTCGGAAAGCGTATCGAACACCCCCTCCGCCAGGTCCACATCCGCGGCGGGAACCGTGGCCGCGACCCGCGCCAGATCCTCCACCCCTTCCGCGAACGCCTGGGCGATCTCGCCCCTGGCGTCCTTGGTGCGGGCCAGCACCCCGCGTTCCAACTGGACAAAGCGTAGCAACAGCCGCACCGCCGCCCCCGGGCTGGGCCCGGCCAGCCGCACCGCGATCATCGTTCGGGTGAGGTCCAGCTCCTGGCGCAGCGCCTTGATCTTGCGCCAGTTCACCTTGCCCCGCGCGGCGGCGACCGCGTCCAGGTGTTTCTCGATCTCCGCCGCCAGTTCGCCCGCCCCGGCCTCGGCCGCCAGCTCCAGCCGCAGCCGCCGTTTTGTCGCCGGCAGATCGTCAGCCACCGCCAGCAGGATGGCCGCCAGCCGTGCGGCGCCCAGCGCCTCCAGATTGGCGGCGTTCAGCGCCTTGCGGGACTTGGTTTTCCTGATCGGCGCCTCGGACACGGCTTACCTTATGCGCCGGTCGAAGTCGGGACACACACCTTTTTCGGGCGCGTCCGGCAAGCCGGGAAACAGCCGCCTGCGACGCCTCGCCCTACGACACCGCCAGCGGCGCGGCCAGGACCACGCCGATGCAGATGGCGGCGTAGTGGACGCCGGCCGCCGTGACCACGAAGCCGTGCCAGATGGCGCGGCGGTAGGGCAGGTTTGAGTGGAAGATGAAGGCGCCGGTCGTGTAGATCAGTCCGCCGGCGACCAGCAGCACCAGGGTGGCCATGGGCACGCCGCTGATCAGCGGCTTGATCGCCACCACGATCAGCCAGCCGAAGGCGATGTAGATGCCGGTCCAGACCCGCTCGGGGATGCGGCTGGTGAACAGCTTGCCGAACACCCCGCCCAGGGCGACGGTCCAGACCAGGACGGTCATGGTCATCGACCAGCCGCCCTCGAACCGCTGGGTGGTGAAGGGGGTGTAGGAGCCGGCGATCATCAGGAAGATGCCGGCCTCGTCCAGCTTGCGCAGAAAGGGCCGGGCGCGGGGGGCGTGGGTCAGGTTGTAGGCGGCGGAAAAGGCCAGCATGGCCACCAGGCACAGGGCGTAGAGGCTGGTGACGGCCGCCAGGCCCGCGCCGCCGTGGTTGAGGATGGAGAGCACCAGCAGCACCACGCCGCCGATCACCGCGGCGGCCAGGCCAACCGCGTGCACCCAGCCATCCGCCAGTTGCTCAGCGCGGCTGGGATAGTGGTCGGCGATGAAACGCTGAAGATTCACTTGCGGGAGGTTCATGGCGCGCAACTCCGGCGGATCGGCCGATGGATCGAATAGCGGATTGAATGGCGGCGAGGCGAGGTCTCATGCCATAGCTCGTGCAGATAGGATCGGTTGCATGGCTTTGTTGTGGCCAGACCCAAGGAGGAGACGATGACGCCTGAACTGGCGCCCCTGGCGGAAACCCTGAGCGAACGCCTCAAGGCGCGGCACGAGACGGTCGCGGTGGCCGAATCCTCGTCCGGCGGCCTGATCTCCGCGGCCCTGCTCGCCGTGCCCGGCGCCTCGGCCTATTATCTGGGCGGTGCGGTGGTCTACACCGGCAAGGCGCGGATGAGCCTGATGAACCTGCCCCGCGAAGCGGTGGCGGGGATGCGCTCGTCCAGTGAACCCTACGCCATGCTGCTGGCCCGCACCGCGCGGGAGAATTTCGGCGCCACCTGGGGCCTGTCGGAGACCGGCGCGGCCGGGCCGAGCGGCAATCCCTACGGCGACGCGGCCGGCCACACCTGCGTGGCCGTGTCGGGGCCGGTGGAAATGGTCTTCACCCTCGAGACCGGCGAGAGCGACCGCGCCGCCAACATGGTCGCCTTCGCGGCCGCCGCGCTCAAGCTGCTGATCGCCGCCAGCGAGGATGATCCGGGCGCTCTAGCGTGAAGGAGCTGTTGTCGACCGGCAATGTGGTGCGGCTGTCCTTCATCCGCGCGGTGCTGGACGACGCCGGCATCGCCTACGCCGTGCTCGACAATCAGATGGCCTCCGTGCTCGGCTCGGCGTTCAAGACCCGACTGATGGTCGACGAGGACGACTTCAATCAGGCCAAGCGGCTGATGGCCGTGGCGGAGGAGGGGCTGGATCCGGACTGAGATCGCCGCCGATAAGCCCCGCGACGGAAACCCTCGGGCGATCCGTACAAGGTCTGGGACACCATCCAGGCCGCACCGCAAAGGCGGCCGACAACATCGGGAATTCCAGAAGATGAGCCTATCCATTCGCGCCTTCGGGGGCCTCGCGCTCGCCGCGACGCTCGCCTGCGCCTCCACCGCCGCCCTGGCCCAGGCCGCCGGCGACGCGGGCCCTGGCCGCACCCCGCCCACCGCCGAGCAGCGTGAGGCCTGGAAGCAGCAGCACGAAGCCCGCCAGCACGAAGCGATGGAAGAGCACGCCAAGCGGCTGCACGACATCCTGAACCTGCGCCCCGACCAGGAGCCGGCCCTGCACGCCTTCCTCGCCGCCATGGTCCCGCCGCATCACGACCACGACGGCATGAAGCGCGACCAGCCGGACGATCTGCGCGCCCTGACCACGCCGCAACGGCTCGACCGGATGGCTGAGCGCCAGGCCAAGCATGCGGCGGAGTTCCAGGCCCGCGCGGCGGCGATCCGTCAGTTCTACGCGGCGCTGTCGCCCGAACAGCAACGCGCGTTCGACGCCTTGCCGCCGATGATGATGGGCGACCGGCATGGGGGGCCGGACGATCACGCGGGCATGGGCCATCACGGCATGGGGCCCGGCCGCATGGGTCCAGGCGGTCCGGACGGCGCGCCCGGCGGTCCGCAATAAGATTGAAACGACATCGCGCCCGGGACGGCTTCCCCGGCCCGGGCGCTCTTTTGAGGAAAAGGTCCATGAACAAGCTGATCACCGCGGCGGCCGTCCTGGCCCTTACCGCATCGACCGCCGCGGCGAGCTGGGCCCAGGACGCCGGCGGTCCGCCGCCCCCGCCGCCGGCCATGTCGGGCAATGGCGGCGGCGGCTTCGCCGCCATGCGCGAAGCCTGCGCGGCCGACTTCGCCAAATATTGCGCCAACGTCGACCGCTCCGGGCGCCGCCAGTGCATCAAGGACAACTTCTCGCAGCTGTCCGACGGCTGCAAGTCGGCCATTCTGGCCGCCCGCGCGGCGCGTCAATCGAGTGGCGGCGGCGACGCGCCGGCTTCCCACTAGACCTTTGAGGACGCCGCGAGCCTCGCGGCGCTTGGTGCGCGCAATGTCGGTCGATGGCGGAGAGGACGGCCGGCCCCCTGGCGGCAAGGACCTGATGTTCATCGTCGCCAGCGCCGCCGTATTCCTCGCCATCGCCGGCGTGGTCGTCTATTTCGTCTGCAGGATCGTCGTTTGATCGCGCCTGCCGGAGCCGCCTGATGAAGCCAGCCGTCCTGACCCTGGTGCTGGCCCTGGCGGTTTCCGGCTGGGCCCGCGCCGACGACGGCGGTCCGCCCGGATCCGGTCCCGACCATGACCCGGGACACGGCGCCCCGCCCAAGCCTGCGGCCACCCTATTTATCAGCCCCGCCGGCCAGCCCTTCCGCGCAGCGCCCGGAGATCCCTATCCCGTGGTCCAGTGGTTCGCCCAGGCGGACAAGGACAAGGACGGCAAGATCGACCGCGCCGAATTCCGCGCCGACGCGGAGGCCTTCTTTCACCTCCTCGACGAGAACCACGACGGGGTGATCGACGGCTTCGAGGTCAGCGACTACGAACAGAAGGTGGCGCCCGAGATCAGCGGCGCCTACGGCGCGGCCAGCGGCTTCAGCAGCGGCGGGGGCCATCGCCGGCGCGGCGGCTCTGGGGATCGATCTGGCGGCGGGCGCGGTCCCAGCGCCGACAGCGACGCGGTGCTGCAGGGCGCGGCGGTCTACGGCCTGCTGAACGAGCCGGAGCCGGTGTCGGCGGCCGACCTCAACCTGGACAGCCGCATCACCCTGGCCGAATTCCTGCTGATGGCCGATCGCCGCTTCGACCTGCTCGACACCAAGCATCAGGGCTATCTGACCCTGGCCGACCTGCCGAAGACTCCGGCCCAGCGCATGGCCGAGCCGAAGAAGCACTGACCGCGTTTCAGCCCAGGACGACGAAGGCGACGCCGAACGGCGGCAGGCTGAGCCGGTCCTCGGCGAGTTCCGCCTTCAGGCCGCTGTCCGCCAGCACCGCGCCGGCCAGGTCGTTGCGCATCAGAATCGCGGGCTCGTGACCGAGGTTGACCGCGCAGAGCACCCGTTCAGTCCCCTCGGTCCGCAGCACCGCGAGCACGCCTTCAGGCGCCGACAGCACCTCCGCCTGGCCGGTCCGCAGCGCCGGATGCTTCGCCCGGAGCCCGATCAGCTTGCGTGTGACCGCCAGGTGGGAGCCCGGCGCATCGATCTGGGTGTCGGCGGCCTGGGCGATATGGCGCGGGTCGAGGGGCAGCCAGGCGTGGGCGGCGCTCGTGAAACCGCCCATCCGGTCGCTCGCGGTCCAGGGAAACGGCGTACGCGTGCCGTCGCGTCCGGAATCGCCGACAAACGCCGCCTTGGCGTAGGGGTCTTGCAACTGGTCGAACGGCACCACGGCCTGCGGAAGGCCAAGCTCCTCGCCCTGATAGAGGAACAGGGTCCCGCGCAGGGCGAACAGGGCGGCCATGAAGGCGTCGGTCTGCTCGGGCGTCACATCCGGTCCGCCCAGCCGCGTAGGGAAGCGCACGAAATCGTGGTTGCCGATCGACCAGGACGGCCAGCCGTCCACGCCGCTCCAGGCCTGCACGGCCTGGGCGAACAGTTCGGGCGTTCCACGCCGCCCGTCCAGCAGATGGAAACTGTAGGCCGTGTGCAGCCGGTCGGGGCCGGCGGTATATTCGATCTGGCGGGGTAGCGGTTCGTCATCGCCGACCTCGCCGACCATCATCCGGTCGGCGTATTCGTCGGTCAGGGCCCGCAGCCTGGCGACGAAGCCCAGGGTCTCCGGCTGCGACTTGTCGTAGGCGTGCCGCTGGTACTGATAGGTCCAGCCCGGCGGCTTGGCGTAGGCGGCCGGCGGATTGTCGCGCAGGGCCTCGTCGTGGAAGTAGTAGTTGACCACGTCCAGCCGGAAGCCGTCGACGCCCCGGTCCAGCCAGAAGCGGGCCGCGTCCAGCACCGCGTCCTGAACCGCGGGATTGTGGAAATTCAGGTCGGGCTGTTCGGTCAGGAAGTTGTGCAGATAATACTGTCGCCGACGCGGGCTCCAGGCCCAGGCTGGACCGCCGAACACGCCCAGCCAGTTATTGGGCGGGGTTCCGTCCGGCTTCGGGTCGGCCCAGACGTACCAGTCGGCTTTCGGGTTATCGCGGCTCCTGGCGCTTTCGACGAACCAGGGGTGCTCTTCGGAGGTGTGGGAGAAGACCTGGTCGATGACCACCTTCAGCCCCAGGCCGTGAGCCTTGTCCAACAGTGCGCCGAAATCGGCCAGGCTTCCGAAAATCGGGTCGACGTCGCAATAGTCGCTGACGTCGTAGCCGAAGTCCTTCATCGGCGACTTGAAGAAGGGCGAGAGCCAGATCCCGTCCACGCCCAGCGAGGCGACATAATCGAGCTTGGAGGTGATGCCGGCCAGGTCGCCGATGCCGTCGCCGTTGGAGTCGAGGAAGCTGCGCGGATAGATCTGATAGATGACCGCGCCGCGCCACCAGGGGGCTTGGGTCATGAGGCCGCCTTCGGGTTGAGCAGGCCGGTCAGTGTGGCGTGCTGGATCAGCATGATGGTCTTGGCGTCGACGATTTCGCCGCTTTCCACCATCGTCATGGCCGCCTCCAGGCTCGTCTCGATCACTTCGATATCCTCGCCCTCGTCCGCGTGGCCGCCGCCCGCCGAAACCCGATCGGCCGGCGTATAGCGCCCGACGAACAGCGACAGTCGCTCGGTGACCGAGCCGGGACTCATGAAGCTGTTGAACACGCGGCGCACGTCCTTGATGGCGTAGCCAAGCTCCTCCTCGGCTTCGCGGCGGATGCAGGTTTCCGGATCGTCGGCGTCGAGGATCCCCGCGCAGACCTCAATCATCGGGTCGGGATGGCCGTTGACATAGCAGGGGTAACGGAACTGGCGCACCAGCAGCACCGTCCCGCGATCGGGATCGTAGGGCAGGATGGCCGCCCCATCGCCGCGGTCATAGGTCTGGCGTACCTGGGTTTCCCAGGTCCCATCGCGTCGGTGGTAGTCAAAGGTGGTCTTCTTCAGCACCGCCCAGTCGTCGGACAGCACCTCGACCGAACGGACGCGGATGGGCGGCTCTGCACTCATGATTCGACCTTGGATGCGGGGCCGCGACTGATCCACGCCGCCGCCGCCGTGTCTAGCCGCGCTCGCGCCGGCGGATGCGCAACCGCGCTGTCGCATGGGCGACCAGGAGGCCTTCAGGGGCGTGGAGTTCGCCCCTGGCTTCGGCGTCCCGGTCGTCGCGCTTCACCACCCAGGCCCGCGCGGACAGTCGGCCGAGCGGGGCCGGCTTCACGAAGGCGGTGGTCAGCTCGACGGTGACGGACGTCAGATCCGACGGCAGTTGCGCGAGCAGCGCCACCGACGTGGCGGAGTCCAGCATGGCCGACACCAGACCCCCCTGCACCGAGCCGTGCCGATTGGCGAATTCGGGCTTGGCGAAGAAGACCAGCTCGACCACCCCGGTGTCGGCGTCGATCGCCACGATCTCGCGGCCCAGCATCGCCGCGGCGGGCGGCGTCAGCGCGAGGTGCTCGTTCAGTGTCGCCGCCATCGGTCAGACGGCGAGCGGTTCGGGGATGCCGTCCACCGTCTTGGCCAACAGGGTGTCGCGACTGATCGCCCAGCCGGAAATCAGGTGGGAGATGATGGTGATGACGATGATCGGCACGAGCGCGATCAGGCCCATCTGCAGCGGCGAGAGGCCGTGCACCGGCTTCAGGTGGTCCGACATCCAGCCGACATAGGTCGGACCGCCGCCGAGGCCGATCAGGTTCAGCAGGAACAGCAGCACCGCGCCGGAGATGGCTCGCCGCGCGGGCGGCACGGCGTTCTGCACCACCGCCAGCGCCGGCGCGAGGTACATGTTGTTGAACAGGAAGGGGAAGGCCACGAACATCATCGCCACCGGCCAGGTTCCGGCCAGCACGAAGCCGATGAAGAAGGGAATGCTCAGCACATAGACGATCGCGGGCAGCCAGGCGTACCAGGCCTTGTTCAGCGTCGCGAGCCGGTCGGCCAGCCAGCCGCTGCCGAAGGTGCCGATCGCGCCGGTCGTCGCGCTCACCAGCCCGTAATAGAGGGCGTAGCTGCCGGCCGGCATGTGCAGGTTCTTCTGCAGAAGGCTCGGCGCCCATAGCAACATGCCATAGCCGACAAAGGCTGAAAGGCCCGCCGCGACGCCGGTGCACAGCAGGGTGCCGTTGGACAGAAAGGAGCCGATGGCCTTCAGAAAGTCGGTGACGCTCTGGGCGAACGTCGGCGTCGGCGCAATGTCGGTCTCGAGCACGTCGTATCCGCCGCGCTTGGGCTCACGCACGAGCACAAGCGTCAGCAGGGCGAGCAGGACGCCCGGCGCGCCGACGACGAAGAAGGCGACGCGCCAGCCATATTGGTGCGCGACCAATGCGCCGATCGCCGCGCCCAGGCCCGTGCCGAACGGCACGCCGAGCGAATAGATGGCCAGAGCCGTGCTACGGCGCGTCGGCGGGAAATAGTCCGCCAGCAGCGCGTAGGAGGGCGGGGATCCGCCGGCTTCGCCGACGCCCACGCCCATGCGCGCCGCCACCAGCATCGGGTAGGTCTGGGCCAGGCCGCAGGCGACCGAGAACAGGCTCCAGGCCGTGCAGGCGAAGGCGACGATGCGCACCCGGTTGCCCCGGTCCGCCATCCAGGCCAGAGGGATGCCCCAAAAGGTATAGAAGAGGGCGAAATAGAGCCCCTGCAGGTTGCCCATCTCGGTATTGGTCAGATGCAGGTCGTGCTGGATCGACGGCGCCAGGGTGGCGATGACCTGCCGGTCAAGGAAGTTGAAGGTGTAGACGATCGACAGCAGGCCGGCGACGAAATAGCCGTAGGCCGAGGCGTGCTGCTTCTCGGCCAACCGTGGTTCGCTCATCGTTTCCCCCGTCTGCCAGGCGTGCGCGCGCCCGTTTCACGATCTAGTGCCACGTTCCCGCAAGGCGCACCAGCGCCGCGGAAGCCGACCGTTCGCTACGTTAACTGGCGAGGCGAGCATCCAGATTGCCGTCTGGAAACAGCGCGGCGCTCGGCTAGCTTTGCTTCGGCGCGGGCGCCGGATGAAGGAGCGCGCCTGGCGCCGAGGCGGCGAGCGCCCCGCCGCTCGGGGTCGGCGTCAGCTGGACGAAGCTATAGCCGCGTCGCTCCAGCTGGGTGATCAGATCGTCCAGGGTCTCGACCAGGTGCGGACGCGACTCGTGCACGATCACGACCCCGCCGCCCGATTCGGCCGCGTCGCGAAGCCCGCGCCGTTCGATCTCCGACGACGAGATGCCCTTCCAGTCGTCCGTGCCGAAATCCGCTGAGAAGACGGCGATGTTCCGCTGGCCGAGATAGGCGAGCATGGCGGGACTGTCGTTCAGGCCCGGAAAGCGGAAGAAGGGCGCGAGCGCGGCGCGCTGCCCGGCCGGGGTGGTCTCCAGCGCGTTTTCGGCGGCCTGAAAGCCACCCGTGATCTGCAGGTCCTGGCTGGCCGCCGACAGCCGGCGCATGTTGTCCGGGTGGGTCAGGCTGTGCGTGCCGATCGTGTGGCCGCGCGCCGCCGTCTCGCGGACGAGGTCGGGTCGCGCATTGGCCAGGATTCCGACGAAGAAGAAGGTCGCCTTCAGGCAATGCTTGTCGAGGATGTCCAGCACCCGCTCGTGCAGAGCCGCGTCGGGGCCGTCATCGATGGTCAGCGCGACCTGCATGCGGGCGATCGGGCCGCGGGGATATTGCAGCGTCCCGTACCGCGCGGCCCGGCCCGCGGCGTCCGGGCGATTGTCAAAGGCCAGCTTTGGCGTCGTCGCCGGCGCCAATGGATCGGTCGGGCAGGTGGCGGGCGCTGTAGGCCTGGGCGTTGACTGGGCGGGCGGGCTGGGCGTCAGCGCGCCCTCGATCCGGGCCATGGCCTTGATCAGCGCCGGATCGAGACAGACGCCGACGCAGGCGACGCCGACAAGCGCGCTGGCAAACACAAATCGCAGGCGCAACGGCGCTTCCCCCCGGACGCTGGACGACCAACCCTAGCAGCCTCCGCCGCGCGGGCCATGCCGACGCGCCTCTCAGGCGAGCGGGGATTGAAATCGTTGATCAAGTCGCTCCGGGCGAGGTTGGTTGCTCCGGCCTGCGAGCCCTAGCGAAGCTGGATCGGGCCCGCCGCGCGTCGCCAGCGCCTTGCGCCGTTCAGTGCGCGGATGAGCTGGTGCGCGAGCATCAGTTCGCGTCTGGCGGCGCCGTGGCGACGGGCGCGCAGGGCCGCGCGCGCCTCATCCAGGTGAGTGTCGCGAAGCGCCCTCGCGTCGGGGTCGCTGATCACGAAGCATGGCCGCGCCAGAATATCGCCACCACAGTGCCAATAGGTTGTAGTGCGCATCAGCGGCTGCCGGCCGCCGCAAGGCGGGCGGCCGCGTCGATGACCGTCCAGGCCGGTTCGTCGAGGAGATCATCGACCGACTCCGAAAGCCGGGCGGTAATGATCGACGGCTCGGGGCGCGCGTCTCCGAAGGCGCTCTCGGCGAACTGACGCACGATCAGTCGAGCCAGGTCGGCGATCGCTTCGCCGATCGTCTCCCAGCGCCGATTGTCACTGGCGAGCAGCGATGGGTGTGCGCCGGCCCGGAAGGCGATGCGGATGGCGTCATGGTCGTCCTGGGCATCGCGCAAATCGGCCAGGCGCCGAGCGTGCTCAGGCCGGGATACAGTCTGGGAGGCTATATGAGACATGATCTCCATATGTGACCATATGACACATTATGAAATCAAGTCGACAATTGTCCGGCGCAGGCGATTTCAGCCGATTGTTCCCTTGTGTGTCAGAATTGTCGATTTGCATTCGGGGCTCAGCCCGTCGCGCTGGCGCCTCGAATGGCCCGTATCACCGCGACCGCCTGGGTGCGTTCGGTGGGGCTCAGCTGCTCCCAGATCGACCAGATGCTCTCGGCGGCCGTCGGGTCGCGCATGATCAGATCGGCGGGTTCGCAGCGCAATGCATCTCCAGCTGCTTCAAGAAACGGCTGGTCATAGCGGCGGTCCCCACGCTCGATCTTGGTCAGGTAGCTGCGCGCGATGCCGATCCGCTCGGCCAACTGCTCCTGCGTCAAGCCGCGATGCTTGCGCCATTCCTTGATGAAATGCCTGGGGTGGCTGTGCATACCAGCATACTGCCACGTTCTGAAAAACTTTCTAGTGCCTATTTGGAACTTCCGCCTTGACATCGAAGGTGACGATATGGCACTTATTGTTCATGATTTGTGCTCATCAATTGCAGCTGGCTGAGATGTGCGTAGCGAGATCAGCCGCCGTTCCTGGCCGGCGAGACGCCAGTCGGTTACATTTTTCGAGCCCCAAAATGGGTACAACTGAGGGTCGGGTCATTGACGCGGCCGCATCCTCTAGGCGTATAGTCGTCAGGCTTGCTCCGCCGTCGGGATTCCATCCCGACGGCGCGGGGCTCCCGGTGCGCGCTTTGGACCTCCCCGACCCCCCGGTCCGTCCACTGCGCGGGGAGGGGGCAACCGTCTGTCGCGGCGGTCGCTCCCTCCTGACCCGCCGCCCGAGCCGTGGGCGGCGATAATGGACCAGGCTGTCGAACTACGCGAAGCCGAAGGCTGGTCGCCTCGGCGCATTCAACTCTTGCGCGTTCACCATGTCCAGGGCCTTTCGGCCGCGCGCAGCGCCGAGCTGATCGGCGGCGTCAGCCGTAATGCGGTCATCTCGAAGCGGCGCCGGCTGGGCCTGAGAGGCGAGCACCCGTGCGCCGAACCCTCGCCGGTTCGGGCCTGCGCCGCCGACAAGCTGCGCGGCTTTCATCGGCCGCCCCTGTTTAGGTGCGAGCCGCTGCCGAACATGGACTTCGAGTTGCCGCCCGGGGCCGCGCCGAAGCGGCTGGTCGACCGGGCGCCGGGCGAGTGCGCCTGGCCGCTTGGCCCGGCGCAGGAGGAGGGCGACTATCGGACCCTGTTCTGCTGCGCTCCTGTTGCACCGCGGAGCGCCTATTGCGCCTGTCACGCCGGCGTGTCGCGGGGGCCGGGGTGATCGGCGACAACGCTATGGTGGGGCGTTCACCAATTGATGGCGCGG
>Ga0302196_10003530_pt1 | contig 14311 bp, 15 predicted proteins | sample II_Bog_N1_3_FD_198794 | JGI IMG/M metagenome (GOLD analysis project Ga0302196, IMG submission 198794) | Peat permafrost microbial communities from Stordalen Mire near Abisko, Sweden - II_Bog_N1_3 | ecosystem: Environmental > Terrestrial > Soil > Wetlands > Peat | place: Sweden: Abisko...
GCGTCAGCCCGAACAGCGCTCCGATGGCCAGGGCGACGGTGGGACTCGCCGTGAGGGCGGCCAGCACCATCATGAGGTACAGCGCGGCGGTCCTGATGTAGGTCACCAGGCCGGCGCCGATCTGCCAGCCGAACCCGGCGCCGTAGACCCACGGTCGGAATTGGTCGAGCCAGCGCTCGTTGACCTGCCGGGAGTGGAACGGTAGGCGGAACCCTCCGAGACGGGTGTCCGAGGCGGCCGCGAGCAGGGCAACGGCGCAGGCCACGACGGCCAGCGCGACCGTCGAAGGGGAGGCGGTGCGCACGCCCAGGGCCAACGTGGCCATGACGAGGCCGAGCGTCGCCCCACCCACGGTCCCGCCGATGATGAACCAGGTGGCGGTGCTGCGGTACCGGTGGCCCCGGCCGCGTTCGGCCAGCGGCGTGACCGTGGCCAGCATGGAGACACCGCACGGGGACCAGGTCGAGCGGGCCGCTGCGGCCACGGCGACGACGGCCGCCGCCGCGATCAGGAGTGCGTGCATGGGTTGTCCCTTCCCGTCATGCCGGCGATCCCAGGAACGGCGCGCCGCCGAAGGCGAAGATCCCCCCGTCCTTGGCCACCAGCCAGTAGCCGGCGTCGTTGCCGTACGGCGCGATGCCGACCACCGGTTGATTGAGCTTCAGGGCACCGGTCGACCCGTCGAACGCGGCGTCTCCGTACGAGAAGATGCCCCCATCGGCCGCCACCAGCCAGTAGCCGAGGCCGGTGGGGGTGGCCGCCATGGCGACGACCGGCGCGTTGAGGTGGCGTCCACCCATCGATCCGAGGAACGGCGCGTCGCCGAAGGTGAAGATCCCCCCGTCGGATGCTGCGAGCCAGTAGCCCCGGCCGGTCGGCGTGGCTGCCATGCCGACCACGGGAGCGTTGAGATGCCGGCCCCCCATCGATCCGAAGAACAGCGCGTCGCCATAGTCGAAGATCCCCCCGTCGGCCGCGACGAGCCAGTAGCCCTGGCCCGAGGGGGAGGCCGCGATGCCGACCACTGGCGCGTCGAGAGGGCGCCCACCCATGGAGCCGAGGAACGGTGCCCCGCCGTAGTCGAAGATCCCCCCGTCGGCCGCGACCAGGAAGTACCCGCCTGTCTTGCAGGTCGCCACGCCCACCATACGGGCATCGAGCGCCAACGACGACGCATCACCGTCATCGGGGAAATCCCCGTACCCGAAGAGCCGCCCGAATGTGGTGAGCACGGCGTAGCCGCCACCATCGGTGCTCGGGACCAGACCGACCACCTTGCAGTCCGTGGCGGGCGAGGTGCACAGCGGCGCCGGCGGCGCGGTGGTCCAGCACGGCTCGTTCTGTTCCGCCGTGGCATTGTCGACGGCTACCGCCGTCGTGCAGGTGGGATCGACCGTCCAAGGAGGGACACAGGCGACGACCCGGCACACGATCCGGCCCATGCAGGGCACGTCCTGATTGCACTGCCCGTAGCGGAACTGCAGGCACCCGGTCAGGTAGGAGTCGCAGCCCAGCGGACCGCAACTGCATCCGGTCCCATCGCACCCGGTCTCGCAGAACGGGAAGCCACCACTACAGCCGTTGTCACAGGAGCAAGTGGAGTTGCAGTCCATGTAATAGCGCGGACCACCGCAATACGAGGAGTTGTCCGCCACCCACCAGCCGCCCATGATGGTGTTCTCCGGGCAGAAGTTGGCGCCGCTGACGGCGCAGCAGAACTCGGAGAAGCCCGAGCAGCAGGTGCTCCCGCAGCCACAGCCGGCGTTGCCGCACTCGCAGATGGCCCCGTAGGCCGACCCGGGTCGTAGCGCCAGGTCGAGGCCCGAACCGACGGCAACGGCGCTGCCGACAAAGGCCGACCGGTTGATGAGGCTCCGCCGGGTGAGCCGTCCTTCGAGGACCTTGGCCGTACGCTCCACCAGCGCAGTGGAAAAACTCACGACGCCGGCGCCGGCGCCGGCACGGGCGCGGGTCGGGCCAGGCGCTGTGCCGCGGTGAGGGCGGCCAGGGAGGAGAGGGCGAGGGCGGCGAGCCAGAGGCCCACCGCACTCACGAAGAGCAGGGGAAATCCGGCCCCGGGCTGGTGTGCCAGTTGACTCCTCAGGGTGTCGCCGCCCCGGCCGCCCGTGGCGACGACGAATGCGGCGACGGCGAACACCATGTCGAAGAGCAGGTGGAGGGCGGTGGGCGGCGTATCGGGTCGACCGAAGCAGCCACAGGTGGCCAGCGGCCCGCCCCGCCGGCGGGCGTACGCCACGAAGCCGAAGAAGGCGAGGTAGGAGAGCGCGACCAGCGCCGCGATGAGCGGGCGGGGGAACAGGACCGCAACGGCCCCGAGCGCCGCTTCCGCCAGAGCCCCGAGCCGGACGATCCACCGCACCAGTCGCAACGGCGGCCTGCCCGGCGCCAGCGCCGCCACGGCGCGTGCGGTGTCGTCGGGGCGGGCCGCCTTGGCGACCCCGGCCACGCAGAGCAGACCGGCGGCAATGAGGTAGAGGCCGATCAGTTCCATTGGGGCCTCGCCGCCGGTACATCGGAGACGGCCGGGCTCAGCGTCAACGACGACAGCAGCGTGTTGACATGGGGGACGAGCGCGGCGCGTAGGGAATGGCTGCCGAGGACCGCATAGAACGAGAAGGGACGCCCCGACTCGGTGAAGAACCACTGTGTGCCGGACTGTCCGGGGATCCCGCGCCGCAACGTCATGGGCGAGAAGTCCGATTGCGCCAGCGCGGCAGGCCGGCCCTGCTGGGCGAACAGCGCGGTGCCCACGCTCTCGGGGCCGTACTCGAACAGCGTGGCGAACACGTCGGAGGGACCCATCACGGTCACTGCCCCACTCCCGAAGTCGCCGATGTCGTCGGGGATTGGGAAAGTGGCGAACTGCCCGACCGGGTACGTCACGCCCACCGAGGTGGGGCGCACGAAGATCCGTCCCTCGAAACCGATGGGAAGGTGCGCCGTGATGCCGTGAGCGCCGATGGTGGTCACTACTCCGCCGGCACGGCGCCGCCGTACGGGAAGACGTCGTCGAGCGTGCGCGGGTACAGGCTCGGATCGCCCGGGAGGATGCCTGCAGCGGCCAACACCTCGTCGGCCGCCGCTTCGCGGGCCGGGCCGTCGAGAGACGCCGCGCCCCGGCCGCGCCTGCCGCCGGCGTGTCCGCGGTCGTGCTCAGCCCGTCGCACCAGTTCGGCCAGCTGTCCCACCTGGCTGGCCACCCCCTGCCCGACTTTCTGGCCCGTCGCACCGTCGACCAACACGAAGAACGGAGAGCCCGGCACCTGGTAGTCCAACCAGGCGTCGGTGGACATCACCACCGGGACCAGGCCCGTCGTTCTGGCCTGTACCTCGGACGGGACTTCGCGCTCAGGGCCCTTGGTCACGATCACAATGCGGGTGCGGTCGGGCAGAGCCAGGCGTCCGGGCTCCTGCAGAGCTTCCCAGAACGCGGCGCAGCCGGTGCAGCCGGAGGAGAGGAAGCCGAGCAACGTCAAGTCGTCGCTGTTGTCGACGGCGATGGCTCGGGCATCCCCCCTCGGAGTCACGCCGGCCACGGCGGGCGCGGCACCGAGGGCGGGGGCTGAGGCCGGGGTCGTGAGGGTCACGGGAGCGGCCACAGCTGTGGTGAGGGCTGTGGCTGCGGCGGGATCGCCCACGCCGGCGCCGAGGTCGTGCAGGGCACGCAGGATGTCGGCGTGACTCCGTAACAGGCCGGCCACCAGGATGCCGAGTACCAGAACGACGAATGTCGAGACAATGACCAGGGCGACCATGTCGCCTCCTCTTCCGGGGGTGCCCCAGTATCCATCCGCCATCGGCCGAAAGCGCGGCACGTCCACCGCGGCGCGTCCGGAATTCCTCGGGCATACTCCGGTCTGTGCTGGCCGATGATCTGTTCCTGCCCGAACCCGAGCCGCGGGAGGTCCGTTGCACCGTGATCTCGGTGGACGACCATGTCGTGGAGCCCGCCCACACCTTCGAGCACCGCCTGCCTGCGGCGCTGTCCGACCGGGCACCTCGGATCGTCGAAACGCCGGCGGGGCATCAGGTGTGGGAGTTCGAGGGCCAGCGCTACACCCAGGTCGGGATGAATGCGGTGGCCGGTCGCCGCCCGGAAACCTACGGCCTCGAACCGTTCCGCTTCGACCAAATGCGCCCGGGTTGTTACGACGTGGATGCCCGTGTGCACGACATGGACATCAACGGGGTCTGGGCGTCTGTGAACTTCCCGTCCATGATCACGGGATTCTGTGGCCGGGTCTTCTTCGATGCCCACGACCGCCAACTGGGCCTGGCCTGTGTGCAGGCCTGGAACGACTGGCTCTTCGAGGAGTGGTACTCGCGGCATCCCGAGCGCATCGTCCCTCTTGGGATCACCTACCTGGCCGATCCGGCCCTGGCCGCGGCGGAGATCCGCCGCAACGCCGAGCGGGGCTTCACGTCGGTGACCTTCCCCGAGCGACCCCACGAAATCGGGCTCCCTTCCCTGTGGGATCGGGCGCACTGGGACCCGATCATGGAGGCCGTCGTCGACACCGACACCGTGGTGTCCCTCCACGTCGGCAGTTCGGGCCTGACCCCCCCGCCGCCCGGGGCCGGCATGGACGCGCTGCAGCTCGGCGCCACGCTGTTCGGCCAGTTGTCGCTGATCGCCTGCGCGGAGTGGTTGTGGTCCGCCTACCCCGCCCGGCTCCCCACACTCAAAATCGCCATGAGCGAAGGGGGGATCGGATGGGTGGCCATGCTGCGCGACCGGTTGGAGAACATCGTCGAGCGTTCCCGCTACGGGCTGGGCTGGGACGTGCGCCCGGCGGACGTCCTCCGCCGCAACTTCTGGTTCTGCACCATTGACGACCCGTCCACCATCGACACGCGCCACGCCATTGGGGTCGACCACATCATGGTGGAGGTCGACTATCCCCACGGCGACAGCACCTGGCCCGACACCCAGGACGTCATTGCGCAATGCTGGGGCCACATTCCGGCCGACGAGCTGCGGGCCATGTGCTGCGAGAACGCAGCAGCGCTCTACCGCCACCCCCTCCCGGACACCGTCCTGCCGCGCTGAGAGGAGCCGCCCGATGTTCACGCCGACCGCCGAGAAGCTCGTCCCCGACCTCACGCCCCGCGAGGAACTCGTCGTCCTCGCCCGCGCGCTGTGGCGGGAGGGCTACAACGACCACCTGGCCGGGCACATCACGGTCAACCTGGGCGACGGCACGCTCCTGTGCAACCCGTGGCTGCTGACCTGGGCGGAACTGCGTCCCTCCCAGGTGCTGCGCATCGACCTCGACGGTCGCGTGGTCGAAGGGGACTGGCCCGTCCCGCTCGGCATCCCGCTGCATCTGGAGCTGCACAAGCTGCGCCACGACGTGGGCTGGGCCGTGCACAACCACCCGCTCTTCGGCACCGTGTGGGCGGACCTCGGCGAGGTGCCCCCGATCCTCGACCAGAGCTCTGCCCTCGGCGGCGGCACGTTGGTGGTGGTCGACGAGTACGAGGGGCCCGTCAACGACGCCTCGAGTGCGCGGTCGGCGGTGGAGAAGATGGGCGACGCCTCCATGGCACTGCTGGCCGGGCACGGCGTCTTCGTGCTGGGCGGATCGGCCCGGGCGGTGCACCAGCGAGCGGTGGCCCTGGAGCAGCGGTGCCAGCACGCCTGGTATGCCAGGGCGGCCGGCGGTGTCGGCACGACCCGGGTGCCCCAGGCCTTCATCGACCTGGTGGCCCGCAGCGACGCCGAGGGCTTCATCGGCTTCTGGGAGGCCGCGGTGCGCGCCGAGCTGGCGGCCGACCCCGAGCTGCTCGCCTGACTACGCGCCCGACGAGGTCCCGAAGACCTCGTTCAGCTCCATCGGCACCGGGGTGTCGAGCTGGCCGTACGTGCACGATGCAGCATCGCGATCGGGACGCCAGCGCACGAAGGACGTGGCGTGGCGGAATCGGTCCTGTTGCAGGTGGTCGTAGGACACCTCGCACACCGCCTCCGGCCGCAACGGCGACCAGGTCATGTCCTTGCCGGCGTTCCAGCGGTTGCCGCCGCCGGGTGCGCGTCCGGCTGCCTGGGCGTCGGCCCAGCCCCCCCAGGGGTGGTCCTTCTCCGCGTGCTCCCGGTAGCGCTCGAGCTCGGCGACCAGCTCGCCCCGGCGGGCCACGCTGAATCCGGACGCCACACCGACGTGGTGCAACGTCCCGGAGGAGTCGAACAGGCCCAGGAGCAGCGAGCCCACACCGGCCCCGTCCTTGTGCGTGCGGAAGCCCGCCACCACGCAGTCCGCCGTGCGCTGGTGCTTGACCTTGAGCATGGCGCGCTTGTCGGGCAGGTAGGTGAGCGCGCCGTCTTTCACCACCACGCCGTCGAGCCCAGCGCCCTCGAACCGGGAGAACCAGTCCGCCGCCACGGTGGGATCGGCGGTGACCGGTGTGAGGTGGATCGGCGGGCGTACGTGGTCGAGCACCTTCGCCAGTGCGGCGCGTCGGTCGGCGTAGGGCACATCCATGAAGGAGCGGTCGCCCTCGGCCAGCAGGTCGAAAGCGACGAAGGAGGCGGGCGTCGACTCGGCGAGCAGTCGGATGCGCTTCTCGGCCGGGTGGATCCGCTGGGACAACGCGTCGAACTCCAGTCCATCGGGACCGGCAATGACGATCTCGCCATCGAGCACGCAGCGTTCGGGGAGCTCCCGGCGGAGCGCATCGACAAGCTCAGGGAAATAGCGCGTCAGCGGCTTCTCGTTGCGGCTGCCCAGCTCCACGTCGTCGCCGTCGCGGAAGACGATGCAGCGGAAGCCGTCCCATTTCGGTTCGTAGAAGAGGCCCTGGCCCCGGGGGAGCTCACGGGAGAGCTTGGCCAGCATGGGGGCCACCGGTGGCCGGACAGGGAGCGTCACGGCGGGTCAGCTCGCATGGGTCCCCGTCCACTGCAGCAGATCGTCGACCGATCCGCGGTTGACGATCCGGTCGGTCGGCACTCCGGCGTCGACGGCTTTGGCACAGCCCCGGCCGAGCCAACCCAGCTGGCCGGGGGCATGGGCGTCGGTATCGACCGCGAAGGAGCAGCCGAGGGAGACGGCCTGGCGCAGCAGGTCCTGCGGCGGGTCCTGACGCTCGGGACGCGAGTTGATCTCGACCGCGGTGCCGGTGCGGGCGCAGGCGCCGAACACCGCATCGGCGTCGAAGGTGGATTGCGCCCGGCCTCGTCCGGTGATCAGTCGCCCGGTGCAATGGCCCAGGATGTCGGTGTGCGGGCTCTCAATGGCGGCGAGCATCCGTTCGGTCATGGCGGGCGACTCCATGCGGAGCTTGGAATGCACGCTGGCCACGACGACGTCCAGCTCGGCGAGGAGGTCCTGTTCCTGGTCCAGTGAGCCGTCTTCGAGGATGTCCACCTCAATGCCGCGCAGGATGCGGAAGGGTGCGAGGTCCTCGTTCAGCTGGTCCACCACGTCGAGCTGCGCGCGCAGCCGCTCGGCGTTGAGCCCATGGGCCACCGTCAGACGCGCACTGTGATCGGTCAACACCAGGTACTCGTGCCCGAGCGCGCGGGCCGTCTTGGCCATTTCGCGGATGGGGCTCCCGCCGTCGGACCAGTCGGAGTGGGAATGGCAGTCGCCGCGCAGCGAGCGCAGGAGCTCTTGCGCAGGCGCGTCGAGCTCCACGTCGTCGGGCGTCTCCTCCAACTGGGTCAGGCGCTCCGGCACCCTGCCCTCGAGAGCTTCGGTGATGACCAGGGCGGTGGACTTCCCGATTCCCTCAATGGTCTGGAGCCGTCCGGCCTGGGCCAGCGCGCGCAGACGGTCGGCATCGATGCTGGCCACGGCCCGGGCGGCGCCACGAAAGGCGCGCACCTTGTAGGTGTCGGCGCCGCCCCGCTCGAGGAGGAAGGCGATGCGGTCGAGGGCGTCGAGCGGCTCCACGCGTCAGCCCTTCTTGGCCCGGCTGGGAGCGACGCGGGGCGGCTCATCGGGCATTTTGGGGTACTGCGGCGGCCACGGCGCGTCCTGCAGCCCGGCCTCCTTGTCGCGCGCGGCCAGTGCCAGGAGCGGCTCTATCGACTGTGGCGCGGCAGCGATATCCGCCCACGGATCACCGCGCCGCCGCACCAGGTCAGGCACCGTCCGGATGGTGAGGTCGTTGGGGACCACCGTCTCCACCTCGCTCCACGTCAGCGGCGTCGAGACCTGCCCGCCCGTGCGCGGTCGGGCGAACCAGGCGCCGAAGACGGTCTTGTGGGGCGCGTTCTGGTTGAAGTCCACGAAGACGCGGCTGCCGCGCTCCTCCTTCCACCAGTTGGCCGTCACGAGATCGGGGAAGCGGCGCTCCATGTCGCGGGCGAGCGCCACGGCGGCGGCCCGCACTTGCACCGAGTCCCAACGCGGCTGCAGCCGCAGGTACACGTGCAGGCCATTGTTCCCGGTCGTCTTGGGATAGCCACGCAGGCCGTACTCCTCGAGCACGTCTCGGCAGAGCAGCGCCACGGCGCGCACCTCCTCGAAGCCGATCCCGGTCGTCGGGTCGAGGTCGATGCGCAGTTCGTCGGCGTGCACGGGGTCGGCCGCCAGGTAGGGCCAGAGGTGCAGGCCGATGCAGCCGATGTTGACCGCCCACACCACGTGCGCGATGTCGGCGACGACGAGGGCGTTGGACGTGGTCCCGTTCGGCGTGGACACGGTCGTCGACTGCAGCCAGTCCGGCGCGCCGGCCGGGATGCGCTTTTGGTAGAACGACTTGCCGGTGGCGCCGTCGGGAAAGCGCTGCAGCATGGCGGGTCGCCCACCGGCCGTCTTCAGCAATTGGTCCGCCACCTCGAGGTAGTAGGTGACGAGGTCGAACTTGGTCGCATTGAGAGCCGGGAAGTAGATCTTGTCCGGTCGGGAGACACGGACCGCGCGCCCGCCGGCCTCCACCGTCCGTTCGTCGTCCCCTGGCACCGCCGTCGACTCTACCGAGGGGTGCTGGGCACCGGCTGGGGTGTGGCGGAAAGGCCGGCCCAGGCACGGATTCCCTGGTGGCGGCGGCGGTCGTCCTCGGCGTGCCCGAACGGGACCAGGCGGATGCCGCGACGCGCCAGCTCCCCTTCCAGGCGGGCTCGTTCGCGTTCGGGACTGTCGAACCATGCCGGCGTGGTCCGGACCTCGAGTGAGGCACACAGCCGGATCAGGGCGCCGTCATAGGAGAGCTCCCGGGCCAGCGCCTCCGCCACCGGGGCCGCCGCGCTCGTCGCGTGCAGCCTGGCCCGAGAGTCCACGAGCTCGGCCAGCAGCAGGTCGTCGGGCCTGGGCACTTCTTCGTGCGTCCCCAGGGCCTGGGTCAGGAGGTCTCTGTACATGACCACACGACAGATGGTGCGCCGGCAGTGCAGGAATCGATAGGGCTGAACGTCCCGGTCCTTCGGCCCGTTTCCGGTGGCCAGGGGGTCGTCGGCCGAAGACGGCGTGGAGCCCCTTTTCGGACCAGCGCCGGGTTTCTGCGGTGTGAACTCTGGCCCGCACCCCTTGTTCCGGGGTCGTCCTCGGACCACTATCAGCAGGGTCAGCTTCGTCGACCCCTCCCCCGACGAGCTGACGGAGGGAGAGCGCCACGGCGCCCGGCTTCCAGCGACACAGAAGGTCCGTCGACGGCCCGCCCGACTCCCCCCGGGCGGGCCGTTGCGCGCCCGGGCCTCAGATGAGATCCGCCAGCCCTTCCCAGCCCGCCGGCGGCGGCGCCAGGTGCCAGAATTGCTCCGGCACGCGCCCTTCCATGCGGGCGGTCAGCGCGTGGTCCTGTTCGAGCGGGGCGATCTGTGACGTGTAGCACCAGATGGCCCGTCGTTTGCGCTCTTCGTCGGGTACGTGCGGGACGATGGCGGGTGTCGGCCATGGGTGTGCCCGCAGGAGCTTCGCCACCCGCCAGGCCAGCATGCCGGGCAGGTGCTTGTAGCCGTGGTCCTCGTAGCAGAACCATTCCCGCTCGGGTTGCTCCTGGCGCACCAGGAGGCAGGCGTCGTGCACCATGACATGGTCGGGGTTGCCCAGCCCCATCGGGAAGAAGACCGAGGTCGGATTGCGCTCGGCGATGGTGGCGCCGAGCACCGGTGCGACGTCGGCAGGCGTCGGCCGGTCCGGAGGGTCCAGGTACTGATGGTCGGAGAACTCGAGCCAGTCGTAGGCGGATTCGAGGACGGCCATCGCCGCCGCGTCCTCCTCGCGCCGCGCCGCCACCACGTCGTCGCCGGCCACGAAGCCGCCCAACGCGTCCCACTCCGAGGGCACAGCGGGGTAGGCGGGAGGCCGACCGGCAAGAACTGTGACGACCGTCGTGTCGTCGTAGCTGGCGATCAGATGCCCGGCTCCCATGGCGGCGTCGTCGAAGTGCGGCGAAACGACCAGGATCCGGCTGAGTGCGGCGGGGTCGACTTCGCCCCAGGTCGGCTCGGCGAAAGCAGTACTCATGTGCGGATCATACGGGCACGTCGTCGATCTCACCGGCGACGTGGCGGCGGAAGACCGGGAGCAGTGCGCCGATGACGGCGGCGCCGACAATGCAGGCCAGTCCGCCCGAGACGACGGAAAACTCAATGCTGGTCAGCGTGGCCACCGCACCAGACTCCATGTCGCCCAGGCGGGGGCCGCCTTGCACCACCGCCATCTGAATGGAGGACATGCGGCTTCGGAAGCGTTCGGGGATGGTGCTCTGCAGCATGGTGTTGCGCAGCACGGCGGAAATGACGTCGGCCCACCCCGCCACCGCGAGGAGAACGAGAGCGATCCACAGCGTGTCGCTGAACCCGAAGAGCGCGATGGCCGCACCCCAGACCGAGACCGCCACAATCACCGCCCACCCCTGGCGGCGGAGGTTGGCGACCCAGCCGGTGGTGACCGCCCCGATCAGCGCGCCGACGCCCGGAGCGGCATAGAGGAAGCCGAGAGTGATGGTGCCGCCACCGAACACGGCGCCCGCCATGGCCGGGAAGAGCGCCCGGGGCATGCCGAACACCATGGCGTTGATGTCGATCAGGTACACGCCTTGGAGGGCTTGGCGCGAACGCAGGTAGCGCAGGCCCTCCTTGGTCGACTGCCACGGTGAGAGGTTGCCCGCACCGTGGGCCGGCGGAATGGGTCGGAGCATGGCCGAGGTGACGGCCGCCACCACGAAGGAGGCGGCGTCGAGTCCGTAGACGAGGGGCAGGCCGATACCCAGCAGGAGGCCGGAGAGCGCAGGCCCCACAATGACGCCCACCTGGAAGACGATTTGGTTCATGGCGGCCGCGGCGGTGAGATGCCGCCGCTCCACCATGCCCGGAACGGCAGCCGAGCGCGCGGTGCTCGAGAAGCCGAAGAGCCCGGCTGCCAACGCGCTGACGACGTAGAGCACGACCAACGAGGGGTGGGTCAGGGCGGCGTTGACGGCCATGGCGCCGCTGGTGAGCACCATGGCGACTGCCGTCCACATCATGATGCGGCGTTTGTCGACCGAGTCGCCGACGGGTCCCGCGGACAGGGCGCCGGCGAGGAACGGGAAGAGCTGGGCGAGGCTGATCGCACCCACCTGCAGCGTGGAGTGCGTCATGGAGTACACCTGGTAGGGGATGGCCACGACCGTCAGCTGGGTCCCGATGACCGAAATGAGCTGACCGGTGAAGAGGAGTCGGAAGTCGCGACTCTCCCGCAGCGGGGTGGTGTCCACCAGGATCCGACCCGGCATGGCCGTCAGCCTACGGTCGGGGCCGAAGCGGTCGCGACGTGATCAGGAGAGTTGTTGACCGAGCTCGGGGACGGAAATGTCCCAGGCCGCTGGCCAGTCGTTGGTGCGCAGGAGCGCGTCGCTGCCGCCGTCGCAGAACAGCACCGACCCGCAAAAGAAGGTGCCATCGGGACCGAGGAGGAGGTCCACCACGGCGGCGATCTCCTCGGGCCGGCCAGGACGTCCGACCGGGATGGGCAGCATGTCGAGCATGGGGCCGGCCTTGGCATCGGCCCGCAAACCCGCCACCATCGGCGTGTCGACCATGCCGGGGGCGATGGCGTTGAGCCGGAATCCGGACCCGGCCCAATCAGGTCCCGTGGCGTGCCGGCGCACCCAGCGGGCGACGGCCAACTTCGTGGCCGGGTAGGTCACGAGGGAGCCGCAGGCGTCTGCGATCTGGGCACTCAGCCCCTCGTCGTGGCGAAGGCAGGCCTCGACGAGGTCGCCGGGGATGGCGGGCTGCACCGTGGTCGAGTTCGAGCTGATGGCGACTGCGGCACCGCCTGGGACCAGGAGCGGACGCAGACCCACGAGGAGGTCCACCGTGCCGAAGTAGTTCACCGCGGCCAACAGGGAGCCGGCGCGGCCCGGCAGCCCGGCCAGTCCCGCGCAGGTGACGATGCCGGCCAATTTCCCACCACAACGGTCGGCGGTGGCGGCGATGGCATCGCGCCGACCGCTGGGGATGGCCAGGTCGGCCACCACATCGGACTCGTCCTTGTCCACACCTATGACGTTCCAGCCCGCCGCGCCCAGTCGCGCCGCGGTGGCGGCGCCGATGCCCGAGGCAGCTCCCGTGATGACGACGGTGCGGTCAGGCAGCGGGTCGCGCCTTGAGGAGGGCGAGCGCCTTGTCGGCGTGCGAGCCCATGGAGACTTCGGAGTGGATGACGTCGAGGATGGTCCGGTCGGTGTCGATCACGAAGGTGGACCGCTTGACCTTCAAGAAGCTGACACTGCGCTTGACGCCGAAGAGCGCGGCCACCTCGCGGTCGGGATCCGACAGGAGGGGAAAGCCGAGCGACTCCTTCTCGTCGAACTGCTTCTGCTTCTCGACGCCGTCGGCGCTGATGCCGACCGGTTGGGCGCCCACGGCGGCGAACTCGCCGGCCATGTCCCTGAAGTGGCAGCTCTCTTTGGTGCAGCCGTACGTCATGGCCGCCGGGTAGAAGAACAGCACCACGGGCCCGTTGGCGAGGAAGTCGCTGAGCTTGCGCGGCGCTCCCGTCTGGTCGGGGAGCGTGAAGTCGGGAACAACGTCGCCTTTTTGCATCCGCTCAATGTAGGGCGAACGCGCCGAGCCGCGCCCGGCTACCCCTCGAAGCGGAAGCCGACACCCCGGACGGTGACCAGATGGCGTGGGTTCGCCGGGTCGGGCTCCACCTTCCGGCGCAGCCGCTTGATGTGGGTGTCGAGGGTGCGGGTGTCGGTCAGCTCCTGGTCCCACCAGAGCCGGTCGATGCACCAATCGCGGGTGACGACCTGGCCGCTGTGCGACATCAGGAGGGCAAGGAGGTCGAATTCCTTCCGTGAGAGCTCGACCGGGACCTCGTCGACCGTGACCTCCCGGCGACCGGCGTCCAGGCGCACCGGGCCCACGGCGAGGACCTCCTCGTGATGCTCGGCCACAGCCACACCACGCCGCAGGACGGCGCGCATGCGGGCCACGAGCTCGCGCAGGCGGAAGGGCTTGGCGACGTAGTCGCTGGCACCCAGCTCCAGCCCGAGCACAATGTCCACCTCGGAGTCGCGTGCGGTCACCATGATGATGGGCACCGGCTTGAGGCTCCGCATCTGCTGGCAGAGCTCAATGCCGGACTGGTCGGGGAGCATGACGTCGAGCAGGACGAGGTCAGGGTGGACGCGGTGGAAGAGGCGGAGGGCTTCGTGGCCGTCACCGGCTGCCTCGACCGCGAACCCCTCACGGTTCAGCCCCGAGGCCAGCGCCTGGCGATAGGACTCCTCGTCGTCGACCACCAGCACGAGCGGCCGGTTGTCGCGGGCCGGACCCGGCTGGGGAGGCCGGCTGCTCACGGCCGGTGCATCTGCGATTGCCACGCGGTGTGCAGACTCAGGCGGCGTCGTGGGGGACCCGGGGCGGCCTGAACGGGAGAACCGCAGGCGACGTCGGTGGACGGGGGGTGATTCGCACCGGCGCCGCCTGTGCACGCGGGCCGGCGAAGGCCCGCGCCATGGTGACCAACGATCCGAGAAGCCCGCTGCGGTGTGAGCGCACCGGGCGGATCGTGATGACCTCGGCCAGGGCGGCCTGGCCGCGATGACGCCCGGCGCCGGGGGTGGAACGAACCTCCCGGCCTGCGTGGTCCGTGTACGGATCAAGGGTCGCCATCGGCCATCACGCTACGAAGCCGAGGTGAACGTGCCGTGAAACCGTTGCAACCAACAAGTGTGCTGCAGATGAACTCTTCACGGTGACGGCCCTGCTCAGAGGATTACGCTCCTTGACACACGACTGGGAGGTACGGAATGACCGAGGCCATGGGCCACGGCGTGAATCAGCGCAAGGCCATACAGATGACACCCGCCGAGGTGGATGCGTTCCTCGCCGAGAGGCGGAACATGA
>Ga0302196_10003531_pt1 | contig 14310 bp, 8 predicted proteins | sample II_Bog_N1_3_FD_198794 | JGI IMG/M metagenome (GOLD analysis project Ga0302196, IMG submission 198794) | Peat permafrost microbial communities from Stordalen Mire near Abisko, Sweden - II_Bog_N1_3 | ecosystem: Environmental > Terrestrial > Soil > Wetlands > Peat | place: Sweden: Abisko, Stordalen...
ACCTAAAGCCTGGAGTTCTTGGCTGCCCCTCGGGTTATGAGCCCAACTGGTAAATGCTAAGTCCAATTGATTTCAATGCCTTTAGCTCATGCCAAGGTGGCAATATCCAATCAAATTCACCTGGCCTCGGCCCCTTGCAGTGCCCCACCTTCGTTATGGTTGGAACGGGGCCAGCATCACATCCTGATCGCGGTCCCTGATGGAAACAGAGCTCTGGATGCATTTGAAATTGTGAGGCTGGCTTCGCGTGTCACTAGCGAACCCGCGACCTCTGCCGTGACAGAACCATGACTAATCGTAACCCATTGATTCTAAAGAGCACTGATGGCTCAGATAGCGCACAATAGCACCCAAAAATGAGGCTTCAGCGCCCTGATCGAACCCTAGTTTTAGGAAGAAAGGAGAGGTCAAACGAGCAAGCGGCGTGGGCAGCAGGATTATAGCCATGCTAAAGCTCGGCGGTCTGCATCATCGCTACGACCTGGCCGCCTGAGCTGCTGCTGAGAAGTTTTCGCCTCAAGGTTGAAGATGAACGGCGGGGGAGGTGTGCCCGCTGATCCTTCGCCATCCAATTGGCACCGCCCTCGCGGCGATCCGTGGTCACTGAACGTCTCTTCTACCAGTCGAAAATCCCTTTCAGGACGGCCTATTGGCTCAAAATCAAGCCCTTTTTCGCCTGGATGGGATTTTGGCGAGACGCGGTTCACCAAATGTGCGGAAGAACTCCTTTTACGCCCCCTTGGCACTTCCTGAAATGTAATACATCCCCCTGAGTCGGCCCCGGCAACAATTGCCGTGCCTAACGCGGGCCGCGCACGGCCCGATTGCACACCTTCACGGCCTTTTGGGCCTCGTCATCGCCGGGCTGCGCTGCGAGTACCTTGCTGGCCAGCGAAAGCGCGGCTTGGCAATCGGATTTCGCTAGCGCCCGCCGCATCTGCCGGAGGGTCTGATGCAGCGCGCAGTCCGCAAGAGCCCTTTTGACCTCGGCATCGTCGGGCACGACGGCAAGAATCTCTTTGCCGTAAGAAGCAGCAGCCTCGCAATCGAAACTCTCGATCGCCGCGTTGAACTGCTCGCGATAACTGAGTTCAATTCCCAAGTCAATCTCCGCCTGGGCGGCGCCGGGATCGATCTCTCGGCCTTGCTGCAAGAACTTCTTCGCTGCAGCGGCGTTGCCCTGCCACAATAGTATTTCTCCAAGGTAGGTGTAGGCCTTGGCGTTGCCGGGGTCCAGTTCCAGCACTTTTTTCCATTCCGCGATGGCCGCATCCATCTGGCCCTTGGCCGTCAGTTCCGAGGCCGCGTCGACGAGCCGGTAAGACTCGGCCGCGGGTACTTCGATCTTCATCATTCCGTCCGCGGGGATATTCACAAACTCGGGAATGTTGACCGCGCGATTGGCCGCTGTGGCGTTGTCTATCAGGATCGCCGGACTGGAGTTTCCCTCCGCATCGAGGTGCGTCAGAAACATCTGCGTGTAGGGCGTGCGACTCTTCGAGGAAAAGACCAGCCAATGCCCGTTGGGCGAAAAGCTGTGCCAGGAGTTCATCAGCGGCGTATTACAACGCAAACGCCTTGCTGCGCCGCCTTCCGCGGGCACAATGTAGAGCTGGCTGTCGGGGCGCATCAATTGCGCATTGCGGCTCTCCACAAAGACAATCCAGCGGCCGTCGGGGGAAACCTTGGGAAAGCTGTTGCTCATGCCGTTGCGGGAAGCGCCCTCGATCGCCACAGGCTGGCCGCCCTTGCCTTCATTGAAGGGCATTCGGTAGAGGTCGTACTGGATTTGGGTTTCATCGGGAGAGTTGGCGTGGCCGGGAAGTTTCTGTCCCGCAGAGATGGGTTCCCTCGCCTCGGCCCGGGCAAAGATTACATATTTTCCGTCGGGATTCCAAACCGCGTCGGTATGCACATAGCGCGGATCGTCGGCTCCCGGCAGGGGCTGCTTCTGGCCAGTCGAGCGGTCGAACCAGGCGAGGATTCCACGCGTTGGATAAAAGACTTGCAGGAAGCGGTAGTTGGGAAAGTTGACGACGAAATAACTAGTGGCGAGGTTGGCTTTCTGGTCGCGCAACATGGTCAGGACGAATCTTCCGTCGGGCGAGAGTTGCGACATGAAACCGATTCTCGAAGGCGAGGCGGTATGGTCTTTGATGGAACTCCAGGAGATCACGTCTCGATTGCGGATGCTCATCTCAGGCTTTACCGAGGCGAGCGCATAGAGTCCCTTGTCGTTGGAAGGCCCGTCGAGGTCCATGCCGAGCGTTTTGCCGTCAAGGGAAAACGAATGGCAATTCGCGCAGGTGTGCATACCCGTCAGCAGCAAGCGGCTGCGCGGCTCGGCGATGTTGCGCAAACGCCAGGCAAGCAGGGGAAGATCCTGCTTGGCCAAAGGCTGAATCACACCGGCTTGTGTTTTCGAGGGGATCAATGGCACATCACGGTAGAAGATTGGCGCACCCACGGGATCCTTCGAGGTCATGATCGTTACCGTGCCGCGAGAGAGCGGCTGCGCTGCATCGCGCGCTGGAAATCCGGTGATGGTGACGGTAGCTGTATATTCCCTGGAGTGCAGCTTGATGGCCTCCCAGGTTGTCGCATCCGGTATCCAGGTATGTGCCGCGGCTTGTTGGGCTGTCAGCTTGGGCGGCTCGTTGCTTGCCGAGACGCAGCGCGGGTCTATCTCGCCGATGCGCAACCGTTCGCCGCCAGATTGCGCATGAATGGTTGCCGAGCCGTCGGTGAAAGTCACATCAATAGTCCACGAAGAGGCGCTGTCTGAAGCATCCCGCCACTGAAATGTTGGAGATGTAATCTCCGGCGGAAAGATCGAGCTGTCTTCCGGATAGTCGACCGTGATGGCTGCCAGCTTCGAGTTATCTGGACTGGACGATGCGGAATGATTACTGCCTGCGGCGGCTGTCTGAGACTGCGCCGACACTGAAGCTGGACCGAAATGCACAGCCTCGCAGACCAGAGCGGTCACGAAAGCGGATGCTGCAATGCACACGAGCAGAGGTTGGATTTCCAAATTGGCGAGAAAACGCTTCAACGGCATACCTTTGGGGATAGAGTCCCGCGTATTCTGCTGCAACATCTGCCGGGGTTACGGCCTACCGGCTGAGGCCTGCCGTGTCGATGAATGGACTTCACGACTGGCGAAGATTCACTGCGAAGCCTCCACAAGCTGCCCGTATCGATTGGTGCGATTGTTTTCCGCCTGCTCCTCTTTGCGAAGTTCGGTGAGAGTCTGGACCAATCCCTTAAGCTCTTCTTTCGCGCCAGTCTTACGGAGCGCCAGGATAAGGCTGTAGACAGCCTGCTGATCCTTGGGCGCGAGAACGAGAGCAGCGCGGCATACCTTGACAGCGTTCTCTGGCTGATCGGCTTGCAAGTATAGCGAGGCGAGCAGGTCGTAAGCCTGCGTCAGACGCGGATTGAGTTCCAGAGATTTTTGGGCCACTGAGATAGCCTCTGCTACACTCTCCTGGCTGCTCTCCTGCTTTGTATCCGGCGGCGACCAGGAGAGGGCTTCGGCAAGCAGATAGTATCCGTATGCGTCCTTGGGATGCTCACGCACCTGGCGGCGGAAGTCTTCCAGAGCTTGCTCGTGATTGTGACGCTGCGATTGGGCTATGCCTTCGGCGCTGGCGGCAATCGAATTGCGGGGATCGAGCTTGCGCGCGTGCTCAAAATCGATCATGGCCTTGTCGAAGTCGCCGTTCTGTCCATAGAGGACCCCGCGCGCCATGTAGAGCGCATCCGAGTTTGGAAGCCGAGTCAGCCCGAGATTGACGATGTCGATTCCTACCGCGTAAGAGCCATGTGTGAAGGAGAGCGTGGCAAATTCGACATAGTTGGCTGGATCGTCAGGGTTGGCGGCAATAGCCTTGCGCAGCAGTTCGATAGCCTGCGGTGTTTCATTGGCGGCCTCGTGAATTACGGCGGCAAGGCGCAGTGTGCGGGAGTCCGCGATTCCCGCATCGAACTCGGGCTGAAGCGTTGCCAGCGCATCGGCGCCGCTGCCGGAGTGCCATTGGATGAGCGCCAGATCGTAGCGCGCCGCGGTATCGGAAGGCTGAATTTCCAGGAGATGTTGAAAGCGAGCGATCGCCTCGGAGTTGCGGCTGAGGCGCGCAAGACAGATGGCATAGGCCATCAATGCGGACGGCTGGGAATCCAGTACCTGCTCTGCCGCAGCAAAGTGAACGGCAGCCTCTGCAAAATCGGAGTGGCGATATTCAAGCACTCCGAGCATGGCATGTGCGGTTGGATTGGCCGGCTGGATCGAGAGGATGTGATGAAGCAGCGGAGCGGCCTGCGCCGACTGCGCCTTGTAGCGGAGTTGCGCGGCGCCTTCGAGCGCGGGCAGGAAATCGGGCGAGAGTTTGAGCGCTCGTTCATAGGCGGCGAGCGCGTCTGCCGGCTTGCCCGATTGCTCCAGGGCCAACGCGCGAATCGTCCAAAGTTTGCCAGTTTGCGGACCAACCCGCAGCAACTCGGCGGTGATGCGCGACGCATCCTCGTTCCTGCCATGCTGCAAGGCGTCGACAGCCGCGTTGATCGAGACCGGGGCGGTCTGGGCAAGTGCAAACGGAATTAGCCCGCTCATGAGGCAAGCAGCAAGGATAAGAACTGTTGCTGGCCTCAGAACGCTATACATAAACTTCTTTCTCCTGTTCCCATGATAGTTCGAAGCGGAATTCCATCGTTACTTACACCGCGGCTCAGTCTAACACCTCCTGATAGAGCCGGTATTGCTCGTCCCTGATCGCCTGGAAGGGCTTGAATGCTATCTTGCCGGCACCGGTCTCTGCTTCCCAGTCGAGCGCCCCGAAAGAGCGCTGGTGTGCGCTCAACAGGCTGGCGCGCGTGATGGACCCATCCGTTGGACTGACGGCAAACAGCGAGAGCGAGCCATGTTGCAGCGCCACCAGCTTCGGGTGTTGCGGATCGACCGGCTGCAATGCTAGCGGAATGTCGAACTCCAGCGCGATGCGATCACCGCTCTTCCAGGTGCGCATCACCCTGGCGAAGCGCCCCGAAGTCAGATCAACGCTCGCGCGCTTTCCGTTGATGGAGAGCGTGGTCTTGGGACCAGCCCAGGCGGGAATCCGCAAACGCAGAGCGAAGGTCACATCGCGATCCGAATTCAGTTCGAGTTCGGTGTGCGCGGCGTGCGGATAATCCGTGCGTTGTGTGAGCGTGAGATTGGCGCCATGCTGCTGCCACTTGAGGCGCGAGGGAACAAATAGGTTGACGTAAATTCCGTCGTTGTCGTGAAAGTAGGAGCTGATGCCGTAGTCGGCCGTGATCTGCGGGAAGGTTCCCGAGCAGCAGGGCCACTTATCGGGGTGGTAACCTTTGTGTGCGTGCGTATTGTAGTCGGAGTAATAGAAGCTGGTTCCGTCTTCCTGCAACGGCTTGGCGCCGAGGATGGTGTTGTAGAGCACGGCTTCCATACTGTCGCCGTAGCGGCTGTCGCCGGTGATCGCAATCAGATAGCGGCCAATCTTAAAGTGGGCATATGCGCCGCAGGGAGTCTCGAAGCTAGCATGAGTCTTTGTCAGGCTGGCGCCGATTTCGCCGCTGCCCGGAACGCGGAAAAGCTCATCCGGACCCCAGCCGCCGGTGGCAAAGCTCTGCGTCGCGCGCAGAAAATCAAAACCGTTTTTCGCCGCGAGGAGATGCTTCGGGTTGCCCAGCACGAGGTACGCCTGCATAGCCGAGCTGAAGGCGTTCACATGGCTGTAGGCGTGCTCGCCGGGCAGAACATTTTCGCCGCGCGAGAGCGGATCGAAGTAGAGATCGTCTTCGATGAAGCGGCTGGCCAGTTCGCGATAGCGCGAGCTGCCGGATAAACGATAAGCCAGGAAGAGATTCTCCGGCAGCGTGTAGGTCTCATCCCAGCAATAAGCCTCATCCTTGTGCGGGAGCGCGTATTGCTCCCTGCGCGAAAGCGCTTTTGCAGGAAGATGCGGCATCACTGCCTCAGTAGCTGCGGAGTGAACCGCAAGAGCCTTTTCATCTCCGGCATAGCGATAGGCGTCGATCAGCCCGCAACTGGTCTTGTCGTAGGTATAGGCCGGTAGATGGTAGTCATCGTAGAAAGCGGAGCAAACGGTGGGCGCAAAAAGTTGCACCAGCCGCTGCACTTTCTCCCTGGTGCGCTTGGAGCCGGTGATGGCATAAGCGCGCGCCAATCCGGAAAGATATTGGCCAAAGCTGTGGCCAGGGATGAAGCCGTGAAGATTTGGTGGACCATGAAAGGCCGGGTCGACGCTGTACCAGCCGCCCATATCTTCGCCCGGAGCTTTCATGCCCGCGAGCTGGCGGAATGGCTTCAGCAGCTTGTCGTCATCAAGACGGAGATAGAACTCATGGTTGGTGTCGAATTGCTGGCGCATCGGACCTTCCAGAAGCTCGACCTGGTTGTAATCGAAGACGCCGATCGTGGGCGTAATGGCGACGGAGGGCGCACTCGAAACTCCCGCCGGTGAGGCATAGGCCAGGAGCGATTTGTGAGCAAGTGCGGCGCCGGTGGCCGCTGCGCTCAGAGAGAGAAATCTTCTGCGGGAGTAGCTCTTCATTTGTTGTTTCGCCTCAACTGAGATGGATTCTTTCTATTGCTATCCGGGAAAAAACAGTAGAGCGGCTGCTTTCGACAGCCGCTCCACTGTTCAGGAGGAAGCACGAGGGATCCAATGCGGACCCCCTGGCTTCTAAAATTTGATGTTGGCGCCGAGTTGAATCCAGCGTTGCTCATGTTGACCGCCGGAAACGCCGAAGGATGCGCCATCGGTGACGTTGGTATCCGGGGCATCCAGATTCGGATGGTTGAAGACGTTGAAGATTTCAACACGGAATTCCGCCGAGATCTTCTGGTGGATGGTCGTGAGTTTGTGCAAGGAAGCATTCGTCTCGAAGAATCCGGGGCCGCGGAACAGGTTTTCCTGCTCGTTGCCTTCGGTCCCCACTGTGGGTTGAGTGAATTGTGTGGCCTCGTTGGGGAAGATGCCTCCAGTGCCGCCCCTGTTCAGCGGCAGGAAGTTCTTCCTGCCTTTTAACTGGGCGTACGACGTCACGTTGGGATAGTCGTTGTTGTCGCCATCGGCGTTGTAGTCGCCGCATGCCGCTGTAAACGCAGTCAGGCCAGCACCGCAAACACCGCTGGTGTAACCCTTGGGATTGAAAGGATTGGGGTTGCCCACAGTGAAGGGGTATCCGGATTGTCCGATCACAGTACCGCTCAGGCCCCATCCCCCGGTTGTGCGTCCCACTGCTCCCTTTCCTTCATTTAAGCCGCGGAACTCATAGCTGAAAGTGGAGGAAAGGCGATTGGGTGCGTCCCAGTTGGATGGCCCGTAATACTGCTGCGGATTGCTGTTTTCCGGATAGACCTGAGAGTTGTCCTTGGATGAGGAGCGAGTGGGCCGTGTTATTGGTGTAGCCGATGGTTCCAAAGCTCTGGTTGTACCGAACAGGAGTGGTGCCAGCGAGGACGCCCGGATCGTTCGGCATAGCGTTGATATCCACGCCGTAGCTTACGTTGCCAGGGTTTCCGCCACCGGAAAGCAACTTGTGCGAGATGGCTCCGGAGTAACCCACGCTGGCTACAAAGGAGCGCGTGAGCGGGTGCTCCACTTTCACAGATTCGATGTAAGTGACCGGGGTTTGCAAGTTGGGGTTGACACCGTTGATTGGAACTACCAGAGTGGTGAATCCGCCTTGGCCGTTGAGCGCGAGGGCCGACAGCGTGGGGTACGTAAAGCCGAAGGGCGGTGCTTCTTTTGTGCCCAAACCGAAGATCGGCCGGTGTGCCAGGTTGGTATCGGAGCCATAGAAGTTCGGATAGATGCCTCCGGGTGGGTTGCCGCGCATCTCTTCCTGGACATTAGCCGGTGTAGGCCAGTTGTGGTAGATGCCGGCGCCGCCGTGGAGAATCCACTTGCTGTTTCCGAAGACATCCCAAGCAACGCCACCACGCGGGCTGAGAATGTCGGTGATCGCGCGGTTAAGCGCATGGTTCTTTTGCAGAACGAAGCCGCTGGCAACCTGCTGTGTCATTGACTGGCCAGGGCCCATATAGAAGTTTCCAAAGACGGTCTCGGGCGAGCGTGAGTAGGGGTTGCCCATGTCGTCCCAACGGATGCCGTAGTTGACGGTGAGGTTCCGGTGCGCTTTCCAGGAGTCCTCGAAGAATAATCCACCGGTCCTGCTGGCGGCATTCCAGTCCCACTCCTGGTGCGCGCCAGTAAGGGGGTTGTAGGCCACGCCACCCTCGGAATAGGGCTGCACAGCATTGGGGTTGCTGGTGTCTGTGGCAATCATGTCGCCGAGGTTGTTGAAGTTGAAGGCAGGTTGGTCATGGGGTCCTTGGAATTCTTCGACATCGTCGCCCGTCCAGCCTTCATACCCAAGCTTCATGGTGTGGTTGCCCTTGATGTGGGTGAGCACGTCGCGCCAGTGATAGTTGTGCTGGATGAAATCGCCCTGCGCGAAACCATCGCCGAATGCACCGTTGCCACCGGTGCCGCTCAATGAGCTGACGTTAATCGAGGGAACCTTGAACTCGCCGCCCGACTCCTGAATTCCCTCTACGCGCATGCCGGCAACGCTTGCTTCGTTGATGGTATTGGCGGAGAAAGTGTGGGTTTCATTGCCCTGCCAAGCCAAGGTCCAGGTATTCGCGACCCAGCTAAACGCCGGCCGAGCTTCAGGAGTGCCGCTGGTGAGATTCCCTTTGTAGATGTCGCCATAGAGACGGTCATTGGCGAAGTTCTTGTCGATGCGCACGTTCCACTGCGTGCCGTTGCGAGGGCTGGAGCTAGCCCAAGTTCCGGTATCGATGGCAGTCGCGTTGCAGGCCAACTGTCCCGCCCCGCCGCAATACGCACCCATTCCCGCCTGGGTCATGGTCAGCGAAGGCGAAGAACTGGTGACTTTAACCGGATAGGTTGTGAGAATCTGCGTTCCAACCGTGTTCGGATATGCGGACTTGGCCCAGGCAACAACCGCTGGATCCTCAAAGAGGAAGTTGCTGCCAGACGAAGCCGCGACAGATCGTAGAGGCTCGATGGAAGCGAAGAAGAAGGTCTGCTTCAGCGGCCAAACAGGTCCGCCAACGGTTCCCGACATGTTGTTGCCGTGATACTTGGCAAAATCCGATTGCTTGGCAAAGTCGCTGCTCGTCCACAAAGACTGATTGTTGAAGTAGTCGCTTGCGCTGCCGTGAAATTTATCGCCGCCGCCCTTGGTGGTGATCACCATCTGCATGGAGCTGGCGCGTCCGTAATCGACAGTGTAGGTGTTGACCTGAATGCTGACTTCCTGGACGGAATCCGGATTCGGCTGCAAGTTGAGCACGCCGGGGCGGATGGCGCTGGTAATGTCCAGGCCATCCACAATGAACATATTGCCCATTGCACCTTGGCCATTAGCGCTGGAGTCTGTCTGTTGCTCGGTGGAAAAGTTATCGTTGGAAGATCCGGGAGTGCCGCCGGTCACGAGGCCGAGGCCAGTTACGCCCGGCGCCATGGTAATAAGGGTGGTTAAGTCGCGGGCCGCAAGAGGCATGCCGTCAACCGTATGCTGTTCGAGCGTCATCTGGTTGCGGGTTTCGGCGGTATCCAGAACGGGCGGTTCGCCGGTGACTGCAACGGTGATATTCGCCGAGGCAACGGACAAATTGACCGGAACATCCAGCGTCTGATCGGTTTCTAGCGTCAGAGTCACGGTGGCCTTGGCAAAGCCGGACGCTTGCGTTTCCAGCTTGTATTGCCCAGGGGCCAGGCTCAGGAACCGGTAGCCGCCGGTGGCATTCGAGACGGCGCTGGCCTCCACGCCAGTGTTTGCATTGGTGAGGCGCAGGTGCGCACCGCTCAAAGCCGCGCCGTTCTGGTCCAGGACAGTTCCCTGGATGTTGGCGCTGTATTGGGCAAAGGACGGGAGGGCCGTGAAGATCAATGCGGCAAAAAGCAATCCGCAATAAATCGACCGTACTCCTCTCGTACCCTTCTCGCTTGGCATCCGGCGAAGCGCCGGAATGTTGAAACCGAACAGTTTGTTCACTGTCTCCTCCTAGTGTGGATGGACTGGAGGCGCAAGCGCACAAAAAGTTGACCTATGCTCAACGCGCCCCTTGGATGATCGGCGGCTTCAGCAAACGTTTACGTGGCTGGCCGCTGCCTTGTCCTCGAAACCGATCCTCTGTCATTCGCCGCTATGGTCTTCGGCAAATTCATGCGATTTGCGGAACCCTTTTCAAGGGCGGACTCATACTAAAGGTGGAGAAGATTCGCTGAACATGGTACAGGTGTACTATGGAGTACAACTTGGTTTCGAGACTCCTGGCCGGACCATGGCTGGCGCCTGGGGAGCTTCGGTAGATCTATGAAGAAAATGATATTTAACCGCATCGACCGCGCGCCGGGCCGTCACACTCGGATACTACTCCTGCTTGCTCTCTCGGTGACCGCAGTGGCCTTGTCCGGCTGTCGGCGGGGGGTGCCGACGATCGCAGTGATTCCGCGAACCTGCGGAACATGGCTGTGGGAGGCCGAACACACGGGAGTCGAGCGGCAGGCTGCCGCCTATCGTTTTAACGTTTACTGGAACGCGCCCATGCGAGAAGACGATGTGCAAGGGCAGATATCGATTCTTTCCCATTCTCTGAAGAGTGGCGTGCAGGGAGTCATAGTTGCTCCTGTAGAGGCTTTGCCTTTGCGCACCTCGGTGTACAGGGCAGTGCAGGATGGTACTCCGGTAATTGTGGTGGGGACCGACCTCGGGCTGGCTCCGGGGAAAAAACTCGCCTATGTGCTGAACGATGAACGTACCGGTGGGCAGATGGCTGCGCGCCGGATTGGCGCCGTCCTGAATGGCCATGGCTCTGTGGCCATTCTCGGCATCAGCAACCAACTGACAAGTTCCGCTCAGCGGGCGCGTAGCCTGGAAGCGACCTTGGCTGCGGAGTTTCCCAATATCCACGTCATCTTCCGCAGCCTCGCGCTGCCCACTGTGTCGCAGGAACAGCAGGTTACGGAAAAGCTGCTGGCGGAAGGCACGCATGTGGACGCCATCGTTGCCCTGACGGAAGCCTCCACCCGCGGCGCGTTTTATGCCTTGATTGAATTCGACAGAACCCGGAGCACGCCTCTAATTGGCTTTGATCAGAATATTCTGGCGCCGGTCCGCACCGGTGAGATTGATTCAGTCGTCATCCTCAACACCTATCAGATGGGCCGCTCGGCGATGAGGTTGATGGCGGACGAGATCAGCGGAAACCTGCGCGAACAGTATGTGATCGTGCAGCCGCAACTGGTTACTCGCGAGACGATTGACTCCAGCGCGGTAAGGGAAACTCTTGACTTGAATTGGTTCATGTGATGAGGAAAATGCTTTGATGCGCAAGTGGGCCAGAAAGCAGATCTTATGGCCGGTGGTTGCCGCAATGCTTCTGCTGGCAACTGCCATCGCAGCCCAGTTCGCCTATCTCGAATGGAAGCATCGAGAGCCATATTTTCAAGACGATTTCGATCGCGCCGCAGACAGTCAGACTCGTCAGGGAGGCTGGCAAGCTTTTGGCGGAACCTGGCAGGTTGTTCACGGAGTCATGCAGAATATCGCCGATGACCGTGGCGCCAAGCTGATGAACGGAGATACTCACTGGCATAACTATGTGGTGGAAGCGGATGTGCAACTGCTCGGCGAGACCGGCGATGCTGGCTTCGTGATTCGATCCACGGATGAAGAAGTGGGCGTGGATTCCTATCATGGGTACTTTGCTGGTTTACGCGACTTGGACGACACCTTGATTCTCGGCCGCGCCGACTATGGGTGGCATGAATTCCAGGCCATCCCGGTCCATCCCGGCGTATACAAGAGAACCTGGTACCACCTCAAGGTCATCGCCTACGAATGCACGATTGCGGCCAGCGCCACCACGGAGAAGGGGGAAACAACTATCGCCGCGGTTCACGATCCGCAGTGCATCCGCGCGGGCAGATTCGGCCTGCAGTCCTATTCGACGGGAGCCGTATGGCGCAGAGTGAACTTGCGCGCGGCAACGCGAGATGATTTGAGAACCATGATCGGCAACAACACGCCGCCTGAGCCAATCTTGCCGCCGACGATTCCGCCGATAACGGACTTATCGGCTTTTCAGCGGAACATTGAGCCAATCCGGCGCGAGTTGCGCGATCATCAGGCGGATCTTCATGCTCTGCCGATTGCCAACCTGAGGCTTCTGCCGTCCAATCTGCCTTCCCGCGTGACCGTTCATGGCGTGGTTACGCTGGTCTCGCCCGTTCTCTTCGTGCAGGATTCCACTGGCGGAGTAGCCATTCCCCAGGCAGACGCAGGAAAATCCGTTCAGATCGGTGACGCGGTGGAAGTTCGTGGCGACGCCGAACTGCATGATTTCAGCTCCGTGCTGCGCAATGCGGATGTGCGGCTGCTATGGTCGCATACTCCTGTTCCTCCTGTCTCGGTTACTGCCGCTCAGGCTGCCACTGGGGCTTTCGATGCGCAGTTCATTGAGACAGAAGGAAGGCTTGTATCGGAACAGCGGATCGGCGGCAATTCCGAGGTGTTGAAACTCGATGAGGGAAACCAATCCTTTGTGGCGATTGCGGAATTTCCCAGCATGGCTGAAACATTCAACGAGCTCAAAGTAGGAAGCCGCCTGCGCCTGCGCGGCATCTGCGTTACCGATCGATCTTATGCACAGAATGAGATGCCCTTTGCGCTGCTCATGCGTTCCGTCGAAGATGCGCAGATGATAGAACCTCCGCCTTGGTGGAATGCGGCGCATGTGGTTGGGCTGATTCTCGGCTTGCTGACGTTTTCTCTCGGAATTCAGTTGACCTACACTTCGGTAAAACGGTCGCGGTTGCGCGCAGTAATGGAAGAGCGGGAACGGCTGGCAATGGAGATGCATGACACCCTGGCGCAGAGCTTTGCCGGATTGGGATTCCAGTTGGAAGCGCTCTCCGGCCAGGTCGAGCCGGACAGCCCGATGCACAAGCAACTGGAATCGACAGTAGACATGGTGCGATCGGGGCACGCCGAGGCGCGGCGAAACATCGCCGCAATGCGCCCCGGCAGCATGGAGCAGATGGGATTGGCGACGGCTTTGGAGCAGGCTGCGAAGACGATCGTGCAGGATGGGCCGATTTCGATTCAAATGTCGGTGCGGGGCGAAGTGAAGCAGATTCCTCTGCGCATCGGCGACACGCTGTTTCGCATCGGGCAGGAGGCGATTGCCAATGCTGTGAGACATGCGCATCCGCGGACAATTCAGTTGCGCCTGGTTTATGGAAGGCCTTCGATCAAGCTGACGATTCGGGACGATGGAGATGGGTTCTTTCCGCAGGGTGAGACCGCGGGATTCGGTATTCGCGGCATGAAGCGCAGGGCTGACGCCATTGCCGCAACTCTGCGCATTCGTAGTTCGCCGGGGCATGGCACCTCCGTGGCGGTGCGTGCCGTACTTCCGCAGCCTCTGCTTTCTTCGTGGTGGTGGCGCACTGCGCGACTGGGAAAATGGAGGAGGAGGCGCTATGGAAAAGCTTAGTGAGCAGAATGCAATTCGAATTCTAATCGTGGACGATCATCCGATCGTGCGCACCGGGCTTGCAACTCTGCTGAAAGCAGAGAGCGGATTCCGGCTGGTGGGTGGCGTAGATGGTGGAGAAGAGGCGCTGGCATTTCTCGGCCTGCACCCGGTCGATGTCGTACTCCTGGATTTACGCATGCCGAAGATGTCCGGGCTAGACGTGTTGCCTGCCATTCAGAAACTCGACCAAGCTCCGTATGTGCTCATCCTTTCCAGCTTCGACTATGAGGAAGACATTTACCGGGCCGCCAAGGCCGGAGCCAGCGGATATTTGATGAAGGACGCCAATAGGCTCCAGATTGTCGAGGCGATTCGCACTGTGGCCTGCGGAAAGCTGCATTTCCCCAAGGGGATTGCCGCGCGCATCCAGGAGCGCGCAGGACGTATCGGGCTTAGCCCACGCGAGAAAGATGTGTTACAGATGATCGCAAAAGGACTGACCAACAAAGAGATTGCCCGAGTGCTGTCGATCAGCCAATTTACCGTGCGCAATCATATAAATCATCTTCTAGAAAAACTGGAAGCCACTGACCGCACCGAAGCGGTTTCAGTTGCCATGCAGCAAGGAGTGATTGAGGTAAATCCCTGACCGCTTCGGCGGGGACCTATCTCACGGCGCGAAGGCTTTAACCTCGATCAGGCGAAAGAGCGCGGGACTGGGCGGATTGGTGAATTCGATACGCAGTTCT
>Ga0302196_10003535_pt1 | contig 14296 bp, 10 predicted proteins | sample II_Bog_N1_3_FD_198794 | JGI IMG/M metagenome (GOLD analysis project Ga0302196, IMG submission 198794) | Peat permafrost microbial communities from Stordalen Mire near Abisko, Sweden - II_Bog_N1_3 | ecosystem: Environmental > Terrestrial > Soil > Wetlands > Peat | place: Sweden: Abisko...
GCCCGTCTGGCCCGCGATGCCCAGCTCGTCCTGGCCCTGACGGTAACCGCCGTTAATTGCCACGCTGGCCGACTGCACCGTCGTCGCGCTGGACACCGTCAGCCCCGGCACCACCGCCACCGTCTGGGCCGCGCCCGTGTAGCTTGCCGCCGTCGATGCCGCGGGCAGGACCACTGGCACCCCGGACAGCAAAATCCGTGATTCCAAGTGCTCGATTGCGAAAGTGTGTGCTGGGATAGCCCTGCGGGGGATGGAATTGGCTATTTTCAGGTTCGTTGAGAAAGGACGTGAATAAAAATTTGACAAGGCATCTTTTTGCCAAAGTGGCGGCCGGGGCGGACGACGGGCCCTAAACCGGGGGGAGGGGGTGGGTTTGCGTCATTGGGCACTACGTATTTCTTCTTAGTCATTCAACGCCGAAGATGGGGCCGCGCGGGATCCATCTTCGCCGCGCCACCCCGCGAAAAGCTGCATCCGCCCACCCCAGGGTGGCATTTATGCCAAATTTTCGGGCGACCGAATCCTAGATCTGGTCGATGGCCTGCCCGGCGAGCAGATTTTCCGCCAGCAGCCGGTCCTGGGCCATGACGCCCTTGCGTTGCCGAAACGCGAATTTTTCCGCGCGGCGCTGGGCATAGGCCAGCGACCGTTTCGCGGCCCAGCGCGCGCCCTTCATGTTTCGCCCCAGCATCGTCCCCAGGAGGCGGCGGACGATCCGGGGGATGAAGCGCTCCGCCAATTCGTCCTCGACCGAGACAAAGGTGCAGGTGCTCCCCGGGTCGCCCTGGCGGGCCGCCCGGCCCTGCAATTGCCGGTCGATCCGGCCCGACTCGTGCAACTCGGTGAGGATGACGTGCAGGCCGCCGGCCCGCGCCACCCCGTCCGCCAGCCGGATATCCGTGCCCCGTCCCGCCATGTTGGTCGCGATCGTGATCGCATGGCGATCGCCCGCCAGGCGGACGATCGCCGCCTCTTCGCGGTTGCGCACCGCATTCAGGATCGTAAAGGAAAGGGCCCGGGCGGAGAGCAGCCGGCCAAGGTGCTCGCTCGACGACACGCTGCGCGTGCCGACCATCACCGGGCGCCCTTGCGCATGCAGCAGCTCGATCTGCGTGACGATCGCATCCCATTTGTCGGCGGCATGCGCAAAATACTGCGTCGGCCAGACCTCGCGCACGCACGGGCGGTGGGGCGGCACCGTGATCAGCGGCAGCTCATAGATCGACCAGAATTCCTCCGAGGCCTCTGCCGCCGTCCCGGTGATACCGGACAGCCGGGCGGAAACCCGAAAGAAACGCTGGAAGCTCAGCTGGGCGAGATTCTCCGCCGGCTGGGAGATCGAGATGCCCTCCTTCGCCTCCACCGCCTGGTGCAGCCCGAGCCGCCACGAGCGGCCCGGCATCAGCCGGCCGGTGAATTCATCGACGATCACCACCTGGTCATCCATCACCACGTACTGCTTGTCCCGCAGGAAGAAGTGCCGCGCCTGCAACGCCTGGACGACCAGAACCGACATCCACGCCGGCTGCGAAAACAGGCCGATCCGATGATCGGCGCACCACGCCGCGATCTTCTCGCGGCCGTCCGGCAGCAGCTGCACTTCCTTGTAGGTGTAATCCAGGTCGTAGTCCTCCCCGACCAGCAGGGTGCCCGCCAGGCCGTCGGCCAGCCGGGATGCTTCGATCATCGTCTCGTTCTGCTGCGGCCGGCTGATGATCAGCGGGGTGACCGCCTCGTCGATCATCTGGTTGTCCGCCTCGTCCACGATCACGGTGTGCAGGCCGCGCCCGACCAGGGGCAGCGGAGCCGTCCGCGGGCGCAGGAAGCGCGCCACCATCCGCCGGCCGGGTTCGGCCAGCGGCCCCAGCTGGAGGCGGTCGCGCAGGAAATCGGCAACCAGCTCCTTGCTGGTCGTGTACACGACCGCCGCGGCGTAGGCGTTGCGCCTCTCCTCCGGGGTCAGCGGCGCGGCAATATGGGCCGAGCGCAGGCCGCAGGCCTTGTAGAATTTCCGCAGCTCGGTCGCGTCGCGCTCGGCCAGGTAGTCGTTGGCGGTGATCACATGGCAGGGCAGCGCCGTCCAGCCGTAGGCGGCCGCGGCCAGCGCGATGGTGAGGGTCTTGCCCTCCCCCGTGGCCATTTCCCCCAGGTATCCGTGGGTGAGGGCCAGCGCGCCCAGGATCTGCTCGCGGTACGGCGTGATTCCCAGCTCGCGGCGCGCGATCTCGGCGATCACCGGCAGGGCGTCGCCCAGCGCCCCCTCGTCGCGCCGGCCGCGGCGCAGGACGACATCGCGGGCCTCGCGCATCCGCTCGTGCAGCTCGGGCGCGGAGAGGTCCTGCATCTCCTTGGCGACCGCCTCGATGAAGCCCGCCTTCTCCCAGAGCTTGCGAGCCTCGGACTTGCGGCTGCGCCACACCCCGTGCCCGCGATGGACGAGCGCGTCCAGGCCCTCCGGCATTTTCTCCGGTTTGCGAAGCTCGGTCCGACGGACCTCTGTCATGGGGGAAGGCATCGCTGAAAGTAGGAGGGAGGAAGGCGAAAGGCGGAAGGGTTGTCCCGTCGGACTCTCTCTATATCCTGTACCGTTGCTGGAGCATCTGGCGGAATTCGCGGCCCCAGCGGACCAGCAGCGGCGAGGGGGGCAGGTTGAAGCGGACGTAGCCGGTGCGGCCCTGCCAGAGGACGGGCACCGACACCGACGACGGCGGCGCGGCGACCTGGGCGATGACCAGGAAATAGGGTTCCGCGGTCTGGATGCCGTGCGGGTCGTCGAGGGCGACCTTGACCGGTCCCTTGCCGCTCCAGCCCAGGGCGGCGGTGGGCAGCGTGTCCTGCCGGCCCGGCACCACCCGCCAGCTCGTGATCTTCAGCGCCACGCTGGCCGTCCCGGGAAAGCGGACGTCACCGCCGCGGACCCGCTCCGAAAAGAGCTCCCCGGCCTCGTCCTGGGGCACGACCACCAGGAATTCCCAGCCCGTCCCCCGCCCCTGGCCGACCACCTCGCCCACCAGCCCGCCGTGCGGGACCCAGGTCCCCGCGAGATCCTCCTCGCTGCGCGGGCTCCACACCCCCGTCGCGGGGGCCTTCACCGACAGGCTCGCCTCGTCGTCCAGCAGCTTGGCCAGCCGGACGTCGGCGGCCTCGCGGCGCAGGCGGGTCGGCTCGATGCCGGCGGGCAGCTCGGTCAGCATCTGCCGTTCCCGGGCGAGAGCCTCCTCCACGTCGGCCTGGGCGGCCGCAACCGAAAGGACGAGTTCGGGATTCTCCAGGCGGGCCACCTCCGCGCCCTGTTCGACCCGCTCCGCGCCCCGGACATCGAGCCGGCTCACCCAGCCGTCCACGCCCACGCGCACTTCCGCCGAACCCACCGCCCGCGCCGCGCCCGGCGCGCGAAAATGATGGGGCATGGGCAGGGCCCCGAGCAGGAGGAAGAGCAGGGCCAGGGCCGAGGCCGAGACCAGCCACGCGCGCTTGCGCACGCGCATCAGCCGCGGGTCGCGCAGCAGGTAGGTGCCGAGGGCCACCAGCGGCAGCACGAACGAGCCGACAAAGGTCACCGCGCCGGCCAGCAGGCCGATGCCCAGGTAGCGGTCGGCCACGAGCAGGATGATCACGACCGTGACGAACATCCGGTAGGTCCAGCTCGCGACCCCGTAGACCGCGAGCCAGAACGCCTCGCGGCTCGAGCGCGCCGGATTCTCCGCGGTCTTGAGGCCGAAGCCGTGGCGCTCCGCCAGGTAGGTCCACTCGCGGCTCGACCGCGGCTGGAGATTCGGCGAGTCGGTGATGTCGGCCAGCACATAATAACCGTCGAAACGCAGCAGCGGGTTGAGATTGAAGACCAGCGTCGAGACCGACGCGACGATCATCACATTGTACGCGAGGCTGTTGAGCAGGCTGGGGCCGGTGTTGGCCCAGATCAGCGCGCACAGCGCGGCCAGAAACAGCTCGGGGATCATGCCCGACAGGCCCACCATGATCCGCTTCCAGCGCTCCCGGAAGGCCCAGGCGGCGGTGGCGTCGACGTAGGGGATCGGCGTGAAGACCAGCAGGGTCACGCCCATGGCGTGGACTTCGCCGCCGAATTTCTTCACCGCGGTGGCATGGCCGAACTCGTGGACCAGCTTGGCCAGCGTGAACCCGAGGTACAGGAGCAGCAGGTTGCCGGGCTCGAGCACCGACTGGCTCTGGTCGCGGGCGTGATCCCAGTGCGAAAACACCGCCCCCAGTCCGAGCGCCACCACGACCAGCCAGACCAGTCCCATGGTCCGGGTGCAGAGCAGCCGCAGCACCGGCCACGCCCGATTGAGGAAATTTTCCGGGTCGAACAGCCGGATGCGCAGGAAGAAGATCCCGAAGATCTGCGACTTGATCTCCTGCCGCTGCCGGCGCTGATGGCGCTCGAACAGCCGGGCGGTGTCGGGCGGGACCTCCGAGACGATGAGGTTGGCCTGGTAAAGCTGGGCCAGCATCGAGACGATCTCCCCCTGGCCCGGCGCCCGGTCCGGATCGCGATCGAGGCAGAGCAGCCAGAGCTGCTCCACGGTCCGGGTGCCGTCGAGGCGGGCGATGAACGCGTAGGCCTCGGGCCGGAAGCGGAAGAACTCGTTGTTGAAGGTGTCCTGCGCGATGTACCAGATGTCGCCGCGAAAGGCCTGCCGGCGGATCCGCACGGAGGGCCGCAGCCGCAGCCGCTGGGAGGCGACGCGGTGCCACGACTCGCTGAAGAGGGCGCGATCCTGGGTCATGGTGCGTTTACCACCAGAGCTTGAGCCGCAGGAAGTCGACCAGCCGGTGGGTGGCGATCCAGAGCAGGCTGCGCGAGCCGGCATCCACCTTGGCGATGCCGCTCATGCCCGGCCGGAACCACGCCGCGGTGGTGTCGAGGCGGCCCCGCAGGGTGAACGCATTGCCGTCCTTGTCCACGGAGGCCATCGGCTCGATCCGCAGGATCGTGACGGGGAAGGTGTCCTCGGGCCGGCTGGCGAAGGCCGCCTGCGCCCGGCGGCTGTGCGCCACCAGGTCGATATCCCGCTCCGGGACCCGCATCTCGATGAACAGATCCTTCAGCTGCGAGAACTTCAGCAAGAGGTCGCCGGTCTTGAGCGGCGCGCCGATGCGCTCCCGCAGGTCGCCCTCCACCACCACGCCTTCAAACGGCGCCCGCATCTCCGCCCGGGCCAGCCGGTAGTGGACGAGGTCGAGGCGGGCCTGGGACTCCGCCTGCATCGCGCGGGCCACCCGCATGTCGGAAAGCTGGCGCTCGGCCTCGGCCTTGTCGGCCTCGCTGGCGTAGCGCTGCACCTCGGCCTTTGCCGAGGCCTCGTCGACCAGCAGCTCGTCGGTCGCCATCTCGACGAGCAGGCCGCCCTTCGGGACCACGTCGCCGGGGCGCACGGCCACGGCGCCCAGGTAGCCGTCGAAGGGCACCGGGACAAACTGCAGCACGTCGGGGCGCAAAATGAAGGTCGCATCCACCCGGTAGGGCAGCGGGACGAAGGTCGCGAGCACGAGCAGGAGGCATCCCGCCAGGGCTCCGACCTTGATCCAGGTATGCCGCGGCCCGAGGAATCCCGCGCACCACTTCCGGAAACTCGCCGCCCAGCGCGCGCCGAACCAGCGGTCCAGCTTGTGCAGGTCATCGAGCCGGCGGGCGATCTGGTCGGACACCACGCGCAGGGCCAGGGCATCGGCCTCGGTAAACGGGGGCGAGGTCCGCTCGAGCAGCAGGGCGCCGCGGGGTTCGCCGTCGATCCGAATCGGCGAGGAAAGCAGCGAGGGCACGCGCTCGAGTTCGGCGTAGGCGGCATGGTCCCGCGTGATCACCGCGGTGTCCGGGGGCGGCGGCCAGACGATCTCCTCGTCCTGGTCCCGCGTCTCCTCCATCGCGGCCTCGAGCCGCTGCACCACCGCCATGCGCTTCTCGAAATTGTCGGTCCCGCTGATGGCCCGCGCGCGGACATACGGGCCGTCCGACCAGCCGAGCGCCACGCGCGAGCAGTGGAAACGGGCGGCGAGCTCGTTCACCAGCGCCATGGCGACGCTGAGAAAGCGGGTCTGGGCGTTCGTCGCCGCCAGGACCTCAAGGGCCTGGGCGTAGTTTTCCACCTCGCGCTTCGTGCGGTTGAGCAGCTGCTGGCGCTGGTAGAGAAAGGGGGTGTCGGCGGCCAGCCGCAGCAGGTTGCCGGCGCCCATGAGATCGGCGGCGGCGGTCCGGCTCAGGGCGACGGCCAGCACGCTGGGCTGGGCCCCTTCACCCATCGCCAGCCCGACCAAAAGCATGGCCAACCCGCCCTGCCCGGCGGGCCCGGTCGCGACCCCGTCCTCGATCGCGCACCGCGCCAGCGCGTCAAACACCGCCCCGGCCACGGGCAGCGGAAACTCGCGGGGTTGGGGCCAGCCCGCGACAATCCGCCACGCCCCGTCAATATTGACCACGATGGCGGTCGCCTGGGCCGCGACCAGCTCGGCGCAGGTCTCGGCAAATCGCGGCCAAAAATCCTTGGGCGACCCTTCAAACAGGCGGCATGCTTCCAGCTTCGCTACTGCCTCGCCCGAACTGGAGGGTGATGTGGATTTCATATAATCAAAGCTACCTTCACGATCCTTCTTTACAATTTCAATGACAAATCCCTTGCTGCCTTTCCAGTCTACTATTCTTAATGCACCAAACTACCCTACGTAAACACCGCACCCTGCCCGGTTTCGTCATGGCGGCGGTGTTGTTTCTGGCTATTCCCGTTGGCGTCTTCCTCGCGGGCTGCAGCGGCAGCGGCAGCGCGGCCGTCACCGTGCCCCAGGTGACCAATCTGTCGCCCTCCTCCCTGAACGGACACACGCTCACTTTCACCGATCCCGACCAGTCGCAGTTCACGACCGTCTACGTATTCTCCACCTCCACCTACACCTCGCCCAGCGGCGACAGCGGCACGTACACCTACACCCAGTCGCTCACGGCCCTGAACCAGGGCACCGTCCATCTGGTGTCGGCGTTTTCCCCGGCCCTGACCTACAACCTGACGTACACCTCGACCACGGCCGGCACCTATGTGAACCAGGTGAGCGCGACCGGGACGTTCACGATGCAGTGAGGTCGGCGGAAGGATGAGGGCTGAGACCTGAAACCTGAATCAGGCCGCCCGGCCCCATCGCCCTGTGTCGTGCCGTTTGTGCCATCTTGTGGCTAACCAATTTCAGGGTTCGGTCGCGATCGCGGTGCTCGTCCTCGGGGCGCTCACGGCGGGCTGCACCTCGGCCACGCAGGAACTCGCCCGCGAGGAGCAGCGCCGCCAGGCCGAGTGGGTCGCGCTGGTCGCGCCGGCCCATCCCGCCCCGGTCCTGACGCTGGGCTGGGCCGCCGCGCTCGACGAGCTGCGGGCGCACAACAGCAAGGTGCAGGCGGCCAACCTCGACATCGCGCGCGCCGCCGAGGCGCTCGACCAGGTGAAGCGGTCGCTCATCCCCACCGCGAGTTTCTCGGCGGGATACGAGCGGCTGCTCGACAGCAGCAACAGCGTGCAGTTCGAGCCCTTCACGTTTGCCGCCAATCTCTTCTTCGACGTCCCTGGGCTCTTCAGTTACCGGGTGCGCTACGAGGCCGCAGTCCTGACGCTCGCGCACGCCCGCCTCGTCCGGGAGACCGTCTGGCGCGAACAGGTGATCGCGCTTTACCGCGCGGTGCTGGAGGCGAACGCTCTGCAGGATCGCGGCGCGGGACTGGCGCACACCGCGACCGCCGTGGCCGCGCTTGCCGCCACGGCGCCCGACGCGGCCGCGCGGGAACGGGGACGGCTGGCCGACGAGCGCCGGCAACTCGCGAAGGCCCGGGCCGACTGGCTGGAGCGAACCGGCGAGATCCTCGGCGTGCGCGGAGTCCCGCTGGTCCTGTCGGAGGCGGGTTTGCCTCCGCTGCCCTACGCCGCAGTCGCCGACCGGCCGGAACCGGCGCAACTGGCCCGGCTGCCGCTGCGCCTGGCGGCGCTCGACCTGCTCGCGCTGCGGGCCCGGCAGCTCGGCATCACGCTCCAGGAATGGCCCGAGCTGCAGATGACGGTGGACAGCCCGACCGTCTTCGAGGCGGGCCAGGGCCAGACCTATGTCTGGTCCCCGCGCCAGGTGTTTGTCGGGGTCGATTCCTTCTGGACGCTGGACACCCAGGGCCGGCACGCGAGCGACAAGCGCCTCCTCGCCGGCGAGATGGCGTACCGGCACGAGGTGCTGGAACAGGAGGAGGCGGCGACCGCGGCGAAACTCCGCGCCGCGCTCGACGGGCTCGCGCGAACCGACCGGGAGCTCGGCAGCGTGGAGCAGGCGCTGGCCGATTCCGACTCGTCCCTCCGCCCCGATCTGCTCGACGCGCGGGCCGCCCTCGTGTCCGACCGCCGCGACTGGCAGCTCACGCTCTGGTTCTTCGACGACACCCGCTGGCCGGAGGGATCCTCATGAAGGAATTGAACGTAGACGCGACGTCCCGTCGCGTCCCTCATCGCCCGCCGGCGGACCGCATTGCAGTAGCGCAGGCGTCCCCGCCTGCCGTCTCGGTCGACGGCGGGCGGGACGCCTGCGCGACTTACTCCCTCTTGCTTTTGATGGCGCTGGCCGCGCTTTCCCCCGGGTGCAGCCGGCCGGCCCCCGCCGCCGCGCCCGCCGCGCCCGCGTGGAATTGGGACGCCTATCCCCTGGAGTCGCAGCTCCTCCTCGCCCAGCTGCCGGCGTCGGTCGTCGCGATCCGGGCCGAGATCATCCGCGCGCCGGCGGCCGGCCTGATCCGGCTGTTGCCGGCCGCGCGGCAGCCGGGAACGCTGGCGGCGGGCACGCCCTGGGCGGAAATCGCACCCGAGGCGGTCCCCGCCGAAGACCAGCAGCTTGCGCAGGACCGGCAGGACCTCGCGGAACGACGCGCGCGCTACCGGCGCTACGATCTGCCGACTGATCTCGATAAACTGGACGAGGCGATCGCGACCGCGCGCGAGACGCTGGCGCTGGCCCGCTTCGCCGGTCGCTCGCCGGAGCTTTTTCAAGGCGATACTCCGCTGCTCGACCCGCGCCTGAAACCCGCGATCACCGCCGACCAGGCCGCGGCCCGGCTGGATGCGATGGAGGATCGCCGGCGGCGGGTCGCGGCCGGGGATCCCTCGGCGGATCCCCCCGATCTCTCGGCCCTGGCCGCGGCGCTGGATGCCCGGCAGCGCGCGCGGGACGCGCGGCTCGTCCGCCGCGTCATCGTCGCGCCATTGGCGGGGCGCCTGCGGCTCGCCCTCTCCCCGGAGGCCGACGGGACCCGGGTCGAGACCGGCGACGTGCTCGGCTCCATCGAGGACGACACCGCCCTGGAGGTCGTGATCCGGGGGGCGCTGCCGCTCCTGCACGCCGTGCCGGCCGCCGACCTCTCCTGCACCGTGGCCGACGCAGGCGGCACCGAGGCGACGGCCGCCTTCAGCGCGTGGGGGATCGAGGCCTCGGGGGCGGGCGCGGCGCCCGTCATGCGTTTCCGGCTTCCGCCCGGCGCCTTCTCCGAGCAACGCGGCGACCTCGCCGGGGTCGAGCTGCCCGCGCTGGTCTTTGTCCGGCTCGCCGAGCCGGCGCGGATCGTGCCCAAGCTCGCGCTCGCCACCTGGGACGCCGACGGCGCCCTGGCCGCCGGCTGGCGGCCCGGCCTCCTCCGTCTCTTCCCCGGCTCCCGCCTGCTCGCCGAGGGCCGCGCCGCCGTGGCGATCGTTCCGTGATCCGCCCATGCTCTTTCGCCTGGTCGACCTGCACTTTCGCTACCGCGCGGCGCCCGCCCCGATCTTCCAGCGCCTGACCCTCGACCTCGCGCCCGGGCTCACCCTCGTGCGCGGCCCATCCGGCGGCGGGAAAAGCACGCTGCTCAAACTTCTGGCCGGGTACCTGACGCCGCAGGCCGGAATCGTATTGACGCGTCACGGCCGGCCGCCCGACCGCGAGTTCATCCGGCGCGAGGCCGGGTTTGTCTTCCAGCAATTCAACCTGCTGCCGGCGACGACCCTGCGCCGCAATCTCGAGCTCGCCGGCCTGATCGCCGGGATCGAGCCCGCCCCGCTTGCCGCCGCCATCGCCGAATGGCTCGGCCGGCTCCGGATCAGCCCGTGCGCCGACTCGCCGGTCGAGCGGCTGTCCGGCGGCCAGGTGCAGCGCGCCGCGCTGGCCCGCGCGCTGGCCAAGGCTCCCGCGCTGCTCCTGCTCGATGAGCCGACCTCCGGCCTGGACGACGAGTCGACCGGGATCATCGCCGACGTGATCCTCGGCTGGACCGCCGCGGGCCGCTCCGCCGTCGTCTCCACCCACGATCCGCGCTTCGCGGCCGCACTCGCGGGCGCGGCGGCCGCGTCGATCAACGTCCCGGCATGAGCGCCGTGGCCTCCATCACCCGCTACCAGGCCAGGGAGCTGGCCATTCGCTGGCGGGCCCAGCCGGCGAGTCCGCTGGCCCGCTGGTTCCTGACCTTCGCGCTCGCCGCCGCGGCCGGCGTCCTCCTGCTCGGGTTCGCCGCCGCGGAAACCTCGCGCCGGGTGGAGCTGCGGCGCCTCGGCCTGGACACCATCGTGGTCCAGGCGCCCGCGACCAGCCTCCTGCCGGAGAACGCGGTACTGCCGCCCGATCACTGGGCCGCCCCGCTGGAAACCCAGGGCGATCTCCTGCTGCTGCAACAGCTCCCCGAGCCGGCCTACACCCCCTGGAGCGACCCCATGCCCGTCTTCGTCGCCCCCCTCAGGGGTCAGCACGCGGAAATTGATGTCGGGCTAGCCGACAACAATTTCCGCGTGCTGACCCCTTCAGCCACATGGTTCACCCGCACCCTGCCGCCCGGTCGGCGCGTCCGGTTGACCCGCCGGAACCTGCCCTTCACCGCGGTCACCGCCACACCCACGGAAAATTTCTCGGCCCTGGGCTTGGACGATTTTGTGCTGGTGGCGCCGCCCGCGGCGGACGAGGCCGACGCCAAGGGACGGCTTGATGTCATCCTTTTCCGACCCTGGGGTCATGGCTTGACTCCTGCGCCAGCGGTCAGGAGCCAAGATATGACCCCGTCCGCCGTCCGGCGGCTGTTCGCGGCCGAAGGCCAGCCGCCGCCCGCGATTCGCGACCCCGCCCCGTACCGCGCGGCGCTCGATCTCTTCACCCGCAGCCAGAGCCGCTGGCGCACCGGGATGGCCCTCCTGCTCTGCCTGTGCGTCCTGCTCGCCTTTGCCAGCATCGGCATGCTCGAGGAGCGACAGACGCGCTACACCCAGGCCCTGCTGCGCAGCTTCGGAGTTCCCGGCGGCGCGCTCTGGGCGGTGTCCCTGGTGGAGAACCTGTTGCTGGCCAATACCGCCCTGCTCGCCGCCCTGCTCGCCAGCCGCCTGGCCGCGCGCATCGTCCTGGAACTCGCCGGGGCCTCCCCGGGGCTCCCGGTGGCCTTCGGGGACCATGCGCTGCTTTGGCTTGCGTGTGCCGTAAATTTTGGTGTTGTTCTCAGCCTTATGCCGTTGGCAAGGGCCTTGCGGCGCCCGGTGGGCGTCGTGCTGCCCTGACCTGGCCGCGCTCAGCACTTACTAATTACTACTTACTACTTTCCGCTTTTCCGTCCCCGGATGGGACCCATTCTTTCCCGTTCCAGTCTAGAATAACAATGGCACGCATATCCCAGACCCGACCCGTCCCGTTTCTTCCTTTTGGCGGCCCCGCCGCCCTGCTGGGCGCAGTGCTGCTGGCGGTGGCGCCCTCCCTGGCGCGGGCCGACGATTGCGACGTCCGCATCCAGGCCACGGCGGCCGGGAACGCGGCCGCGATTGCGGATGGCAAGCGGGAGGCGCTCAAGGCCTACAAGAAGTCCGGCAAGCACAAGCCCTGTCCGCCCGATGGCGTCGGGATGCTGGACATCCCGGGAGGCACCGAGGCCCCCATGCCCACGACCCTGCAGGACCTGATCATCGCGGCCCTCAACGCCAACATCGGCCTCCAGGCCAAGCGCCTCGATCCCGCCTTCGAGAAAATGCGCATTTCCGAGGCCTGGGGCGCATTCGACCCCAACTTCAGCTTCAACACCCTCGCCACCCACGACGAGCACCCCCAGAACGCCGTGGAATTCCTGTCCACCGGCCAGATCTCCTACACCTACGAGGAGGACATCATCCACTACGAGGCCGGGATCACCGGCATCCTGCCCTCGGGCACGCAGTACACCCTGGACGCCGTCTCGGAGCGGTCCGACAACACGTTCAACCGCGAGTCGTCGTCGATCTTCCATCCGGAATACACCAGCATCAGCAAGCTCGAAGTCACCCAGTCGCTGCTGCGCAACTTCGGCTTCGACGCCACGCTGGCCGACGTGCGCCTGAACAAGACGACCTACGCCAAATCCACCCAGGACTACCGGGCCGCGATCATCAAGACCACCGCCGACGTGATGAACGCCTACTATGAGATGGTTTTCGGCCAGGAGAATCTCAAGGTGAAGCAGGAGGCGGTCGCCCTCGCGGAGCACCTGGTCGACGAGAACCGGCACCGGCTCGACCAGGGCAAGATGGCCCCGATCGACGTCACCGACGCCCAGGAGCGGCTGTCGGAGGCGCAGGAGGAGGAGGTCCTGGCGGTGAACTTCCTCGAGCACCGCCGGGCCACGATCCGCGAGCTCACCCGGGAAACCTATGAGGCCACCGACGCGGACGACACCTGGTTCGTGGACGGCTCCAACCTGCTGCACGAGCCGCCGCAGCTCTCGCGCGGCCGGCTGCTGCTGGAGATGTTCGAGAACAATCCCCAGTACCTCGCCGACCTCGAGGTGGTCAAGGAATCGGACGTGCGCCTGGCTTACGCCAAGAATCAGCGCTGGCCGAGCGTGGACCTCAAGGGTTCCATCGACTGGAACGGCCTGTCGAACGGCTGGGGCGAGTCCTACACCGACTTCCGCCAGCGTCCCGGACCCGACTGGACGGGCGGGGTGGTCGTGACGATTCCCCTGACCGGTCGCACCGACAAGGCGCGCCTGTCCGAGGCCAAGATCCGCAAGGCCCAGGCCCTGCTCAACGTCAAGGCGGGAGAGAACGAGCTGCTGAGCGCCTTTGACACCGCGATGCGCGACATCCGCGCCGCCCGGAATCGCATCGAGCTCGTGCACGCCTCGGTCGTGCTGGCGCAACAGGCGCTGGACGCGGAGGAGAAGCGCCTGGATTCGGGGCTGACGACCAGCTACAATGTCTCGCTTTCCCAGAAGGACCTCAGCCAGGCCCGCTCCCGCGAGCTGGCGACCTACGTCGATCTCAACAAGGCGCTCGTCCAGCTCTACGCCATCGTCGGCACCCTGCCGGAGTATGAGAGCATCGATATTCACCTTGAATGAAAAACGGATGCAGAAAGTAGTAATTACTAATTTCCGAATGCTCCCCGATTTACACTTCTCATGAAAAATTTTTCCCCGCGCCTGCTCTGCCTCGCCACCGCCCTCTTGGCCACGAGCGCCGGCTCCGCCGCCGCGCCTGGCGGGCAGGCTTCCTTTGACGGGCTGGTGCTGCCGTTCAAGAACGTCGTCGTGAGTTCGCCCGTGCAAAGCACCATCGTGGCGATCGATGTGAAGGAAGGGGACCACGTGGTGGCCGGCGAGCGGCTCGCCCAGCTTTACAGCCGCCTGGAGGAGCTCGACATGCTGCGGGCCAAGGCCGACCTGGACAAGAAGGCGTTCGACGCCCGAAGCTCGAAGAACCTGTACGCCGACAAGATCATCAGCGAGGACGAGGCGCTCAAGAACGGCAGCGAGATGGAGGGCGCCCGGCTGGTCTATCAGATGGCCGAGGAGACCTTCCGCCAGCGGTCCATCATCGCCCCCATTTCCGGCGTGGTGGTCGAGAAGCTGAGCGAGATCGGGGAGACGGTCACGCCCGCCCAGCCGATGTTTCGCATCGTGGACATCAGCAAGGTCTACGTGCAGTTCTACATCCGGGCCGAGGAGCTGCCGTTCATTCACGTCAACGACCCAATGCTGGTCCGCTGCCCGGTCCTCGACCCCAACCGGGTGTACCCCGGCGTCGTCGACTTTGTCGATCCCCGGGTGGACGCCGCCTCCGGCCTCCTGCGGGTGAAGGTGATCGTGGAAAACCCCGACGCCTCGATCCGCGCCGGCGTCCGCGCCGACGTGACGTTTGGGAGCCAGTAACCGGCCACGCAGAGTGGAGCGGGTTGTCCCCAACCCGCTCCTCAGCCGCAGCATGGGCTTCCAGCCCATGTCATCCCCTACACGGGCTGGAAGCCCGTGCCACGTCGATCCAGCGGGTTGGGGCAACCCGCTCCACTTCCC
>Ga0302196_10003545_pt1 | contig 14279 bp, 12 predicted proteins | sample II_Bog_N1_3_FD_198794 | JGI IMG/M metagenome (GOLD analysis project Ga0302196, IMG submission 198794) | Peat permafrost microbial communities from Stordalen Mire near Abisko, Sweden - II_Bog_N1_3 | ecosystem: Environmental > Terrestrial > Soil > Wetlands > Peat | place: Sweden: Abisko...
AAGACCTCCTGATTCTCAAACGGGAAGTGGTGCTGGGCGAAGGGCATCGCGCCGGAGTCGAACCACACGTCGATCACCTCCGGCACGCGGCGCATCGGCTCTCCGCACGGCGACTCGGCCGGTCCGTCCACATGTGGGCAGGAGAACTCGAGCTCGTCGACGTACGGGCGGTGATGGTCTGTGAGCGCGCGCCCGACCCGCCGCTCGAGATCGGCGAACGAGCCGACGACGTGCACGTGTCCTTGCCCGCAGCGCCATACCGGCAACGGCGTGCCCCAGTAGCGCTCGCGCGAGAGCGCCCAGTCGACGTTGTTCTTGAGCCAGTCGCCGAAGCGGCCGTGCTTGACGCGCGGCGGATGCCAGTTGACCGTCTCGTTCGCCGCGAGCAACTCATCGCGGAGCTTTGCCGTGGCGATGTACCAGGAGGGTTTGGCGTAGTAGAGCAGCGGTGTGCCGCAACGCCAGCAGTGCGGATAGGAGTGCTCGTATGGCTGCTCTCTCAGCAGCAGGCCACGTTCGTCCAGATCGGCGATCAGCTGGCGCGTCAGCGCCGGATCCTTGACGAAGCGCCCCTCATATGAGCGGCCGGTGTGGTTGCGGACGCGCGCATCGTAGGTGCCGTCCGGCCGGACCGGGTTAAAGAGCGTGTGCGGCTCATCGCCGCGGAAAATGCCCGCGGCGGCCGCCACCCGGTAGTCGTCCTCACCGAAGGCCGGCGCGAGGTGGACGATCCCCGTGCCGTCGTCCGTCGTGACGAAGGAATCGACGAGGATCGGAAGCGTGCTCGCCTCGCGCGTGTTGAAGATCGGGCCCTCGTAGTGACCGAAGCGCTCCGCGAGCTCAGCGCCTGAGAACCGCTCGAGGATCTCTGACTCCTCTCCCAGCACCGGGCGCGCACGGTCCTCGGCAAGGACGAATATTTCATCTCCCACCCGCACCCTTGCGTAACGGGCCGTCGGGCCGACCGCCACGGCGACGTTGCCCGGGAGCGTCCACGGTGTCGTCGTCCACACGAGCAGCCGCTCCGCGCCGCCCGCCACCGGGAGCTTCACGAAGACGCTCTCGTCGACCACGTCCTGATAGCCGAGGGCGACCTCGTGCGAGGAGAGCGTCGTCTCGCAGCGGGGACAGTACGGAACAACCTTGTGACCCTCATACAGAAGTCCGCGCTCGTGGATCTGCGAGAGGGCCCACCAGACGGACTCGATGTAGTTCTCATCCAGCGTCCTGTACGCGCCGTCCAGATCAAGCCAGAAGCCGATCCGCTCGGTCAGGCGGTCCCACTCGGCGAGGAACGTGAAGACCGACTCGCGGCAGCGCGCGTTGAACTGCTCGATCCCGTATTCCTCGACCTCCGCCTTGGAGCGGATGCCGAGCTCCTTTTCGACCGCGATCTCCACCGGCAGCCCGTGGCAGTCCCAGCCACCCTTGCGCTCGACCCGATGCCCGCGCATCGTCTGAAAGCGCGGGTAGATGTCCTTGAACACGCGCGAGAGCACATGGTGGGTGCCCGGTGGGCCGTTGGCCGTCGGCGGCCCCTCGTAGAAGACCCACTGGCTCGCGCCCTCGCGCAGCGCGAGCGACGTCGCAAACACGTCACGCTCGCGCCAGCGCTCCAGTACCTCCAGCTCGAGTGCCGGCAGCTCCTTCGCCGGATCGACCTCGCGGCGCGGCATGAGGGGGTTTCTGGAGGTTTCGCTCACCGGGCGGCCAATTGTAGGTGCGGACAATCGCACGGCAGTCTTGGGATGCTTCGCCGGTGGCCGGTGTCAGGCGCAAGCGGATCTCAAGGAGCGCGCCCAACCCGGCCGGAGCGCTCGCGCCGGTCCTCTGCGCGGCAATCGCGCTGGCCGCCTGCGGGGCCTCCGCGCCGAATACCGGCGCAACGACCAGCGGCCTCCCCGGGCCGCCCTGCGGCGCCGACACCGTCGCCACCGTCGCCGGCGCGATCGGCACGGTCGCGACGCGGATCTACGAAGAGGAGGCTGCGGGCGGTCCCGACAAGCGGCAGGTCGAACGCGATCGGCCGCTGCTGAGCGCGCTCGCCGCCGGCAATCGCCCGGCCGTCAAGAGCGCCGTGACGCGGCTCGTGTTCTCCGGCACGCACATCGTCAGGCTGCGGATCATCCAAGGCGGCGAGGTGCTCGCCGATGTCGGCGGGCCGTACGTCCTTGCGCCCGTACGCGGCGTCCTTCGCTCGGGGGGCAGAACCGTCGGTGAATATGTGCTCTCCGTCCAGGACGACGTCGGGTACGTGAAGCTCGCCAAGCGGTTCATCGGCCTGCCGCTGATCTTCATGCGTGGCTCAGCGCGCGTTCCGCTTCCCGGCACGCTCGGATCCTCGCCGCCGATTCCCGAGCACGGGGATGTCAGCTGGGAAGGGTCCGATTACCGGGTGCTCTCGGTGCACGCGGAAGCCTTTCCCTCGGGTGCGCTCCGGATCTCCCTGCTGGTTCCCGTCCCCTCACCGAGCGCCTCGCGCAGCTGCGCAGCCGTCAGGCTCCTCGAGCTCGGTCGCCTCGCCAAGCGGATCTGGAAGCGCTTCATCAAGATCGGCGCCGCGCCCAGCTCCTACGCCAGGTCGACCCCCGGGCTGACCGGCTTGCAGATCTTTGTGCGCAGAGGCTCGCGCCCGGTGTCGGGAAGCCTCGGGGCGGGGCCCGCCCACATACCCGACGAGGGCACCGTCGAATACGAAGGCATCACCTACGGGGTGACCTCCTTCCCCGGCCGGGTCGGCTCGTGGCACGTCCGCGTGTACGTGCTGCTCGCCGCATAGCCACGGCCGCGGGCACGCGACGCCCGCCACGCGGCGGCGCGCATGTGGACTGTCGTGGGAGTCTGCTCGGCGCCCGCCCGACCTACGATGGGGCGGTGCGGTTACGCCTGTACCACCATCGCGACGGCGCCCGGGTGGCCTACCGCGAGTTCGGCGCGGGCCCCCCTCTCGCGCTGCTTCATTCCGGTCTGCTCTCGCACAAGGAGTGGGAACCGGCGGTGGAGCATCTCGCGGACCGCTTCCGCGTGGTGCTCCCCGATCTGCCGCTGCACGGTGACTCGGAGGACCGCCCGAACTACCCGTACACGCTCGAGTGGTTCGCGGAGGTCCTCGGCGGGTTCTCGGCGGAGGTGCTCGGGCGCAGGCCGCTGATCGCCGGTCACGACGCCGGCGCGGAGGTTCTGCTGGAGGCGGTGCGCGCCGGACACATCCATCCGGGGCGGCTGGTGCTGATGGGAAACCGGCTGCACGCCCCCCCAGCCAGGGGGCGGCTGCGCGCGGGCTGGCGCGCGGCGGCGATGGCGGCTGCGGTGCCCGGTCTGGACGGGCTGCTCGCACGCGGGAGCACGCTCGTGTTCACCCCCGAGCGCGGCCTGCTCCTCTCCGCGCGGGGGAACGCTGCGGCGGCCGATCTCGTTCGCCATGCATTCGCGGACGTCCCCGGCAACCGCGACCTCGCCCGCTCGTGGGCGCGCTGCGCGAGGGTTTGGCCGCGCGGGGCGCAGCTGCAGCTGCTGGAGCTTTATCCGCGCCTTGATATGCCGGTGCTCCTGCTGTGGGCCGATCGCGACCGGCTTCACCCGATCGCGCCGGCCGAAGAGGCGCTGGCGAGGCTGCCGGATGGGCAGCTGCGCATCCTCCAGAGCACCGGATTTCTGATGGCATACGACGATCCGGTCGGGCTGGCGCGTGAGCTGGCGGCGTTCTGCGGGTAGGGTTCAAGGATGGCTGAGAAGCGACTGTGGGGCGTGGAGACGACCAAGGCGGTGGAGAACTTCCCGATCTCCGGTGAGACGGTGCCGGTCGAGGTCGTTCGCTGGCTGGCGCGTGTCAAGGGAGCCGCCGCCCGGGTGAACCGCGAACTGGGCCTCCTGTCGGTCCGCCGTGCCTCCCGGATCGAGAAGGCGGCGGGGGAGATAGCCGCGGGGGCCCACGACGGCCAGTTTCCGATCGATGTCTTCCAGACGGGTTCGGGCACCTCGACGAACATGAACGCGAACGAGGTGATCGCTCGGCTTGCCGGCGAGGGCGTTCACGCGAACGACCACGTGAACATGGGCCAATCCTCCAACGATGTGTTTCCCTCGGCCGTCCACCTGGCTGCCCTGGATGTCGCACAGAACGAGCTGCTGCCCGCGCTGAAGCTGCTGGAGCGCGCGTTTGCGAAGAAGGCGAAGAGCTTCCACAACGTGGTCAAGTCGGGACGAACGCACCTGATGGACGCCGTCCCGGTGACGCTCGGGCAGGAGTTCGGCGGCTACGCCGCCCAGATGGCGCTCGGGTCAGAGCGCGTGCAGGCGGCGCTCGTCCACGTCGGGCAGATCCCGCTTGGGGGCACCGCCACGGGGACCGGCCTGAACACCGACCCGCGCTTCGCGGAGAAGGTGCGCGCGCGCCTGCGCAGAGACTCCGGCCTGAAGCAGATCGCCGCGCCGCTCGATCCGTTCGAGGCGCAGGCGAACAGGGATGCGCTGGTCGAGCTCTCGGGCGCGCTGAAGGTGATCGCGGTGTCGCTGACGAAGATCGCCGGCGACCTGGCGCTGATGGGCTCCGGCCCGCGTGCGGGGATCGGGGAGATCTTCCTGCCGGAGCTGCAGAAGGGCTCCTCGATCATGCCGGGGAAGGTCAACCCGGTCATTCCGGAGGTCGTTCTTCAGGTCTCCGCGCAGGTGATCGGCAACGACACGGCGATCACGATCGGCGGCATGCAGGGCCAGTTCGAGCTGAACGTCCGCATCCCGCTGATCGCGCGCAACCTCCTGCAGTCGCTGCACCTGCTCTCCTCGACCGCGCGTGTCTTCGCGGAGAAGTGCGTCGAGGGCATCGAGGCGAACAGGGCTGGGACGGCCGCATCTGCGGGGGCGACCCTGGCGGTGGCAACGGCGCTGAACGGTGCGATCGGCTACGACAAGGCGACGGTGATCGTGAAGAAGGCAACCGCCTCCGGACGCCCGCTGCGGGAGGTGGCCCTGGAGGAGGGCGTGGACGCCCGTCTATACGACAAGACGATCGACCTGCGCAGGATCGCCCGGGGCAACAAGCTCTGACGGCGGTCCGCCGCGGTCGCCTTCTCGGGAGCGAAGGCGACCGTCCCGCTCGGCGCCGGCGAACATCAGCTCGAGCAGTACGCGCGCACCGGCCTTGGAGAGTGGTTCGTTGAGGTTGCCGCACTTGGGCGACTGCACGCAGGAGGGGCAGCCGCCCGCGCAGGGGCACTCGGCGATCAGGCGCAGGGCGTCCCCGCACAGCTCGGAGAAGCGCCGGAAGGCGACGCGGGCGATGCCGATGCCGCCGGGATGGCCGTCGTAGATGAAGATCGCCGGAGTGCCCGTCTGCGGGTGGAAATTGGTGGACAGTCCGCCGATGTCCCAGCGGTCGCACATGGCGATCAGGGGGAGCACGGCGATCTGCGCGTGCTCGGTGGCGTGCAGCGCGCCGAGCATCGCCTCGAGCGGCAGATGATCGGGAAGCGTGCGTGCGTCGAGCTCGAACCAGAGCGCCTGCGTGGAGAAGCTGCGGGGCGGCAGATCGAGGCCGAGGAGGTCGACCTGCGCGTGGTCTGAGAGACGCTTTCGCTGGTAGGCGAGGACGGTCTCCGTGACGTCGACCTCGCCGAAGGAGAGCTGCACGCCGAGCTCCTCACGCCGATCGAGCAGGCGCAGGATGTTCGTCTCGGTCTCGCGCTTGGGTTGCGTATACCAGTCCCCGTCGAAAGGGGTGACGAACGCGCGCCTGCGGTCGAGGTCCAGCTCGCGCACCTCATAGCTCCTGCCGAGGTGCAGGTAGATCGCCCCCGGATGGACGGTCGAATGGGCGCGCGCGGCCTCCGTCGAGCCGAGCATCTCCCCAGAGGCGACATCGACGATCTGAAAGCTCTCGCGCGAGGCGGAGCGCAGCGAGACCTCCCCGGCGGGATACCCGCCGGCCTTGCGAACGACATACGTGGTCGGTCCGATCCCCTCGCGGGCCGGATATTTATTCCCGTCCCCGCCCGCGCGCGCGTTTGCCGGCGCCCGTCTGCGTAGGTCACCGGCGTCCGTGAGGACCTCCGCGTGGGCCTCCCAGCGCGGCCCGAGGAACTCGGCGTCGCCGTTCGAGAGTGGCCCCTCGTGTGCGGCGCAGAGCAGGTGCCGGCGGTAGATCTCCGGGCTCTCGTGGTCGAGGATCGCCGCCTCAACGGGCCGTGTCAGGAAATCCTGCGGGTGCCGGCAGAAGAACTGGTCGAGCGCGTCCTCACCCGCTATGTACATCGCCAGGCCCGCTCCCGTCCGCTCTTCTGAGACGCGCCCGGCGCGTCCCCACATCTGACGCAGCGAGGCGACGGTGCCGGGGAAGGTGACGACGACGGAGGCGTCGAGCTTGCCGATGTCGATCCCCAGCTCGAGCGCGTCGGTCGTGATCACCGCGCGCAGCTCTCCGGCCATCAGCCTGGCCTCCAGCTCGCGCCGCTGCTGGGGGGTGTAGCCGGCGCGATAGGGCGCGACCATCGCGGCGAGCTCGCGGTCGGTGCTCTGCAGGTCCTCGACCAGCAGCCGGCTCAGCACCTCGACGCCCTTGCGGCTCTTCATGAAGCAGATCGTGCGGGCCCCTTCGCGCACGAGGCGGGCGAGCAGCAGGGCGGCCTCGCCGAGGCTCGAGGCACGGGCGCCGGTCTGCTCGTCGGTGAGCGGCGGGTTCCACATCGCGATCCGCCGCCCCGGCGAGGGCGAGGCGTCATTGTCGATCAGGTGGAGGTCCTCGAGGCCCGTCAGACGCTCGGCGAGATCGAGTGGGTTGGCGATCGTCGCCGAGGTGAGCAGCATGCGCGGCTCCGTCCCGTAGGCGGCTGCGATCCTGCGCAGCCGGCGCAGGACGTTCGCCACGTGGGAACCGAACACCCCGCGATAGACGTGCGCCTCGTCGACGACGACGATCGCGAGGTTGGCAAACAGGTCCTCCCAGGCCGAGTGGTTGGGCAGGATGCCCACATGAAGCATGTCCGGGTTGGTGAGCACGACGTTGGCGTTGCGGCGAATGTCCGCGCGGGCCTCCCTGGGAGTGTCGCCGTCGTAGATCGCCGGGCGCACGCGCTTGGTCAGCCCGAAGCTCGCCAGCGCGCGAGCCTGGTCCTGCGCGAGCGCCTTGGTCGGATAGATGTAGAGCGCCCGCGCGCGGGCGTCGCGGCAGAGCACGTCGATCGTCGGCAGGTTGAAGCACATGGACTTGCCTGACGAGGTGCCCGTCGTGATGATCGCCGGGCCGGCCCACGCCGCTCGGATGGCTTCAGCCTGATGGCGGTAGAGCTGCTCGATGCCGAGCCGGTTGAGCGCCGCATGAACATCGGGATGGAGCTCTGCCGGCGGGTCGATGAGCTTCGCCCGCACAGCACGCTCGCGCGCCTCTTCGACGAGCCTTCCGTCCTTCAGCCCTTCCGAGAGCATCGCGCTCCAGGGCTCGGCTGGGGGGTCTTTCGCCACGGATTGCGATAGTAGAGGCGATGAGCCGCCTGATCGGCACCGGCGCGAGCGAACCCGGCAAAGACCGCTTTTCGGATGACCCGCTCGCGTGGGCGGCGGAGCGCTCGGTCCACCATTCCTCTTACCCGGCCGCTCGGATCGCCGCCGAGCGCGAGCTGAGCGTGTCGGTCTGCCTGCCCGCGCGCGAGTGCGCGGATACGGTCGGTGAGATTGTCGGCGCGCTCGTGGAGTTGCGCCGCGCGGGGGCAATCGATGAGATCGTCGTCGTCGACGCGTGCTCGGAAGACGGCACCGCCGATGTGGCCGAGCGCGCCGGCGCGACGGTCTTCGCCGAGACCGAGCTGCTGCCCTCCTACGGGCCCGTGCTGGGAAAGGGGGACGCGATGTGGCGCGCGCTGTCGGTGCTCGAAGGGGAGCTGATCTGCTTCCTCGACGCTGACACCGAGGGCTTCTCAGCCCACTTCGCCAGCGGGCTGCTCGGGCCGCTGGTGTGCGAGCCCGGCGTCTCGTTCGTCAAGGCGCACTACCGCCGCCCGCTCGCTGCGGGCGACGCCACCGTCAGAACGGGCGGGGGTCGCGTCAACCACCTCACGGCCCGCCCGGCGCTCGCGCTCTTCTACCCGCAGCTTGCGCAGGTGCGCCAGCCGCTGGCCGGCGAGGTCGCCGCCACGCGTGAGCTGCTCGAACGAGTTCCATTCATGACCGGGTACGGCGTTGAGACGGCGATGCTGATCGATGTCTGGCGGACGGTTGGCCTGGAGGGGATGGCACAGGTCGACCTGGAGGAGCACCTCAACCGCCACCAGCCGTTGTCGGCGCTCGAGCCGATGGCTGCGACGGTGCTCGCAACGATCGCCAGGCGCCTGGAGCAGGAGGGGCGACTCACCGGTCCGCCGCACGCCGGCGCTCCGGTGGAGCGCCCGCCGATGGCCGGGGTACCGGTCGCGTGAGCGAGCGCAGGGCGGGTGTGAGGTGAGCGTGCGCTGTCTGTACCTCGACCTGGATGGAACGCTGCTTGGGCGGGGCGCGTCGATGCTTCACGACGGCGAGGGCAGGGTGACGATCGAGGGCGTTCGCGCGATCCAGGCGTGCCTGCGCGCGGATGTCGAGGTGGTGCTGATGTCCGGGCGCAGGAGCCCGCAGGTACAGGAGGACGCTCGGCTGCTCGGCCAGAGCTCGTACATCTTCGAGGCCGGCGCATGCGTGGTGCTCGAGGGGGAGGCGCACTGGCTGACGGGCGAGCTACAGCCGGGCGAGTTGACGATCGCCGAGCAGATCGAGCACTCGGGCGCTCCAGACACATTGCTCGAGCACTATCCGGGGCGCCTTGAGTACCACGAGCCGTGGCACTCAGAGCGCGAGGTCTCACATCTCTTCCGCGGACTCGTGGACGTCGCCGAGGTCGATCGCCTGCTGGCCGAGCACGGCCATGCGGGCCTGCGCCTCGTGGACAACGGCGTCGTCAGCCGGCGCTCGCCCGCACTTGCCGAGCTTCCGCACGTGCGCGGCTACCACCTCGTCCCGGCGAGCACCTCAAAGGCCGGTGCGGTCGCCTTCCACCGCCGCGTGCGCGGCTACTCGCGTGAGGAGGCGTTCGCCGTGGGGGATTCCCGCGAGGACCTCGCCTGCGCCGCCGAGGTGGGGAGCTTCTGGCTGGTGGCAAATGCGATCTCCCGCGACCCGTCGATCGCCGCCGAGATCGCCGCTCACGACAATGTGCGCGTCGCGCAGGCGGCGAACGGGGCGGGCGTCTATGAGGCCGTCGTTGCCACCCTCATGACCGGCTCGTGACCGCTCGCGACCGGCACCGGCTTGCGACCCTCCACCAGCTTGCGGCCGCCTCATGACCGGCTCGTGACCTAGACGATTCCCTCGCGTTTCTCCTCCTCGTAGAGGCGCTCGATCACGAATTCCTTCAGAAGCGTCTGATACCCGGTGTTGCGCAGCGCAGCGAGGGCGCGCAGGCGTTCGAGCGTGAACCTGTCCAGGCGCAGCGCGATCGGGGTGGTGCGGCCCGGACGCACGACGTCCTGCATTCGTATGGCCTCCTGGCGCTTCTCATGCTCCTCGAGGAACTCTTTGGGAATCATCGAGAGGCCCTTCGTGGGGTCGGGGTCATCGTGTCGTCGCGGCATCCTTTCGCTCACTCTCGGTCGGTTGAAGGTAAAGGCGCGTGCGGGTGTGGTCCGCGGAAAAGCGCCGATAGCCATGGTATGTACGCACATATATACCATGGCTATCGCAAGTTTTGACGGCCCATGCACCCGCACCTCACCTTTGGTCAAAGAGGCGGTGAGGACGTCAGTTGGAGGTCAGCCGCCGCCAGAGACGTCGCCAGAACCCGGGCTGGGGGCGCCGGCGCCAGCGCGCCGGGGGAGGGACGGTCGCGCGGACGAGTGCGACCCAGTCCTGGAGCGGGAGGTCGCCGGAGATCAGGCGCCCGAGTGCGCCGGTTACCGGCGCTCCGACGTCGGCCCGTTCGAGAGCGCGGGCGAGCAGGGGTACGGAGTCGAGCGACTCCACAGCCTGGCCCACCTGCCCGGGGATCTCCGAGGCAGGGACGCCTGCGGCAAGCAGCTCGCCGGCGCGGCGGTTGCGGCTCTCGCGCGCAAGGGCGGTGGCCACGAGATCGCCGGCGCCGGCCAATCCGATCATCGACTCAGGCCGCGCGCCCAGGCCCTCGGCGTAGCGCCAGACCTCGGCGAAGATGTGCCCGGCGGCGGCGCCGGCGGCGTTCAGTCCCTGGGCCTCGGTGGCGCCGGCGGCCAGCGCGGCGGCGTTCTTGGCCGCGCCCGCAAGCTCGACGCCGACGGGATCGTTCGACTGCTCGCAGACGATGCCGGCGCGCGTGAAGACCTGGCCGAGCTGCCGCGCCAGCTCCTCCTCGCTGGATGCGGCGACGAGCGCGGCGCCCGCGTCGACCATCTCCTGGGCGTGCGCGGGCCCGCCCAGGCATGCGACCCGCTGCTCGCCGAAGGCTGCGGTGAGCACGACGGTCGGCGGCAGCCCGTCGGGCGGCACGAGGCCCTTGACGACGGATACGACGGCAGCGCGCTTGCCGAGGCCGCCGTCGTTCAGCGAGGCGATCACCTCGCCGACGCCGTGTGACGGGACGGCGAGGAACACGTAGTCGGCGCGCGCGACGCCTGCGGAGGCGGGCTCGATGCGCAGGTGGGCAGGTAACTCGACGCCGGGCAGGTAGGCACGGTTTTCGCGGTCGTCCTCGAGCAGCGCGGCCTGCTCGGCGGTGCGAGCCTGGAGGGTCGTGCGAAGACCTCCGCGGGCGAGCAGAACCGCGAGCGCGGTGCCGAATGATCCGGCGCCGATAACCGTTGCGCGCTTTGCCCCCGGCGCGGAGCGCGAGCGTGCACGGGCGGGCCGAGCGGCGGGGCCGGGCGGAGCGACCGCTGCGCCTGCGGCCTGGCCGGCGTTGGAGTCATCCGGGCCGGCTTTCCGGTCGGCCGTGCCGGGATTTGAATCAGCCGGGCCGGTGCCTGGAACGGCCGGGCTCGCGGCTGGCTCGGAGGCGGGCATCTCTGGCAGCGAGCCTAGCGTTAGAGCAGTGTCGCGAGCTTCCTGCCCGCCGCTGTAAGCGCGCGGATGTCCGCGGCGGCGATGATCACCTGGAGGTCGAGCATGCGCGCATCGAACGGATCGAGGGAGCTCTCGCCGGCAACCGCGTACGCGGGCACGCCGGCCTGGCGCGCGCGTGTGGAGATCTCAAAGGCGGGGCTGTGAGCCAGCGCCCGCTCCTGCAGCCGCTTGGCACCGACGACGATCGCGCGCGCGGCGCGCATGCGACGATCGAAGTCGATCGCGTCGAGCAGCGCCCGCAGCTCGGCCGGTCCGGACCCCTCGGCGAGGGCGATCGGGCAGAGGTCCGGCTCGGGCGCCCCGCCTTCCGTCAGTCCACGGCCGATCGCCTCGGCCACGGCCGGCGCCGGCAGCGACTGCCCGAACGACTCCGCAGCGATCAGCGCCCGGGTCGGGATCAGCATCGGTGGACGCTCACGATCAGGCATCCTTCCAGCAATGGCCAAGGAGAAAGGTGAGCCGCTGCTCGTGAAGGTCGACGGCCGGGAGGTGCGCGTGAGCAACCCGGGCAAGGTCTTCTTCCCGCAGGCCGGCTTCACGAAGCTCGATCTTCTCAACTACTACCTCGAGTGTCACGAGGAGGTCGTGCGGCACCTGCGCGAGCGCCCGACGGTGATGAAGCGCTGGGTGAACGGCGTCGAGGGCGAGCCCTTCTTTCAGAAGCGCGTACCTGACAGCGCTCCCGAGTGGCTGCAGACGGCGACCGTCACCTTCCCCAGCGGGCGTCATGCGCGCGAGCTCGTTCCCAACGACGCCGCCCATCTGGCGTGGGGCGTCAACCTCGGCGTGATCGACTGGAACCCCTGGCCGGTGAGGCGCGGAGATCTCGACCATCCGGATGAGCTCCGCGTCGACCTGGACCCAGGTCCGGGAGTGCCCTTTTCGGATGTGCGCCTTGTCGCCCTCTGTGTGCGTGAGGTGCTCGAGGAGCATGGCCTGCGTTCCTTCCCGAAGACGTCAGGCTCGCGTGGCATGCACATCTACGTGCGCACCGTCCCAGAGCACTCATTCGAAGAAACCCGCCGTGCCGCACTCGCGCTCGCGCGCGACGTGGAGCGCAGAATGCCCGGCCGCGCCACCAGCCGCTGGTGGAAGGAGGAACGCGAGGGGGTGTTCATCGACTACAACCAGAACGCTCGCGACCGGACCGTCGCCTCCGCCTATTCCGTGCGCGCGGTTTCCGATGCGCGCGTCTCGTGCCCGCTCGCCTGGGGGGAGGTCTCCGACGTCGATCCCTCAGAGCTGCGGCTCGACACCGTGCCGGCGCGGCTGCGCGAGCGTGGCGATCCGTCGCGGGACATCGACGAGACGCCCGGATCTCTCAATGGGCTGCTGGAGCTGGCCGCGCGCGACGAGCGCGAGGGCCTGGGCGATGCACCTTGGCCACCTCATTTCCGCAAGCAGAAGGGTGAGCCAAAGCGTGTGCAGCCGAGTCGTGCGCGGCCATGAGCCTGCCCCTGGCAATCCCGGTGAAGCCACAGCTCGCGCTCTCGCGCCGCGAGCTGCCGGAGGGCGATGAGTACGTCTATGAGATCAAGCTCGACGGATTCCGCTGCCTGGCCTTCATGGACGGTGGCGACCTCTTCCTGCAGTCGCGAAGCGGTAAGCCTCTTGGTCGCTACTTCCCCGAGCTGGCATTACCGGATGGGCGATACGTGCTCGACGGCGAGATCGTCGTTCGCGGCTCCGACGGGCGCGAGGACTTCGATGCGCTCGGCCAGCGAGTGCATCCTGCCGCCTCTCGTGTAGAGCGTCTGTCGGTAGAGACGCCCGCGACGTACGTGGCGTTCGATCTGCTCGCCCTGGACGATGAGCCCTTGCTGGACCGTCCCTTCGCAGAGCGCCGCGCCATGCTCGAGGGGCTCCTATCGGAGGCTCGATTTCTCACGGCGCCCGTCGAGCTGATCGAGTCGAGTGGAGCGCTCGAGGACGCCCGCCGTTGGCTGGAGGTCGCCGAGGGAGCGATCGCCAAGGACCGTACCGCCCACTACCGTCCGGGCGAGCGCAAGGGGATGGCGAAGGTGAAGCGCGTGCGCACGATCGATGCAGTCGTCGCGGGCTGGCGGCCGGGCAAGGAGCAGGGCACCGTCGGCGCTCTGATCCTCGCGCTTTACGCGAGTGACGATCCGCAGGCGCAACTGCGGATCGTCGGGCACTGCTCAGGCCTGAGCGCAACGGAGAAGCGCCGGCTCGTCGGCTTTCTCGAGCCCTTTCAGACTGGTGAACACGGGACGGCCGAGCCAAGCCGCTGGAGTGGCGGAAAGGATCTCCAGTGGGTTGAGCTGCGCCCCGAGCTGGTCGTCGAGATCGACTTCGATCATGTCTCCGCCGGGCGCATCCGCCACGGTGCCAAGCTTCGCCGCTGGCGCGAGGACAAGGACCCCCGCGAGTGTCTGTTCGAGCAGTTGGCGTGAGTTGAGCGACGTCGTCTAGCATCATCGGCGATGGCCAGTGAAACTGCCACGGTCGCCGAGGAGGAGTACCTGCAGACCCTGTTCTGGCTTCAGGAGGCGGGGCTGCCGATGACCGGTGCCAACATCGCTCGCGCGATGCAGCTCTCGGCCCCCACCGTGCACGAGATGGTCGGGCGTCTCGAGCGTGACGGGTACATCACCCGCAACAGCGACCGGGCGATCACCTTCACGGACACCGGCGCCGAGCACGCCGAGGGCATCGTGCGCCGGCACCGCCTGATCGAGCGCTTTCTGACGGATGTCCTCGGGGTGCCCTGGGATGAGGTCCACGAGGAGGCCGAGCGCCTCGAGCATGCGATGTCACCGGTGCTCGAGGAGCGCATGATGGTGGCCATCGGCGACGCAAAGACCTGCCCTCACGGCCATCCGATCATCGCCGGGGCGCGTCTGGCGGGCGTCCCGCTCGCCGACGTCGCCATCGGCGCCTCGGTGCGCGTGCTCCGCTTCGAGAATGAGGCCGAGGACCTGCTTCGCTACCTGAAGACCTCCGGCCTCGAGCCCGGGCTCGAGGGCAGGCTTCTGAGCAGCGACGGCGAGCAGGTGGTGCTCCAGACGGGGGATGGTCGCCACTGCGCGGTGACACCCAGCGTCGCAGAGACCGTCTCTGTCATCGCAGACCCCTCACCCGCGCCGCGTACGGCGCTCCCCGAGCAGCTGGTTCTCGGCCAGCGCTATGGCCGCTAGCCGCGGCTGAACGCGCCTACCGGCTCAGAGGGAGCGGTAGGCCTCGGCGAGACGCGCGATGCCTTCCTCGAT
>Ga0302196_10003552_pt1 | contig 14262 bp, 8 predicted proteins | sample II_Bog_N1_3_FD_198794 | JGI IMG/M metagenome (GOLD analysis project Ga0302196, IMG submission 198794) | Peat permafrost microbial communities from Stordalen Mire near Abisko, Sweden - II_Bog_N1_3 | ecosystem: Environmental > Terrestrial > Soil > Wetlands > Peat | place: Sweden: Abisko, Stordalen...
CGTGCCGACGGGCGCCGAGGACATCAAGCAGAAGATCGGCGATCTTCACAACTCGCTCGTCCAGATCAAGGCGCTGCGCAAAAACCTCAACAAGGGGTTCTACGACATCGGCGGGATCCTGCGGGACATCCAGGCCCGGCGCCTCTACGAGGCCAAGGGCTATGGCACGTTCGAGGCCTTCCTCGAGCGTGAGATCGACCTCGGGAAGACCGCCGCCCTCCGCCTGGTGAAGGTCTCCGTGACCTTCCTCAAGGAGGCCGCTCTCGAGCACGGCATGGACCGCGTGGTCAACGCGCTGTCCGCGCTGGAGCTCTCGGCGGACGGCCAGCCGACGAACGTGAAGGCCGCGCCCTCGGGGAAGCTGCCCGAGCCGCCGCCGTCCATGTCGTCGCTGCCTCTGAAGCCGCCGGGCAGGTAGAAGCGCGGCGTTTTTCGCCGATGGCGGCGCCTGACGTCAAACGAGCGCTGCGTCAGGCTCGTCACCGTACAGGAGTACGGCCTCGCCTTCCTTGCCATCGCTTGCCCTCGGCGAAAACCACCATGCTTCCACATCCGATCGAGGATTTAGCGTCCGATCGGGATCCAGACCCGGACACGGGTACCCTTGCCGCGCTCGCTGTCGATGAGGATCTCGCCCGCATGCTGATCGACGATCTTCCGTACGATCGATAGGCCCAGGCCCGTCCCCGCCTCCTTCGTGGTGAAGAACGGGTCGAACACCGTCGCGATGTGCTCGGGCTCGATGCCGACGCCCGTGTCCTCCACGGCCACGAGCACGCGGCTGGGATCGCACTGAACGCGCACGGTCAGGGTGCCGCCCTCCTTCATCGCCTCCACGGCGTTCACGACCAGGTTGATGACGACCTGCTTGAGCTTCTCGCGGTCGCCAATCGCCACGCAGCCGTCCTGGACGATGTCGCGGACGACGGAGACACCGTGGGCGGCGGCCGTGTCGCGTTCGAGGTCGAGGACCGCGTCCACGAGCTTGCCGACGTGCACGGGCTCGCGGGCGATGCCCCGCGGACGCGCGAGCTCGAGGAACTCGGTGAGGAGACGGCTCAGCCGCCCGATCTCGTCCCCCACGATCTCGGCCCGGTTGTGGAGCGATGCGCGCGTCTCCTCGTCGATGCCAAGCTTGTCGACGTGGCGGCCGAGCAGATGGAGCTGGAGGACGGCTGCGTTCAGCGGGTTGCGGATCTCGTGCGCGAGGTTCAGCGCGAGCGTCCCCATGGCGCTCAGCGCCTCCACGTCGGCAGCGCGCTTCTCGAGCGCCCGCCGCTCGGTCACGTCGATGCCGATGCCGTAGACCACGTCCCCCTCGGCGCCCCCGGTCTTCGCGCCCGACAGGTGCCATCGAATGCGCCGCGGCCCGCCGATCGCTGGGCTCGTGGGGCCACCGTCGGTCACGACGAGACCCGTCTCCGCCTCGCTCGTCCGGCCGCCGGAGCGCGCTTGCCCGATGGCATCGCGCATCCGGCCACGCTCCTCGATGGGGATGAAGAGCTCCACGAAATCACGGCCCTTGGCCACGGCCGCCGGCACCCCGCTCGCGGCGGTGGCCTTGCGGTTCCAGAGCACGATCGAGCTCGAGGCGTCGAGACCCACGACGAGCACGTCCGTCAGCTGGACGATGGCGCGGTACCGCCGCTCCAGCTCCTCGCGCTCGCGCTTCAGGCGCACCTTCGTCAGGGCCTGCTCGACGGTCGCGATGAGCTCCTCGGGACGAAACGACTTGAGCACCAGGGCAAAGGCGCCCGAGCGGAGCGCGCCGAGCGCGGCGTCCATGCTCACGAACCCCGTGATGAGCACGACCTCGCCGAACGGCGAGGCGTCGCGCAGCGGGATGATGAGATCGACGCCGTTCGCGTCCGGGAGCTTCACGTCGACGATGGCGACGTCGAAGCCCTGCGACCGCGCCACGACGAGCGCCTCGTCCCCGCGCGAAGCCGTCACCACCTCGAGCCTCGACGGCAAGGATCTCCCGGCCGCGACCGTCGGGCCGACCAGGACGGCCTGCAGGGTGCCGACGAGCTCCACGTTGTCATCGACGACGAGGACCCGCCCGAGCGGACGGGTGTCGAGGTCCGCGGAGGCGGCCGGGGGAATGGATCCGCTCACGTCGTCCCCTCGCCCACCGTCAAGGCGCCAGGAGACGCTTGAGCGTGTCGTTGACGAGCGCCGGGTTTGCGCTCCCCTTCGTCTCCTTCATGACCTGCCCGACGAGGTAGCCGAGCAGGGCCGTCTTGCCGGCCTTGAAGGACTCGGCCTGCTTCGGATTGGCGAGGATGACCCTGCGGCACGCCTCCTCGATCGCGCCCGCGTCCGACACCTGCGCGAGCCCCAGCTCCGCGACGACCGCCGCGGGCATCGTGCCGTCCTTGGCCACCCTCGCGTACACGTCCTTGGCCTGCTTGCCGCTGATGGTCCCCGCGTGCACGAGCTTCATCAGCTCTGCGACCTGGCGCGGGGACACCGGAAGCTCGGCTTCGAGACCGTGCGTGGTCACGTCGCGGAGGACCTCGCTCTGGATGAAATTCGCGACCGCGACCGCGCGGCCAGCCTGGCCGTTGAGCATCACGGTCTCCTCGAAGAACGCCGCGATGCGAGGGTGCTGCGTGAGGACCTCGGCGGCGTAGGGGGAGAGCTCGTACTCTTTCACGAACCGCGCGCGCTTCTCGCGTGGAAGCTCCGGCATGCCCGCCCGGACTTCGGCTATCCAGGCGTCCTCGAGGACGAGGGGCGGCAGATCAGGCTCCGGGAAGTAACGGTAGTCCTGCGCCTCCTCCTTGCTCCGCATGGAGAAGGTCTCCCCCTTCTTCTCGTCCCACCCGCGCGTCTCCTGCACGATGCGACCGCCCGACTCGAGCACGGCTTCCTGGCGGGCCGCCTCGTGGTCGATCGCCTTCTGGACGAAACGGAACGAGTTGATGTTCTTGAGCTCCACCCGCGTCCCCAGCGTGGTCTGACCGACCGGGCGGATGGAGACGTTCGCATCGCAGCGGAACGAGCCTTCCTCCAGGTTGCCGTCGTTCACGCCGAGGAACACGAGGATCTCGCGCAGGACGCGGAGGTACTCGGCCGCCTCGAAGCCGCTCCGCAGGTCGGGCTCGCCGACGATCTCGACCAGCGGCACCCCCGAGCGATTGAGGTCCACGATGGAGTCGTCGCCGCGCTCGTGCAGGTTCTTTCCGGCGTCCTCCTCCATGTGAACGCGGGTGATCCGGATCGGCCGCGACGCCCCGTCCGGCAGGTCGACGTCGAGGGCGCCCTTCTCGCTGAACGGCTCGTCGAACTGGCTTATCTGGTAGCCCTTCGGGAGGTCGGGGTAAAAGTAGTTCTTGCGGGCAAAGCGGCTCTTCGGGCGGAGCGTGCAGCCGAGCGCCAGGGCGGTGCGAACGGCCATCGTGACGGCCTCGCCGTTCAAGACCGGAAGGGCGCCGGGCAAGCCGAGGCAAACAGGGCACACCTGGCTGTTCGGGGGCGCGCCGAACGCGGTTGAACACGAGCAAAACGCCTTGCTGCGTGTAAGCAGCTGGGCGTGCACCTCGAGGCCGATGACGGGCTCGTAGCGGGCCATGCAGGCCCTTCTTTAGCACGTGGCCCACATGAATTGGCCAGGACCGCCCCGGCCGTGGCACTCTTTCCCGGCCTTGCCTCTTCAGAACGCGATCCAGCGCGCGCTCCCCATCGGGATCCTCACCCTCGCCCTCGTCGGCGTGCCCACGCTCATCTTCGAGCCGGCGGGGCTGCCCCGCATGCGGGCGCTGCAGAAAGAGCTCGCCGAGGTCAACGCCGAGAACATCGAGCTCCGTCGCGATGTGGGCAAGCTCCGGGCCGAGGTGAAGGACCTCCGGGACGACCCCGCGGCCATCGAGCGCATCGCGCGCGACCAGCTCGGCCTGGTCCGCAAGACCGACGTGGTCTTTCAGTTCGGCAAGCCGCGGTAGGGCGGCAGGGTGGCCCGCGTGGCGCGCACGAGGACGCTTCGAAGGGCCGCAAGTAGAGTAGAGTCTGCGCTGTGACGTTCGAGCTTGGGCGCGCCCTGCTCCTCTCCGGCGCCGTTTCGGTGGACTCGCTCGCCCAGGCGCTCTTTGCCGTGGCGACGCAGGGGACGCCGCTGCCCCGGGCCCTGCTCGAGGTGGGCGCCATCGGGGAGCGCCGCCTGGCCGAGGAGCTCGCCCGGGTACAGGTCCCGGTGCTTCAGCACGTCCGGCCGGTCCCCGAGCTGATGCAGAAGCTCCCGCCGGGCATGTGCTTGCGCCTGGCCGCCGTCCCCGTGCGGCTCGATCCGATGACCGGAACGGTCGACGTGGCGGTGCTAGACGCCCGCGATCCGCACCCTGCGCACGAGATCGGCTACCACCTGCACGCGCCGGTGCGGATCGTGCGCGCATCCGTGGAGGCTCTCCGTGAGGCGCTGGAGCTGCATCCGGGCGGCGTGCGCTCGCTTGCCCCGCCGATGGGCGCCCCTCCCGAGAGGCAGGCCGACACGCTCATCTGGGGATCCCCCGCTGCCTCGCTCGACGGCCGCGAGCCCAACAACGATGCCACCAACGCCAACAGCCCGATTCCCCTCTCGCGCCGCGCCGACCCTGTCCGCATCACCGGGGCATGGGACGACGCGGCCGACGCCAGGAGGGACGCCGCGGAGCCCGTCTTCGAGCTGCGTCGCCCGCCGCCGTCGTCGGGCCGCGCCCGCTTCAAGCCCTCGTCCGGCCCGCCGCCCCCCGCCTTTCCGCTGCGCGCGCCGCTCGGTACCCGCGTGCCGACGGCCCCCAACGCCCCCATCCCACCGTTCGCGGACCCCGCGACGTTCCTCGCGGGGCTGAAGGTGGCGACCGACCGTGACGCCGTCGTGGGGCAGGTCATCCTCGGCGCCCGCGCGGTCGCCCGCAAGGTCGGCATCTTCGTCGTGCGCAAGGACAGCCTGGCCGGCTGGGCCTGCACCCCCGAGTTCGGTGACGAGGCGAGGCTCAAGGCGCTCTCGATCTCCCTCAACACCCCGAGCCTGCTCACGTCGGTGCTCGCGGGGGAGGCCTACCTTGGCCCGCTGCTCGGAGCGATCGCGCAGCCCCTCCTGCGCATCATGCAGAGCGCGACCGAGGACGTGACGCTGGCGGCGGTGCGCGTGAGCGGGCGGGCGGCCCTGGTCATCGTGGCCGACGAGCTCGGGGACACGCTGCTCGCGACCCAGCGGATCGAGGAGCTGGCGAGGGCGGCAGGGGCGGCGCTCGAGCGGATCGTCATGGAGAAGCGCGGCGGTTAGCGGCACGACGCCTCGTCGGGTAGGTGCGGCGACTTCGAGCGCGGTACGGGGGTCTCGTGGTAGTCGAACAGCATGGCCAGCTACAAAGATCTCCGCCAGGAATGGGACAAGGACGTCCTCGCCCCGCTCGAGTCGAAGGACACTCCGCGCAAGCGCGTCCCCAACCTGGCGGGCCAGGTGGACGTGGCCCCGCTGTACGGGCCGGATGACCTGGAAGCTTCGGGCTTCGACCCGTGCACGGACCTCGGGGTGCCCGGCAAGCCCCCCTTCACGCGCGGCGTCCAGCCCAACATGTACCGCGGGCGCCTCTGGACGATGCGGCAGTATGCCGGCTTCGGCACGGCGGAAGAGTCAAATGAGCGCTACCGCTACCTCCTCGCGCAAGGCCAGACGGGGCTCAGCGTGGCCTTCGACCTGCCGACGCAGATGGGGCGGGACTCGGACGACGCGAAGTCCGAGGGCGAGGTCGGCCGCGTGGGCGTCGCCATCGACTCGATAGAGGACATGCGGACGCTCCTCGCGAACCTGCCGCTCGACAAGATCTCGACGTCGATGACCATCAACTCGACGGCCGCGATCTTGCTCTGCTTGTACATCGCCGTCGCCGAGGAGAACGGCGTCTCCCGCACCAAGCTGCGAGGCACGATCCAGAACGACATCCTGAAGGAGTACATGGCGCGCGGGACCTACATCTATCCGCCGCGTCCGTCCCTCCGCCTCATCAACGACGTGTTCGCGTTCTCCGCACGGGAAGTCCCCAAGTGGAACACGATCTCGATCAGCGGCTACCACATCCGCGAGGCAGGATGCGACGCGGTCCAGGAGGTCGCCTTCACGCTCGCGGACGGCATCGCCTACGTGAAGGCCGCCGTGGACGCGGGGCTCGACGTCGACACCTTCGGCGCCCAGCTCTCGTTCTTCTTCAATGTCCACAACAACCTCATCGAGGAGGTCGCCAAGTTCCGCGCCGCCCGGCGCATGTGGAGCGAGATCATGGCGACGCGGTTCGGCGCCAAGACCGAGCGCGCGCGGGCCCTCCGCTTCCACTGCCAGACCGCCGGGGTGACGCTCACGGCCCAGCAGCCGCTCAACAACGTGGCGCGCGTGACCGTCCAGACGCTCGCCGCCGTGCTGGGCGGCTGCCAGTCCCTCCACACCAACAGCTTCGACGAGGCCCTCGGCTTGCCGACGAGCGAGGCGGTCACGATCGCGCTCCGCACGCAGCAGATCGTGGCGCACGAGTCGGGCGTCGCCGACTTCGTCGACGCGCTGGGCGGGAGCTACGCCGTCGAGGCCCTCACGACCCGGATCGAGGCGGAGGCGAAGAAGTACATCGCGCGGATCGACGAGCTCGGGGGGATGGTCGACGCGATCGAGCAGGGCTACCCGCAGCGCGAGATCCAGAACACCGCGTACCAGTTTCAGCTCGAGGTCGAGAGGAAGCAGCGGCTCGTGGTCGGCCAGAACGCGTTCACGCAGGAGGCGCCGGAGGTCCCGGTGCTCCGGATCGATCCGAAGCTCGAGAAGGAGCAGGTCGCCCGGGTCCGCGCGGTCCGCGCGGGGCGGGACGCCGCGAAGCACGGGGCGGCGCTGGCGGCGATCGGGCAGGCCGCGCGGGGGGACGAGAACCTCGTCCCGCGGATCCTCGACGCGGTCCGCGCCATGGCGACCGTCGGCGAGATCTCGGACGTCCTGCGAGGCGTGTGGGGCGAGCACGTCGAGACCTTGGTGCTCTGACCGCGAGGCGCTCCGGGGGCCGACCGCGCCGCGGCTCGGCCGCGGACGTGCCGTCCCGGATTGCGGTACGCTGGCCGGGTGGGTCGCCTCTGGCCAGCTCTGCCGGTCCTCGCCGTCGCGGGAGCGCTCGCGTTCGCGTGCACGTCGACGACGAGAGACCTCCTCGTCGTCCCCTACGACGCGGGAAGCGACGCGCGCACGCCGGACGCCGCGGACGCGGGTGACGCGAGCGCGGGAGACGGGCCCTCCCCCGACGCCGACCTGAACCTGGGGCAGCCCTGCACCGACGACGCGCAGTGCGACGAGGGCATCAAGTGCGAGTACTTCTCGTGCAACCCGACCTACCACCGTTGCACCTACACGCCGGACGACTCGCAGTGCCAGGACGGGATCTACTGCGACGGGATGGAGGTGTGCGTGCTCCACCACGGGTGCGCACCGGGGCCCGTCGTGACCTGCGACGACGGCAACCCCTGCACGATCGACCACTGCGACGAGGCGACGATGAGCTGCGTCCGCGTCCCACGGGACGAGGACCAGGACGGCGACCCCGACGACCACTGCTACCCCAAACACGACTGCAACGACCAGGACCCGACCGTCTCGAGCAAGCACGCCGAGGTCTGCGCCAACCACAAGGACGACAACTGCAACGGCCTCATCGACGAGATGCCGTGCGTCGTGGTGGAGGGCGGCACGTGCGCCGCGGCGGTGCCCATCACGACGCCGGGCAACTACGCGCTGTCGACGCTCGGAGCCAGCCTCACCTTCGGCACCTCGTGCACGGTGTCGACCCCCGCCGGGTCGGCCAACGTCGTCGCGGCCGTGACGGTGCCGGCGGGTCCGAACGTCGATCTCGACGTCTGGGCGGTGTCCGCAAGTGGCGCGGAGGTCGCGCTGGCCATCGACGGCGAGTGCGGAGAGGCCGCAACCGAGCTCACCTGCAACTCGGATCCCGGGGCCTCGTCGATGCACGCCCGCGCGAGCAACGTGCCGCCGGGCACGTACTACGTCGTGGTGACGACGGCCGCGACGACGAGCGTGCAGACGAGCGTCCAGTTTCTCCCGCCGTCTCCGCCCGCGACGAACGAGACCTGCGCGAGCGCGCTGCCCCTCACCCTGGGCACACCCACGGAGGTCTCGATCCTCGATCCTGCCACCGACCTCGTCACCGCGTGCCCCGCCGGTACGGGCCTCCTGACCTATTCCTTCACGCTGGCCACGGCGGCCGATGTGCGCGTCTACGCGACGACGGTGGAGGGCTCGGGGACGCCCGTGGTCGGACTTCGCGACCCGCACTGCACCGACCCGGCGGACGAACTCGCCTGCGGCTCGAGCGGGATGCGGCCCCTCTTCGTCCGCAACCAGCCGCCAGGGACCTACGTGGTGACCGTGGGCGGTAGCTCACCGATAGACGTCACGCTCGTCGTGGAGACGTCCGCCCCCACCGTGGCACCGGCCGACGAGAGCTGCGTGTCTCCTCCGTCCATCACCCTGGCGACGGAGGTGCCGGTCGATCTCTCGAACAACGACAACGCCATCAAGGACGGGTGCTTCGCGGGCGGCCCGAACGCGGCGTTCGACCTGCCGCTCGCCGCCGCAAGCGACGTGCTGCTCGTCGGCCGCTTTCCGGAGAGCGGGGACGTCGGCGCCGTCTCGCTCGACGACTCGACGTGCACGGCCGCAGGACAGCTCGCCTGCTCCGTCGACTCGACGCCGACGCGGGTGGGAAAGCGCAACGTGGCCCCGGGCGACTACCGCGCCGTCATCGGAGACTCGACGGGGCAACAGGACACGCTCATGGTCCTGGCCCGCCCCACGACCCCGCCGATCGCCGTCATGGGCCAGATCTCGTGCACCAACCCGGTGACGATTCCGGCAGCCGGCGGCTTCTTCGCCGGCGACACGAGCACCTCCCTTCCGCATTACGAAGAGAGCTGCGATGGGCCGAACCAGCCCCAGGGCGGAGCGCCCGATCAGACGCTCGCCTTGACCCTCACCACGCCCCAGCGCGTCATCTTCGACATGGAGGGGTCCACCTTCGAGACGCTGCTCGTCCTGCTTCAAGGCTCGCCCTGCCCAGGGATGGAGGTGCCTTCGACGTGCTACGTCGGCTTCGACACCCAGAGGAGCTTCCTCGACGTCGAGCTCACAGCTGGGCAGTACTTCGTCGTCGTCGACGGGTACGCAGGGGCCAAGGGCCCGTGGAACATGGCGGTGTGGGTGCTCCCCCCCTAGGCGGGTCTGAACGTCGGGAGGGTCGCCCTGGACGTCGGCGGGTCCAGGGCGTGTCGCCCTGGGAAGGCAGTTTTGCCGGGATCATCCGCCAAGGACGCCACGAACGCCCGGCACGACGATTGCGAAGAGAGGGACGGAGGAGGCCACCATGTTCACCGCGGTCGCTAGTCGGGCGCTCATGCTGTTGTCGTTCGGGGCGGCGGCTCTGGCTTGTGGGACGGGATCCTCCAGCGCCGGTACGGCCGCGGCGCCCGACTTCCAGGCTGCCGCCGAGGAGCTCACGCTCACCCGCGTGGCCGTCGCGCCCGGCGAGGAGCCCCCGGCCACGAGCGCCACCGCGCCGGTCGTCGACGACCCGAGCTACCCGAAGTGCCACCCTCGCCTCTTCGCGCGGACGGTCGCGTACTCGGCGGCGCTCAATTACCACCTCTACCTGTTTCTGCGCGACATTGACGGGCTCCTCAAGCTGGCGCCGCGGGTCCAGAACGACACGACCGCGCAGTGGGCGTACACGGGCACGGACGGCGACTCCCTCCAGATCACGCTGACGAAGACGGCGCCCGGCGTGTTCACCATCGACGAATCCGTCGCCGCCGCCGGCAGCGAGACGTTCGCGAGCGTGGGGACGGGCAACATCGATCGCTCCGACCTCGAAGACGTGAAGAAGGAGCTGTCCTTCGATCTCGACGCGCTCCACAAGGTCCTCGGCAGGGCGTCGGACGACAAGTCGGCAGGGCAGGTCGCCGTCAGCTTCGACCGCGCGACGGGCAGCGGAGGCGACGATCTGAAGAGATCGGTGACCTACACGTTGACCAACTTCGTCCCGGTCTACGGCGACCCCCACGGCCCGCGCACAGGCAGCATCTTCTTTCTCGACGAGCCAGGCGTCGGGGGCGCCATGCTCTACGAGACCTCCGTGGCCTTCCTTTGCCCGAGCAACCCCCTGCTGCTCGCCTCGGACGCCACGACCTACGCCCGCTGGTACGTCACCGGGACGGGCAGCACGTCGACCGTGACAGGACGCGCGGACGCCCGGGCGACGGGAGGACAGTTCCCCGAGGGAGACCTCTTCGTCGGCCTGAGCTGCCGGAGCGTGTCCGTCGCGAATGCCGAGGCCGACACCGACGGGTCGACGCCGGACAACGCCTACTGGCTGCTCAAGGAAGAGGGCTCGAGCGGCACCACCGTCGTGAGCATGACCGACACGACCGCCGGCGACCCGCCATGCAACCAGGTCTTCGGCCCCGTCCCGAGCGCGGGGGACGCGGCGAACGACCCGACGTTGCCGACGGCCATCCCGAGCTCGGGCGCATTCCCCGGACAGTTCTGACCTGCCGGCCGTCGCTCGGCAGCGACCTCTCAGGGAAGCGCCCGGCCTCGCAACATCTTCGCGACCTTCTCGACGATCGCGCCATCGGGCGTGGCTGCGGCGTGCTCCCGGGCGACCGCGCGGTCGAGTGCATCGGCAGCCGCGGGGTCCCCGGCGGGAGCGAGGTGAAGGATCGCCTCCGCGAGCGCGAGCCGCACGCCCCCATCCTTGACGTGGTCCACTCGCTTGACGAGCTCCGCGCGCGTCGCGACGGTCCCGTAGACGCCTGCCATGATCGCCGCCTTCACCGCCGCCGTGTCGCCCTGCGGACCGGGCGCTATCGGCTCGTCCAGGACCTTGGTGTAGCAGTCGGCGTCGGTGCCGCACTTCTTCGTGACCTCGGTGGCAGCCTTGAGCATCGCGGTCTCGCGGCTCGTACCGTACTGCGCGACGGCGGCCGTGACTGCCGGCACTTGCTTCGGAGCCATGAGCTCGATCGCGGACACCAGGCTGACGAGCGCCGTGGCTTGCTTCTCCCGCCCCTCTGCGGACGCGAGGCTCTTGAGCAGCCAGTCCGTCAGCGACGTGTCGAAGAAGTAGGGGGCCACGACGAGGAGCGGCAGGTGCGGGCTGGACGGCTCCACGCTGGGCGGCGCAGTCGTCGCTCCCTGCGCCGGCTTGGCAGGAGGCGGCGCCGCCTGGGCCCCGGAGATCTTTCCGTAGACTGCGGTGAACGAGCCCACGAGCGCCTGGGACGCGGGGTAGCGTGGGAGCGTCTCGGCGATCTTCGCGCGGTTCGCGTCGTTGTCGGCCACGGACAGGGCCGCCATCGCCGCCCTCGCCCCGAGCGGGCGCCCCAGCCACCCAAGGGCGTCCGCGGAGACGGCGACGTAGCCCTTCGCATCCCACGTGGACTCGAGCTGCGCCAGCTCTGCGTCCGTTCCCGTCAGCGCGGCCGCGAGCGGGGGCTCGGCCTCGACGGGCATCGTGAGGAGGATGCTCTGCGCGAGCGAGCCCAGCGGCTTCTTCGCCGGTGAGAGGAGGACGCCGACGACGGCGCGCGCGGCGGGGGCGAACTTCAGCTCCTTCACGAGCTCGAGGCACGTCGGCTGCCAGTAGGTGAGCTGGTCGTGGCTGTCGTCTCCGCCCTTCTTGTCGTCGACCGGCACGGCGAGCTTCGCGACGCACTTGGGCCCGTACGACGGGCTCTTCACGGCGAGCACCGCGTCGCGCGCCGCCTTCGCCAGCTCCCGGGTCTGCGACGATCGAACGACGGAGAACGCAGCCCACACCGCCTCGTCGAGCTTGGGGTCGGTCTTCCCGGCCTTCGCCATGTCGCCGACGGCCGTGGCCGCGGCCTTCATGTCGGCCTCGCCCTTCTTCACGTCGGTCTGCGAGAGCACCTTGGCTAGCGCGGGAAAGCTCCGCGCGTCGTGCGACTCCGCCAGGACCCGGGCGAGGTCCGCGCGGGTCGCGTCGTCCGCGGTGCCGCTCAGGTACTGCGTGGAGAAGGGCGTGACGATCTCGTCCAGGAGCTCCTTGATCTGGGGGTCCTCCCGGTTCTTGTTGGCCTTGGCCATCGCGTCGTCGAAGAACTTCGTGAGGCGCTTGACCGCCTCCGGGCGCGTCTTCGGGTCGTCCAGGCGCTTCACCCAGGTCCTCGCGTCGGCCTCGTCCGCGCAGGCCGACAAGAGCGCAGCGGACGCCACCAGCGCGGCCGCGGGGACGGCGGCACGGAGGGACAGGGAGAGGCAACCGACCAGGCGAAGTATGCGGGCGCTCTTCATGGCAAGGGAGGCGCGACCTTAGCTGCGCCGTTCGATGGGTGTCAAACGGGGCATCGCCGGCGCCCGGGACGGTACAAAAGCGAACGGGCCGGCACCCGAAGGCGCCAGCCCGTTCTCCTTTACGCGGAGGCCCGCGCCTTCAGCGCGGAGCCTCCTCCTGGTCTCGTCTCACTGGACGAAGAGGTACCCGAAGTCGGCAACGTAGTTGTTGCCGCCCGTGCAGGTCGCGTCCGAAGCGCCCACCGACGGTCCGCCCGTGAACGGCCCCGCCACGCGGCACGCGCTCGAGCCGGTGAAGGTGCCGAAGCCGACTTCCGAGTCCGGCGACGTGCAGTCGTTGATCGCGTCCTGGTTCGTGAGCAGACCGAGGCGGACTTCCGCCCAGTTGCCCATGTTGGCGCCTGCGGCCTCGGAGCCGACGCCGCTCGTGACGCCGACGTTGATGCCGCCGAGGTTGCACTGGAGCTGCGGCGTCGCGACCGGGCTCGTCAGGTTGACCCAGTCGTTACGCATCGAGCTTACGTTGCCCGGCCACGCGCCCACGCCGCCGAAGAAGACGGTGTTGGACGGCGCGTTGAAGAGCGTCACCATCGACGCGTACGGGGTGCCGAACGTCAGCCCCGCCTCGCCGTTGCCGACCACGAGCTCATTGCCGAGCCCGTTGCCGCCGATGATCTGCATCGTGGCGAGGATGTTGTTGACCGGGATCTCGTTCCAGCTCTGGAAGCGGGCCTCGGTCTGCGAGAGGTCCGTCGAGGTGGTTGCGAGGTTCTGCGCCGCGGCGTTGCTCGTCCACATGTTGGAGGAGTACTGCCAGGTGGTGTTGTTACCGTTCATCTTGGCAACGAGCGTCCAGCCGCCGCCCTGGTCGGTGTTGTCGCAGTAGTCGGCGTAGATGTTCGCCGCGGCCGTGCCGTTCGTCGGGTCGAGCTGGTACGCGCCGCTCGGCGTCGTCGTCGCGGAAGAGCCGAGGAACGAGAAGATCTTCGCGCACGAGGTGTTGACCGTGCAGCTCCAGTTCACGTTGGTGATGTTCCCCGTCGTGACCGTGCCGACGTTGCTGCCGGCCGTCGTCAGCTTGCAGGTCGAGGGCTGCTGAGAGCCAGCCACGCCGCAGTTACCCGACTCCGCCACGCCGTTCGAGTCGCCGTTGGCGCAGTTCACCGCCGGCATCGTGATGTTGTACGCCTGGGCCGTCTTGACGAACCCGGTGGGGAGGCCGCCGAGGTAGCCCGTCTGGATGTAGTACGGGACGCCGTTCGTCGCCGAGGCCGTGAAGGTCCCGCCGCTCGAGTCGCTGAGGACGACGGCAGTGGCGCCCGAGGGAGCCGGAGCTGCCCACGAGACCGTGCCGCCGACCGTGTAGATGTTCTGGCAGGTGATGACCGGGCCGTTGGCCGCCGTCACGTTCGCGTTCTGGATGTAGAGCGCGTTGCCGCCCGCCGTCGGGGGGGTGATCGTGCAGAGCTGCGGAACCGCGCCGTTCACGTTGAAGTTCGCGGCCGGGTAGGTGGCCGTCGGACCGACGTTCTGGATCGTGCCGCCCGTCGACGTTCCCGCGAACGTCAGAGCGTAGCCGCCGCCCGGGAACGGTCCCGAGCCGGAGGGGATGGCCGTCGGCAGCGTGAAGTTCGCCGACGCCGCGCCCGTCCCGTTGATCACGACCTGGTTGGCAGCGCTGCCGTCCTGGACCGTGATCGTGTTGCCAGTCGCGAGCCCGAGCACCGTGCCGCTGAAGGTGAACGAGTTCGTCGTGCAGGTGACCTGCGGGCCGTTGGCGGCCGTGACGTTCGCGTTGACCGGACCACCGGCGGTCTGGACCATCGTGCAGTCCTGGTTCGCCTGACCGGCGCCGTTCCAGCACACGTCTGCGTTACCGTTCGTTCCACCACCGCAGTTGGCGGGGAGCGGCGGGACGAACGTGA
>Ga0302196_10003565_pt1 | contig 14246 bp, 6 predicted proteins | sample II_Bog_N1_3_FD_198794 | JGI IMG/M metagenome (GOLD analysis project Ga0302196, IMG submission 198794) | Peat permafrost microbial communities from Stordalen Mire near Abisko, Sweden - II_Bog_N1_3 | ecosystem: Environmental > Terrestrial > Soil > Wetlands > Peat | place: Sweden: Abisko, Stordalen...
GTGTAGCCGAGCTGCCCGATGGAGAAGACGATCAGGGTGCCGATGGCGAACTCCGCCTGCCGGTGCCCCGGGCGCGTCAGCCAGATGACGCCCAGCATGTAGGCGATGCAGATGGCGAAGTAGCTGAAGTAGAAGAAGGAGAACCACTCCACCACCGGGTGCCAGTTGAAGCGCTCCAGCCACAGGGCCGGCTCGACGCCGAAGAGGCGGAGGTCGAGCCGCACCAGCGACTCGTCCATCGAATCGGGGCGGACGAGCTGGAGGAAGTCGCGCAGCGTCAGGTAGTTGGAGAGGAGGACGCCGACGATGGTGACGCGGTAGAGCGCGGCCCGCAGGGTGTAGGGGAGGCGCAGCAGCCCGCGGCTGACGAAGCAGCCGATCGACTGCGCGGCCATCGCCAGGTAGATCATCCGCGCGCAGCCGGCCTGCAGCGGGCTCGGCGGCGCCGACCAGACCATGAAGCCGATGATGGTCAGGTACGTGAGCATCATCACGTCCTGGAGGGCGAAGACGCCCACGAGCGCGCGCAGGGTGGCCTCGAGATCGGTGCGGCGTCCGTCGATCTCGGCCACCCCGCCAGGGGGCTCGCTGGGGGCGGTGGGCATGGGGGAGGCATTGTCCGCGGATCGCCCGGTTTTTCGCAGCGAAATCGATGGTCCCCGGCGCGGGGCCCGGCGTGCGGAGCGGGCGTTACCCAGAAGACTGGGCCCACCCCGGGGGCCTTCTGGTAGGCTCCGCTCTGCCGGCGCGGTGGCCCATTCGCGGCCGTTCGCCCAGGTTTTGCCATGAGCTCTCCCGATCGGCCGCGTGAATCCTCTCCGGGGCTGGACGATGGGGGCTCGGCCCCCCGCCCCCCCAGCTCCGGCGGCGCGGCCCCCCGCCCCCCCAGCTCACCCGGGCTTCACGATGGGGGCTCCGCCCCAAACCCCCCCAGCTCAGCGCTGCACTCCCGGCGGACGATGCCGCCTCCGGAGCTGTTCGAGCGCGCTGCCCCGGCGTCGGTGGGCTCCCTGGTGCTGGAGAACCTCCGCGCCGAGGTGCCCATGCCGCGCCACAACGGCCCCCGCGCCGTGGAGGCGCACCTCCGGGCCCGGCTCGCGGACGCCCGGGCGGCCGGCGATGCCGCGGCCGAGCACGACATCGCCGTCTCGCTGGCGCGCTTGCTCGCGTCGCGCGGCCGCGATCTGGGGGTCGCCACCAAGCTGGCCAAGCGAGCGCTGCTGCTCCAGGAAGATCCCGCGCTGCGGGTCGAGCTGGCGGGGTGGCTCGCCGGGCTGGGCGAGACGGCGGCGGCCGCCTCCGCGCTGCGGGCGCTGGTGCCCGCGGACCGCCCCGTCGAGGCGGCCCGCACCACCGTGAAGATCGCGGTGCTGCTCGCCCGGGCCGGCGACGCCGCCGGCGCGGCCGAGGCGCTGGACGAGGCGGCCTCCCTGGATCCCGCGGACGCCATGGCCGTGGAGCTCTTCGGCACGCTCTCGGCGTGGGCGCCGCAGACGGTGACGCCCGAAGGGGCGGCCGGGGCCTACCTGGAGGCGGCGCGGCGGCGCGTGGCCGCCGGAGACGCCGAGGCTGGCTACGAGGACCGGCTGCGCGCGTTCGAGGTCGCCCCCCAGGACCCCGGCGCCGCCGAGGCGGTCGCCGAAGCGCTCGCCGCCCGCGGGCTCGCCGGCGCCGCCGACGAGGTGCTGCGCCTCCACGCGAGCGCGGCGAGCACCTCGCCCGCTGCCGTCCACCGCCGGCGGATGCTCGCGGCTCTCGCCGCCGGAGACTCCGCGCGCGCGGTCGGTGCTCTCCTCGACGGCGGCCTGGAGGGCGCGATCGACGGAGACGACGCCGCCCAGGTGGACGAGGCGCTGGCGCTGGCGGGGCTCTACGAGCTCCTCGCCGCCCGCCTCGAAGGGCGCGGCGAGCGCCAGCGCGGCGCCGCCGCGAGCGAGACCTACCAGTCCCTGGCGAGGCTCTGCGCCGGCCCGCTGGCGAGCCCGGATCGCGCCATCGAGGCCTGGATCGAGGCGCTGGCGTTCGATCCCACCAGCGCCGTGGCCCGCGCCGAGCTGAGCGACCACGCCGCCGCGCTGCACGATCCGGCGCCGCTCGCGGAGGCCCTTCTTCGTGCGGGCTCGGCCCCCACCCCCCCCTTCGAGGGCGGCGCGAAGGACGGACAGGGCGGCGCCGCGCTGCCGGTGGCGGTGCGCGCCGGGGCCCTGCGAGAGCTGGCGGCGTTCGCGGACGACAAGATGGATGACCCGGGCCTGGCGAGCTGGGCGCTCGACGGGCTCGCGGCGCTGGGTCAGGGCGACGATCTCGTCAACGCCGAGAAGCTCAAGCTCCTCTCGCGCCTCCGCCATCAGGACGACGAGCTCGCCGCGGGCCGGCGCGCGTACGAGGGCGCCTCGCTGCCCGAGCCGCGCATCAAGGCGCTGCGCCGCCTCCTTGCGGTGTACCAGGGCCGCCCCCGGGAGCTGCGCGAGTACGTGGCCGTGGCCGCCGAGCTCGCCCGCGCCGTGCCGACGGAGCGGGCCGCGCTCCTCGCGCTCGAGCGCGCCGCCCACCGCTCGGGCGACTTCACGGTCCTCGAAGAGGTGCTCCGCGATCGACTCACCGGAGACGGGCAGGACCACGAGGGCGGCGTCAAGCTGGGGACGCCCAGCCCCCCGCCGCGCGTCGAGGCGGTGCGGGCCCGCCTCGGGCTGGCGGCGATCGCGCGCCGGCGCGGCGACGAGGCGCGCGCCCTCGAGGAGGTGCTGCCCGTGCTCGCCGAGGCCCCGGGGCACCGCGGGGCGGCGTGCGCGGCGCTCCTCTTCGCGACGCGCGCGGGCCGGTCCAGGGAGCGCGCCGACGCGCTGGTGCAGATCGCCGGCCCCTCGCGGCCCGCCCTCCGCGCGGTGCTCCTGGCGGTCGCCGCCGAGCTCTACGAGCGCAGCGGCGCGCCCGAGCTCGCCCGTCGCACCGCCGAGCACGCGTGCGAGGCCGATCCCGCCTGCGCGCGGGCGGTGGCGACGCTCTCGGCCATCCCCTCGGCCACGCCCGATCGGGTCGCCGCCGCCGCCATGGAGCGCGCCATGACCACCGTGCTGCCCCGCGGCGGGTGGTGCGGCCGGCTGGCGCGGGCGTTCGACGAGCTCGGCGAGCCGGCGCTGGCGTTCGCGTGGACGCAGCGCTGGCTGGCGCTCCACCCGGGCAGCGCCGAGGCGATGGGGGAGCTGCTCCGTCGCGCCGCCGGGACCGGCGACGGCGCGCGGGTCGGGGACGCCCTGGGCTGGGTGCTGGCCCAGCCGCGACCGCTGGGCGAGCTCGCCGAGCCCATCGGCGCCGCCGTCGCGTCGCTGCTCGATCTCGACCGAGCGCGGGCCCGGGCGCTGGCGCGGCGCGCGCTGGACGTGCTCGGCCCCCGCGTGCCCATCCTGCGGGCCCGCCTCCTCGATTTCTCGCAGCGCGCCGGCGACCCCGGGCTGGCCATCGCCGTGCTGGAGCGCTACCTGGCCTCCGGCACGCTGGGCGCCCTCGCGGGCGAGGTGCTGCTCGAGCTGGGACGACGCCGCACCGACGCCGGCGACTACGACGGCGCGGCGCGGGAGCTGGCGCGGGCGGTCGAGTCCGGGGGCGATCCCGGGGCGGTGCTGACCCACGCCGCCAGCCTCGAGGGGGCCATGCGCGAGGCGGGGGCCTGGCTGGGATCGGACGGGCTGGTGGCCATCGCCGAGGCCAAGGCGCTGGCGCTGGCGGCGCTCGATCCGCCCAGCGCCGGCAGCGCGGCGGCGGCGTTCCGCGAGCTCGGCAGCCTCCGCTGGGACCTGGGCGAGGATCCGCGCAGCGCCGAGGAGGCCTTCTTCCGCGCCTGCGAGCTCACGCCCGACGGCGGGGTGGAGCGCTACTCGCGCGACATGGCGGCCTTCGGCGGCGTGCCCGAGGCCCTCGAGGCGCTCCTCTCCCGGGCGTCCCTGATGACCGACAAGGCGCCCAAGCTCCGCGCCAACCTGCTCATCGAGGCGGCCAACCTGGCCACCGTGCACCTCATGCCGGAGCGCGCCCTGCTCGCCGCGGCCAGCGCCATCGAGACCGACCCCTCGCGCGCCGACGCGGTCGCGCTGGTGGAGAAGAACGCCCACGTCGAGGGCGGGCTCGCCGCGCTCGATCGCACCTACGACCTGCTGGCCGGGGCGGCGCTCGGCTGCTTCGGCCGGCGCGCCGCCCACTACCGCGCGGCCCGCCAGCTCGAGAAGCGGGGCGCGGTCGAGCTCGCGCTGCGCCACGCCGCCGCTTGCTTCGAGGCGGTCCCCTCGGAGGGCACCGCCTTCGTGCTGCTCACCCGGCTCGTGGAGCGAGCCGGTGATCCGACCGAGGCCGTGCGCGCCCTGGAGCGGGTCGCCGAGGCGGCGTCCCCGGCGATGCGGCCGGTGTGGCTGAAGCGCGCCGCGTCCCTCGCCGGTCCCGGCGAGGAGGGGGCGCGCACCCGCTTCGACCTGCTCCTGCGCGCGCTCAACGCCCGCCCCGACCCCACCACCGTCGCCGAGGTCGCCGCCGTGGTGCGCGAGCTCGGGCGCCTCGGCGAGGAGCGCGCCGACGGCGCGGCGGCCGGCGACATGGTCCGCATCCGCGTCGAGCGCGCCGTGAACGCCTCGCTGCGCCGGCTCGACGGACCCGACGGCGCCCGGGCGGCAGTGAGCATGGCGCGGCTCGCGCTCTCGCTCGGCTCGGTGGAGCTGGCCTTCACCGCCCTCGATCGCGCCATGAACGCCGACGGCGACATCGACGAGTTCGAGGGGCTCGAGGCGTTCCTCCCCCAGCTCACCGTGGGCCGCGAGGGGGCGCACGCGTGGGTGGAGGGCGTGCGCGCCGCCGCCGACAAGCCCTACTCCAGCGTGGGTAAGTCCCTCCTCCGCCTGGCCAGCCGCGTCGCCGGCGCGCTCGCCGACGCGGCGACCCGGGCGACCCTGCTGGTGAGCGCGGTCCGCCGCGCGCCCGACGACGACGCCCTGATCGAGGAGGCCGACCTCGCCGTCTCCGAGCACGGCGACCCGGATCTCGCGCGCAAGCTCGACGCCGTCGCCAAGCCTGCGGACCGCGCCCTCGCCCAGCTCCGCCTCGCCGAGGAGCGCGAGCGCGACGGGCACGACAGCGAGGCCATCGCCGCGCTGGAGCGGGCCATCGCCTCGCGCCAGCTCGACGCCGAGGCCAAGGCCCGGGCCTCCGCGCGCCTGCAGGGCCTCCTCGGCCGCTCCGGCCGCGACGAGGACACCGAGGTGCTGCTCCGCGCCGAGCTCCAGCGGGGGAGCCTGCCCCCCGCGGCGCACGGGCGCGTGGCCCACGACCTCGCCGATCTGCTCCTCCGCCGCGACCGCCGCGAGGCCGCCTTCGAGGTGCTGGCGTCGCTCGCGTCCGAGGGCGGCCCGCCCGATCCGGAGCTGCTCGCCGAGATGCGCGGGCTGGCGCGGGCCACCGGCGTCCTCGAGCGCTACGCCGACGTCCTCGCCGGCGCCGCCAAGCGGACCGAGAGCGACGTGGCGCGCGTGGAGTTCCTCCGCGAGCTGGCGCCGATCTACACCGAGCTGGGCGAGGTCGAGCCGGCGACCGCCTGCTACCGCCAGATCGCAAAGCTCGATCCCACCGACGCCCAGGCGCTCGAGGTGCTGGAGCGCGACGCCACCGAGCGCGGCGATCACGCGGCCATCGCTTCGCTGATCGCCAGGCGCGTCGCGGTGACCTCGGCGGGCGACAAGAAGCGGATGCTGCGCCTCCGCCGCGCGGCGGTGCTGGAGCAGCGCCTCGGCCTGCTCGACGAGGCCGCCGCCGAGCTCGACGCGCTCCTCGCCGAGGGGCCCGACGATCAGAGCGCGCTCCGCTTCCTCGCCGACATCCACGAGCGCCGCGGCGCCCAGCTCCAGGCCGCCGCGCTCCTGGTGCGGCTCGCCGAGCTGGCGGCCACCTCCGACGAGAAGGCCGAGTACGGGCTCCGCGCCGCGGCGGCCTACCTGGCGGGCGGCCAGGCCGAGCGCGCCGAGCGCACCCTCGACAGCATCGCCCCCATCGCGCCACCCGAGGCCATCCTCACCCTGCGGGTCGAGCTGATGCGCGCCACCGGCGACACCCGCGCCATCGGCGACGCGCTGGAGCAGCTCGCCGCCTCGTCCGGCGAGCCCGCCGAGCGCCGCGCCGCCTTCCTGCTCGAGGCGGCGCGGGCAGCCGCGGCGTCCGGCGACGACGGCACCGCCCTCGAGCGCGCCCGCCGCGCCCTCAAGCTCGCGCCCTCGCTCGCCGACGCCGTCCTGGAGGCGCGCCGCCTCGAGTACCGCGGCGGCGGCGCCGGGACCCCGCGCGAGGCCCAGGCCGCGGTCGAGGATCTCACCCGCATCGAGGGCCGCCTGGAGCCCTCGCAGCTCGAGCTCCACGCGTTCCTCCTCGCCGAGGAGCTCGACGTCATCCAGGGCGGCGGCGCCGGCATGCGCGAGCTCTCGCGCCGCCACGCCGAGGTGGGGCCCCTGCCGCTCATCGCCCTCGGGATGGCCGAGCGCATGGTGCGGGGCAAGAACTTCGCCGGCGCGCTGCCGCTCTTCAGCCAGGCGCTCGCCGGCGATCTGCGCGGCGTGCGTGGCCGGGGGCGCGTGGCGCTGGCCGCGGCCGAGGCGGCCGCCAGCGCGCAGGCCTTCACCCTGGCGGCGGAGCTGCTCGACGTCGCCGCGGGCGAGCCCGAGACCCAGCTCCTCGCTCAGCGCCGGCAGCTCGAGCTGGCCGCGACCATCGGCGAGCCGCCCATCGCCCGCCAGGCCCTCGAGGAGCTGCTGCGGCAGGCCACCGGCCTCGATCGCGCTCGCCTCCTGCTCCAGCTCGGGCGGCTCCTTGCCGACGTCGAGCCCGAGGCCGCGACCCGCCTTCTCGCCGAAGCGGGGCCGCTCGCCGGCGCGGATCGGTCGCTGCCGGCGCAGATCGCCGCGGCGGTCGCGCACCTCGAAGCGCGCCAGGAGCCCCAGGAGCTGTTCACGCCGGAGCCGCCGCGCGCGTCGCCGAGCCTGCCTCCCGAGCCTCTCTTTCCCGCGGCTGTCTCCCCCGAGCCGTTCTTTCCCGAGCCTCCCTTCCTCGAGCCGGACGCGCTCGCGTCCGATCCCCCCTCGGATGCCGCGCCGGCCCCGCAGCGTCCCGTCCCCCCTCTGCCTGCGCAGCCCCCGCCGCTGCCCGTGCGCAAGGCCGCGCTGCCCTCGCCGTTGCCGCCGCTCCCGTTCCCTCCGCTCCCTGCCGCTCCTGCGGCGGACGAGACGGACCACCGCGCACCATACGCTCACGACGAGGGCGACGAGCAGCGGCTGCTGCGCGAGCTCGGCAAGGGCTCGTTCGACGCGGGCGAGCAGCTCCTCGCGCTCTACGGGACGCGCTCCGCGGAGCGCGCGCCCGACGTGCTCGCGGTGCGTCGCCAACAAGCGGCGCTCCGGCTCGGCGATCGAGCCGCGCTGCAGAAGCTGCTGGAGGCGGCGGTGCTCGACGGCAACCCGGCGTACGCGCGCGCCGTCGAGCACGTCCTCCACGTCGCCGAGCCGGGCGCGCCGCCCGCGGCCCCTCCGCTGGTCTCCCAGCGCCTCGCCCCCGATCTGGTGGCGGCCCTGCTCTTCCGCTCCGTCGCCGACTCGGCCGTGCACGAGGCGCTCGCGCTGGTGCTCGACACCGGCCTCTACCGGCGGGACGTGGGCCAGTACCAGCTCACCGGCGTCGCCCGCGTCCAGCCCACCGGCGGCTCGGTCCTGGGCGAGGTCTTCGGCGTCATCGCCAGCTTCCTCGGCCAGGCGCGCACCGCGCTCTTCTACCAGCGGGTAGTCGCGCCCGGAGACGCGGTCAGAGCCTCCGGCCCCTCGTTCAAGATCGCGCTGCTCTCGCCGCCGGCCATCATCATGGCCGGCGAGGTGCGGGAGGAGACGCCGGAGCTGCGTTACCTCCTCGGCGCGGCGCTCACGGGCGCGATGCCCGAGCACGCCCTCGTCAACGCCCTCGGCGAGGAGGCGCTGCGCACCCTCATCGACGCCCTGCACGCGGCCTTCGGTCCGGTGGCGAACCTGCCTCGCGGCAACGCCGCGGTCGCGCGCCTGGGGCAGAACCTGTGGCAGCTGGTGCCTCCGCGCGCCGATCGCCGCCTGCGCGAGCTGTGCTCGGACCTCTCGGTCATCACCTACGAGGCCGCCGTCGCCGGGACCCGCCAGGCGATGCGGCGCTCCGGGCTCTTCGCCTCGGGCAGCCTCGCCACGGCGCTGGCTCAGGTCGCCCCTGATCTGAAAGCTCCGCTGACCGGTCCCGCCGGCGCGATCGACGGGGCGGCGGACGGCCTGGCCCGCGCCTGCGCCAGCCATCCCGAGGTCGCCGACCTCGTCAAGCTCGCCATCCGCACCGAGCTGGCCGAGGCCCGATGGTCCCCCGGGACCGCCCAGGAGCGCCGCCGCGCCGAGGGGAGCGCCCGCACGCCCCGCTGGGACACCAAGTAGGTCGCGGCTCGGGCCTTGCTTCTGGGCAAGGGTCCGCGACACTCCCTGCCAGCAACCATGAACCGCTCCCCTCGAAGCCCCTCCTCCTCGGTGCCCGCGCCGGCCCAGGCGAGCACGTGCGCGACAGCGCTGTCAGAGGTTGCCATGCCGTCACCCGCCCTTCGATCCCCGCCGGCCGCCTTGGCACGAGCGTCGCTAGGGGTGGCCGTCGTGACCCTGTCGACCTCCGGCTGCCTCATCACCGACCCTCCCCAGTTCACCGCCCAGCAGCACACCGCGCCCTTCCTCGTCCCCTCCTCCGCCGAGCCCGACGCGCGCAGCGTGATCATCATCGACAGCGCCAGCATCGGCACCGAGACTTTCAGCGCCGAGGTCATCTCGCAGGACGATCCTGCCGGGTCGACGGGCCAGTTCCAGAACGTGCAGTCCCGGCTCTACATCGACTACGGCTTCCTCGCCGGCCCCGGGCAGCCCTTCCGCTACGTGCTCCCGGGCACCACCATCGGCTCGGGCACGCTCTCTCAGACCACGGGGCGGCGGGTCTCCGCGTCGTGGTTCGCCGGCACCAACCCGGTCGACCCGGGCTGCCACACGGTCACGCTGGTCGCCTCGCACCTCTTCGACGACGTCCCCGAGTGCCCGGCGTGCGACGACGACTTCAGCACCATCACCTGGCAGGTGCTCCGCTGCGACAGCAGCATGGGCACCTGCGCCAGCCTGCCGGTGACGGGGGCCATGGGCTGTCCGCCGCTCGCCTACTCCTGCGAGCTGGTGCACGCCGAGAGCGACGCCGGATCGAGCTGCCCCGACCTCAACGACGCGGGGGTGCTGTGAGCCGCGCGGCCCTCTTCCTCGCGGCGCTCTGCGCCGGCTGCAGCGTCCCCCTCGACGCGCCGCTCGATCAGACCACCGTCAACACCTGCGACGCGGCGTCGGACTGCGGCGGCGGCGCCGCGTGCGAGGCCGGCAAGTGCGTGGCGACCAGCTACGACCTCGGCGGCCTGCTCCTCGCGGTGCGCCCCAGCGCCGACGCGATCTTCGCGGCCAACACCTCGTACGTCGTCGATCCGTCCCCGACCGTGACGCTGGTGTCGCCCGGCGCCGGAGGCTCGCCCTTCCTCACGGGCTTCGACGTGAAGCTGCCCCTGCCGGTGTCCATCCAGCACGGCGAGGTGGTGCTCGACGGATCGATCCCGCTCCCCCAGGGGTGCGTGCTCGCTCACCGCTCGGTGCCGGCCAGCCTCACCTTCTTCCGGGTCCCGCGCTTCGCCGGGCTGCCCGCCGACATCGTCTCGGCGACCACCACCACGGCGCCGGCCGAGGATGGCTCGTACCCCTTCGACGTCGATCTCGTCTCCGACGCCTCCGATACCTACGACGTCTACATCGCGCCGCTCCCCGTCAGCGGCTGCCCCGCGTTCCCGCCCAGCTTCCTGGCCAGCCAGGCCATCACCACGGGCGGCGCGGTCTCCTGGACGCTGCCGCCTGCGGGGACGCTCACCGGCACCATCGCGGGCCTCACCGACGTCACCGCCTGGCAGGTCGACGTGCTCGAGTGGACCCGCGGTCAGGTGATCTCCACGGGCACCACGCTGACGCTGGACGCCGCGGCCACCGGCGCGGTGGTGACCGCGCAGGTCGCCTGGTCCGATCCCACCAAGCCCCCCATCCTCCGCCTCCAGCCCATCGCCGCGACGGCCGGCGGCACCTCGCCCGACGTGGCGCTGGCGCGGCCGACGGTCTTCTGGACGCTCCAGGGCGCGGTCTTCAGCGGCACCGACGTCGACCCCACGGTCAACTTCACGGTCGACGATCTGCCGGTCGATCCGGCGACCGTGACCGGGCAGATCGTCGGGGGCACCGTCACCGCGGGCGTCATGGCGCAGCTCACCGTCCAGAGCCTCACGCTCCAGGGCACCAACGCCGGCAACGCCGCCTTCTCCACCACCACGACCACCGACGCGCAGGGCAACTTCACCGTGCACCTGCCGGCCGGTGAGTACGCGGTCCGGGCCATCCCTCTCTCCGACGACTCGCGCTCGATCACCGACTTCATGCTCCAGTCGCCGATGGCCGCCAGCATGCCCCCCCTGCAGCTCGACCCCAAGGGCACGCTGGTGGGCACCATCACCACGACCATGGGCACCTCGCTCGGCGCAACGCCGGTCGACGTGACGCCGTCGCAGCAGCTCGCGCGCTCGTACCTGGCGGACACCCACACGCTCGGCCCGGTGGCGACGCGCGTCGCCTCGATCACCACCGACGGCATCGGCCGCTTCTCGCTCTCCCTCGACCGCGGCAGCTCCGACCTCGTCGTGCAGCCCGATCCGAGCACCAACCTGCCCTGGCTGATCCGCCCGCAGGTCACCGTCGCCACCGCCTCGACGCTGGTCGTCACCGCGCCTGCCTTCCTCGGCGGCACGCTGCTCGCCCCCGACGGAACGCCCGTCGCCGACGCCCAGATCGACGCCTGGTTCCCGGTGCGCGATCCCAGCGTCGCCGGTGGCCGCACGGGCACGGTCATCAAGATCGCGACCACGTCGACCGACCAGAATGGCGCCTACACCCTGGTGCTGCCCTCGTCGGTCGGCCCCGCGGGCGCCTCTCTCTGACGTCGGGGGAGACCCGCCCCCCCTGGCCCGCCGGTTTGAAGTAGGCGGCCCACACCAGGCGCGATACGATCGGCCCAGTGGCAGAGATCCCTGTGCCCAGGACCGCGGCGGTCGCCCACGAAGGGGCGCCCGCCGATCCCGCCCGCGATCTCGCCGGCGCCCTGCACGAGGTCTCCAACGCTCTCACGGTGGTGATCGGCTGGATCGAGCGCGCCCGCGCCGAGGGCTCGGCCGCCGACGTGGAACGCGCCCTCGACGTGGCGGCGGACCGCGCCTCGCAGGCGCGCACCATCGTCCGCCGCGCCATCGGCGCCGAGGTCAACGCCGAGCCGCCTGCGCCCGTGGTCGCCGTCCTCGCCGACGCCGTCACCGGCCTCGAGCCGGAGCTGCGCCGCGCCGGCATCCACGCGCGGGAGCGCGTCGCCTCGGCCATGATCAACCGCACCATCGACCACGCGCCGACCGTGCTCCAGATCCTCACCAACCTGCTGCTCAACGCCATCGCCATGTCGCCGTCCGGCTCGACGGTGCGCGTCGAGGCCATCGCCGGTGCCCGCGGCACCGTCGTGTTCACCGTCTCCGACGAGGGGCCCGGCGTCCCGCCCGAGCGCCGGGCCACCCTCTTCGACGCGGGTCTCAGCACGCGCGCGGGCGGCGCCGGCATCGGGCTGCGTCATGCCGCCGCCCTGGCGCGCTCGCAGCGCGGCGCCCTCGCGCTCGGCGAGAGCGGGCCCCCTGGCGCCCGCTTCGAGCTGACCTGGCCGCTCAGCTCCATCCCCACGCCGCCTCCGCCTCCGCCCTTGCAGGACGCGGCGCAGGAGGCCTCGCGGGACCCTCAGGCCCCCGGTCTCACCGATCCACCGTCCCGGCAGCGCGGCGCGGGTATCCGCGGCATGCCGCTCGCCGGGACGCGCATCCTCCTCGTCGAGGACGACGACGCCGTCGTCGATCTGCTCGACACCGCCCTCACCGCCCGCGGCGCGGACGTGGTCAGCATCCGCCACCGCCGCGAGCTCGCCCGCGCGCTGGCGACGGGCCCCTTCGACGCCGCGCTGTTCGACATCTCCCCCATCCAGGACGACGTGCAAGGCGCGGTGGCCGCCGTGCGCGGCGCCCGCGGCGTGAGCGGAGCGACGGACGTGACGCGGGTGGTGCTCATCTCCGGCAGCGCCGCGCAGATGCCTTCGATGCCGCCGGAGTGGATCTCCGCGTGGGTGCGCAAGCCCTTCGAGGTCGCGGAGATCCTCCACGCGCTGGAGCCCTCGCCGCCGTCGGGGAGCAGCTCCCCGGGGGGCGCGCCCGGGCGCGGCTGAGACCGCGCTCTCTCAGGAGCCCGAGATGCAGCTCTCGAAGAGGACGTAGCTCTCGGCCACCGGGCAGCTCGCCATGGTGACGGGGTTGGTGAGGGCCGGGCAGGTGAAGGCCACCCACACCGAGCCGGCGGAGACGGCCTCGGGGGTGCTCGGCACGAAGTAGAACGAGCACGAGCCCGTGTAGAGGCTCCCGCTCGTGGCCGCCTGGAGCGAGACGGTGCCCGGGGCCGGGGACGCCGCCGTGGCGCCTGCGGTCAGGGCGGGGATGCTGATCTCCAGACCAAGGGTTCCGTTGTTCGCCGCGGCGTCGACCTCGAAGGGACCGCTGCCCAGCACCGAGCACTCGATCATCGCCCCGCCATCCCCGCCGGTCACCGTCGTGGTCTTCATCGAGGCCGTGAGCGCGCCGAGCGCCTCGGTGCCCGCGGCGAGGGGGCAGACCGATCCATCGGGCTGGTCCGTGGTCACCGAGAAGGCGGCCTCGGGGGTGGCGACCAGGTTGGTGGTGGTGCCCGTCGCGGAGGTGGTGGTGGTGCTCGCGCCGCCGCCCGTGCCTGCGCCGCTGCCCCCGCAACCGACGGTGGTCGGCGTGAGGAGAGAGAGCACCGCGGCGGCGTGGAGAAAGAAGGTCGTGGTTTTCACAAGGATGGATCGAGCGTAGCCCTCCGCCGCAACGCTCACAATCCGGCGCGCGCCGGGCGTCTCAGCCGATCCCCCACTCCGCCAGCGCGGCGCGCACGCTGTCGGCGCTGTCGGCGCACCGCACGTCCTCCGGCAGGGTCCGCTCGGCGCGGGGCCGGAACCAGATCGCGCGCATCCCGGCGCGGAGGGCCCCGTCCACGTCGGCTCCCCACGAGTCGCCGACGTGGACGATGCGATCGAGCGGGGCGCCGAGGCGCTCGGCGGTCCAGTGGAAGATGGGCGCGTCCGGCTTCTCCATGCCGAGGCGCCCGGAGTCGGCGACGACGGGGAAATCATGCGCCCAGCCGACCTCGGCGATGAGCTCGGCGAGGCGGCCCTCGGAGTTGGAGATCACGCCCACCGGCACCCCCGCGCCGGCGAGCTGGCGGCAGAGCTCGATCATGCCGCCGATGGGCCGGCGCCACAGGTTCCGGCGCGGCTGCTCGGTCCAGAGCCAGTCCACCGCCGCGCCCAGCGCAGGCTCGGCGACGCCGGCGCTCGCGAGCAGGTGGGCCATGAAGGTCTTCCAGGGGTGGCCTCCGAGCCCGGCGGCGATCGCCGCGTCGTAGGCGCGCCACCCCTCGATGACCCCGGCGTCGAGCGGGCCTTCACCGGCCACGATGCCGCGCTCGGCGAGGCGCGCCGAGAGCAGGGCCGCGTCGAGCTCGCAGAGGGTCTGTCCGAAGTCGAAGGTGACCGCGAGGGCGGGAGGACGCGCCGGCATGCGCCGCATCTACCACGACGTCGGGGAACGCTCTCGGGCGTTCCCCAGCTTCACAACGGAATGTCGCGGAAGGGCACCGGCGGCAGCCCCGCCGCCAGGAGCACGTGGTTGGCGGCCTCGATGCCGGAGTTGGCGGCGGCCTCCATGCCAATGGTGGCCTTGGTGGTCCAGTCGCCGGTGAGGAAGACGCCCTGTCCCACGTCCCGCTCCTTGGGCTTCTTCGACCACTGGCCCTTGGCCCACCGGGTGTAGAGCAGGTTGGTCTCGCGGTGGATGGCGTAGGCCTCGATGGTGATGCCGCGCGCGACGATCTCCGGGTAGAGGCGGCCCAGGTCGAGCTGGAGCATCTCGAGGACCTCGTCGTCGGGGGTGTCGGCCCCGCGCGGGAAGCGGTCCGCGTGGCCGATCTCGCAGCGCAGCACGGTCTTGCCCTGACCCTGGAACTCGGGCCAGT
>Ga0302196_10003585_pt1 | contig 14218 bp, 11 predicted proteins | sample II_Bog_N1_3_FD_198794 | JGI IMG/M metagenome (GOLD analysis project Ga0302196, IMG submission 198794) | Peat permafrost microbial communities from Stordalen Mire near Abisko, Sweden - II_Bog_N1_3 | ecosystem: Environmental > Terrestrial > Soil > Wetlands > Peat | place: Sweden: Abisko...
AGAAGGCGGCGCGGGCCAGCGGCGCCATCCGGTCGGCGGCGACCCGCTCGGCCGGCGAGGCCTTATGCTGAGGCGCGGGCTTGCTGGCGGGCGTGGCTGTCGAGCCAGATGTCGCTTGCGCGGCGCCGGCCGAGCCGCTGTTCGCATCGGCGGCGTGGGCCAGCGGCGCGGCGGCGAGGGCGATGAAGGCGGTTGCGAGGAGGGCGAGCTTGCGACACATGGGATGACGCTCCCGACGAGATGATACTGATGGCGACGACACCATCGCCCGCCCGCGTCAACGAAGCGTTAAGCATGTTTTTGTTTCAGCCGAGAGGCCCGTACCCGCCATGTCCGAAGTCCTGATCAGCGAAGCCGCCGGCGAGGTCATCCCGCTTCACCCCCTGACCGAAGGTGAGCTCGAGGCCTTCCTGGCCGCGCAGCCGCCGCTGGTCGCCCGCCTGGCCGCGCTGGTCGACTTCAAGGCCAAGGTCGGGCAGGTGCTGGCGGTTCCCAGCGCCGAGAACGGCGCCGGCCTGGCGCTGTTCGGGCTCGGCAAGGCGGCGAAGGCCGACGGCATGGGATTCCGGGCGCTGCCGGCGAAGCTGCCCGCGGGCGACTACCGGCTGGCGGCCATACCCGAGGGCGTTTCGGAAGCCAGCATCGCCCTGGCTTGGGCCTTGGGCGCCTACGGTTTCGATCGCTATCGCAAGACCAAGGCCGATCCCCGGCCCAGGCTGGTGACGCATACGGCCGACCTCGCCGAGGTCCGGTCCATCGCCCAGGCCTGCGCCCTGGCCCGAGACCTTGTGAACACCCCAGCCAACGACATGGGCCCCGTGCAGCTGGAGATGGCCGCGCGCGAGGTGTCCGAGGTGTTCGGGGCCGAGATCGCGGTGGTGACGGGCGACGACCTGCTGACGCAGACCTACCCCGCCGTTCACGCCGTTGGCCGCGCCGCCGATCCGACGCGGGCGCCCCGGATGGTGGAGATCAGCTGGGGCGACGCCGCCCATCCAGTGCTCGCCATCGTGGGCAAGGGCGTGGTGTTCGACACCGGCGGCCTGGATCTGAAGCCTTCGGCCGGCATGCGGCTGATGAAGAAGGACATGGGCGGCGCTGCCCACGCCCTGGCGCTGGGCCGGATGGTGATGGCGGCGAAGCTGCCGGTGCGGCTGAAGGTGCTCTTGCCGATCGTCGAGAACGCGGTGTCCGGCGACGCCATGCGGCCCGGCGACGTGCTGGCCTCCCGCAAGGGGTTGAGCATCGAGGTCGGCAATACGGACGCCGAGGGGCGGCTGATCCTGGCGGACGCCCTGACCCGGGCCGAGGAGCTGTCGCCGGACCTGACCATCGACCTGGCCACCCTGACCGGCGCCGCGCGCGTGGCGCTGGGGCCGCAGGTGATCCCCTTCTACACCCCCGACGACTCCCTTGCCGCCGACATCGCTCGCGCGGCCGAGGCCGTGGGCGATCCGGTCTGGCGCATGCCGCTGTGGTCCGGCTACGAGCCCGCGCTCGACAGCGACATCGCCGACATCAAGAACGACCCCGACGGCTGGGCCCAGGCCGGCTCGGTGACCGCGGCCCTGTTCCTGCAGCGCTTCGCGCCCAAGGCCGGCGCCTGGGTCCACCTGGACGTCTACGCCTGGAACCCCCGCGGCCAGCCCGGCTTCCCCGCCGGCGCAGAAGCCCAGACCATCCGGGCGCTCTATGCGATGCTGAAGGCGCGGTATGCGTGACGCAACGGCGCCGGGATGAGCCGGGGGCCGGCGCTCGCTCGCACGCCCTCGCAGCCCAGTCGGGCAGCCCAGTCGGGCAGCCCAGTCGGGAAGCCAAGGATTCACCACGAAGCCCACAAAGAACACAAAGGCAGCACGAAGCGTGGGCCGTGGCGCCTCGCGCGACGCGCTGTTCTTGTCGCCCTTCCGTCTTCGTGTTCTTCGTGTGCTTCGTGTGCTTCGTGGTTGAATGACCTCAGCCCAATCCTAGCGCGAGGCTGACCTGACCGACCCCATCCTCGCCCTCGACAAGCTGACGGTCGACTTCTCCACCGCCGATGGCCCGGTGGCGGCGGTGCGGGGCGTCAGCCTCTCCGTGGCCGCCGGCGAATGCCTGGGCGTGGTTGGCGAAAGCGGGTCGGGCAAGAGCCAGACCTTCATGAGCGTCATGGGCCTGCTCGCCGACAACGGCCGCGTGTCGGGATCGGCGCGGTTCAGGGGCCAGGAACTGATCGGTCTGAAGCCGGCGGCGCTGAACCGCATCCGCGGCTCGACCATGACCATGATCTTCCAGGACCCACTGACCGCGCTGACCCCGCATGTGCGGATCGGCGAGCAGATCGCCGAGCCGCTACGGCTGCACCTGGGGCTCTCGCACCAGGACGCCACCGCCCGGGCCCGCCAATGGCTCGACCAGGTGCGGATTCCCGAGGCGGCGCGGCGCCTGCGGCAATATCCGCACGAACTGTCCGGCGGCATGCGCCAACGGGTGATGATCGCCATGGCCATGGCCTGCGGACCTGAGCTGCTTATCGCCGACGAGCCGACCACGGCGCTGGATGTGACGGTGCAGGCCGAGATCCTCGACCTGATGGCCGACCTGAAGCGCGAGACGGGTACAGCCATGGTGCTGATCACCCATGACATGGGCGTAATCGCCCGCCTGGCCGACCGGGTCTGCGTGATGAAGGACGGCCATTTCGTCGAGGAGGCCGCGGTCGAACCCTTGTTCGCCGCGCCGGCCACCGACTACACCCGCGCCCTGCTGCACGCGATCCCGCGCCTGGACCGCGCCGACCGGGGTGGGCGGCCGATCATCGATCCTGTGGCGGCCGACGCGCCGGTCGTGGTCGAGGGCCGGGACGTCAAGGTCTGGTTCCCGGTCGACGACGGCCTGTTCGCCAGAAAGCGCATGCTGCGGGCGGTGGATGGCGTCAGCTTCAGCCTGCGCCAGGGCGAGACCCTCGGCGTGGTCGGCGAGAGCGGGTCGGGCAAGTCGACCCTGGCCCGCGCCGTGCTGAACCTGATCCCCGCGACGGCCGGCGCGGTGACGGTCCTGGGGCGCGACGTCACTCACGCCGATCGCGCCAGCCTGCAGAAGGCGCGCAAGGACCTGCAGATCGTTTTCCAGGATCCGCTGGCCAGCCTGGATCCGCGCATGACCATCGGCGACTCCATCGCCGAGCCGCTGCGCGCCTTTCGGCCTGAGCTGGACCGCGCCGCCCGCGAAGCCGAGGTCCGCGCCATGCTGCCGCGCGTTGGACTCGACGCCGCGCTGATCAACCGCTACCCGCACGAGCTCTCTGGCGGCCAGAACCAGCGGGTCGGCATCGCTAGGGCGATGATCATGAACCCGCGCCTGGTGATCTGCGACGAGGCCGTCTCCGCCCTGGACGTCTCGGTGCGGGCCCAGATCATCGACCTGCTGATCGATCTGCAGAGATCGCTGGGCATGGCCATGCTGTTCATCAGTCATGACCTGGCGGTGGTGCGCGAGATCAGCCATCGGGTGCTGGTGCTGTACATGGGCCGGGTGATGGAGGAGGCCTCTCGCGAGGCCATCTACGCCGACGCGCGACATCCCTATACGCTCAGCCTCCTGTCCGCCGCGCCGATCCCCGACCCGAGCCGCGAACGCGCGCGCAAGCGCGTCCGCCTGACCGGCGAACCGCCCAGCCCGCTCGATCCCCAGGCCGCGCTGCGGTTCCTGCCGTCGAAGCGAACCGGCGATCCGGTCGCCGAGGCCTATAGGCCCAGGATGCTGGAGGTCGCGCCGGGGCATCGTGTGGCGGAGTTCGATCCGATCTGAGGCGCGTGTCGAAGGACGCACAAATCGCCGCCCAACATTGGCCCCAGGCCTTGCCTCGTCTAAGGTCCCGCGATGACCGCAGCGGCCGCGCCCAACCTTTCGATCAGCGAAACCACCGACCTGACCCGGCGGATCACCTGGCTGTCGGTGAGCGTGGCGGCGGTGCTGACCCTGATCAAGACGATCGTCTGGCTGCGCGGCGGCTCGGTGGCCTTGCTGGCCTCGCTGGCGGACTCAGGGCTCGACCTGATCGCGGCCCTGACCACCTTCTACGCGATCCGCTACGCCGCCGCGCCGCCGGACCGCGAGCACCGCTACGGCCATGGCAAGGCCGAGGCCTTCGCCAGCCTGGTTCAGGCCGGCCTGGTGTTCGCCTCCGCCGCCCTGATCGGCCAGCAGGCGGTGATCCACCTGATCCATCCTCAGCCGATCGGCGCCCACAACGAGGGCCTGGCGGTTATGGCCGTGTCGATCCTGCTCAGCGCGGGCCTGGTGATGGCCCAGACGCGGGTGCTGTCCAGGGCCAGCTCGGTCGCGGTGGCCGGGGATCGCCTGCACTATATGGCCGACCTCGCCTCCAACCTGGTCGCCTTCGCCGCCATCGGCATAAGCGCGATGATGCGCAGCCCGCTGCCCGACGCGATCGGCGGCCTGATCGTCGCGGCCTGGCTGCTCTGGGGCGCGGTCGGCGTCTTCCGCGCCGCCTCGGTCGAACTGATGGACCATGAGCTGCCGGACGAGGCGCGGGCGCAGATCATCCGCCTGATGATGGATGACCCGCGCATCGCCGACGTGCACCAGCTGCGGACCCGCGCGTCGGGGCCCTACATGCATATCCAGATGCACGCCGATCTCGACCCGGCGCTCAGCCTGATCGAGGCCCATCAGGTAGTCGTCGCGGCCGAACGGCGCGTGCTCGACGCCTTTCCGGCGGCCGACATCATCATCCATCCGGACCCGCGTGGCGCGGCCGAACCGCATGGCGGCGCCTTCGGCGAAGAGATTCACGACGAATCGGCAACGGGGTAAACGCAACCTTAAGCCGTCGGCGCCTTTGTGCTTCGGGATGACTGTCGAACGCACCCTTCACCATTTTCCCCTCGACCCCGCCTCGCGCCAGGTGCGCTTGGCGCTGGGCGAAAAGCGCCTCGCCTTCAGCGAGGTGGTCGAGAAGTTCTGGGAGCGTCGACTGTCGTTCCAGACGCTGAATCCCTCGGGCCTGACGCCGGTGCTGGTCGAGGTCAGCGCGGCGGGCACGGTGACCCTGTGCGAAAACCGGGCGATCCTGGAACATCTCAACGAGGAAGCGCCCGAGCCGGACCTGATCGGCCGCGAGCCGGCGGAGCGGGCGGAGACCCGGCGGCTGCTGCAATGGTTCGACCGCAAGTTCGATTTTGAGGTCAACGGCCTGCTGCTGCACGAGAAGCTGGAAAAGCGGCTATTGGGCCTGGGCGCGCCGGAGCTGGCGGCGCTGCGGGCTGGCCGCGAGGCGCTGCGCAACCACATGCAGTATATCGAAGGTCTGCTGCAGGAGCGCGACTGGCTGAACGGCCGCCGGCTCAGCCTCGCTGACTTCGCGGGCGCGGCTCACCTGTCGGTGATCGACTATTTCGGCGATGTGCCCTGGCGGGACTTTTCCGGCGTGCGCACCTGGTACATGAAGCTGAAGTCGCGCCCCTGCTTTCGGCCCATCCTGGCCGACCGCTGGCCGGGCCTGGCGCCCGCGCCCCACTATGACGATCTCGACTTCTGAACCCATCGAGGCGGTCCTCAAGGCCAAGGCGCTTGAGCTGGGGTTCGACGTTTGCGGCCTGGCCTCGGTTGACGCCCCCTGGCCGGCGTCGGACCGGCTGGCCGAGTTCATCGGCGAAGGCCGCCATGGCGAGATGGACTGGATCGCCCGCACCGCCGAGCGACGCGCCCACCCCAGGGCGATGTGGCCCCACGCTCGTTCCGCCATCGTGCTGGGCGTCAACTACGGCCCGGACGCCGATCCGCTGGCGGCCCTCGAACAGCGCGGCCGGGGCGCCATTTCGGTCTATGCTCAGGGCGACGACTATCACGACCTGATCAAGGCCCGGCTGAAAACCCTGGCGCGCTGGGTGGTCGCCGAACGGCCGTGTGAAGTCAAGGTTTTCGTCGACACCGCGCCGCTGCTGGAAAAGCCGCTGGCCCAGACCGCGGGGCTCGGCTGGCAGGGCAAGCACACCAATCTGGTCTCCCGCGCCTTCGGATCGTGGCTGTTCCTGGGATCGGTGCTGAGCGACCTGGCGCTGACCCCGGACGCGGCCGAGACGGACCACTGCGGCGCCTGCCACGCCTGCCTGGACATCTGCCCGACCAACGCCTTCCCCGCGCCCTATAAGCTCGACGCTCGCCGCTGCATCTCCTACCTGACCATCGAACACGCCGGGCCGGTCCCGGTTGAGTTCCGCGTCGCCATGGGCAACCGCATCTATGGCTGCGACGACTGCCTGGCCGTCTGCCCCTGGAACAAGTTCGCCAGCACCGCCCGCGAGGCGAAGTTGCAGGCGCGCGATGCGCTGCGAAGCCCTCGGCTCGCTGACCTCGCCGGCCTTGACGACGCCGCTTTCCGCGCCCTGTTCGCCAAGAGCCCGATCAAGCGCATCGGCCGCGACCGGTTCGTGCGCAACGTGCTCTATGCAATCAGCAATTCCGGCGATGCGGCGCTGGTGGACGTGGCGCGTGGGCTGCTGGACGACCCTGACGAGGCGGTCCGTGACGCCGCCGAGTGGGCGATCGCCCGGCTCTAATACGAGTTGTCGTAGAAGGTCAGCGCCTCGGGAATTCCCGGGCGCTGCACGCGGCCGGCGGTTACGATGACGATTTCGCCCACCGTCGTCGCTGCCGCTGTCGGCGGCGCTGCCGGGTCGGCGGTGTTGCGGACGGTCACAGCGTTGGCCGCCACGACAACCTGATCGAGCGACCATTCCCGCCCCCCTGGCGCGGAAAAGACCAGCTTGTAAGCGCCAGGCGGCAGGTGAGCGAAGCTATAGCCGCCGGCGGCGTCGGCGACCGCCATTCGCAACACTCCGGGCGCCTGGGCGCTAACCCGTACGCCACCGTGATCTGTCTGCACCTGACCGGAAATCGCGCCGGTCGCCGGGTCGGTCAGGTCAGCCGCGCTTGCCGCGCTGGCGGCGGCCAGGCTGGCGATCATGGCCGGCATCGCGAAGGCGGTAAGGACGCGACCGATCCGGCTGGGCCGGGTGACCACGCGGCCATCGGCTGTGATGGTGGCTCGCATGCAGGCGGAGCCGCCGGCCTTCACCACCAAGGCCTCGGCCTCTTCGGGCGTATATTGGCCGAGGTCATGGACCGACTTGGCGCAGTGGTCGCAGAAGCGGGTGATCCCGTCATCGCGCATACGATCCCAGTTTTCGCCGCAGGGTTCGGGGAAATGGATGTCCGTCATGATCCTTCCCTTCGGCTCATATTGTTGAGCTTTTGACTGCAGCCTGATCCCCAGCCGCCTCTCGGTCAAGTCGTCGGCTTTGAGAGCCCCGTTGCGCGCTATCCGCCGATATCCTGACGCGTTCCCGAGATCGTGGGGCCACGGGAAACGCTTGCCCTAGCTCATCGCCTCCGCCAACCGCGCCATGAAGGCCGCGCCGCGCTGCATCTGGGCGATGTCGACGAACTCGTCCGGCTGATGGGCCTGGTCGATGAAGCCGGGGCCACAGATCACCACGGAATAGCCGGCGCCCTGGAACTGGCCGGCCTCGGCGGCGTAGGGGACGACGCGGGGCGGACCGTTGTCGCCCGCCAGGCGCCGCGCCAGCAGCTCCGCGGCGCCATTGGGTTCGGGCGTGAGGGCTGGCGTTCCGGAGCGGCTGAGGACCTCGGCGCCGGCTTCCGGAAAGCGGGCCTTCAACGCCGTGTCCATCGCCGCGACCTCGGCGAAGAAGCCGGCCAGGACCTGCTTCTGGTCGACGCCCGGCGCGGTGCGGATGTCGAACACGAACTCGCATTCGCGCGCCAGGATGTTGCCGGCCGTCCCGCCGTGGATGATGCCCACGGTGATGGTGGTTTCCTTGGGCGTGTAGTGGGAGTGGGGATCGGCCTCGCGTTTCAGCTTTTCCGCCAGGGCGTCGAGCGAGGCCATCAGCTTGATCGCCGCCATGTTGGCCGAGGCCCCCAGGTGGGTCTGGCTGGAATGGGCCTCGTGGCCGCGCACCACCACGCGGTAGCTGGCGATGCCCTTGTGGCCGGAGACGGCTTCCATGCCGGTCGGCTCGCCGACGATGATGGCCGACGGCCGTGGCACGCTCGCGGCGATCTCGCGGATCAGGTCCGGCGCGCCCAGGCAGCCGATCTCCTCGTCGTAGCTGAACGCCAGGTGGATCGGCCGCTTCAGCTTGGCGGCGATGAAGTCCGGCGCGGCGGCCAGCGCCAGGGCCAGAAATCCCTTCATGTCGCAGGTTCCGCGGCCGAACAGCCGCTCGTCGCGCCGGGTCAGGGTCCAGGGATCGGACGTCCACGGCTGGCCGTCGACGGGCACGACGTCGGTATGGCCCGACAGGACAACGCCGCTCGGCTCGTTCGGCCCGATCGAGGCGAGCAGGTTGGCTTTGGAGCCGTCGGCGTTGGCGACCCGCTTGGAGGCGATCCCCAGGCCGGCCAGCAGCTGCTCCACATGCACGATCAGGTCCAGGTTCGAGCCGCGCGAGGTGGTGTCGAAGGCCACCAGTCGCGCCAGTTCCTCGGTCGCGCGGGCGGAGAGCTGTTCAATGTCGATCATGGGGCGAGGCTAGCGCGGCGGACGTGGACAGCCCAAGGATTTATCGTGTGAGCGGCGATTTGTGCGCCGTTTGGCCGGGTTTTTGACGCGCTAGCCTGGTGGACCCAGGGCTTCGGCCAGCTGATCCTGTTCGTAGGGCTTGCCCAGGTGGGTCGCGTTCTCGACCGTCTGTCCCTCTTCCGTCTCGCCATAGCCGCTGGCGAAAACGATCTTCAGCTCCGGTCGAAGCTCGCGGGCCTTTTGCGCCAGCTCGTGGCCGCGCATGCCTGGCAGGCCGATGTCGGTGAACAGCACATCGACCCGCACCGTGCCGCCGAGGATTTTCAGCGCCGAGGCCGCGTCGCCCGCCTCCAGCGGCGTGAACCCGAGCGCCTCGGTCATGTCCACCGCCGACATCCGCACCAGGGGGTCGTCCTCGACCACCAGCACTACGCGGCGGTGGTCCTTCAGCAGGCCGCGAATCTTCCGCGCCAGGTCGTCGCGGGAATAGGGCTTGGACAGCAGCTGCACCCCCTCGTCCAGCCGGCCGTGGTGGACGATGGCGTTCTGGGTGTAGCCGGAGGTGAACAGCACGGGCAGGCCGGGGCGAAGCTTCTGGGCCTCGTTGGCCAGGTCGCGGCTCTTGACGGAGCCAGGCATGATCACGTCGGTGAACAAGAGGTCGAGCTTGGTCCCTTCCTTGATGATCGCGAGAGCCGCGTCGCCATCGGGCGCGTGGATACAGGTGTAGCCAAGGTCCCGCAGCATGCCGACGGCCGAGGCGCGAACCATGTCGTCGTCCTCGACCACCAGGATCACCTCGCTGCGGCCGCGCAGGGAGCCGACGACGGGGGCGGCGTAGGCCGGCTCCCGCTCGCGCGAGCGGGGCAGATAGATCTTCACCGTCGTGCCCTGGCCTGGCTCGCTGTAGATCTGCACATGGCCCTTCGACTGCTTGACGAAGCCATAGACCATCGACAGCCCCAGGCCGGTGCCCTTCTCCTCGCCCTTGGTGGTGAAGAAGGGCTCGAACACGCGGTTCAGGGTTTCGGCGTCCATGCCCTGGCCGGTGTCGGAGACGGCCAGCAGGACATACTGACCAGGCTCGATCTCGGCGTCGCGGCGGGCGTAGTCGTTGTCCAGCACCGCGTTGGTGATCTCGACCGTCAGCCGGCCGCCCTCGGGCATGGCGTCTCGGGCGTTGATCGCCAGGTTCAATACCGCGCTTTCCACCTGGGCGGGGTCGGCCAGGGTGTTCCACAGGCCGCCCGCGATCACCGTCTCCACCTCCACGCCCTCGCCCAGGGTCCGGCGCAGCATCTCGGCCATGTCGCCGACCAGCCGGCCCAGATTGACCACCTTGGGCTCCAGCGGCTGGCGCCGGGCGAAGGCCAGCAGCTGGCGCGTGAGCTGGGCGGCGCGGTTGGCGCCGTGCAGGGCGTTCTTCACCCGCAGGGACGCGGCGTCGTTCTCCTCAACCATGCTGGCCAGAAGTTCGAGATTGCCGCGGATCACCTGCAGCAGGTTGTTGAAGTCGTGGGCGACGCCACCGGTGAGGTGGCCGACCGCCTCCATCCGCTGGGCCCGGCGCAGCTGGTCCTGGGCGTTTTCGCGGTCGGTCACGTCGCGGGACGAGGCCACGATCCGGTCGACCACCCCCGCGTCATTGCGCACCGGCACCAGGATGGATTCCCAGATTCGCTGGCCGTTGGGCATGGTCACGCGATCCCGCGTGAACACCGGCTTGCCGCCGGAGACCACGTTCCGCAGATGGGCCAGCAGCTCGCTGGCGAGCGGTTCGGGCGCCATGTAGCGCATCTCCACGCCGCGCAGCTGCAGGGTGCTGGAGCCGGTCGCCCGTTCATAGGCCGGATTGACCTCGGCCATCCGGAACACGCCGTCGGCGTCCGCGTCGATCACCGACAGCAGGTCCGGGGTGTTGGCGAAGATGGCGCGATAGCGGGCCTCGCTCGCCCTTTGCGCTGTCTCGGCCGCCTGTAGCTCGTTCATGGCGTGCGACAGTCGCCGGTTGGCCAGCGCCATCGATACGATCAGCGCCGCCAGCCCCAGAATCGCCAGGGCGCTGGCGGTCAGCGCCACCACGAAGGAGGTGAACTCGACCGCGCTGGCCCTGCGGGTCCGCTCTTCCAGCAAGGCCTTCTCGTTGGCCAGGATATCGTTCATGGCCGCGCGCACGCCGTCCATGGCGAACTTGCCGGGCCGCGTCCCAGGCGCGAGCGCCGCGACAGTCTGGCCGGCGCGGAACAGCTCGATCCGACGCTTGGAGATGGCCAGCCTCTCGTCGATCATCCGGGTCAGCCGATCGACCCGCGCGACCTGGGCGGGGTTGTCGCTCACCAGGGTCCGCAGCGTGCCCTCCAGGGCTGGGATCGCGGCGATGCTGGCCTTGTAGGTGTCGAGCAGCTGCTCGTCGCCCTTCGACAGGAGATAGCCGCGCTGGCCCGACTCGACGTCCTGGACCTTTGCAAACAGGTCCTGGCTGGTTTCGATGATGTCGCGGCTGTGGGCGACCCAAGCCCGGCTCTCGCGGGCCGTGACCAGCTGGTTCACGCCCAGGAAGGCCGTCATGACTCCCAGCACCACCAGCAGCACGACCGGTGCGATCAGCGCCCGGCCGGACGCGACGGCCTTGACCGGCCGCGGCGCCCGCGCGGGAGAGTCGGGCGTTGCGTCACTCATGGGCGAGGGGAACCATCAGGGGGCGGCGGCCAAAATTACGATTACAAATCAAGCTTCGCTATGGGCGAGCGCGTTCACCTAACGTCGTAACGCGCCGCTTGGCGTCAGGCTAGGGGAAAGCGTGGCCGAAATAAGCCTGCGGTGGTGGCGGCTGGCGCGTTCGAGGCGCGTCAGGGAGCCGCGCGTTTGTCCGCGCCGTCAGCGGAACGGGCGATCGGCAGGTTCCACCCGTACCGGATCGCCATCAGCCGAAGTCCCAGGCACGCCGCGGCGCCTGCAATTGTTGTCGGGATGATCGGCCAGTTCAGCAGATGGCCGACGACAACCAGACCAGCGCCGGCGAGCGCGGCGCTTGCGTAAAGATCGCTCTGAAGCACGACGGGCGTGCGAGCGACCAGGAGGTCACGCGCGATGCCGCCGCCTATGCCGGTCAACATGCCGAGCAGCGCCGCCATTAGCGGGTTCAGCCCGTGGGCAAGCGCCTTTTCCGCGCCTGCCACCGCAAAGAGCGCCAGACCAGCGGCGTCAAAGATCAATATCGCCTTGCCGAGGCGTGCAATTGGCGAATAGCAGGCGAACGCCAGCCCCCCCGCGGCGAGCGACACCGCAAGATAGCGCCAGTCGCTGATGCCGGCCGGTGGGACGGCCCCGATCAGCAGATCGCGAGCGATGCCTCCCGCGCTGGACGCCGCGAAGGACAGGACCAGAATCCCAAAGAGATCGAGACGACGCTGCACGCCGAGCATTGCGCCGCTGATCGCGAAAACGAAGGCGCCCGCAAGGTCGAATGCGAGCAGGAGATCGTTCGTCAGTTGCGGTTCCAGGCGGAGAGTCAGTGGCACGGGCCACCGTCTTCGGCATGCGCCGCGCAGGCGTTTGTCCCGTCGTCGCCGTCGCCATCGCGCGAGATGACCGCCAAGGTCGTCTTGCCCAGGCCCGTCCAAACGTCCGCGCCCCGTGTCGGGGGGACGACGTCAAGGATCGCACCGAGGGCGCCTGCGTGTGTCGCACTCATCCATAGTCTCCGACCTCAAGCGCTCGCGACGGACTAACATGGGCCGGGAACAGACGGTAGGGACGCGGCGCCGGCCGCGCTTCGCCCCAGCCCGGCGCCGCGGCGGGCAGGGGTTGCCATGGTGGACGCGGCGGCGCCTCGAGCGCCTTTCAGCGGCAAGACCCGGCGCTAGACCTCAACAGTATGGGAATTTGAAGCCTTGGCTGGGGGACTAGGACTCGCCATTTCGGCGAAAAATGCCAGAAAAATCAAATAGTTATGAGGCGCTCCGATTCCGATTTGCATGGGTGTTTTGCAACACTTTTTGTACCGGTTGAGGTCGGGCGTGTCCACTCCCGGCAGGCGCCCAAATGCAGGCGAGCGTCATAGTTAAGCTATCGCAGTCCTGGGAAATCCCCGCTTGGAAATCGAGGCGGCAGCACTAACGAGCCGCGCTCTTGAAGGCGCACTAACACTCCTTTCGCGCCCTTGAAGGCCAGCACCCTTGAAATTTCGACTCAAATGAGATAGCTTTCAAGGAAGCGCTACTGGCGCTTAGGAGCTCTTGAAAGCGCATGGTTGCTCGTAATGCCCTATCCGTCGCCCCTCCATACGCAGTTGAGCTCGCGCTGAGCCGCCTCGGAGCTGATCTGCGGACAGCCAGGCTGCGCCGCAACCTCACCCTCGACGAAGCCGCCGCAAAGATCGGCGCCGGCCGTCGAGCCGTCGCCGACGCGGAACGCGGCAAGGTGACCACCGCTGTCGCCGTCTACGCCGGGCTCCTGTGGGCCTACGATCTGCTCGGGGGCGTCGAGCATCTGGCTGACCCTGCTCGTGACGCGGAGGGATTGACGCTAGCGAGGGCGAAGGAACGCACGCGTGCGCGTCGTAGCGAAGGCCTCGACAATGACTTCTGAGTCCCAGGACGGCGAATGCTACGTCTACATCACCCTGCCTGGGGCCACCGATCCCGTGACGGCCGGCCGGTTCCAACTGCAGACTGTCCGTACCGGTGCGTCGATCGGCAGATTCGTCTATGGCCGGTCCTATCTGGCGCGCGCAGACGCCGTCGAACTCGATCCCGTGGAACTGAAGCTTGCGTCGCGGACCTACGAGACGGCGGCGTTGCGTGGGGTATTCGGCGCCCTCCGCGACGCCGGCCCGGACTATTGGGGCCGGCGCGTCATCGAAAAGCACGCCGGCGAGGGTGAACTGAGCGAACTGGGCTATCTGCTGCATTCAGCCGACGACCGCGCCGGCGCGCTTGGATTTGGCCTGAATCAGCAGCCCCCGGCGCCCATGCGCATTTTCAACCAGACCGTCGCGCTGGAGAAGTTGCAGCGCATCGCCGACGCAATCGTCGCCGAGGAGGAGCTGCCGCCGGACGCCGCCAACGAACAGATTCAGGAACTTCTGCTGGTTGGCACGTCGATGGGCGGCGCGCGGCCAAAGGCCGTGGTCGAAGACGACGGAGCGCTGTGGATCGCGAAGTTCAATCGGCAAGACGATCGCTGGAACAGCGCAAGGGTGGAACATGCCATGCTCACACTCGCGCGCGCCTGTGGTTTGAACGCCGCCCAGAGCAAGGTGGTCGTCGCCGGAGGGCGTGACGTGCTCATGGTCCGCCGTTTCGACCGGGAGAAGGCGGCTGCGGGTTACACCCGTGCGCGCATGGTCAGCGCCCTGACTTTGCTGCGCACCGAGGACAGCCATCGCGCCCGTGACCGCTGGTCCTATGTTCTGCTGGTCGAGGAATTGCGGCGCGCATCGGCCGACCCGAAACGGGATGCGCACGAGCTATTCCGGCGAATGTGTTTCAATGCCCTGATATCGAACTCCGACGATCATCCGCGAAATCATGCGGTGATCGCAAAGGATCGGGACTGGCGCTTATCGCCTGCCTACGACCTCACGCCGACCACGCCGGTGAGCCTCGAGCGCCGGGACTTGGCGCTGACAGTCGGCGATTTTGGCCGCGCGGCGACGGCTGCGAA